>Ga0247841_10005347_pt1 | contig 20874 bp, 30 predicted proteins | sample LaCruzMarch2015__2_FD_192410 | JGI IMG/M metagenome (GOLD analysis project Ga0247841, IMG submission 192410) | Freshwater microbial communities from meromictic Lake La Cruz, Castile-La Mancha, Spain - LaCruzMarch2015_18m | ecosystem: Environmental > Aquatic > Freshwater > Lake | place: Spain... | reverse complement strand
TAGTCTTGCCATTAGACACACCACTATTTGCTATAAATAAATAATAATCAGTTGGTGCAATATCATATTGCTTAACAACATCACTTCCACCAGAAGTAATATTAATTCCAGCATAATCTCTCTGAATCCTTACTTTCCACGGACCAGAGGCAGGACCAGTTGTTAATGCCCTAAGATTACCTAACTCTGTTTCTTTTCCAAGCTCACTAAACTCATAGCTAGAATCTAAAATCCAATAAATAGAATCATTAGATGCATTAATAACCAAATACCCCTTAGATATCTTTACATCAGCTATTCTCCTATTTCCAGAACCACTATTCTGAACCTCACTAATCTTAGAATCAATATTATTCAAAGATTCAATTGTCTGTTCAATTGCAGTCTTATCTTTCATAGAATCAATTTTTGGCTTAGCAACAGCTAATAAAATTCCAATTATAGCTAATCCTATTAGTGTATAGATTACTGTCTCTATCCACACTTGTCCTAACTTACTTCTCTTCATATTCTCTCCCTTGAAAAAGAAAAAAACGGTTTAAATAAAATGAATATTGTGCTTATGCAACACAAGTAATTAACGCAGTCTTCTGTTGAGGTGCTCCACATGCACTATATGAGCTTCCAACCAAAGGTACAATTCCAACTTTAACAGCATTTGTCAAAGATACCCCAGTTGTAATTATTGTTTTTTGCTCTCCTGCAGCAGGTATACCCACTTTTACACTAGCCGAACCAACAGTATTTCCATTGGAATCATACCCCAAAACTTTAACTCCAGTCAAATTATAAGCTTCACTATCTCTTGCAATCTGAACAGATACAACATAATTAGTACTATTTATACAAGTTTTTCCATTTTCAGTTATAACCTGCAAACCCATCTGAGCCTTAGAACAATCATCATTTGCCCCAGAAAGCTTATCACTAATCAAAGGCATAACAGTAGCCCAAAGAATAGCCACAGCAGCAACAGTAATTAAAATTATTAAAACAGTTGCGACAACAGTTGATATTGCTTTTTTATTATTTAACATATTAACCTCCTTTCACTTCCATGCTATTATAAGGATTTTTTAATTCCCTGATTTAAGCAAGTATAAGGCTTATTTTCTGTTTTTCCAATTACGGTTCCTAAAATCTCTGGGTATATAACAACAGAGACAATTGAACTACTAGTATCAAGCTCATTTAATGTAGTAATTGCAGATTTACCAGAATCAACACTAACAGTATAATAACTAAGTTCAGTGTCTGTTGTATCTTTTTCCTGTTTAATAGCAAACCCATAGATAGCCACATTACCCCTATTTGTAATTTCTAAAGTAGGCAAACCACTAGAATCCATATAAAAATCAGCATCAAAATCTATTTTAGCACAAGTATCCTCAATTGCCTGTCCTGAAAACTTTTCAATTCTCTCAGAAATAAAACCCCTTGCCCATAAAAAAATAATAATAGCCAAAACCAAAACAAGAGCTATAAGTAAAACAGTTGCAATAACCGGACTTAGTCCTCTTTTTTTCAAAATCACCATAGTTTAATCTAGTTTCTCCTGTTTATAAATTTTAACATTGAATCTTCTGTGTAACTGCCCGACACAATATCTTTGGATTCTTTGAATCACTCTCAAACGCCTGAACCTCTACCAAGGCAGGAGTAGGAATATCTGTAAGATCATAAACTCCATACACCTCTTCTCCAACTTCCAGACTAACACCACTATCATTAATAGAGTTTATACCAAAATCAGCATTAGCCCTAGAATTTGTTTTAACTAAAAATCCCTTTATTGTAAAAAGACCCTTATTTTGCAAACTAAGATTAAGCTGTTTAATACTAGCATCACAAGAATAATTCTTAATTATAATCGCAACACCCTCATGACAAACAGGTTTGTCATCTGAAACAGAGATATAAGATTTTAACCACGGATAAACCAATAGAGAAATTGCAACTGCAATACTAATTAATAAAACATAGGCTATAATCTCACTCAACCCCTTCTTATTTTTTCTCATCTTTATTTTAGAGTATTTTATCATTTTTATACTTATTTAATATCCACATAGGTCTCATTTAACTGTTGTTTTTGTGCAATTATAATAAATTGTTGATTTTCCTTAAGAGAAAAATTATAAAACTTTTCATTAATCTTAACCTGAACCATATCTGCATTTGGAGCAGGAGTAATATACTTTATCCATCCACGATTATAATTCTTAGCACTTCCAAATGTAGGATCTCCAATTGTAGCATCTGGGAAAACTATTCCAATATTATTTCTAATTTCCTTGCCACCACCACCCACAGAAGCAATATCACTACCAATTTTAAAACTAGTTTCATCTTTTCCATAATTTTCAATAGTAATATTAGTTTTATTTCCATAAACAAAAACAAATTCCATATTAGGATCACTATCTAGCATATAATTAGAAACATTTGCAGTAAAATTAGCAACTTTTTGTTTAACATCACTATTACTATAAATCCCATAATCAATCACCCTCGCGCCCTCGCTCTGAACATCACGCGATAAATCATAAAATCTATCAGGTGTTTTATTAACTCTCGCATAATTTGTAGTTGCAGCCAGTGCAAAAATAATCACAGAAAGAATCACAGCTGCCATAATAAAGAACTGCCCTCTTTTATTCACCATAATAATTCTAAGATTAAGCTATTTATAAATATTATATCTGATTTTCATTTCACCATTTAACACTCAAACCCATTCCACTCCAAGGAAAAGTTTCCTTATCTTCTCCACGACCAATTTGTTCTCTTAAGAAAAATTTTAAACCAACATCAACAGAACCAACCTTTTTAGTCAAATCCAAATCTACTCCCGGAGTTATCTGACCAAATACCTCGCTACCCCCAAAATAATTTTGAGTTATTGAAGTATTTATTTTTGGAGTCAAACTAATACCAAAACTATTTTTCTTATCTTCATATAGCGAAAATGTCTTTCCGGCAGATAATTTAACTAATCTTCCTTCCTCCACATTATCATGAGCAACAACCTCTACAACTTCTGCACCCAAATCAAACAATCCATTATATTTTATTCCAGCATTCAAAGCTATATCGTGATTTCCAAATACTCCAGTTGGATAATCCCAGTATTGCACACCAATTGATGCAGAAACATTATTCGCAATAGGTACAGAATAACTCAAACCAAAATCTCTTTCATTAACTTCTTTTTCCTTAGCAGAATAATTTTCCCACATAAAACAAGACAATCTATTATTTGGACTAACAACAACCAAATCCTGCCTCTGAGGTCCCTTAATAACTCCCCCCATTGGAAAAACAAAATCCGATACAAATTTTGTTTCAGCATAAACACTTTGCTTATCAAAAAACTTTCCAGAAGAACCGCAACCACCAGCCATACTCGCAAGAGCTACCAATCCTCCGATTACTGCTTTTCTTATTCCAGAAATTATTTTGTCTTTCATCTTGCTTCCACCCCAACTCTCTTTTCTGAACCCCTCAAAAAATAATTCATAGTTTCAGAAAAGCAACGCAAAGCACATGAACCAGCAATCAATCCTCCACTCAAAAGAAAAGACATCTCGCCATAATTCCCAGAATTATAATTATTCTCTGCCTGATAAAAACAATTAAGTGTCGAAGCTAAGTTCATCAAGGTAACTCCAGCACCAATTAACAATCCCTTATTCATGTTTTCCTCCCTAAATACGATTCTAGAATCTCAATCATTTCTTTCTTGTGTTCTTGAAAAAAGGCTTCCTGATTACTTCCAAATTTACCAGAATAAATTTTTACTTCTCTCAAAAGATAATCTCTTGCCCTTGCAATCATGACCCTACTCCTTCCATGATTCTCAGTATGGTGCACATAGCCTTTCCTTAACTGAGGCCAACACTCAGGCCAACCAGCATGAGGAATTTGAATAATTCTTGACCTACCTACTCCTATTGCAGTCAACCAACGATTCCGTTCTTTACATCCTTCAAGATAACCTATGGGTATTGGGACTATACCTCCTAAGGGGTAATTATTTATTGTCCCAGTAGGGGTCATCCCAATTATAACTCCACTAACTCCTTCTTCTGGGTCACCAATTAAATCCCCTGCTTCTAACTGGGAGTATACTGGGCACCCTAGCCTTCTTGCTTCCGCATTATTTGAAAATATTTGATTTTGTGTTTCCATTATTCACTTCCTCCAACGTCTTCAACCATCAAAACATCATAACAATCTCTTTTTGAAGGATTACGAACATTCCAATACTCCTCCTGATTAACAGAAAAAACAGCAGGCAAGCCCATATCAAAAACAATCTGGGGCAAACCCAAATTATTCTGAATATTTCTAAATATTGGAACAATTAAATGTCCAGTATCTAACCTACTACCAATAGTGCATACCAAATAAGAAGCAGAACGAGCAGGAAGACTACCAACATCCAAAAGATCAACTGGCATAACATCGTAGCCTTTTATTAGTTTAGATTGCTTAGCAGAGTCCAATATTCCCTCAATAACTCTTTTAACAACTTGACAAGCTTCTAATCTTTTGTTTTCACTGTCTCCTAAAACAAACAATCTTAAACCACGTGGCTTATCTCCATGCATAAAAGCAAAGCTATCTTCAAATTCTTCTAATGTATCAAATCTGTATGGCATTTTTTTCTTTTCCTGTACTTATTTAGTACGGCATAGTAGCGTCATGAGTATATTTAAGAAACTCTCCTCCCAATTGAGAGAGTAAAAAGCAAGATTTAAATATCTCAAAAACCTAAAGAATAATGGACACATCAATACTCGAAGACCTCGGATTAACCAATGCAGAAATAAAAGTCTACATGACTCTCCTCAAACTTGGTTCTGCACAAGCAGGAGAAGTAATTGAATTCTCAGGAATTCAAAGCTCAGTAGTTTATCGGAGCTTTGCTACACTAATTGACAAAAGCTTAATTAACTTTATTAAAAAAGGAAAAAAGAAAGTCTATCAAGCAACAAAACCAGAAAGCTTTTTTAATTTTATAGAAGAAAAAAAGAGAAAATTTACAGAAATTCTTCCAGAACTAAAAAAACAACAAGAATATTCAAGAAAAAAAGAAACAGCAACAATCTTCAAAGGAATAAGCGGAATAAAAGAAGTCTATGGTATAATGATTAATTCTAAAGCAAAAGAATATCTCACTTTTGGAGGCGGACCAGTAACAGTAGATGTAATGGGTTTGACTTGGTGGATAAATCTCCACAACAGAAGAATTGCAAATAAACTTCCCTCAAGACAAATTTTTGATCTAGCAGTCAGAAATGTTGGAGGAACAGAAATAGAAATAAAAAAAATGACTGACATCAGATATCTCCCAGCAGAATTTGCTCAATTTCAAGAAACAATCATCGTGGGAGATAAAGTTGCAATCACAGTATTCTCAGAACAACCCTACGCCTTCCTCATTGAAGATAAAAATGTTGCAGAAGGCTATAAAAAATATTTTGAACTTCTCTGGAAAAGAGCAAAGAAATAACCCTACTTCATCTTTCTAGGTATTCTCTTCAGAGCATCTTTAAGATTTTTAGAAACATTTCTAACTTCACCACGCAATTCACCCAATTCCTGATGAATCTTTTCATTAGATGTTTGCTTTTTATGCTTTCCAAACAATCTAGAAAATATCTTAACATAACCAACAATCAAACAAACAATAACTATTACAAAATAAATAGGAAATCTAAATAATTCAAAATTAAAATACACACCAACATAGCCAAAAACCATTCTTAATAAATCAAATAAAAAACTAGCAAGAAGAACTCCCCCAATTGCATTAAATATAGGATAAACTAAACTAAATGGAAATATGAAAACACTAAACAATTCTGCAAAAAGAAAAACAAGCGAAATAACCACTAAAAACACAAAATTATTATTAAAAAAATGCACAATACTCTCATAAATATAATTTGGAGCAAAAATCACAACAATATTTGCAATAACTAAAATCACCAAAAGTACAAGTATAGCAAAAACCTTCGAAAACACTATCTTTAGAGGACTTTTATTTTCCATGTTTATTCTAAGCATCACACATTTAATAATCTAACTAAAAATAGTACAGACCCGATGGGTAGCTCGAATCCCCCACAAAGAGGCCTCAAATCTTTCTCAGTTCTGCGACCCTCCAAGCATCAAAACTATAACTTAGGGCTGCTTCAGTCAAGACCTGACCCAGTTCACCATAGCAAGATCAAAGAGGACAAAACCTCAACGTCCAATTAAAGGTGTTTATAAGTTCATGTCACATCCCATCTCGCGGTCTACCTAAAGCCCGTTTGTAAATGGCGTAGGGCTAGTCCGCCGACCTGGTCTGCATAATTCAATAGAAATCATATTATTTAAAATTATCTAATTGGGTAAACCCCGATTCAATTCAATGAATATAAACGCCCAGTGCAGGAATTGAACCTGCGAGACCCTTGCGGGTCGCGGATTAGCAATCCGCTGCTATACCACTTAGCGAACTGGGCATAAATTTCACCAGTAATCTCTATATTTAAACATTATTAAACACCATTTTTTGACTAAAAAATCTCACTTTTCCCAAACAAATAACCTAACTTTCCTAGGAGAATAAACATTCAAATTTCCACTAATTATTTTTTCTTCAACAAAAACTTCTTTGTCTAATGTTTTTTGCAACACAATTGAATCAGTTAAACCGCAACCATCATTAATATTACAAATCAGTAAGCTAAAATCAAATCTCGAAGCTCCTTCATCAAAAAAACTTCGATTAATAAAATTATTTAACAAATCTATACTTGAACTATCATTAATTAAAACACCCAACCTCAAAGAATCATCAGAAGAAATCTGGTCTAATATCTTAAATTGAAGACCCTGAACCAAATCAGATGAACTCTGATAATCAACCTGTTTTCTAGAATAAACAGTTAAAACAACACCCAAAAGTATCATAATTGCAATTACAACTTCTAAAATTCTAAGCCAACCTCTTTTATTTTTCATTACCATACCTGAATCAAAAACTCCTTATTTTGAATACTGCCATTTTCATACAAAACATTCTCTGAATACTCTTTTGAAAAAACCTGAACCTTTTGAGGAATAGTTCCACCCAAATCAAAACTCCCATCAGAAGATTTAATTGTAAAATCAATTATCTTTGGAACACCATAATTTGTCTTTAATTGAGCATAATTATCTAAATAACTCTGCTTAAGCAAATAAAGAGATTTATTTGAAATTAATTTTTGTGTTTCAATACTCCCTATAGAATAATTCTGACTCGAAAGCAAACTAGGACCAGAACACCCACTACCACTAGCAAAATCAGGTGAAATCAAAACATAATAAGAGCCAATCCCAGAAGAAACAACTAAATTAGAACCAGAATAAGACGAACCAACAACAGAACCACCAACCATTTGAACAATACTATTTCCGCTATGCCCACTCAAACCAATTGAAAAACAACTTCCACTAAAATCAGATACTCTCAAAAAAATCTTACCATAATCCACACCATTTTTCTCATGAAAAGAATCACCCAACCCAATTAAAACAGAATCCCCTATTGAATTATTAGAAACTGGTTTTATGTAAATAAATAAAAAAACCACAAAAAAAGTAAACATAACAAATGATAAAATCATCTCAATATGTCCTGCCCCTCTTTTACTCACCATAAACACCCTAATAACTATTAATATAAAAACCCATCGTTCAGGTTTTTATTCAAACCTTCTAAGAAACTTATCATAAAGAATATAAAAAAATGGCATACCCATATTAAATTCAATTAATGAATTTTCTATTAAAACAACTAAAGAACCAGGACGAATATTAGTAATTAAAAGAGAAAATTCCATCATAAAATGAATCAAAAATCCAACAAGGAACAAATAGGCAATCTTCTTCCAATCGTATCTTAATATAAACAATAAAGAATATCCTATAACTAAAATACCCACTTCAACAAACCTCAAAGAAGACATGTGTCTCAAAGTCATTATCGAAGCATCATTAATCGAAAGAAGTTGAGAAAGTAAAGCAATTATTATCCAACCTCCAAAAACAAGAGCAGTCCAACCAATTTTATTAGATTTTTTTTGAAACATCAAAAAAATATAGGCATATTCCACTCCATAAGAAAGCGAAAACCACAAAAAGAAAATTAATGTACTCCAAGATAGGGGTATTCCCAAAAAACCAACAGGCAAAGAAATTTCCCTCATTCCACTATGAAGCCAAATACCCCAATCAACAAAGAAATTTATAAAAAATCCCCCAACAAAAAAAGCAACCAAGGGCACTTTCTTTTTGAACTTAATCAATAAAAATAGAAATAAAATAATAAAAATTAAATCAAAATAAATATAATCAACGCCAAAATTTCTAATTACATCAAACACCATTTACAAAATAAAGAAACAACTATTTATATAATTATCTCCAATCAGCAAAAGCTAACATAAATATATAAACAAAACAATCTCTCAATAAATATGAAACCAAAAACTAAAGGAGGTCTAAAGGGTTTTTCAATAGGAGCAGTCATTGGAATTCTTCTTTATTTCACTATTTTTAAAATCACCTCAATTCTCCCAGGAACACTAACTCAAAAAATCCTCCTCTTTATCTCATCTCCTATCTGCATGTTACTGGAAAATACCTATTTCGTAGGAGGACCCTCCTACACTGGAATATGCGCAGTAATACTTGGACTCCCTCTAAACATAATTTTCTACGGAATAATAGGCATGCTAATTGGAATATTTTTTTCTAAGAAATAATCACAAATCACAATAAATTATAAAATACACTCACATATCCTGCTAAAATCATTGAAATTATTCAACAAAGACGAAAAATTAATTAATTCAAAGGAGACGCTAGTCGACTATATAATTATAACAAAGTGCAAATTTGCACATTAGTGCAAAAGAAAAATAAACCTACAATCCCCGCTTTGCTAACTGAATATTAACTGCATCAACAACAGAATCAACAGAAATACTAGACATACAAGCACTTCTTCCTCCCCGAGGATACTTATCATACATAGAACAAATATTCTTTTTACCAGGATCGTAACCACAAGCATATTCCCCTGGTTTCACAACCAAATTAAACCAACCAGTTGGATCATAGGGGGCATAAAGACTGGAATTAGTTGGTCCAAAAAGAGAAACACTATAATTTGCAAAAAACAATCTTCCATCACTAGCCCTTCTAGTTCCAACAAATTCTTCAAACACCTGATTAGCAGAACCAGCAACATGACCCGCAAAACTATCATTGCCCACACTAACATCAAAAACACCAGAACTCAATAAACACGAATTTACCATCAAAGAATTTGATTCAATAAAAACATACTTATCATTTTTTAAACAAGTTTTTTCAATTTTTCTATCATAATCTCCATTCCATCTAAAATTCCCAGCACCAATAAATGCAACACCCAATCCCTGATCCCTTAATCTTTTTCCTAACTCTAAAAAATTCTCAACAGGCCAAATCTTACTAAACTGAGCAGAACCAATATTTAATGCAACAAAATTTCTATCAAGCCCATTCTTTCTAATTACTCCTTCAGCTTCCTGACGAACAGCCGCACTATAACCCAATTTAAAATCAGCAACTCTTGGGATCCCAAAAAAATCAAGAACACTCATATAAGAATCAACAGCATGTCCCTTTTCCCTAGAATCCATAGTCTTCGCAAAAGGATGAAGCATTTTTGCCAAAGGATACTCCTTTGCATCTTCTCTAGACGGAATAAAAACATCAGAATCACTCATATGGGGAATATAAATTCCTGTTTTAAATTTTCCAACCATATCAATATAAATTTTTGTCCCCTGTTTCCTAGCTAAATCAGCAATTTCAAGAGCATTCTTTAACCTACCCTTCTTCTTAGCAACATACACCTTTCCAACTAACCCAACATCTTCAAAACCCCGAGCCAATCCCTCCTGTTGTTCTGAAACAACCAAATCAAGATTAAACTTTTTAGTTAAACCTCTAATTAGAGGAACATGCCACACAAAATCCCCGAGCCATCCAGATGTAATAAATAAAGCCTTATCTCGCATCTTTCCAAAAGAATAATTCCTCTTTTAAACATAATCCTCCAATTTCACCCCCACTTAATCACATAAATAATTAAATATCCTAAAAGCACAAAAAATCAATGAGCGAACTAGCAATTCACGACTTAGCAAATCTAATTAGACCAGACCTAACCAGACTAGATGAATCTCACAGAGCAGAACTAATACAAACACTAGAAGAACTTCAAAAATCACAAATAGGAATATTTCTTTGCTATATTCCAATAAATCCATCAGGACAACCCCTAAAACCAATTTACGACCCAAGATACGCAAAATATCAAACAACACAACAAGATATTAATGCACCAAACTTTAGCGCAGAAGAATTCATATTTGGACAATCTCAACATTATGTTCCAAAATTTCATATAAGTAGAATAGAAAGAATCAGACCACAAGAAAAAATGATAATAGTTGACTTTGAAAACTCTAGTCCAACTCACACCTGCCTTCAATTTCACCAGCCAGAACACCAAATGTCCCCACTTGGAATACCCTATCACACCTGCCACTACAGAATCAGTCAAACACAAGGAAAAACAACATTCAAATTCATTGATTTAAATCCAGAATGTAAAGCAACAATAGAAGATGGTAATAAATCCCTCAGAGCAGGAATTTGGACAAATCAAATCACAAATCTCTCTTAAAAATAGTTCTTCTAGAATTTTCCCTAGCTCTCTCTTCAGCTTTCTTAATAATTTCCTCTACCTTCTTATCTAACTCAGCATAAACTTCTTCTGAAATAGAAAATTCAGTTTTTTCCTTCACAGCAGATTTATTTATTAAACTCATTTTTATCCAGGCCACTTAGCCACATACTCTCCAACTTTAGTTATTTTATTAATTTTTCTTTTTTCAAGAAACAAATAGATAAAATAAATAGTATAAATAATAACCACCACAGCCAATGTGAAAATCAAAATCCATTTTTCAAATCTCTCTGCAAAACTATAGCTATGGCCAAACCAATAACCTAAAGAAGTAAATAATAATGCCCACAAACAACCTCCAAGAATATTAAAAAACATAAACCTAGAAAATTTAACCCTCTCTGTTCCAACAATAAATGGAGCTGCCGAACGAGTTATAGGATGAAATCTTCCAAAAATCAATGCCTTACCAGTATGATTTACAACTATCTGTCCTGCTTTTTCAAAATACTCTTTTTTAATTAAAAAATATCTTCCATATTTATGTAAAAATTCTCTACCGAAATATCTCCCCAAAATATAACCAAATAAATCCCCCAAAATCGCTCCAGATGCAGCAAATAAAAGAACATATCTATAATCTAAGACATGCACACTAATAAATTGAAACTTAGATAAAAATCCTCCTAAAAATATTGCAAAACTTCCAGGCACAAATAATCCAGCAACAGGGAAACTCTCTAAAAATGTAGCAACAAATAAAATAAGATACCCAAAACTATGAAGAAAACTAAAATTCATATAAAGTATCTGGTCAAGTATCATTTCTTTTTAGAAACTTTGGATTTCTTTTCCTCTTTCTGATCAACTAATTCCCTATAATTTGATGGCCTCATCAAAGGAAAAACAACGCACTCTCTTATTGGCTTATTAACTAAAAACGAAAAGAATCTCTCAGAAACACCAAAACCACAAGCAGGAGGCATTGCATATTTTAATGCTTCAACAAATTCAACATCATGGTCCATACTTTCACTATCACCTGCTTCTTTTTTCTTTCTCTGTTCTTCAAATCTACTTTCCTGCTCCAAAGGATCATTTAATTCAGAATAACCATTGCCAACTTCACTTCCAGCAAGAATTACCTGAAACTGTTCAACCTTTCTCGAATCCTTTTCACTTCTCTTTGCCAAAGGAGTTAATTCAACTGGCTGATTAATTAAAAATCCAGGTCCAGATATCTGTTTTCTACAATGCTTCCACAAAATATCAATTAATCTCCACCTATCTGCATTAGCATCAAATTCAATATTCTCTTTTTCTAAAAATTTAATTATATCTTTCTTTTCAGACTTATAGATATTTATCTTAGTTTTAGTTTCAATTAACTTTTCATAATCATAACTCTCCCACTTCTTACCCAAATCAACCTTATGTCCTCTTGTCTCAAAAACCAAACTCCCATTAACAGCCTTGGCAATATCTTTATACATCTCTTCAACTAACTTCATACCATCTTCAAAATTAGCATAACCCCAATAAAATTCCATTGAAGTATAATCCTGCAAATGTTCTGCATCCATACCCTCATTTCTAAATATTCTCCCCATTTCAAAAGTCTTTTCATATCCTGCAACTAACAACTTCTTCTGCCACAACTCACCAACAGAAATTCTCAAAAAAACATTCAAGTCCAAAGCATTATGGTATGTTGCAAAGGGTGTTGCAGCTGCTCCTCCAGCAGAATTTTCCAAAACAGGTGTTTCAACTTCTAAGAACCCCTTATTAATTAAAAAATTCCTAATCGTAGAACAATATTTCTGCTTCTTAATAAATAAATCCTTAACTTCTGGATTCATAATAATATCAAGATATCTTTTTCTCAATCTCTCTTCCTCATCTTGCAAGCCATGAACCTTATCTGGCAATGGTAAAATAGACTTTGTAAGTAAATGTAACTCCTTAACTAAAACAGAAACCTCTCCTGTTTTTGTCTTCATTGGATTTCCTTTTACACCAATAATATCTCCACTATCAATATACGAACTAAAAAACTCAAGAACTTTATCAGATGTTTTACCAGATTGCAAAACTATCTGCACATTACCCTTTAAATCTTGAATCTTTGCAAAAGCCAACTTCCCAAAACTTCTCAAAAACATAACTCTTCCTGCAACAACTTCTTCTTTTGAAGAAATCTCTTCATTTTTCAACTTAGAATACTTCTCAATAATCTCAGAACTAAAAACCTTCTTATCATGATGCTCAAATCTATGAGAATACGGATTTACACCATTCTTTTTAAGTTCCTCAATCTTCTTCTTTCTTTCATTGACAATCTCATCTTCTCTACCCATGATTTATTCATGTTTTTGATATTTATAAAGTTGATTAAACTCAAATTCAAAGAAACATTTATTAAGATAATTAACTAAATATTTGAATGGTATTCAAGCCCTTTAGAAATCTTCCAAGACTAAGCAAAATCAACAGAAATCTTATAGTCATGCTAAGAGATTCTTCTAGTTCTCCATTAGGAAAAGGACAATCACAATATTATGTAACATCAATAATTGAATTCGAAATAGGCATGGAAATCCAAGGAACAATATCTGGAGATAAAAGAACATATACACCTCAAGAATTACACGACCTAGCCAGAGAAACAGAAGAAATACACATAGATACCTTTAGACGCAACATACCTGCAAAAACAGTAGAAACATTAGCAATTCCCGCACTACAAAAATTTCTAGGAATCCTAGAAAATCAATATCCAGACAACAAAGCGATAGACCAAGTTCAAATGAGAATAAAAAGATTACAAAGATATGTCAAAAAAGGATATTCTTCAGAACAAGAAGCAATCGCTGCCTAATTCTTAGATAAATATAAAAACAATAGTTTCCAATTAAATTCATAACAATAAGAGATTACGCAGAAGAATTAGCATATTTCTTACTAACTCATCCAGAACGCGCAAATGAATCTGATTTGTTTAACTTAAATGATAGAATGAGTCAATTATCTGCAGAAATAGCTGAAGATTCACCATCAAATCCAGAAGAATCAGCAAAACTCCAAAGAGAATCATATCCACTACTAGTTAGCATGGGAAGAACCCTTACATCTTTTGATAATAGCTATAGTTCCAGAGTTCTAGGTAGAATAGAACAAGCACAAAAATTTATCTCACTAGGATTAAGAGGCGAAAGCGAATTCACACTACTTGGAAAAGATGTAGCAGCCTAAATCACAATAATCTTTATTAACTCTAAATTATCTCATATTCTATGACATATCACTCAATAAGCCCTCTAGTAAAAAATCATCGCCAACAACTTAGAGATGTTACCAGAACTCCAGAAGATCAAAGAGACCATGCATGGGCTATGGAATTACATGCTGCTCAATTCAGATTATCAATGGACACCTACACTGCAAGACCAAGTCCAAGTTATGTCAGAAGACATGTTATTCCCCTTATAGCAAAAGGACGAACTGCACTCGCAGAATACGGAGCATCTGCAAAAGCAATGGCATCTAATGTACGCCTTAGAAATTTAAAACTATATTGCCTCGGGCTCTCAATAGGTCTATTAGAAGGAATCTAAAATCTCAAAGTCCTAAAATCTTCAAAATCACCAGAATACTTTCTTTCTTCAACATTCATACTCTTAATTCTTGCAAACTTAGGCCCGTTCTTACAAACTTCTAAAAACTGCTGAAGCTCATCCTGATTACCTTCTGCAATTATCTCAACATCTCCATTCTCGAGATTTCTCACAATCCCACGAATCTTAAGCTCATCAGCTCTTTCCTTTACAAAGTTCCTAAAGAAAACTCCCTGAACTGTTCCCACAATAATCACCTTAACTGCCTTTTTCATCTCAACAAAAAGCAAACAGGCTTTTTATAGATTATGCTAGTCAAAAATAAACTAGAAAAAAATAAAAAATTAACTTATTCGAAAAACTATCTTTCAGCCTGTGGCGTAGCTTCTGAGACTTTTAACTCTCTTCCTTCGACAGCTTTGCCATTAAGTGCTGTAATAGCTTTCTTTGCTGCATCATCATCAGACATTTCAACAAAACCAAAACCTTTTGATCTTCCGGAATACTTGTCCATAATGATGTTAGCACTAGTTACAGTCCCAAATTCAGAAAAAAGCTCAGAAAGCTTTTGATTGTCAATGGACCAAGCCAAATTACCAACATATAATTTCATTAGAATCCTCCATATACATTTAAATCATTATTTCATATTTATCAAGAATCTCGACTTTATAGAGCTTTCGGTTTTGGAAAAATCATCCAATAATTATTAAAAGCCTGTTTTCCTATAAATTAAAAGAGAGAAGATGAAAATAAAATTTTTTGGTGCTGCAAAAGAAGTTACTGGCTCCTGCTATAGCCTATCTACAAAAGATGAAAAAATTCTAATTGACTGTGGCATGTTTCAGGGTGGAAAAGACATGGAAAGAATGAACTACGAACCATTTGACTTTGACCCATCTAAATTTAATGCAATGATTCTAACTCATGCACACCTAGACCACTGCGGAAGAATCCCAAAACTAATAAAATTCGGCTTCAGAGGAAAAATCTTCACAACAGACGCAACAAAAGATCTCGCTTTTGTAATAATGATGGATGCAGCAAAAATAGCAAAAGAAGATACAGAACACGAAAATAAAAGAAGAAAAAAACAGGGACTACCTCCAAGAAAACCAATCTACAGCGAAGTAGATGTAAGAAACACAATGAAACTTTTTGTAACAACAACCTATAACAAAGACATAAGAATAACCAGAAATATCACTGCCTGTTTCTATGACGCAGGTCACATTCTAGGTTCATCTTCAGTTCAGCTAAAAGTAACAGAAAACAAAAAATCAAGCCTAATTGTCTTTTCAGGAGACCTGGGAAAACCAGATGCAGTTCTAGTTAAAAAAACAACAGCAATATTCAAAGCTGACTATGTTCTCGTAGAATCAACCTATGGAGACCGAGTTCATCCTCCAGTAGAAACAAGAGAAAAAGAACTAATAAGAATAATTAATGAAACCTACAAAAGAGGAGGAAAACTAATGATTCCTTCTTTCGCAATCGAAAGAGCGCAAGAAATAATCTACTACATAGGAAAATTCATGCAACAAGGAACAATTCCAAAAATGAATGTCTATTTAGACTCCCCAATGGCAATAAAAGCAACAGATGTTTTTGAAAAATACTCAGAATACTTCAATGATAATATTCAAAAAACCTATGACGACAAAAGAGACCCATTTAATTTTCCTCAACTAATAAAAACAGTAGATGTCTCAGCATCAAAATCAATAAACACAATAACAAAACCATGCATAATTATCGCAGGAAACGGAATGTGCACAGCAGGAAGAATAAAACACCACATAAGAAACAATATTGGAGATCCAAACAGCACACTATTATTTATTGGCTATCAGGTTCCAGGAACTCTTGGCTACTGGCTAAAAAAAGGAGAAAAAATAGTAAAACTATTGGGCGTAGAGGAAAAAGTAAATGCAAAAGTAGAATCAATAGACAGCTTTTCTGCTCACGCAGACTATCCAACCCTAATAAAATGGTTAAATAACTTCGCACCAAAACCCAAAAAAATCTTCGTAGTTCATGGGGAAGAAGAACAAGCAATCGCCTTTTCCCAAAGAATCAACAAAGAAGGTTTCACATCAGTTGTTCCATCAATTGGTGATGAGATTGAGTTGTAAAAATTAAAATTGTTTTCTATGAGAATCTAAGTATTCAGCACAATAAAAATTACATCTTAAATAAGGAACCAATGTTTCTTTTGAAAGAACTTGATCTGCAACCGAAGGATCCAAAAGAGCATGATGTTCCCAATCTATTTTTAAACAAACATTCATTCCAAATTGCGCAAAGGCAGCATCAAACAAATCCTGTTCTAATCTATCCCACTGCTGATCTTTTTCAAACCTAAACGGAGTTTTACTTCTACTAATCTCCCTCAACATATCTCGAATAGTTATTCTTAATCCCGATTCTGCAACTTCCCTAATCTTATCCTCATCCATAAAACACAACGAATTAAACCAATTTATAAATATTATTGTACTAGAATGCCATCAATCAATCACCCTACAACCCAAAAGTCTTCTCAAACTCTTTCATCTGATAATACTTAACTGAAAAATCCCTACCCTTCTTAGTCACACCAATCATAGTCTTATTATCCTTCCCTAATATCTTTTCAATAAGATTATTCTTAATAAGTTCATCCAAATACAACTTCATCTGAACATGAGACAAATTAGCCTTATACATTAAATGCGTCGGTTTTATCTTCCCGCCCTTCTCCTGGATAATAATCAGCATGTCTGCAATTATCTCAGTTCTGTTTCTTTTTCTTTCTCTCTCCATGATTAAGTATAATAATTATTAAGATAAGTAAGATTATATAACTTATCAATTGTACTATCTGAGCAAGAACATACAACATCTGCAATTTAGAAAGAATCATAATAACCTGGCTCAATGCAAGCATACTAAATGCACCCAATAAAACCTTTGTATTCCTAAACTTATTCTTCTTATATAAATCATAATAGTTATTAATTATCAAACAAAGCAAAATCAAAGCAACTATATGGAATACATAATAAAATGCATTACTAAACAACGAAGCAATTACTATAAAACATATTGTCAAGAAAACATCTCCCGCTGAACTTCTCTTAGAAGAAATTCTATAAATAGTATAAAGTCCTAACAAAGTCAATAACTTATGAAAAAAGAATCCAATATAATAAAAAATATCAACTGAATTCACAAGATGATAACTAATTATATCATCTCCCAACTGCCTAGTAAATATACTATCATAATACAAAACAAGCTTAGTAGCAATAGTTGAAAGTTCTGCAACTGCAATTAATAAAAACCCAAGCCCCAAATAAAGCGCTCCCCTATTTTTAGTTAACTTATAATTTCTAACAGAATATATAAAAAATAAAACAAGCACAACAAAACTAAAAAACTCTATAAACACATCTGGTGTCAAAAACCAATCAGGAGTAAACACTAATTTCATACTCTCGACAAGCAAATTCTCTTTAAAAAGCTTATGAAACATCTCTCTGTATTATTTATTCACAATTCATTTATAAGCCCAATTCCTAAGTATTTTGAAATTAATTTTCATATTAAATGAAAATCAACAACTCTTTTTCCCAGAAAAGGCCCGCAATGGGCCATTCTGGATATAATTCATAACTAAAAGAGGAGGTAAACATGCAAAAGAGACAACAACAATCCTATCACCTAAGAGAAGAAGATCAACTAAGAGAACTGGGCCTGCAAGACTACGAAATCCAATATCTTACACATCTTAAAACAAAAGATAAAGCAAGAGATAAATGGAGATAATCTTATTTTAAGTAAAATGTCATAAAATCAAAAGGCAAATTAATTATCTCAATAAATTTATATTTTTACAATATTACCCCGCCCGCCCAACCCGCGTTAAGTATCTCCCAAAAACATGATCACTCATTCGCTCTGCTCATTCGCTTCAACACCCTTGTTAAAAATCTTCCAAGCAAGACCAAACTAATAAAATCCAAAAAAACCCACAAAACGACCCAGCGAACGAACAGAGTGAGGAAGCGATTATAAATCATAACAGATAATTAATTCCTTCTCCAACAAAACTAAAACTAAGCAGCAGCCAATATCTGTTCTGCCCAACCAAATAACAAATCAGCAACATCATCCCTATTTGGCATCTCAAAAGTTCCATTATCTCCAAATAAACCACTATGAGTAAATGGAGGATATTTTTTAACAGAATCATGTATCATAATTGCAGGAAGACCATCTTTCCAATTTACATAATCAAATCCTACACCCTTTGACTCTAAATAAGCCCTCAAATCTGCAGTATGTTGTGCCAACCTACTCTCTGGTTGAGAATTATCTCCATAAAGTGTTACTCTTGAACTTGTAGTCATAAAAAAAATAATTATCTAAGGTTTATAAGTATTATTGTGATTGTCTATCCATCTCATTATTAATAATTGTAAAAACCTGCGAAGCAAAATAAATCTTAGGCCCAACAGAAATCTTATCAATTGTCTTTAACAACTTTCTCTTCTCAGCAGGAAAACCATCCTGATCCCCAATAATAAATACCTCATCACCCTTAATTTTCAACTTCCTAATATCTTCTCCATCCTCATCAAGCAAAAATATATTCTTCCCACTTGCATTCAACTCCTTTATCAAAGCTTCAAATGACTTCTTTTCAATAAAACAACCAGGAAAAACCTTTCTAACCTCTCCCTGTTCTTTAGGAAGCTTATATAACATTCTTTTTATCAATCCAGCTATATCTTTCTTAGAAATTGACATCTCAGAATCATACTCAAAAATCAAATGAGCTGGCTGATTTGGAGGACCATCAAAAATCAAATGAAGCCTCACATCTTCCCTAACAGCATGACTCAAAAAAAACGCATCAATCACAACATTACACGCAATATCCATCCTGCCTGCCTGCATCAATCTAGTTAAATCAAAATTCCCAGTTGTAACAGCATTCTTTGAATAATAAATAAATTCTCTCATAAAATAACATGGAAAATCCAGTTTTTAATACTTTACACAATCTCAAATCTCAACCACAACCAAACTAACAATACCAAGCAAAATACCAATCTTATTCACCAAAGACAATTTCTCTCCAAAAATCAAAACCCCAGCCAAAACAACTAATACCATATTTAAAACAAAAAATATAGTTATTGCTCTAGACATTAAATCATACTTTAAAGAAAATGCCCAAAAAATAGTTGCAACCAAATAAATTCCTATTCCCAAAATAAGCCAGACATTTCTATTACCCAAAGACCATTTTTTAAGTAATAAATCAGCACCAACTTCCAAAAGAGAAGCCACAACTATCAAAACCAAAAAAACAATCTTCAAATAACCTTCATTCATAAATTATCCAAAATCTCCAGCTATAAAAACTTTTATAACTTATGATTAATTATCTCTATCTAAATTTATCCAATATTACCCACCCAACCCGCGTTAATTATCCCATAAGACAATACTCGCTTCTTCATTCCATTCATTCGCTTCAACACCCTTGTTAAAATTTTTCCATGCAAGACCAAACCAACAAAACCAAAGAAAAACTCCCACAAAACGACTTAGTGAGTAAGTGGATACGAACGAACGATTATATCCCCAACCAGATAATTAATTCTCCTTTATCCGTGGGTAGGTGAGTGGGAAATCAAAAATTGGAAGAGTAAAACTTTTTGAGTGGGAAATCAACAAACATAAAAACCAAATCACTCAAACTTCTTCCCAACATCAAACAACAAACTCTCTGAAAATCTAGGACAAATCACCTGTAAACCAAGTTCTTTTCCTTCAACCTTAATTCCAGGAATAGAAATTGCACAAACACCAGCAATATTAGCTAAAACAGTAAATAAATCATAGGCCATCATATTTTTCATTTCAATCTTTTCTCCAACTCTATGAGCAGTTATAGGAACAGTTGGGAGAACAATAAAATCAACATCTTTAAACAAATCATCAAACTGTTTTTTAACAAAAGCCCTAGCCTTCAATGCATTCTTATAATACTTCCCATGATATTCTGCCTTACTAATTTCACTTCCACCTAAAATTCTTCTCATAACTTCTGGCCCAGCAGCATCTTCAATTTTCTTCCCAAATCTTCTTCCATCAAATTTTCTCGTAGCAGAAAAAAACTCAGTATAAACAATAACATAATAGGTCTCAACTCCGATATCTAGGGGAAGATTTATTTTCTTAATATCCCACTTATTCTTCTTAGCAGCTTCTTCTGTTTTTTTATAAACAGGATTAGAAATACTCTTATCGCAAAAATCCTGCAAATCAACTAAACCAATTGTATATTTCTTTTTTGGCTTAAATTCTAAATTATTCTGTGAAACACAATCAAAATTATCCTGTCCCTTAATAATATCAAAAACAAACTCAACATCTTCAACAGAATTTCCCATTGGTCCAATCTGATCCAAAGACATT
>Ga0247841_10005343_pt1 | contig 20892 bp, 25 predicted proteins | sample LaCruzMarch2015__2_FD_192410 | JGI IMG/M metagenome (GOLD analysis project Ga0247841, IMG submission 192410) | Freshwater microbial communities from meromictic Lake La Cruz, Castile-La Mancha, Spain - LaCruzMarch2015_18m | ecosystem: Environmental > Aquatic > Freshwater > Lake | place: Spain... | reverse complement strand
GCTTCGTGGAACCGACCACTACGCCGACACGCTGCACCACGTAGTAACTCGTTCGCTCTTTCATCGCAGCCAACCTCCTGTTGATTTCGTCAGAATCGAACTCAGAGCCAAACACGCAACCAACTTCCATGCATCACCGCCTTTTCAAGTTGCCCGGCAGCCATCCCCAACTGCCGGGCCGTCTTGAGCCAACATCAAACCGCCTTCATCCTTCATCCCTCATCCCTCATCCCTCACCACCCCCTCGTGTATAATGACGTTACCTCGCGCCGTGGCTGCCCCCAGCCGCGCCGCAGACCAACGCAGCGATCCGCCGCTGCGAAAATCCACTAGGTCAAATTCAATGCAACTTCAACAGGCTATGCTCTTGCACGCCGCCGCGCTTCGCCGCCGCACCCGATCCCCTCGCACAATAAAATTCTATGCGGACTGGTTGACCGCCCTCGACACGTTCACCGATCACGCGCCGGTTGAATCAATCACCCTTGCGCAACTACGAGCATGGATCGATTCGCTGCTGGACCGGAAACTTGCGGCTAACACGATACGCGGCGCGGCAATGACAGCAAAGATTTTTTTCGGATGGTGCGTGCGCGAGGAGTTGATCGAGCGCAGCCAGGCCGAACGGCTGGAACTGCCGGCCATCCCGAAACGGGAGCCCGACGTATTGACCACCAACGATCTGCTGACGCTGATCAACGATGTAACACGCAACAGCAAACACTCGGCGAGAGACACCGCCCTACTCTGCTTCTGGTCTGAATCAGGATGCCGAATCGGGGAGATTGAAAGCCTGACGATCACCGATCTACAACTCAGTGAACGATATGCGGTCGTCGTGGGCAAGGGCAACAAACAGCGATGGGTGTTCTTCGGCGAGGCAAGTCAGCAATCTTTGGCAGAATGGCTTACAGTGCGTTCTACCGAGGCGGGGAGCCTATTTAGATTGACAAAAAGCGGGGTTGCGCAAGTGCTGGTGCGATTAAAAAAGCGCACAGGCATCAAAGTTCATCCGCACAAAATGCGGCGCTCTGCGGCCACGCTGAGGGCGGCAAAGGGCATGTCGGCCAGGGCGATGCAAGACACGTTCGGGTGGGAGCAACTTGCGACCGCGCAGAAGTACGTAGCCGCTTATGAAACAATGCAGCAAGCACGAAGTTCAAACCCGCTTGATGGGGTAAACATCAACCGAACACAGCAGTAGCCCTGCAGCAGAATCAGACCCATGAGTAACTAACTTCGGATCAGATGGTTGCGCGTTCGAGTCGCGCCGAGGGCACAAGCCTATGAAGTTATTAAGGTGCTGGGAAACTTCAAACGGCGAGATGCCGACCGGGTGGCGACCCGGTCGGCATCGTGATTCATTCAGTCTTCCTGCTGGTCAGATACGCTTCAAGCGACAGCCGCGAAACAAGGCGCATGGTGCGTTCACCGTAGGGCACGGGGTCAAAGGCGACCAGGCCCTCATCAAGCCAGCGACGAATCGTGCGCACGTTCACGCCAGCGATAGCGGCCGCAGACTCCGTGCTTATCTTCTCATCGGGAACTTGATCGGTTTGCTTTTTCATGTGGGCTACTCGCTTAATGGTGAAGTGGCATAATCCTACACCCGACATCGGACATTTGTCAAGAGGCAAAATTCACCATGCCATCCCGCCGCGCCCCCGCTCAAGATTCGCTCTTTTATCGCATCATGGGATGGGTGATTCTCCTGGGGATCGCCAAAGCCATCCTCGAAGCCCTGCTCAAACGATGAGGCCGCCGCGCTACGCCGCCGCAGCAGCCGCAGGCAACCGGCAATATGAAAATTGGGGATTGACGGGTATGTACCGAAAGGTGTATACTCACTGCGGAGGTTCCACTATGGCACATCACCCCAACTTCAGCGCGCAACTCACAGAAAAGGAACTCGACAACCTGCGACGCTTGGCAAAACAACTCGGCTTCGTGCTCTACGCCGGTCAGCAGGCCGGGCAAGGCAGCACGCGGCAGATCATGATCGCGCTATCCCAGGCGGTAGACACACACGGCGTCAGGCACGTAGCGGCCACGCTTCGGCCATTGTTCACACAGGACGAAGCCACAGCAGATTAAGTCCAACAGTCGAATCACTCAGTAAAAAAGGGTCTGAATAATCAGGCCCTTTTTTTTTGATCACTGATAGTCGATCCAGTCGGCCAGCGATCCCCCCGCCCTAAGCGTTCAGGCCGTCCGGCCTTTTCGGTTTGTTTGCAACCCGATTGTTCTTCTCGCCCCCTCACACCGATCGGTCGGCCAGCGATCCGGGTTGTAGCCGGGCAACACTCCGCGCGCATCACCCTACACCCACGTTCCCCCCACCGCCCCGCCGTCGTCCAGCGAGCCAGCCCATGCAGCGGCGCAGTGTGCTCCACGATAACACGGGACTGCCGTCAGGCCGTACATGGTACTTTGGACACCATTTTTTGCAAACAAGTGGGGTTCGGGTTGGGGGGGGTATCCAGTATCTTTCCCCACCGGCTCTCGCACCCCCCCCAACCCGCCCCCCATTTCGTTCGCACAAAAAAACGGTACCAAAGAACCATGTACTGCCTGCCGCACCCGTGTTCCGTGGCACACAGCCGCCGCGCGTGGGCTGGCCGCTGGCGTTGGCGGGGTCGGGGCGGGGTTCGTTGGGTGTTGGGGTGTTGTCCGCGCTCCGTTCCTGTAGGCCGGCTTTGCAGCTGCTACAACCGGCACTCTGGTAGTCAGTCTTTCGGCCATCTGTCACGGTCAGTGCGCGGTTCGCAAAAGCCGCAACGGTCGACAACCGTTGCGCCGCAGGCCGCAAGGCAGGCCACGCCACACACCCGGCGCGCACATCGCCAATCACGCAGATGCACGCGCCGCAAGCCGTCAGGTATACACCCGTTGCGCGCTCCCCTGCCCCTACCGGCATGCCACACCCCCGCTCAAAAACTAAGGACTTAGGTACTATGGCTATGGGTATGTACCCGTGCTATACTAACAGCATAGGGTACATACCCGCAGCGTGTAAACGGGCAAGGGGGCAAGGGCAATGCAGCATCAAATGGTTTTGGGCTTTTCGGGTGCGCGCAGTCTCAGCGCGGGGCAGCTGGCAATCGCGCAAGACATCGCGCGCCAGGCCGCGCACGTGGGCAGCGTTTATACCGGGTGCGCTTTGGGCGCAGACGCGGCGGCCGTCGCCGGGGCGCTCCCTGTGGGCGGCTTGCTTCACATCTTCGCCGTGGGCACTCGCACCGGGGCAGGCTTTCCACGCGGCTTTGTGCCTCACCACCTCGGCGGCATAGAAACAACGGGCGGCGTCATTCTGCACTGGTCAGCCGGTGGGCCGCTCACCGTGCCGCTGGTGGCGCGCCTCGCGCGGCGCTCACTGGCAATGGTGCGCGCCGTGGCGGCCGCTGGTGGCTCCCTCGTCGCGTTTCCGGCGTCCCCCCGCCCCCCGCGCGCATTCAGGCCCGGCCCGTTCCCGTCCTGCGGGTCGGGCACGTGGGCAACGGTCGGCGCTGCTGCGCTGCTGGGTGTGCCGGTCTTCGTCGTGTACTCGGCGCGCCCCTCGGCGGTTCTGCCGGTGGCGGGCGTGTGGACACCGGCGCTGGTGTTTGGTGTGGCAGGCTGGGCGTTTGTGCCTGCCACGGCCAAGATGTTTTAATCACACGCATCTTGTTTATTCGCAACGGAGGTCGTCATGCTACAACCCATCGTAATCTCGCAAATCTCGCAAGCTACCCACGCGCTCCAAGTCCACGGCCATCACAACGAAGCGCTGCAAAAGCGCATCCAATCCGCGCTAGCTATCGTCGCGGCGGGGGAAATCCTGCCGGGCCGTGGCCGTGACCACGATCGCGGTTACTGGGCCTACATCGGCGGCCACGGGGACACGTGGTACGTGCCCTTCGAAATCGCGCAAGCCATCCCGCACCATCGCACCGCACAACTCACCTACTCCATCACCCGCCAATCTCGCGGCGCGCTGCGCGAATACGACTGCACCTGCACCGACGCGCGGCGCGCAACCATGCCCGGCGGCGCACCGATGGTGCCGGGCGTCGGGGTATGCTGCAAGCACGTATGCGCGTACCTCATCGCGCAAAAATCGGGCATGATCGCGGATGTGCAATCATGATCGCACTGTCCACCGCTCTGCTCACACGCGCCGCGCAGCACCCAATCACCGTATCCGGCACATGCGCAAATGCGCGCACGCGGCGCGAATACCTCGATCAGGCGCTCGTCGCCGCGCGCCCGGAATACACTGACCGAACATCCCTACTTGACGACGCAATGTGCGCCGTTGAAAAATATCTCAAGGAGCACGCCATGACTACTACACCCATCGCAACATCAGCCGCAACCGCCACATCCCGCAGCGCCGCGCACCAGGAAGTGATCGAATTACGCGAAGAGGTCGCATACTTGCGCGAGCTCGTCGTCCGCAGTCACGCGCAACTCACGGAAATGCTCAATAACTTGGCAGAGGGTCGCGGACGCGACAACATTCACCGCGACGAACAGAATCACGTCCTAGATCGAATCGTAGCGATGCTGGAAGCGAAACCCGCGCAGGCCGCGCCCATCGCGCAGCCAACCGCGCAGCAGCCGACCGCCACGGCAGCCGACGCCAGCGGCGCGATCGAAATCATGCAAGGGCTGGAACTCAAAAAAGGCGTCAACGAAAAAGACGGCAAGCCCACCTACAAGATCACGACAACCGATCCGCGCTTTTCAAAGTTTGGCGTGACCGCGTGGCCGGAAGCCCTGCCCGCGCTGGGCATCGACGCTGCCGCGCTCGCGTTCGGGTCCACGCCATTCGAGCGGAAAATCAAAGTCGCCGTGAACAATGGCAAGAGCAAGGTGATCGGGCTGGCGTAGCACTATCTCGCGGGCCGCGCATGCGTGCGAACGCCAGCCGCTGGCGGCAGAATCGAATCGCCGCGTAATTGCGCGGCAGGGATGTGATAGGATGAGGGCGGACAGATTGTGTCCACGGGCCATGCTAAAATTAGGCAAGCCCGAATCCCGATCAGGGGGAGTGATGCAAAGGGCAATGAATCCCGACCAGGGGATCGACCTCGCAAGAGGCAAAAACTCAACAGGAGAGATCAACATGGCAAGCAAATTCAAATACCGCTGCAAATTCTTGTGCGCAGGAATAAAAACAACGCCCCAGGACTTCAATCTATGGGCGGCAAATCCACCAGATGGCGGCCTCCCACTATGCCCGGCAGCATACGACAATTGCCACTCACCCTGCGACTTGCTGCAAACAGGAAAGGGGATGAGATACGAAGATATGATCGAAAAGGTAGAGGGCGCAGGATAGCACAAACGCGCACAAAAACCGCCGAGCCGCGCAGCCGCCGCTCGGCGGCTTTGCGTTGTGTGACTTGTCGATCGAGCGCGTGCATCGATGCGTCACGGTGACTGTGCCAGGCTTGCGTTTCGCCGGCTGGTCACATGTGACCGTGCTCCAAATTGCGTTGCTCGATGCGTCACGTTTCTCCAACTTCCAACCTCTAACTTCCAATCTCCAGCGCACATCGCATAGCGACCTTTCCAGCAGCGCAATCCGGTGGGTTGGCCCAGATGTGCCTCCTGCCGTCGGCACACCGCCTACCGGCGCGCAGGCCGCGATGCTGCTGCGGCCTGCGCGCTCACCGCGCGACGCGGGCGCGATACTGCTGCGCCCGCCGCCCCCAACCGCGCTACGATAAAACGCGCGCGGTTGGGGGCAATGATGACCGGCCAGCGTAGCAAAACGACCGTGCTACGCCGCCGGACGCTACCGCGATAAACCGGCCCTCAATTAAACCAATCTGCCCCTTCACCAGAGAGTACCCCCGTCGTTTTCGGCTCAAAAAACGTCCCGGACTAGGCCATTTTCAGAGAAAAAACGTCCCAGCGAGGGCCATTTTCGAAGAAAAAACGTCCCGGCGAGGGCCATTTTCGAAGAAAAAACGTCCCGGCGAGGGCCATTTTCGAAGAAAAAACGTCCCGGCCCAAAAGCCTCCCTAATACTTTTTCACTTTTTTTCACTTTTTTTGCATTTTTTTCTTGTTTTTCTTGTTCAAATTCATTCAAATTCGAAGCAAAAACCCCCCCCCCCCCAACCCGCAATCGATGTAACCAGGCCAGAAGCACACATGACCCAACCGGCGCTACAAAGGCATAGTTGGTCACGAAAAACACCCACCCCCGCGCATAGCAACCAGCCATACTATGCGGATACCCGCATCCCGCATCTATCCAGCAACGCGGCCCTGCTCCCCCGCGCGCTCGAGTGAAGCCTCGCGCGCTGGTCGCAGAGCCGCTTACTTTCAACAGACCACTAACGTCCGTTCCAGATAGCACCGCCCCCGCGATAAAACAGCGGGCGCTAGCTGGTCAAACACGCCAGACCCTTTCCCCACAGCAACGCAACGCAATCCGGGCAAACCTCAGCGGGATGAAACACCGCCGCAACCAGCCAACGTGCTGCCCGCTGAGGTTTGCCCTGGCTATTTTTTCTTTTTCAACCTGACCATGCTCGCATGTAGCCCATGCGTTCTTCCCCCACTCCCGTTAGGGAGGGTGGGGTTGGGGGGGGGTGGGAGTCGGTTTTCAAACCCCCATATCTAGCCATTACGCCAATTCACCGCCCCACATCTATCCACCAGATATTGACTTTCCGACCAAACGTTCTATACTTCCGGCATGGCACGCACTCGCGGCGGCCAACCCGCCAACACCAACGCTCGCAAACATGGCAACTATGCCACAGCGGCCGCTACCGCCACAGCCACCGATGCTGCACCCCGCATCCCATCGATTGACGATCTCATCCAGCAGTTGCAGGCCAAACAGTCAAAGATTGAGACGTACATCGACAACCTCGACGGCGACGCCGGCGAGAACACGCTTGCGGCTATCTCCCTCTTCCGACAAAACTCCGCCACGCTGGGCCGCCTCCTGAAGACCCGACAGGAATTAGGCGGCGCCGACCAGAACGTAACCGCCGCCCTCAATGCCGCGCTCGATCAAGTCGCCGCCGATCTAGGGGTGAAACTATGATCGATGCCTGGGCCCCCGTCATTGTTCAACTCATGATCGCCATCGCAACGATCTACTCGGTCATTGCCCGCCTGCCCAAACAACGATCCGAAATCCGCGTCGACGCGAGCCAGGCCGCCGACAACCTGACGGCCGGCTATGATCGGCTGCTAGCCGAAAAGGATAAGCAACTCGAACAGCGCGATCGCGCACTGGCCGAAGCCATCGCGCAGGCCGCACTCGTGCCGCAGCAGACGCGGCAGATCGAGGCGCTCGAGGCCGAACTCGTGCGCACCAAGTTGCTGCTCGCTGAAAGACAGGACTTATCGAACCTCCAAAATCTTCTAACAGAGCTCATCACCATATTGAAACGGAGAGGGACCAAATGATCGCATCGCTGCTCAATCGTATATGCCGGGCGCTAAAACGCGAACACTTCATGCAACAACTCTGGCACGACTTCTCAGAATACCGGCGACAACTTGCATGACCGAACGCCCGACACTCGCGGCAGCGACACGGCTGGCACTGGGCGACTTCAACCAGTTCTCACGGATAATCATCGGCGTACCACTGCGCCCATACCAACTCGAGCCAGCAGCGGCCATCCTGGACAGCATTTTTCACCAGCGAGGAATGACTTTCGTGGTTGAAATGTCACGGCAAGCCGGGAAGAACGAATTGAGCGCGCAGATCGAAGCATATCTGTTGACACTCTATCAGCGCGTCGGCGGCTGCATCGTGAAAGCCTCACCCACATTTAAGCCGCAGACCGTCAACTCAATCCGCCGACTGCGTGACCGGCTCAATTCCCCGTGGCACAAGGGCCGCACCCGATCAAGTCACGGCTACATCGTCGAACATGGCCGCGCCGCCGTCGCCTTCTTCAGCGCCGAGCCGCACGCGTCCACAGTGGGCGCAACCGCTTCGCTATTGGCCGAAGGCGACGAAGCCCAAGACATCAGCGCGCAGAAATGGCAGAAAGACTTTGAACCAATGCGCGCCAGCACCAATGCAACTGAAGTCTTATGGGGCACGGCCTGGACTTCGACAACCATGCTTGCCCAGACTAAGGCCGACTGTTTGCAGCAACAGCAGCGCGACGGTCGCCGCCGCGTGTTCCTGTACGATGCCGATCAAGTCGCCGCCCACGTACCGCCCTACGCCGCCCACGTCGCCGGACAGGTCGCGAAGTTGGGCCGCGAACATCCGCTCATCAAAACTCAATATTACCTTGAAGACATTGACGAGCAATCCGGCCTATTTCCGCCTGCCCGGCGATCTCTGCTGCGCGGCACGCACGAACGAACTCGGGCGCCTGAACCCAACCACGTATACCACGTCATCATCGACGTGGCCGGCGAGGACGAAAACGCCGAAGCAACCGGCGCCGACCGCGGCGAGATGGTCAACCCCAAACGCGACGCCACCACGTTGACCGTCGTTGAAGAAATTCAACCCGAGCTCTCGCGTGAACCCGTCTACCTCATCCGCGATCAACATCTATGGATCGGCGTCAAGCATACCGCACTCTACGAACGCATCACCGGCCTGGTCGATCACTGGCACGCCCGCTACATCGTCGTAGACGCCACCGGCATCGGCGCGGGCCTGTGTTCGTTTCTGGAAAAAAGGTTCCCCAACAGAACACTTCGCTTTGAATTCTCGGCCAACACGAAAAGCGATTTAGGCTGGGATGTCATTGCTCTGATCGAAACCGGCCGCCTCAAAATGTATGCCGACGATCAGAGCAATGAATCCCGGCAATTCTGGTACGAAGTGGAAAAGTGCGCGATGAAAGTTCACGAAGGCCCGGGGCACCGTGTCTCATGGGGCGTCACCGAATCCCCGGCCTACGATGGTGTAATCGCACGCGGCCATGACGACCTGCTGATCGGCGCAGCCCTGACGGCCGTCATCGACAAACAGCCGAAAGCAACCTACTTCACGGCGCAGATCTCCGCGCCAGAGCCGTTGTTCGAGAAACGCCGACAGGGACGCTTCTAACGTGACTCAATCTAATCTAACCTATGAAGAAGCAAAGCAAATATGCCTTCACCTGTTCGACCTCGTGCCATTTCCTAACAACTGGAAAGGCAACGAAATTGAACAATTAACTTTCGGCAAGGGCATCGTTGAAGGCGCGCGCAGATGCGCGAAAGAATTCGACAGACTGGCGTCTGCCCAACAAAAATATAAGACCACCACCGCTTCTTGCCGCGAATGCGGACGAGACGCAGAAACAGACGGCTATATTGACCACGCGCCAAATTGCTCGTACACAAATTTCTAATCGGCAAATGAATAACCTATCCATCCAGCAACGTTTCAAGATCGCCTGGCGCGCCCTCACCACGCCGACCATCCCGCGCCGCCCGCGTGAGACCAACGCGCAGTTCATCGATCGCACCCTGGCCGACTTCTTCGCAGAGGATACCGTTACCGGCCTGGCCGCATCCAGCGCCTGGACGCAGCAGGGCGACCGCGACAAGACGCTAGCTGCACGGCGCGAAAACCTCAGCAACGCCCTGGCCGCCTGGCGAACCAATCCACTGGCCCGCCGCATCGTCACCCTCACGCGCGATCACGTGTGGGGCAAGGGACTTAGGCCGATCTCCAAAAACAAAACCGTTCAACGCTGGCTGGATCGCTTCTGGGATTACGACCTCAATCTCATGGACGAACGCTGGCCCGCATGGATTGACGCCCTGACCACCGATGGCGAAGTGTTCCCAACGTTCTTCCAGTCCGACGCGGACGGCATGACGATCTGCCGCGCCCTGCCAGCTGCGCAGATCGATGACATCCGCTGGCAGCCCGCCGACTATGAACAAATCACTCAATTCGGCCAGCACCTTGACAACGAAATCGAATTGAAGTGGTGGCCCTCAATCCTGTTTGCCGCGCCCGATCGGCCCTCAATGTGGCAGTACGCGATCAACCGGCCCGTCGGCGTCATCCGTGGCGACGGCGATCTGACCCCCACCCTGCCCTGGCTGGCCTACTACTCCGACTGGCTCGAGTCCCGCGTCAAACGCAATGCGATCCTCACCAAGTTCTACTATGACATCGCCATTGAAAATTCCGACGACGTTGCTCAGGCCAAAATCAATTACGCCCACCCGCCCGCCGATGGGACCACCGTCGTCCATGCCGCCTCGGAGACGCACAAAGTCGTTCAGCCGCAGATCAACGCCGACGACGCCGAAGCCGACGGCCTGTCACTTCGCAAGATGGTCGCAGTCGGCGGCAACGTCCCGCTGCACTGGCTGGCCGAAGCCGAAGGCGGCAGCAGCCAGGCCACGTCGTCAAACATGAACGACGTAAGCTACCGCCACTACGAAACCCGTCAGGCCTACGTGAAACGCCGCATCCAACACCTATGCGCCTTCGCCTACCGCCGCGCCGCCGACGCCGGAGCCGCCCGCCGTTTCGCCGATCTGCAACTCTCGATCAGCGCATCCGACATCAGCCGCGAAGACAACCAGAAACTTGCGCAATCCGCGCGCGATCTCACATCGGCATTTGCGGAGATGATCGGCCAGGGCCTGGACACCGACCGCCGACTGGTCCGTCTCATCTACCGCTTCGCCGGCGAAGACCTCGACGAAGATGAAATCGCCGACATCGTCGCCCGCGCCGAACATCGAGCCAAACCGTCGGTGCCATCGCCAACCGTGACGACACCGGCAGCCGCCGCGATCGACAAGTCACAGTAAGGGCATGGCCTTGTGCCTGCCCCAAGGATCAACCATGAAAAAAGAACACGCCTCACTTCAACTCAATCTGTCGCCCACACAGACCGCCGATCGGCAACTGCCACCCGGCATCGCGCGCATCTACGAAGTTGAACTGTTTAGCCTCGCCATCGATCAACCCAACGGCTGGACATTCAGCGAAGACGTGATACGCGCCTCCCTGCCAAAGTGGGCCAATGTCGAAGTAATGTTCGATCATCCTGGCATGTTTGAAGGCCCATCGGCCAGCCGCTTGATCGGCCAGATTCGCGCACCGCACTGGGAAGCGCCGCGTCTCATCGGCGAACTGCACATCCTCAATCTTCAGCAATCCCAACCCGCCATCGAACTGCTCAATCTCGTCGTGCAAATGCGCGCCGCTGGTCAACCCGCACCCAGAGTCGGCATGTCTGCAGACATGTGGCTACTCTGGGACGAACGGGGCCAAGAACGCGTCGTCACTCGCATCGAAGAGATTGCCACGATTGACGTGGTTGTGCGTCCGGCCGCGGCCGGACCCATCCAACAAATCCTTATGCAGCAAAGACCAGGAGCCTCTACCATGAAAAAGAAATGTACTCAATGCGGTGAAGAATACGACGAAGGCACAGAACACACCTGCCCCACCCACGCGCAGATGTCCGCACAGCCTGTGCAGCCGTCCGACATCCACACGGCCGTCAACGCCGCACTGCGCGAGGCCGACGCGCAATTACAACAGCAATGTGCGCAGTTGCTTAACGTCAAACTGTCGGCGGCCGGCCTGCCAACCGCGCTAGCCGACATCGTGCGCGCTCGTTTCGAGACAGACGGCCAGGCGCGCATCTTCCAACCCGCCGAACTCGAGGCCGAGATCACTCGCGCCAAAGCCGCGCACGCGCAGATGTCCGCGCAGGCCGCCGTGCAGGGCATGGGCCATCCCGCCCAGGATGGCCGCCGCCGGCCGCAAGTCTCCGGCATGTTCGACAGCAACGATCGCGTCAAGGTCGCCTACGAGCGGCTCATGGGCCTGCCCATCGAAGCCAGGTTCAGCGACGTGCCGCGCCTCACCGGCATCCGCGAACTGTATATCGGTCTCACCGGCGACCGTGACATGCGCGGCCTGTACCAACCGGAACACGCGCAGTTTGCCGTGACCGGCGCAACCACACCGATGACCGCTGCCGTGCTCGCCAACATCACCGCCGACGTGATGAGCAAGTTGGCCATGCAATCGTGGAACGAGTGGAGCATGGCCGGCTACGGCTGGTGGGAACGCGTCGTCGCCATGAAGGATTTTGCCAGCTTGCAGGACGCCAAGTTTGTTGTGTTGGGCGGCGTGGCAAATCTATCCACCGTCACCGAAGGTAATGTGTACGGGGAATTGACCATCGACGACAAGAAAGAATCGTTTGCCTTCTTGAAAAAAGGCGGCTACTTGCCCCTCACCATCGAGATGATCGACAAGGACGACACCGAGTCTTGGCGCAGCGCCGGAGCGAAACTTGGCGTCGCCGCAATCCGCACCCTGTCCGCCTCAATCGCATCCATCCTCACTACCAACGCCGCACTCGGAGAGGACAGTACCACCCTATTCCACGCCAATCACAGCAACTTGATCAGTTACGACATCGACTCGGCAGGCTGGGACGCGGCCGGCCAGGCCATCTATGCCCAGACCGAAGTCCACAGCGCCAAGACTCTGGCTATCTGGCCTGACCGTGTCGTCGTGCCCATCCAGAAACGCCGCAAGGCCGTCAGCCTGTTTTTCAGCGACAAGGAACCGGGCGGCAGCCTAAACGATGTCAACGTTGCCGCCATCGACGGCACGAAGGACAGCAACGGCCCAGTCATCGTCTGCCCGGAACTGACCAGCGCCACGGACTGGTACGCGTTGTGCAATCCGGCCTTGCAGCCGGCACTCGGTGTCGGCTTCCGGTTCGGCCGTAAACCCGAAGTGTTCTCAGCCGCCGATGCCACGTCATTCATGATGTTCTACCAGGACACCTTGCCCGTGAAAGTCCGCTACTTCTACGCGGCGGGCGCCATCGACTATCGCGGCATCTGCAAGTCCGCGCAATAGTCCAACTTCCAATTTCCAACCTCTAACTTCCAATCTCTAACTTCCAACTTCCAAAGGAGCCGATCATGAAAAACTTTACCCGCCCCATCGTCGCAGTCCTCACCGCCTTCGTTCTACTGGCCGCCGTCGCCGTCGCGCTGCCGCAAGCGCAACCCGTCGCGGCCAACCAGTCTGACGGCTATGCGCTCTACACCTGGACGAACAACGGCATCACCACCACCACCAACGGGGCCAGTCGCTTCACTGCCGACTATGGACAGTTCGAGTGCTACCAGGTGGTCGACGCCACGCTCGCTCAGACCGTCACGACCAAGTTTCAATCGTCGCCGGACGGCACAAACTGGTCGGAAGATCCAATCTGGTACTTCGCCACCAACGTACTGGCCGTCGACGCGGACTATACCGACGTGACCACGGACACGACAACCGCCAACTTCGGCATCATCGTACTCTATGGCGAATACACGCGGCCCGTGGTGACACTCGGCACCGCAAACCCGGTCACCGTCACCTTGCGCTGCATTGCCAAAGACACAACCTTCAGCATCAATGACTTCGCAGGCGCGACCGAAGCAACCGATTAACAAAGCCGGGAAAATGTGACCGGCAACTAAGAGCCGGGACGATGTGCGCACATCGTCCCGGCAACCTAAACACCAGAGGCCCACATGCCACGAAAGAAAAAGATCGAATCTCTGCCGTTCCAACCGTGTGACACGACCAACCCTACTGACGCCGACAACGTCACAGACCTGCCACCCGAATCGCCCGCGTGGGATTCAGCAGCACTGCTTGATCAGGCCCTTGCTCACTACGACCTCCACAGCAGTGATGTATTCGTCGTGCGCAACGTCGCGCCCGGCACGATCCGCATCATTACCCGTGATGCGCAAAAGTTCACCTACCCTCCACAGGAGAAATAACAAATGTCCAACATCGCAGCAACCCTCCAATCGATTCTGCTGCAAATCTGGTCGTACGACGGCGTTAAAATCATCATCCTGCACGTGACCTTCAATGTCGTCGTCGCCGTGGCCGCAGCCCTGTATACCAGCACGTTCAACATGAAGAAGCTAGCCGACTTCCTGATCAAAAAACTGTTGCCCTACGTGCTGGTCTACTTCGCAACCAAATTGTTCGGCGACGCCATCGGCCTGACCGGGTTCGCGCTCGTGGTATGGGCCGTCATCGAAGCGACTCTGATCGGCGACCTAACCGACAGCCTAGCGCTGCTGGGCTTGAAACTGCCCGATAAGATCATGAACCTGATCGGGCAAAAGTCGCCGCCCAAGACACAGGCCTTTCGCAAACCATGACCACCGACCTGGACTCGATCACCACGGAAGTTCAAACCGCGCTGGCCGACACTGGTACGGTGTTCACTGATGGCGCCGTCAAGCAGGCCATCCTACTGGCCCTGCGCGAATTAAACACGGTCGATCACTATGACCGCATCGGCACGATCACACTGGCCGCCGCCTCGCGTGAAATCAGTTTATCGTCACTCGTCCAGCCCTCCCGAGTTGATCGAGTCTGGCTCCCCTACACCGTCGGCAATCCCGAAGACCCGCCCGAATGGCGCGCGTTCGAGCAGTGGTCGGACACCCTACTCTACGTCACTGACGACAGCGAACCGGACGCCGCCGACGTGGCCCGCATCTTCTATCACACGCCGCACCTGCTGGACGATCTAGACAGCGCATCCGAAACCACGCTGAATACCACACAGATCGGCGCACTCATCAACGGCGCGGCCGCCTACGCACTCGACGTCCGCATCCGCACCATCTCGGAATCGATCAGCGCAAACAAGTTCGCCGTCAAGAATCTGGAATCGCTGCGCAACCGTTTTCGAAACATCTTCGACGCCTACCTGCGCCGGCAATCGCGCGCCAGCGCCGGCGGCTTCACATCGTGGTAGCACCCGCGCGCCGCCACGCGCGGCATTTGCCGGAGAGACACGCCCTCTCCCGTGTCTCTCCGGCCCACAGACCACACCATGCGAACCGACGTATCCGCCGCACTCCAAGCCGAACTGCGAAAAGACGCGTTCGTCCCGTACATCAAGATCACCGTCGGCTACAACGGCGACGACCTGGACATTCCGCTTGATCGGTTTCTTGAATTTCATCTCCACCCATACGGCCGGCTTGGGCGCGCAGAATTAGACTTCAAGATCAACACGTCTGACGGCGATTATCTGTGGCTGCTTTCTGCGCTCGGATGCAGGATTGACGATGTGCAAATCGGCGCTGTCGTTGGTGGCGTAATCGAACACGTACACCTTGAGCGATTTCTAATAACCGGAGTTAAAGCCAGCGGGCCGAGTGTGCCACAATTTGTCACTGTGACAGCAATAAACGTTGCTCGCAACCTCGAACAAAACCTTAACTCTATCTTGCCACACGTTGGACAATCGATTCAAGCAATCCTTGGAGGGGATTTATTATCAAATGCCGCCATCATTCCCGCTTTCGACACATCAACTTTTTGGACGTACACCCTCGGAACATTTTCTACACAAATCGGCAATTCCCTCAAGTTCTACATCAACCAGTTAATCGGAGAAGGACAATCCTACTGGCGCGCCCTTGGCCGTTACTCTCCCACTTCCGCCCCTGAATTACAATTGATCGGCATAGACTTGTCCCCCGCCATTGATGGTCAAATCGGCACGGCATCTACTCCCCGCATTCACTCCATTGCACGCACGCGACGACGCCTCCCATCAACTGTTACGGTGCAGGGTGCTGGTGGCCTGGCGCGGCGTGTTCAATCTACCGTGCTCGAAGATGTATCGCTCGAACAATTTCCCTTCTTTGAATCAGACCATTTCCTCCTCCCGCAATTTTCCACCGCCGCCGTGCTCGAAGCGCGCGCGAAAACAGAGATCATCGTCAACGCTGGCCTGGCTGACACGTTTCTAATCAAATGCGATCCAGACCTGCGCCTCCAACTCTGGGACGTGATACAGGTCACAGGCCTCAGCACCAGCGCCGCCGACCTGCCCGACACCACCGCGCTGCGAGTCGCGGAAATCTGGCTCGACTACCAACCCAGCCAGTTCACCTTCAAATTCCTGGCCTGGCGCTGCTACGACGATCTGGGCTACGTCACCACCACGCCCGATCCAGTGTCCGCATTGGTCACACTGGCGTCGGGCGCAGACAACAAAGCGCGTACCTACTCCGGCCTGTCCTTCGATGGTAACTCCCTGACCATCAATCCAGTCACCGCCGCCCCGCCGCTGATACTGGGCACAAACGCGCTGGGACAGCTAGTCACGGACCTGAATGCCGACACCGTGGACGGCATCCACGCCGCAGGATTCGAAACGGCCGGATCAATCGCAACTCACACCGCACTGACAACCGGCGTACACGGACTGGCGATTGCGGCGGGCAAGACGTTGACCGTGACGGACAATTTGACGGTCGGCACTCTCACGGCCGGCCGCGTCCTATTTGCAAGCGCAACGGGCACAATTGGAAATGATTCGGCGCTAATATGGGACAACGTCAACAAATGGCTTGGCATTGGAAAAAACCCGACCGCACCTCTCGATATTTCTTCTGCGGCAGTTGACGGCGGCATCGGGTATGCTTTCAGGCTGACAAATCCCTACACCACAAAGAAAGTCGGCAATGCCGTTGCGTTTTATCTCGGCACTTACAATACCAACTTAGGCGGAATGATCGCAGAATCGGCCGCCGCCGATGAAACAGCCAGTAAACTACACTTCGTGGCGAGTAGTTCGCTCGATCTTGCGCAGGTAGGTCTGACCTTATTCGGCATGAATGTAGGTGTTGGAACGCTCGTTCCCGATGCTATTTTGCACGTCTTCGGCGCAGAAAGTGCGGCCGGAGTCTACACCACCAAAGGACTTTTCAGACTGGGAAGCGCCAACGTCGAATTGGCGTCAGGGATCAAAACAGATACCGGCAACCGCTATGTCTGGCTTCAATCCCGGCATCCATCCTATGACATCAAATATGACCTGGCGCTCAATCCACTAGGCGGCAACACTGGCTTCGGAACAACAACACCTGTCACCCTGATTCACGGCGCAATCTCTGCCACGACTGCGGGCATTGTAAACATGCTCACACTGGAACGCACCGGCGCAAGCGCGAACGGCGACGGGCAGGCCATCCTATTCAACGGCAAATCCAGCACCACGTTGGCGCAGCCCATCGGCCTGATCTCCGCACGGTGGCTGGATAAGACACACGCGAGCAGCACGACTCAAATGGACTTCACGGTGTATAGCGGGGTGGCAACGGCGCGGCTGGCGTTGTCATTGGCAAGCAGTACCACGGCAGCTATGATCGGCTTCTTGGGCGCAACACCGATAACGCGGCCTGCGGCGTTGACTGCGGCGGATGCAAGTGCGGTCAATTCCAGTGACGCGACGACGGACGGTGTTATCAACAATATCAGAACGCGGCTCGGAGAATTAGAAGACAAACTCGGCCACACGGCGGGACTGGGATTGATCACACACTAGGAGGCGAACGATGGAAAACTACGAACCGGCAAACGAGGTGAAACGCGCCCTGATTCAGCGGCAAATTCAGGCCCACGCTAATTCGCGCTACGAAGTAGAAATCCTAGCCAAGGTTAACAAAGCCATCGGGGCTGACCCAGCAGCGATCGCGCAGTACATCAGCGATCTGGTGCGACTGGAGAAGATCATCGACGCGCTGCAAGAAGAACTGGGAACAATACCCCCTACCCCCGCGTGACCAACCGGCGAAACGCAAGCCTGGCACAGTCACCGTGACGCCTCGATGCACGCGCTCGATCGACAAGTCACAAAGCGTGACGATCCGGATACTGCGCGCGGTCGCCGAGTCACGGGTGCGACACGGCCGCACCCGTCGCACATGCACACTACGCAGCAATCAAAAAGCCCCGCGCGGCCTACGCGGGGCTTTTACTTTTCCACCGTCGTTCTTCCCCCACTCCCGTTAGGGAGGGTGGGGTTGGGGGGGGGTGGGAGTCGGTTTCAAGCCGCGCCGGTCAAGTCACGGGAGCACTGCACCGCACGGGAGCACTGCACCGCATGTGTGTGCACGTGACCGCACCGGCGCGCGCATGGCGATGAAAAATCACCGTCGCGGGTGTGACTGCGCCAGGGCATAGATTCGCCGGCTAGTCACCTATTTCGTCGCCGCTCTATCCTCTTTCGGCAGGCCGAAGTCGCGTACACTTGCCGACCGACCACCACGCGCCCGCAATTGCAGCCGCACAGCCTGATCGGTTCAGTGCGTTTACACGCTTCAATGATCGCATTGCCCAAAACTCTAGCCACCTCAACGTGTACGCCATTCCCAACCGCAGCATACCGGGCGGCGACGGACATCCCCGGCAGATCGAAATCGCGGGGCAGACCTTGCAGCTCGCAGAAGTCCGGCCAGCCGCGCCGACTTTTCTTTTTGCCTTCACCCGCCATCGCCGTAGGTTCTGGCGCAACGCCGCGCGGCGAGCAGCGCATCGGCGACAGCATCAAGCCGCCAACACTGCCGAATTGAAAATGACGGGGCCGGTTCTGAGCCGCGCCCACTTCGCGGGCATTGAAATCGAGCCGTTGCACGATGTAGCCAGGAATCGAAACGTCGGGCACGGTCGGCACGTTCTCTAACAAAAACCACTGAGGAAGCGCTTCACTCACCACGCGCGAAAACTCGCCAAGCATTTCCAGCCCGTAGCCCGTAGGCGCTGATCGTCTTGCCTTGCTGAAATCTTGGCAAGGTGAACCGCCGATCACACCATCGAAGCGACCGGCAGGCGGGTGAAACGTCCGCACGTCGCCGCCCCACAGTTTGTCGGGGCCGCGCACGATGCAGAAGCCGGAAGCCTCGAGACCGCGACCAAGTAGATCAATGCCGGGGAAAAGTGAGAGGACGAGACTCACAACAATTCCCCCTGCTCCAGCACCACACGCCAAAACTCTACTTTAACTTCACCCACCGCCTCGGATCGATTGCCATATGGCCCAGACAGATCGGTCGTGCCGTCCTCATTCGCCCACCGCAGGCACCCATGCCAACCGGCCGCATCCTGCCACACCACGCCATCGCAGTCGTCGTCAAGCCGGAAGACAACGGGGTCAGCAAACTTGGGCCGCCGCGCCACAGTAACCAGCAACGGGGCACACCGCAACACGCGGGCAATCGAAAAGGCGCTGATGTGCTGGTACATGCGCCAGTCAAATTGATGTTTAGCGGACACCAAACGACGAACGTTGACAGATAGGCCGGTTGGATAGGCCAGAATCTCGAAGGCGATAACTTTCGGCTTGAATTTAAGATGAAACTTTTTCATTTGCCACCTCCGCGCAGGACTCCAGACGCCCCTGAAACTCGCGCCAGTGACCGTCGGTAATAGACCGGGCCTGATGCAGTGCGTGTTGATTCGGCTCGTCACCTTTCAACAGGCAATGAAGCGCGTAGGCCTCAGGCGACTTCTTGAACTTAAAACCATCCCGCTTCATTTGGCCAACCTGAAGCATCCACGCAACCAGGTCATCACTCAAGATACGCTTGTCAGCAATGACCACCTTCGCCTTGTCGCCGGTAACGCCGTAATGCTGGCACAGCCACCCCTTAAATTCCCGCTCGTCGCCTTCTTCTTCAGTCTGATCAGATTCGATCAATTCAGATTGAACAGATCGATCAGAAGGATCAGAAGAAGAAGAAGAAGAGGCACCTACCGAAATTTTCGGTAGCAAATGATCGGACGCATGGAGTTGCTGAATCGCGGCAGCCGTAGGATGCCAGCGATCGGCCTTGCCGTCGCGCACCCGGACTAACAGCCCGCGTGATTCCATGCGTATAAGATATTTGCTGAAAGTGCTCTCGTCTTCGCCAGTAATTTCGGTTAGGTCGGCTTTGCTGGCGCTACCCAGGGTGCAGACAACCAGCAGGTAGGCCACCCCATTGACTTTGGCACGGTCGAACAGGTCAATCAGGCCAGTCCGTCGGTCAAGGAGCAAATCGGCGCTCATGGTTCAGCCGCCCCAGCCGTTACCACCAACCGCCCCTCACTGGTGGTAACGCCCTCCAAGATAATGGTCACGCCCCCGTTGGCATTGCCAACGCGCACCACCAACCCGGCCTGCTGGCAGTAGTGCAGCGCCGAGGCAAGAATCTCCAGCGCCTCACCAGGCCCAATCGCCACCGGCTTTTTAACTACGCCTTGCTTTGTTCCGCTCATACTGTGCCTGCCTTTCCTCGCTCAGAAGGTCGAATTTGCCGCCATAGCGCGACTGCCGCGCCGCGCGGATTCCCTTGCGCCAGCACCAGTACCGGCCTTTTTCCTTGACTTCAACCCGCCAACCAACCGGATCGATTGGTGGTAATGGCTCGGAAATTGGTGGTAATGGCTCCTGGATTGGTGGTAACGGCTCAAACAGGCCCGTTACCACCACGGCGTCACTATCGGGAAGCCTGGCGGCTACGCTTTTGGGTCACGAGCCGCATCACGTTCGGCGGCCGCCCTCTCGCACGCCGTCAGGGCAGCGTCCCGACGCCGCAACGCGTCGCGATCAAACCGGCCGCTACTGCCGTCCCCAGGATCAACACGCGACTCAATCGAAGCACGATCGGCACGCCAAAACTCAGTCCGCGCCTTATCAACAGCATCTTCAAGCGACTGAAGACGCCCAACCGCGTCTACATCCTCATCCGTCAGCACGGCAAATTCAGCCGTCGCGACATCGGGCAAGCGCGCCCCTGACGCGCTCAGGCTTTTGGGAAAGTCTGAGAATCACCATCGGCAGCAAGCGCACTCATGGCGTTGGTGTGGCCGTTGCCGCCGCCGTTGCCGCTGCCCGGAGCCTGGCCCCGCCGATAATGATCTTGCAGATTGCGCAGCCGTTCGCCATTGGCTAGCTTCTCAAGCCCCAAGTGCGTACGCTGATCTTCAAGCGCCGCCTCACGGTCATGGGAAGCACGCATAGCCGCCATATCCCGCTCGTGCCGCGACAACTCCTCAGCCGCCTTGCGATCCGGATCGAGTTGGTTGATCGCAGACAGCGCGGCGATGTTAGCCAGCACCAGC
>Ga0247841_10005342_pt1 | contig 20894 bp, 19 predicted proteins | sample LaCruzMarch2015__2_FD_192410 | JGI IMG/M metagenome (GOLD analysis project Ga0247841, IMG submission 192410) | Freshwater microbial communities from meromictic Lake La Cruz, Castile-La Mancha, Spain - LaCruzMarch2015_18m | ecosystem: Environmental > Aquatic > Freshwater > Lake | place: Spain... | reverse complement strand
ATGGCCATGATGTTCGAGTAACTCCATTCAAAGTTATGCTACCGGTATCCAGACTAGCAGAATTGACTGCCCCTTGTGCTGTCACGTCACCGACATCAGCTGTTCCAGTTAAATAAAGGTGTCTCCAATACTTTATTGGACTCCCTAAATCATATGAAGAATCTGCTACAGGATAAAAAGAGGTTTTACTCTTATCCCAAACAAGACTCAAACTTCCATTATTTAAAAAAGAGATACTTCCGCTAGCTCCTGCCTCTATATAAATGCTTGAGTTAGATTGCATCCCTTTTATATAATACGCAGTAGTATCTGCATACAAATCAACAACTTCAGCATTACTTGAGTTGTAAAACACAGCAAGTGTATTAGATAATTCTACCCGCTGTCCGGAAGCCGCTGTTTTAAAAATTTTACCGGTGATTGTTGTTCCTGTTAGGTTTTCACAAGCCACGCTACCAGCTACCACCGATAGGGCATTTACGTATCCAGTAGTGACTGTATTCCCAATTATTGTTGTTACCCCCGTAGAGTCTTGAGCGGTACCTAATCCGACATTAGTTCCAACAACTAAACCATTTAACACAGCGACACCTGTTGTAGCATTAATTGAAAAAGTTGTAGCATTGTTTTTATCCCTTCCAAGTATCCCCGTTGGACTTATTCTTATATCACCAGTTACACCAGCAGAATAAGTTCCGATTTGTAAAGCTCCAGACGCACCGAAAGTGAAAGATCCTAAAATTGTGTTAGTTGCCGTACTTATTGCATTATCAGCAAAATGACCACTAGAATCTATTGCTGTCGCGAGAGTCGTTCCAGTCCTACCCCCAATGGTCGATGTTCCATCCAAAACAGCTCCGGTGGCATTAATAATCCCATTTTGTGAGATAGTTACAGTTGGGACGCCTGTTGGCCCGGCTGTAAAAGCAATTGGTCCGCTTGAAAGTATAGTAGTATTTCCCCCAGAGGTTGCTGATAGACTTGTAGCATTTATCGTGAAACCACCGATTGTACCTGATGAAGCCAAAATACTTCCACCAATAAAAACATCGGTAAATTCTGCATAACCCGTTAGACCATTAATATAAAAACCAACGCTTTTAGGTTTCCAATTTTCAGATCTTATAGAATTAGAAATCCAAACATCAGCCATTGCTCCGTCACTTTTAACAGTGGCTTCTTGGACACTTCCATTACTCGTATTCTGTTCAGAGCGATAAAGAAGTTCGTTATAAGGTTGTTCAATATTAGAATAATCTGCCATATTTTTATTCTCCGCTTGACGATTCTTCGTCCGTAGTTGGCAACGTAACTAAGGTCATACGAGATATCTTACAAAGTTGCTTTGAATTATCTCTTAACGAAACGCTAATTAACCTACAAACAGGTGGTTTACCTCGAGAACTGTCTTTATCTGTAATTTTTATGACAGATAATCCCTTGGTTACAGTTCCTTCTACAGAATAATATTCTTCATTATTCTCTAGATTTACAAAGACTTTAACAGCTGACCCACGCTCGCTTTCAACAAGAAGGGCAATCGGTTTGCTCGAATATTCAAAAGCAGCAGAAGAAGAGGACGTACCAACTTGAACACCCGTTGTTAATTTCATTGTATCCATTCTAAAATTAATCTCTTTACTATCATCCGTTTCTCCGCTAAGAAATTCTTTAACGGCACAATTACCATCTGTATCTGTAAATTCGAGACGGTCTGAATCAAATTCTTCCAAGAAAGTGGCAAATTCACTTGCTTTTACATTTGTATGAACAAACCAATTTTCTTGGGTAAGATTGTATTCAACACAAACATCATAAAGAACTTTATTTATTGATCCATCCATCTTATAAAGAGTCACATCACCCAGTGTGAAGAAGATACTACGACCCTTTTTTCCCGCAGCCGAGTTTTCTTTACCCGTCCTTGTCGCACCAGTAATATACTTTTCTATCTTATTAGAAATTAAAGTTGGAGTAGATCCTGTCGTTGAATAAATACCGGTATAATGTAAGAAATACAAAACACCCATCATTTTTACATATCCCTTTTTGGATACACAACCGACATCCAAATCAAAATTTTCGAGAGTATAATCATTCCAAGAAGCCATTGTGCTTCTATTTGACACAAGCATTATGTTACCAATATTCGTTAACATTGTCGTAGCATCATTCTCACCTCCAGAGAGTTTAAAAGTATCATATTGCTTTATGTCTTTTCCCGTGATTGTTGGATTTCTTACCCAACGAAATACCTTTGGACCATTATATGTTCCACTAATCCAAATTTCATCACTGGATAAGAAAGAGGGTGTTCCAGTCCAGGTAGCAACAATGCTCGTTTCGTTAATTGTCGTAACCGTAATAGTAGAAATTAAATTAGAACCTCGATATACATCATAAGTATTAGCCCCAGAATCAGTATAAAAATATTTTGTATCTGTAACATCGATGGTAGAACCAGAAACGGCACTTGCATAATCATCGTTTAGTAAGGCGATAATCCCCATTGGATAAGAAGAACGAAGAACTGTCGTTTTGTATCTAACGCCTAAACGGATAAAATCAGCTAAATATAATCTGTTTTTATAAAAATTAACTCTTGATGATTGAGGAGTATTAAAAAGATGGCCCGATCCAGATGTAGAAGTAGTGACAGTCGTTCCATCAGATCCAATATATCGATTGTCTGAATTCATGTTAACAAGAAAAACACATCCCTCGGCGTAAGTATAGTCAAAAATACCCCCAGGGATATTGGTACCATTTCCCGTTAAAGGTATCCATTGATTACTACTATTTATATAATATATCGTTGTTTTATTCCCTGTATTATCATTAACCTGTTCACTGATTGAAATTTTATCAACAACCCCAAGGGACAATGGCATTAAACCGACTACCGTGTCACCAACTAACTCAACAATTTTAGGATCTGAGATAAAGATATAATCAGAAATATTGATACTTAAAGTGGAGTTTTCTGCCACACTAATGCGGTATAAACCTTGATTGAAATTATTTCTAAAAGAAAATAATCCATAATTAGCAGTGGTTACGAAAGGTTTACCACTAGAATTGGTTCCTAGAACAGTTTGCCCTTCTCTTTTTTCTACCGTGCCAATAGTTTTGCTACGTGCGTTTTCAGCATGAACAAGTTCAGTTTTTTTTCCAATATTAAAAGAAACGAGAGAGTTCACTCCTTCGATATAGGGAATCTGGATTTTTTGCTGTTTTAGGCCTGGTTCTAGCATTGGTGTTAAACATTAGACTGCTTCTCTATTCCGAAGGAATCCAAGTTTGCATCCCTCTTGATAGAACTGATGATCATATCATTAAGTCCAGCAGTAAAGGACTGGAAATACTGTGTTGCTTGTGGGTTTTGGAATTTCTGAAAAGCCCTATAAAGCATGAAGTCCTTAATGATAAATTCACCTCCATTAGGAAGATCAACTTCGTCAGTATTCAAGGTAAGACGACTCGCTTTCTTCAAATAGATATAATGATAAGTAGTATTGGTTTCCGGGGTAGGTAGAATTCCGATTTTAAAACCGCGAATATAATACCTTGGACCAATTCCATTGAAGGTATAGGCCTCTCTCAAGGAAATAAAAGGAATATCCAGTTTAGTACTTCCCCACTTACCAGGACTTGTGGCATCAACACCTGAAATGAAGGAAATAAGATGATCAAAATCTGCAGGCAAATCATATTCTATGGTTCCTGACACCACTGCCAAAGAAGTTATATTTGTTGCCGTATATTCAACATTAGTTAAATTAAGCTTATTTCTCATCCTTCCATAAGCCTCACTTGCCCAAGAAAGAGCATCTTCCCGAGTTACAAGTTTTAATTCCTTGTTATTCAACATACTGAAGAAATCAGAAAGGATATTTTCAGTAGTATTTTCTTCAAAACCTGCGTAAGGAATATAGTTGGAAGGTTGGGAAAGATTCGTTGTAACGGAATTGTAAAAACAATACCAACCATACCCAGTAGAGTATGTTTCATCGCTATAGGTTGTAAACCAATCACTCGGTTGAATATTCACATATCCACTGAGTGGTGTAGAAACATCAAAAGTAGTAGTCGTCGTGTGAAAAAAACGAATCTGATTATAAGGCAATATTGTTACACGAGTACTTTCTGAGTGGGCAAATAAGGTAGGTGAAGAAATCGTAATTAACCCAGTATCGTTATTTACGCTAGAGATTTTAACAACTTCAGCATCTTCTGCACCAAAATTACTTAAAAGTAAATAAGTATTAACAGCATAAGCTGAATCTGTAGCATTTAATACAGAAAAAGAGGTAATTCCAGAAGAATAATTAGTAACCAGGTAAGAATACTTACTTGACAAAATTAATCTTCGATTGTCTGCTTCAAGGGTAATCACAGTAGTGTTTTATTAATTAATAATTATATTTTACCACAGTCCTACCTCTATTATAAGGATCTTCCCTTATCTCCTCGAGGTTTAATAATTTCCCACTCCCCACCGATTGGTTTACTGTAAGAAGATCGACTTGCACTAGCTACAAAGGTAACAACACTTTTACCACCAATTGGTTGACTATTTCCCGGTGAAGGAGAAAATTTGAAAGATTCAAAGAAAAGAAGTTCACTGGTATTTACTAAATCAAAAATTGTAATGTTATTAAAATTACAGAGCGTAATATTATCTAAAATGTCAAGTGTATCGTGAACGGAAACATAAAACACACTTTCTTTACCGAAGTTATCAACGATTGAGATAGAATCAGAAACAATGATGATACTTACATATTCATTAACAATATCCTCAGTTAAATTCAATAAATCACTAACATCGATAATTGGGGATGAAAGAGAGATTGTAATATTTTCAATTAGATCTAATTGATCTGAAAAATAAAAAATCCCTGGAACATTAAGATTTTCAAAAATACTTAAGGAATCAATAACAAGAATAGATAAAGTAGAAGGAGTTCTGTCTATGTTTTCAGAAATACTTAAAATATCAAAATCAAATATAAAAGAATCAATTTTTATACTTAGATTGTCTGTGATATTTAACGCATCATTAACATCGACACCATTTAATTGATTGTCTAATATCGAATATTCAGTAATATTTAATGAATCAGAAACATCAATATTCAAAAAATTATGAATGACAATATCTTCAGTGATATTTATTTGATCAAATAAGGTGTCAGAATAAAGAGTAAAAATAACGGCTGCAGTACCAAGAGTAGTCCATAGATATGAAGTTGCAGAATTATAATAAATTGCCTTACCGGTATGATGACCACTATTTCCATTCCATCCAATTTGAGCATAATTACCAGAGGAGCCGTCAGGAGCATAAAAAGTTATGGCGTAATATTTACCTACCTGTACATTGTATTGATTATCGCCAGAAAAAATAAAATTTACGACAGAATAAGATGGATTAGTACGTAAATTAGATTGATATACCGGATCAGACGTCGCCAAGGGTGTCCCTGTCGGTAAACCACTAAAAGATTGTGAATCCAGATCAAATAATTTAGCATAAACATTGTAAGGAGGAGTTCCTCTTTTATTAACATAAAATTTAACTGAAGTTATTGGACCAGACGTTGATGGCGTAAAAGTTTGTCCAAAAGAAAAATGATTAACATTACCGGTTAAAAAATTAGGTCCTCCTGTTGTACTATCTAAAGTAACCGATTCAATAATGTCACCTAATTGATTTAAGTTATTGAGATTTTCTGTGATATTTATAGAATCAGAAATAACAATATCAGGTAGATACGTAAAAATCCAATTGGTGTTATTTCCACCATCTAGAGTTCCAATTCCCCCATACCAGGTTGAGATCGGCGATCCAATACAATAGCTTACGGAGAGATAAGGTATCGTCTGTGTTCCTCCGCCGGATTTTACCAAGGTAAAAGGTGAAGCAGAGGTACTTCCTAAATATGTCAAATTACCAGGTACTCCGCTGGAGGTTAGGGTATTTGTTGTTTGAGTAGTTCCCGCGTCGAATTTAATTGTCTTTCCAGCATCTATTTTTATGTCATTAAAGGAGTAAGAAACATTATAAAAAAGAAATGGATTAGTCTTTGTCCCGGTTAACCAGACATTATAAAAAGACAAGTCAATTGCTGAAATGATACGTGGATCGCCAGAGTCAGAATTAGAGTTATATAGTTTTAAAGTAGATGTCTCGGCATTTAAAGTTAAGGTAATATCATTATCTATCTCTATCAATGTCAAACCATCAGAACTATAAGTATTTCCGATACTCCATGTCCCCGAACCCATATTCAACGTTGCTGTACCCGTGTAAGCAACGAGTTCGCCTATATTGACATCTCCTGTAAAAGATATAGTTCCATTTTGAATAATGATTGGTTCACCACTCCACCCCTTATTTTCTGAATAAGGAGACATGTCGAAATTATTAACGACAGTCCATCCTCCGCCAACACCATCAAAAACACAGGGTGGCATATAACCACTACAGGTTATAGTCTTACCTGACGAAGTAGCATAAAACAGAAATGTAAACTTACCATAATAAGAAACATTTGAAGAACCGGTAAAAGATCCATAAATCTTTAGAGCACCCGTCGTGGAGGTTGTAAATTGTCCGACAAAACCGGTAAGATCAAGATTCAAACATGATGGAGTAGTACTAAAACTTATTTGAACATTTATACCTCCATCGCTATTTGCATCGAAAATTACGTCATCAGATGATGTCGGTACAGAAAATCCACCAGATCCACCGGAAGAGTCACTCCAATGTGTTGTTGTAGTTGTATCCCAAGTGCCTGATCCGCCGACCCAATATCTAGTTGACATTTAATTATTTTATCACAGTATTAGTGATTAATTTCTTTAAAAGAATCCAGAAATCTTACCATTTCCTGGTTGAATTTTATTACCCCTTCCTATTGGCCGCAAGTCAGAAGGTGAAAATCTAAAAGATTCTAAAGTAGTAACTTCGGAAATATTAATTAAGTCAGAAGAAGAAATTTTATAAATTAATAGGAGAACTAAGTCCTCGCTTATTAAAATATTATTGTTTACCGAAATTACCCCCAATTGGTTGTTTTCTACGGTATAATTTTCTGTGATATTAACCGTATCACTAATTTCAATCGTAAATCTCAGGCCGACAATATAGATAGAAAGTTCTGTCGTTATGTTGATTTCGTCATCAACTTTTATACTAAACACATCTGGCTCAGGAACTATCAGATTTTCATATTCCTTAATATTAACAGTATCAATAATATTAATACCCCCTAATTGGATATTATTTTGTGTTATATTTTCAGTGAGACTAACAACATCATTAACATTTATGTTCCCTAACTGGGTATACAACGTTAGATCTTCAGTGATGCTGACTGAATCACTAGAAGAAATATTTCCTAGTCGTTCACTTAAAATTAGATTCTCGCTAAGATTAACGGTGTCACTAACATTAATGACCCCTAGTTGACTATCTCGTGTTATACCTTCTGAAATATTGACAAGATCACTGACGTTTATACTGAATAAACCGGTTTCTGAAATCGTTATATTTACATTTTCAGTAATATTTAATGTGTCATCAGCATTTATTCCACCTAACTGATTATTCTGATTTACATTATTTTCACTAATATTAATACTGTCACTGACATTAATATTACCTAATTGATTACTGAGAACGACATTATCGATGACATTAGTTAGATCAGAAACATTTATATTTCCTAATTGCGATTTAAGAATAATGTTCTCTGTGATATTAATTACATCATCAATATCAGTATTTCCAAGTTGCCCATTCCAAATGATATTTTCCGTGATAATGATAAGATCATTAACACTCATGTCTGTCGCAGGAGTAACAACATTTATATCTTCAGTTATGGTAACAGAGCTAAATACATTGATGTCACAGAACTTATTTTCGACAACCAGACTCGTAGCGTCGAGATAGTAAATAGTAACTAATATATGATCAACTGAAGCGGTTGAACTATTATTACCCTGTACCGCGATCTTTACGCCAAAACCTGGATCATTAATATCAGTCGGAGTCCAAGTTACTCCCCACAGATCAGAAGCTCCTCCGTACGTCTTATAAGTGGATACTATTGGCCAATAGGCAGAAGAGGACTTTGAATCACCTGTTTGAATTCCTGCTTTTGTAAGTAATGGATATGCACCAATAAAGTCACTAATAGTATTCGCAATACTGGCTAATTGCTTAACTTCAACTTTAATTCCAATTATTTCCGCATCATCTGGTATAGAGAAATTAAAGTTGCTCGCATACAATGTTTGAGAAATACCAAACTGTGAATTTGTATTTGTTGTATATTTCCCATCATTGGCCTTTGCATATTCAGGATTTACCCAAACTTGTCCACCAATCTCACCCCCACTTATTACTGTCTTTGGAGATCCAGGATTAATAGAGGTGATTCCATCGATTAGATAAACATCACTATAAATATTAATATCATCCAATCGATCACTCCATGTTTCTATGTTTTCAGTGATACCAACAACGTCACTAATATTTATATTTCCTAATTGTCCAGATCTAGACAGATTTTCACTAACGTTAACTGTATCGACGACATTTATATCCCCTGTCTGTTCATTCAGGATAATTATATCTTCTGTAATATTTAAAGTATCTTCAGTAGAAATATTACCCAGCTGGTCATTTGTTGATATGACTTCTTCTGAAATGTCTAAGGAGTCATTTACATTAATACTTCCTAACTGTCCAGCACTCGGATAATTCTCAGTAATATTGACAACCTCAAAAATAGAAATGTCACTTAACTGATTATTTTCAATAGTTAAGGCTTCGGTAATATTTATCGTATCTTTAACTAGAATACTTCCAAATTGTCCTGCGTTAAGGAAATTCTCAGTGATGCTGATTGTGTCAGAAACGTCGATGTTTCCAAGTGACTCGTTCGTTACGTTTACATTCTCAGTTATATTAACTGTGTCAGAAACGTCGATGTTTCCAAGCTGAGAATTAGTTACACTTATACTCTCAGTGATATTAACTGTGTCAGAAACATCGATGTTTCCAAGTGACTCGTTCGTTACGCTTACATTCTCAGTTATATTGACTGTGTCAGAAACGTCGATATTCCCAAGTGACTCACTCGTCACACTTACACTTTCAGTAATATTAACTGTGTCAGAAACGTCGATGTTTCCAAGTTGTCCTACGTTAGAAAGATTCTCTGTGATGCTGATTGTGTCAGAAACGTCGATGTTTCCAAGTGACTCGTTCGTTATACTTACATTTTCAGTGATGCTAATTGTGTCAGAAACGTCGATGTTTCCAAGTGATTCACTCGTTACGCTTACGCTTTCAGTTATATTAACTATGTCAGAAACGTCGATGTTTCCAAGCTGTCCTGCGTTAGGGAAATTCTCAGTGATGCTGATTGTGTCAGAAACGTCGATGTTTCCAAGTGACTCGTTCGTTATACTTACGCTTTCAGTGATATTAACTGTGTCATAAACGTCGATGTTTCCAAGTTGAGAATTAGTTACGCTTACGCTTTCAGTGATATTAACTGTGTCATAAACGTCGATGTTTCCAAGTGACTCACTCGTTACGCTTACACTTTCAGTGATGCTGATTGCGTCATGAACGTCGATGTTTCCAAGCTGTCCTGCGTTAGGAAAGTTCTCAGTGATATTAACTGTGTCAAAAACGTCAATGTTTCCAAGTTGAGAATTAGTTACGCTTACGTTTTCAGTGATGCTGATTGTGTCAGAAACGTCGATGTTCCCAAGTTGCGTATTTGCTAAACTAATGTTTTCGTTTGTATTAATCGCGTCATAAACGTCGATATTTCCCAACTGTCCAGTACTAAGTAAATCCTCAGAAACACTAATCGCATCAGAAACGTCGATGTTTCCAAGTTGTCCTGCATTAGGGAAATTCTCAGTGAGATTAATTACGTCAAAAACGTCGATGTTTCCAAGTGATTCACTCGTCACACTTACACTTTCAGTAATATTAACTGTGTCAGAAACGTCGATGTTTCCAAGTTGTCCTACGTTAGAAAGATTCTCTGTGATGCTGATTGTGTCAGAAACGTCGATGTTTCCAAGTGATTCACTCGTTATGCTTATGCTTTCAGTGAGATTAATTACGTCAAAAATGTCGATATTCCCAAGTTGTCCTGCGTTAGAAAGATTTTCAGTGAGATTAATTACGTCATAAACGTCGATGTTTCCAAGTTGTCCTACGTTAGAAAGATTCTCTGTGATGCTGATTGTGTCAGAAACGTCGATGTTTCCAAGCTGTCCTGCGTTAGGGAAATTCTCAGTGATGCTAATTACGTCATAAACGTCGATATTCCCAAGTTGTCCACTCGTCACGCTTACGCTTTCTGTGATGCTGATTGTGTCAGAAACGTCGATATTTCCAAGCTGTCCTGCGTTAGGGAAATTCTCAGTGATGCTGATTGTGTCAGAAACATCGATGTTTCCAAGTGACTCATTCGTTACGCTTACATTCTCAGTTATATTGACTGTGTCAGAAACGTCGATATTCCCAAGTGACTCACTCGTCACACTTACACTTTCAGTGATGTCGATTGTGTCAGAAACAGAAATATCCCCTAACTGATTATGTAAAGTTAGGTTTTCAGTAATATTTAAAGAATCATAAACATTATTTATAGTGAGACCAGAACCGCCAATTGGATCTCCGTTATAGGTAGATACTGTCGAATTGTACGATATCGTAGCCTCATTATAGGTATAAGCCATGATAAAATTGTACCATAGTCATAATTTTGATAGACCTAATATTCACTTGCATTTTTAAAATAGAAGAATAAAATATATATTGCGGGTCGGATGGTTCCGGGAGAAGGCTCATAACCTTTTCTATACAGTCCGATTCTGTGACCCGCAACAAGTCGCCAGCCGACCTACTGGTAGGCGTCACCTGCCACCAGGGACCAAAAAGGGCCCGGGAGAAGAGTAATCCTCCTATGGTGTAATTATGAAGCACCGAAAAAAGCAAGGTAAAAGAACTTCCCGTAAAACCTTACGGGCAATGAGTTTATTAAATTGGAGTACAGGTAAACGAGTAAAGAAAGATTTTTTATTAGATTGGAGGAAAGATCTTTTAAATTAATGATTTTACATCTGATGTGACTGAATAATGACTTCAGCGATCATAAAGTATTGGTGAAAACAAGTAGGTGTTAGTAGCCAAATCTAAGGGAAACATTAAAAATGATGTAGCTGGCAAAGTGGCTCTAAATAAACTAAATGAGCCTACCAGGTAAAACGGTAAAAAAAGTAATCGGCCGACTATTTTTTTTAACGCTGGTATAGAGCAAAGAGTCCGTGTTTCCGGATGAGCTCCAATGGATCTAAATGGGTTTAGATTATCGCAAAAATAAAAGTTGAATGAAAAACCTTAGTACGAGTACACCATACTCTCGCCATCAGTTGTAAACTCATTAAACAAAGGTATCCAGTTCCACGGTGGAACTGGATCAAAAATCACAAAACCCCATTTTAAAGGGGTTTCGTTATTAAAACATCCAAAGATACTACTTATATCCTAAAAACCTCAGAAAATGGCATCGTAGCCCCCTACAATGGCATTTAAATACTCTTCTTGACCTTAATTTTAATACATTTATCACAATAATCTTCTATTCCTTTCTTTCCGATAATTCCATTTAGATGATCATAGCAAGTATAATTATGACAAATACCACATTTAGAAAGAGGTCTATGTTTATCCCCACACAGATAACATGATCTTTTTATAGTTTTTTTCATAACATAATTTTATCATTAGTACTAAAAAAGACCACTTACGGGTGGCCCTCTTTAGAATTATTCCTTCTGACGAACGGTCGAGTCGAAACAAAACCGCCGTTGAAGTAATTTAGGTAGTCTTAGAAAGAGCTCTAAATTAATTTGTCTCTTCAGACTAAAGATATCTTAACAAAGTTCCAATTGAAGTCAAAAAGACTAAGTTGTATAATATAAGGTATATATGAAAATATGTACTGAGGAAGAAAAAGAAATTACTTATCAGAAACTATTAAAAAGATTTTCTCTAGAAGATATTCAAAAAATATGTTGGTTATATGTTTTTATGTTGTGTACCGTAAGTTGGATTGCAAAATATTTTAATATTTCGATAATTGTCGTAAGGAAGATACTGGTTGCACATGATATAGAAATTAGAAACAGTCATCCTAAAGAGAATATTCTTAGACCAAAAATGTATGCTGATTATCTAGCCAAGGAAAACGAAAGAAGAAAAGAGAAAGGACTTCCGCTTTTAAAAAAATCAAAAGAATGGAATGGGGAGATGACAGAAGAACAATTAAATAAAACGAATAATTTTATACAACAAACGAATAAAACCGCTGATTAAAGCGGTTTTATTCACTGTCTACAGGTTCATTATCTAAGTCGTTTTCTCTAACCTACTTATTCGACCAGTAGGTTAATCTTAATTATACGATAGTCTTAGGGAAAATAGTTAAATAAATTTTACGAATAGCACCATACAAAGCAAGAACAAGAGCGACCCATTCAACCGCCTGACTCACTAACTGAAGTCCACTCCCAACGATATCCCCCAACATAGTAATAATAGAATTTACATCACCAGTATTTACTTCCTCCTGAAACATTACTGCTAGTAAGGAAACAATAGAAGCAGCAACCCAGCCAGCTGATCCTTTAATTGTTAAGGAATATCGAGATGGATCTTTAGACGAATAAATTACCCAATTAATTATTTTTGTAAACATTTTATTTTTATATTAAATTACTTTTTTAATAATGGCTAAACCTTCTTCAATCTTTTTTATACCTTCTTTAATTGATACTTGGGGATTAAATATGGTTTGACTAGCGAGGGAAACGAGTTCATCAAGGATTTTCTTATTTACCGCTGGACAATTTGGTTTTTTGGAAAATATCTCAAAATGTCCCACAATATGATCGCGATCGATCGGGATCTGCCAGCGTTGACAGATTTCACGAATCATCATTGAACTCGCTTGTTTCATTTCCTCAGTCCAAATATCATCAGATTTACCTTCATGTTCGATGCCAATTGTGTATAAATTTGGATTAACATTCAGTTTAATAAGTTTCCAAATAGGTGTATCTATACGACCAGCATGCCAAGATATATCTTCTTCTTTTACATACTGATGCACTTCACCATTTTTTCCGATGCCATAATGGGCACTTACCTGTGATAAAGAGTTAGTAAACCACGAATCGGTTCCAGATAATGTTCCATCCATAATATGAATAACTATCGCTTCTGGTTTATATCCTTTTCTTCCGGCCCAAAAGTTTGGAGAAATTTTCTGAATGATATTCATTTTTTTGAACTTTCTTTATTAACTAATAATGTTTATTATAAATTAGGGGGATTTTGCCTCCCCCTGGGGCTTTAGAGGAACTTTGATAGCTTGCTCGCAGGCGATACAAGTGCGAGCCGAGCAATCTACGACTGTAGCGGTAGGGGTTTGATTGAGTATCCTGTGTAGTATCGGACACTTCAAGCACGTGTCATTGCACTTGGCGACAACCATTTTTTGCACCTCCTTTTAGCATAGAGTAATTCCAGATGAGGGCACTTTTTACGGAAGCAATAATTGACGACCTTGCCGTCCCTTATCACTCCGCCATGGTGATTGTCTTTCTTGTGGCAATAACCGTAGAGCATTATTTGCCTCCTTTCTTTTCACACTTGTCCTTCGCACAGGTAACTTCCGTTAGGTCGTTGCCTATGTCCATCATCCCTTTAAGGTAGGGACACACCTCACACTTGCAGGATTTTTCCCTGTTCATTACTCGTATCATTTTTCGTTCCTCCGTGACAAAGAACTATCCATCTGGCTTTTTAGCCTTTTCCGCTTATCTATACTTCTTTCTTCTCATCACATAAACCATTCCGAACATCCCCTGTAAGTCTTCTAACATATCTTTTTTTAACCAAATAGGAATAATGAATGCAACTTCTGTTTCTGTATATTTCCCAGTTTTAACCAAGTAACTGAGTTTTCCATTTTTTAATTTTAATTCACTTTTTGGTAAAATTATTATTTTATCTTCCATTTTATTAATTTCTAATTACAACAACTATTGTGTCAAACATTTTTTTCAGCCGGTCTTTCATCTCATCATTATACCAATCAGGCAGACCAAATACTATTTTATCTCCGCTTATATCGTAAATAAGCTGTCCATCTTTTTCTTCTAGGTAACTATTAAAGTGTAAATTTCTGGTCATTTTTTATTTAACTTATCAATATGTTAAAGAATTTCCTTCGCCAATGTAACAGGAATACTAACTCTTTCAGAATCTATTTTTAAACTATTTATTATCATATCTTTTATATTATTAAAACCAAGAAATGATATTAAAAGAAGTATTCCTCCGGCCGACCATAGGATCCTGTCATGCCATGATACTTTTTTACTTATTACTTTATGTAAATCTTTTATTTCTAAATGTTGGGTATTGTTTTGATCAAATTTTTCTATCATAAGTTTATTAATTCCATCCATTACCCCTTTTAATTCTGCTGATACTTTAATAAAAGTTCTCGCATCTTCCTCTTGTTGAATACGAAAATTCATTATCGCTCGTTCAGCGGCTGTCTCTTCAGTAGTGTTTTTATAATTTGATATCACTTCTTCAACACTATTATGAATAAGTTGTGCTAATTCCTCTTTATTCATTTCATATTAAATACCCTAACTATTAAATCTAGCATTTTACGACCGAAAGTTATCTGCTTCTTGTCCATATCCGCTTGAATTTCCTGCATTATTTTACCGTTTGATTTTTTAGGTGGAAGTGGTTTCATAGATTTTTCTTAATCTCATCTAATAAACTGGTAAAGTCATTGATACCTTTGTTCTTATTCAAATAATAATTATGGTCGTGGACGATACGGTTCGGTTCGCTCACTTCCAATGGTTTGGCTCGCAAGTTAATGTGTTCCTTGTAGCCTAAGTTCTCCTCGCTCGTGCCACCCCAGAGAACGATAGTCGTGGTCGGAGTGCCGAGAGCAGCCGAAGCGTGGTGCAAGAAACTATCACAGGTAATAATCCCGTCCACAAAAGGAATTATGGTAAAGATAAGACGAGGACTTTGAGCAATCACTGGGACGGTATTCGGATATTTTTTCTGATTAGCGTCCTCAACAAACAACAGAGTATAGTCATCTTTCAACGCCTCAATCAGTTCTTTGATGAAACCATCGGTAAAACTTCGGTAACTTTCATCCTCTAAATCGTTGCAGACTTTTGAACAGTTAGCGGTTCGTCCACCAGACGAGGCAAAAGGTTGGATAAGCAAAACTTTCTTGCCTTTTTTAATATCTTCCACATACTTCCGTCCGTTTATTCGTTCGTTGTCCGAGAGTTTAATTTCGGGAGCGACGTATTCGTCTTTGCCATTGATTAGGAAATTAAATACCTGACAGAGATGCTTTTTTTCCCGATAGTATTTAGAGTGATTGTAAGGTTCGGGTAAAATGAATTCTCCCGGCATAATCATATCCTCGTATAAATAAGCGTGATTAGTTGGATAGACACGTTCTATACCTAAACCCTCAAAGACAAACGGAGCAGACGTAACCAAATGACTATCCGTCATTTCTTTAACTGCCCCCGTAGCACAGATACATCTGCCTATTCCTCCATCAATTTGCAAGAATTTCATTGATTTTTGTTAGTTCCTCCTGCTTAATATTTTCTTTTTCTAATTGCACCGTGATTTCCGCAATTCTTTTTTCGCAGTTATCCAACTGCAAATCAGTATTATTCTGTGCCATTGTCTGTTGAGCTTTGGCGACCTCTAACTGTTTTTGCAAGATTTCAAGTTTGGTTAACATATTATTTATTTAGCTATTAAATTAAACCCAATATCCCACTGCCATTTATCCCTTTTTCTTTGGTAAAAGTAATACTGCTGTCAATCTTTAATTGAGTAAGACCAGAATAAGCACCACACCAAGAACTGCAACATTCAGTTCCTTGTAAATCAACTTTATAAAATGTGCCTCCAGCAATTAATCCATAAGAATCGGGCAGGGTGACTAATCCATAATAAGTGCCACCGCAAATATTGCCACAATCAACTACTGTACTGTAAAACGTTCCACCAGTAAAAGTCGTATTAGTCCCACCATTCATTTCAATCGGTGAATAGAAACAGCCACCAGCGACACAGGTTGAAGAGGCGCTCATTACCCAAGTATTTGCGATACAAAATACTCCATCATTAACGGCCAATGAGGAACAAACACAAAAATAATCAACGCAAAATGTTCCACAATTTATACAACCATCGTAGTTAGCGGCTGGTGTAATGAACGTTCCATCACATATTAAACTATTGCTATTATAACTACAAAGAGCGTAGGTTAGGGTATAAGTCCCGCTATTGATTGTTCCACTGTCAACATATAGCGTCCCAGCATTATATATGCCATTCATATAGGCGCCTGAGTATACACACACATCGCTGGATACGCAAAATGTCCCGCCAGCTATTGTGTCGTTGCAATTATATACATTTGCGACGCAGATACTGCCTGAGCTTGCCTGTTGGACCCAGGTGCCGTATGTGGTATCAAAAATAACATTATCAGATGAGGATGGAACAGCGCACTCATACCAATTGCAATCAGTTTCCAAGCATCCATCTATGGTTCCTTGCCAATGTAAGTCTGACATTTTAGTATCCTGGGATTAAAGATACGACATAGAACAAATCAGCTGTTGAATCGTATCTAACTGCTAAAATATCCATCGCATTCGCCGCTGTCGACCAACCAAGAGGCGTAGTTGCAGAACTGGGAACCTTAAACTTATTACCTAAAGTAATAAGATTACCACCAGTGCCATTTTGTTTTAAGTAAAAAGTGTAGGCAAAACCATTAGTGGCGTTGGTGGGGTTCTGTAAAACAATGTCATCATCTAAAGTAAGTGTATAGATACTACCATGTCCCACTCCAGTTAAGTCAATATCAACACCGCCAGTTTTATCTCCCAGCGCAGTAACAGTCGGATTTAAAACAAATCCAGTGTGCCCGCTAGTAGAAGCAGTTAGGTTAGAAAGAGTTGAGTGATCAGTCGCCGTGTAATTAGCAACTGGGATATTGGAAACAGAACGATAATCTGCTATTTCCAAAGCCGCAGTTGTTCCCTGTTTCCACAAAACACGATAGAGCAATTTCATTTCAGCTGAAGGAAGAGTCCCCAAAGATAAAGAGTTTGGTGTATTATTTGCCCTAGCATTGGCTAAAGTTACATCCTCTCTTTGCCCGATAATAACAACAAAAGGCTCCGAAACGTTATTCGTGGCAAAAACCCAGGTAGCAAAATGGTTAACAGTTGAAACACTTGTTAAAGTATTCCCATCATTATATTTTTCAGCACCGGTAACTACCTTTTTTAAAGTAGTATTTCCTGTATCCCATTCCCAATTAGCCGATCCATTTTTATATAAAATTTTACAAGTGGTAGCTAGACTTAAAACACTTTCCAAATCCTCGTCATACATTTCACACTCAGTAAGTTCAAAAGTTGAGGCAGTAGGAAAGGTAAGTGTTCCACCGGAATACCACCGAGCACCCACAGTTTCGTGTAAATACTCATGCATCCAACAATCTCTACCCATCCAGTGGCGTTCGTCAGAAAGAATACCCTTGTCAGTTGTAGTGTTCCAGTAAACAGAAGCAACTAGACATTGATCAAAACCAGCATTTGCACCAGCAGAACCAATATCTAGTGCATCAGTAGAGGCATTGAGTTGTGGAACGCCACCTGGTGCCGTAATCCAAAACCACCACAAGCCGGTAGTATCCGTTATTTGTTTGGTTAAAGTGTCTATTACGTAAGAAACACCGTTAATCCAGATTGGATCACTGGTTGCCGTTAAAGTTAAGGTATAACTTCCATCGTTCCAGCCAAGAGAGGTCGCTGTTCTGTTCGGGAAACCTGTGTAATGCGAAGTCTTAGTAAAATTGTCACTTGAAATATATCCAGTTGTGGTAAGTGTTCCGTCATCCAAACTTACGTTACCAGAAGCATTGACAACGATACTCTGTACAGGCGCAGAACTGTCATTAGCAAAAACTCTATGTGAAAGAGAATGATCGGGACTATTTAACGGATCAGTTGAAATTGGTTGCTGGATTGCCATAAAAATTATCTTTGACCTGGACCGATATCTTTACCAGCCACAGTATCAACGACATTAATCTCGAGTAAAGAAGGATCCTTAGTTTCTAATGTTAGATCTTCTATTTTTTTATCATTTTCATTTGAATTATTCATAACATTATTTTACCACAGTCCTACCTAAATCAAAAAACCACCGATTAAGGTGGTTTTAAGTTACTTACTTGATTTCTTTAGGTTTAACACCCTTTATCGGTGCATTTTCTCTTGGGACACCGCCTAAAGGATACATACGTCCGGAATTATCGATGTGCTGAATAAGGATATTCGTATCTACCAGGAATGGATATTTCTTTTTTTGAAATTCAGGCCATCCTGCTTTTTCAAAAATATGATCACGCATGATTCTTTTACAGAAATTTAGATCAGTTGTCCCTCTGGTAAAAGAGAAACGTCCGTATTCTTCGCCTTGAGCATCGGCTTTACCCGTTAAATCAGTCCCTGAATGGTTAAAATTGGGCAAGGCGAAGACTTTTCTCGTCACCTCATTACCTACCATGTATTCCTCACTTTCGTCCCAAAGAGCCTTAATAATGGATCCATGGATCAAGGTGAAACCAAAAGGGATACCATCACACCAGACTTTATCCCCCAAACGGAACTTTCGGAATGACCCATTCCCCCGTCCACGGTAGAGAATCGGTTCTGGCGGTTGAGATTTAGTGTAATAAAGACCGGAAATCATCGGAACCTTATTTTCTGTCATGTATTCATTCAGACGCATAAAAGAGTCTGGCGGAATAACATTATCTTGCTCGAGGGACAGAAACCACTCGTAATCGCCCATGACTACCTGCTTGGCCATCAAATTCTCAGCGTCTGGAAGTTGGTATTCCAAGGGAACATAAGTATTCAGCCACTGGGTCATTTCTACCTGAGACCAATTTGTTGGGATTATCTGGCTATACTTTGCCATCATCCATTCTACCCGCACAAGGCCAGTGGTAGGGATACCGATCAAAATACGATTCACCCAAGTACCAGTGTTTTTATGTAATTCATGATAAATCTGACTTTGAACGGAATAATCTTTGCGATGCTTCTTGGAATCTACAGTCAATTTATGATTGAGTTCTTTTTTCATATTGAATTTCATTAATTCTATTAATACATTCTACTGACGACTTATTTATTTCGTGTTCCCAAAATCTATAAATTTTTAATCCATTCGATTCAAGAATAAAATTCTGACCTAAATCCCTACTTCTTGCATTTATATGATTTTTTGGATAGTGTACTGGACAATTATGATAATAGCAACCATCACACTGAATAACTATCTTATCGTTAGGAAGGTAGAAGTCAACAATTGCGATTTTACAGAGAGGAACCTGTTTCTGATAGATAATTCCCCGTTTTTTTAGTTCAGTTTCTATTTTAAGTTCAATACTGGTTTCTTTAAATTTACGATTTGGATTTGCGATATGCCATTCACTTTGTTTCTTTTTAGTTTCTTCTGAGCGTTTAAGACCTATATGACTTAAACTTAATTTCCTTTTATGTTCTTTTGAAAGTGATAAATTTTTATTCCAAGAAGAAATACCTAAACGAGATGGAGGAACAGCACCTCTGCGTTTATTGGCCTCACTAATTTTTTTTCTAGTCTCTACTGATAAGTGTTTCCCTTTATTATAACCAATGCCTTTACCCTTTCTAGATTCAGACATTTTTTTTAAGATTTCAAAACTATAAACATTTTTTTTACCCTTATTCCATGGGATATACCCAATTTTAGCTTTAGACATTTTTCTTCTTGTCTCTTCAGAAGGCTTTACCCCAATACGCCACGGTCTAAGTCCTTTATGTGAATCAGAAACTCTTTTTCGTTGCTCTTTAGTCATTTTAGTTCCTCTTTTCATATAACCTAATTACTTAGTCAATTTAGTAAATTTTTTAAGATCTTTAAGATATTCTGAATCTACTTTATGTTCTGGTAAGATATTTTGTTTTACCAACACCACCTCAAGATTTCCAGTAATATGGAAAGTGTTGATTTTTATTAACCAAGGTAGTGGAGAATATATATGATATAATCCCCCCTGATAAAATTGATCATATGGCGAAAAATATGACCAAGTTTCCTCGTTTACAAAGTTGACATGAGTAGGATCACGAAACATTCCTTGCGAACCAGCATAAGGTGCTCCGATTATAAATTCACCGCCTGGCTTTAGTATCCTCCACACCTCGTTCATAAATTTTATAAATATCCCATGTGTAGGTTGAATATGTTCAACTACATGAGAGGCAACTGCAGTATTAAAAGATTCACTCGGTATTTTCCATGGAAAAGATTCAAGATCCTGGACAAGATCAACAGATCCAGGAATTTTACGATAGTCTATCCCAAACCAATTAGATCCTTGTTTATTTGCACCACAACCAATATCAATCATACTTACTTTGTGTTTTTCTATTATCTTACGAGTTTCTTGTGAAACAATATTTTTCTTCATAAATTATTTTATAATTAGTAATAATATAATTATACCCCCTTCTAACTACTTGTCAATCAAAAAACCACCCTTTCGAGTGGTCTCTTGACAAAATCGTTAGGCTGATGCGAAGCGAATTTGATAGGTAGCATTAACCGACTGGTTCGTCGCGCAGGAGCTCGAGGCATA
>Ga0247841_10005341_pt1 | contig 20898 bp, 18 predicted proteins | sample LaCruzMarch2015__2_FD_192410 | JGI IMG/M metagenome (GOLD analysis project Ga0247841, IMG submission 192410) | Freshwater microbial communities from meromictic Lake La Cruz, Castile-La Mancha, Spain - LaCruzMarch2015_18m | ecosystem: Environmental > Aquatic > Freshwater > Lake | place: Spain... | reverse complement strand
CTTAAGCATAGAACTATGTTAAGCAGTTGATTGTATTTAAGGATATTGGCTTAACGGGTGGGGTACGATTCATCCCCGGCCTAAAGACCGGGGCGTTCTCTACCCCTACACCCCACGCCTGTAAAGGCCGATTATGATAACTGCATAGGCAATATGATATCGCTAAACTCAACAGTCCAGGATGTTCTAATCAGATCGGAAAGGGTAATCTCCTCACTTGATGAGGGAGGGTTCTGATATGTCAAAGGGCCAAAAAATCGAGGATTTCCCTTTTTTTAAAACGCAATACCCCGCTAGCTTGCTGCAGCTGGGATAAAGGGCATGCGTATTCAACATATGATATTCGTCTATTCTCTAGGCGGCTCCATCCTGGCAGGCCGCGATGCTGAAAGCCTCAAGGAGTACGCCCAAGCCCTCAAAGAGCTGGCCCAGGAGCACCAGATCTTCGTAGTAGTAGCGGCGGCAGGATCGCCCGCGAGTACATCGAAAAAGCGCGCCCTGGGCGCATCGGAGATGTTTTGCGACATACCATCGGCATCGGCGCTGCCAAGCTTAATTATCCCCTGCGCATGACTGCGCCTTTCATGGTTCGTCCCTGCGACCGGCGCCCGATGGACCGGGCCGCCTGTTCATGAGGAACCGCAAAACATTTAGGCGATAGATGCATCCGTGCTCTAAAGGCAAGATCGTCCTGGACCCAGGTGATGACTATTGGCAGATGAGCTCTCGGAAGAATTGGAATATGATCATGATAATCCCTTGCCTTACGGCGGCTTCACAGATAATCGCGGCAATATCAAGGCATTCACAAAAGAGGAGCACGATGAGATGCTGGAAAGAATGCGCAAGGCATTCCGGAGCGAGAGATGACCGATAGCGTCCTCATTGAATACCGCATGCCTGCTGGATTCAAGCTCAAAGTATTGCATCCAAAGGATGCGATGAAGCGCTTTCTCTGATCTGCACCAATCGCTCCAGATTCCTCTCTCGCCTCTTTTGATCGGCTCTTCCCATGCTTTCCAGAAACGAGGAACCTTTTTATTCAATCCCGGTGCAGCCCATCCTTCATGATATTCGTCTATTCTCTAGGCGGCTCCATCCTGGCAGGCCGCGATGCCCAAAGCCTGCGTGAGTACGCCCAGGCCCTCAAAGAACTCGCCCAGGAGCACCAGATCTACGTCGTCGTGGGCGGCGGCAGGATCGCCCGCGAGTACATCGAAAAGGCCCGGGCGCTTGGCGCCAGCGAGATGTTCTGCGACACCATCGGCATTGGCGCCACCAAGCTCAACTCGGCGCTGCTCGTGGCCGCCCTGGGCGACGCTGCGCCTCAGGAGATCCCGGACAGCTACGCTGGCGCAGCCCGGCTGGCCCGGCCCGGTAAGATCGTGGTCATGGGCGGCGTGGCCGTGGGCCAGACCACAGACGCCGTCGCTGCTCTGCTGGCAGAGTACGTGCACGCCGACAAATTAGTTGTCGCCACATCGGTGGACGGTGTCTACACCGCCGACCCAGAGAAGGACCCCGCTGCGAAAAAGCTCGCGCGCATGACCCACCGCGCTCTCGCGCGCCTGGCCATGGAGACGGAGATGAAAGCCGGCTCGCGCTCGCCTGTCGATCCCCTGGCCGCCAAGATCATTGAGCGAAGCTCTATTCCCACGGCTATCGTTCTTGGCAGCAAAATTGAAAACTTGAGAAAAGGTGCCCTGGGAGGGCACACGGGAACTGAGATCAGGCAGGAGTAAGCGTCTTGACCAGATCGCCGGGTGAGACGAATCCCCAGAGGACTCCTTGCTCGGTGACGACCAACTGGCCGGCGCCGGTTCTGCCCAGCATCTTGATGGCCTCGTAGATAGGCTCCTCTGAGTCGATGGTCAAAAAGCCGTGGGTCATTATCTCCCTGGCTTCCTGATTGGTCATGCCGTCCGCCACAGCGCGGGTGATGTCGGCCAGAGTGACTAATCCCGGCGCGCCGTCGTCCACCAGGGCCTCGGAGACGCCGCTATGCACCAGTATGCGCGATGCCTCCTGTAGAGAGGCGTTTGCCGGTATGTGTACGGCGCGCCGCGCGATCCCTTTAACGGGCACCTTGGGTACAGATATCATCTCATCGATATGGAAGATGAGGCGGCTCATGGTGTCGTCCCTGCCCGTCACTGTGCCCCGGATGTAGAGCTTGTTTACAGGCGTGGGACCAACTTCAATGCTGTCTCCCACGTTGAAGTCCCTGATGTTGCCGATGATGCGCACCACGCCGTCACATTGTTGGGAGTGCATGACCTTGTTGAAGATGATCTCGCTGGCGGTTGTGCCCTCCATCAACACACCATTGCGGATTACGGGCACGGTTACCACATCTCCCGTGGCCTCAATATTGAGCGCCTCGAAGGCTGCGCCCGTAGTCCTGTACCCGCCCTTGGGGCCGGGCACGCCTTCTACCAGGTTCAGAGCTTTGAGGGATTGCATCTGATTTCGGATGGTGCCGGGATTTCGGTCTATCAGTTCGGCAATCTCCTCGCCCTTCACTGCTCGCCCTTCAACACGGTGAATGTTGATCAATGCGGTTAAGATGTCTCTTTGAACAGGTGTTAAATCCATAGTTCGATCAACATTGTTCATTATTAATGTCCTATATAGATTTATTGATCGAAAAATCGCCTGAAAAATTTGGTTTAACTTGAATCGGATTTTAAACGCTTCATTGCCGAGCAATTCAGCTCAAAAGTGGAATAAAAACGCCCTATTTCCTCATAGGACATACTTTGCTCTTTTTGTAGGGAAAAGCTCCCATGCGCCGCCAGATTTTTTTAATGGGCTCCTCAAAGATGCTGCCCCAGGACTCTGGATAGCAGGAACAGGGATAGACCTCTCCGGCCGGCGTTATGTGCATCCAGTTGGTGGCGGCAAAGCAGCCAAAGCTCTTGTAGGCCTCGGGAACGGAAAAGATGCGCGGTGATCCGGCGTTTCGGACAAAGTCGGCCAGATGGGCGTGATCGGCGGGCAGAAGGGCGATGTTCTGTCGCTCCGACCAGCGGCCTGTACAGACCACCTCAAAGAACGTCAGTTCGTGCACTTTCATGCGGCGGGCAAGTTCGTGGAACCCCTGCAGATGAGGCATGTTCTCCCGGCGCAAGACCACGTAGAGGTCCACCAGCAGTCCAGCAGCGAGGGCATTTTCCATGGCCTGCATGGCCTCGGAAAAGACGCCATCCCGCCCGCGCATGGCATCATGCTCCGCCTCGATGGGGCTGTCCAGGCTGACGTTTACGGCATAAAGCCCCGCCTCCTTCAGCCGGCGCGCGAGCAGGGCCGTAAAGCCGGCCCCGGAGGTGAAGAGGGTGGAGATGGCCCGATCGTCCACCGACGCCACCAGCTCCGGCAGCTCCCGGTAGAGGGCCGGCTCTCCCCCATCGAATATGACCAGCGTGGTTCCCATGTCCAGAATCTGGCAGATGATGTCTTTGACGATGTGTGGGGCGAGGCAGAGCTTGTTTCCGGAATTGGGCAGAGCGCAGTGAGCACAGCGGTTGGGGCACTCCTCGGTGATGGAGATGGTCACCTGGTCCGGGGTACGCCTGCCCGAAAGGGCCCACAACCGGCTGTCGGCCAACCGGGAAAAGGCCCGGCCGGGGATGGGCGGGATCCAGGTAGACAGGCAGAGCTTTTCAGAATCAGTGTGAGCTGGAAGCTGTCCGTCAAACATCTGCAGGGCGGACTTGACGAGGGGCAGATGAGCCAGAGGGCCGCGGGCATCGACCAACACCCTGCCTTGCTGCATCTGGCCCTCCTGCGCCTGGCCCTCTTGCAGGCGGGCCCGGGCCCTGAGCAGGGGGCTGTCGTAAAGCGAGTAGGATTTACCGCCGGGCTTTGCGCCTCCTTTTCCAGCACCTTCTCCAGTCCCGTCCCCGGCCATCAATAAACGTCCTGAGGATCAAAGACCTTCTCGCCCACAACAATGCCTTCCAGGGTGCGATAGAAGCAGGACCTGTAGCCAGTATGGCACGCCCCGCCCTCCTGCTCGATCAACAGTAGTACGGCATCCTCGTCGCAGTCGATCCTGATCTCTAACACCCGCTGAAAGTGCCCGGAGGACTCGCCCTTCAGCCAGAGCTTCTTTCGCGAGCGAGACCAGTAGTGGGCCTTACCCGTCTCCCTGGTTTTGGCCAGGGCCTCGTCATTCATGTAGGCCAGCATGAGCACCTCTCCGGTCTTGGCGTCCTGAGCGATAGCCGGGATCAACCTGTCTGTCATCAAGAGGATAATAGTGATATAACCTATAAGGGCCTTGCTGCATATAGAATGAAATGCATCACCTGCAAAGGCCGGGGGCTGTGCGGCCGGCCCGTCTGCCCCATATTGCGCCGGCTGGAGGAGACGGCGGCCCTGCCCCGCATCGGCAAGAGCCTGGAGGGCATGTCTCCGCCCGAGGTCTTCGTGGGCAGGTACGGCTATCCGCTGGTGAGAGCCGGGCCCATGGTGCCAGCCGGCGGCAGCGCGGGGCGGATCGTGGAGCCGCAAGGTCTGGGCATGGACATCGGCGAGATCATAGCGGCGCGCTCGGCGCTGGTGCGCTCCGAGAGCAAGATAGTAATAAAAGAGGCAGAGGCACCGGGAAGGCTGCTGGAGGCCATGCAGCAGATCGCCCTGTCCGCGGCTCCCGTGGGCACTGAGGTCACATTTTACAGGCCGCCCCAGGGCAGGCTGCAGTTTGACGGAGTGCTCTCCCCCTCCGGGCCATCCGGTGAAATGTTGGGGATGCAGATCACCACTAACCCCATCATTCCCAGGAAGGTGGACCAGATGGTGGAGGACAGGGACGCCGGTGCAGCTGCAGCCGTTGCCGAGCTTTACACCTCAGGCATCGGCACGGATCACATCTCCCGCATGCTTTCCTTAGGCCTTCTGGGCAAGAAGAGAAAGCTCGTTCCGACCCGCTGGTCCATCACCGCCTCAGACGACATGATCGGCAAGCTTCTCAAGGAGACGGTTTTGGACTGCCGCCAGGCAAACGATTACTATCTCTTTTCCGGAGAGGATCTGGGAAATCACTTCGAGATCCTGCTTCTGCCCCGGCCCTTCAGCTTCGAGCTGGTGGAGATCTGGATGGCCCGCTCTGTGTGGGCGGAAGAGGGCTTCATCGGCGGGGATCGGGAGGACGCGCGAGCCAAAAAGGAGTACAGCACTCTGGCGGGCGGCTACTACGCGGCGCGCCTCGCGGTCCTGGAGCACCTCGCAAGCCTGGGCCGCCAGGCCGGCGTGCTGGCGGTGCGGGAGATCGCGGAGAGCTATTGGGCACCTCTGGGGGTATGGGTGGTGCGAGAGGTAGCCAGAAAGGCCATGCAGGCTGCGCCCCAGCGCTTCGGAAGTCCGGGAGAGGCGATGGCGGAGATGGAAAAGAGAATCAAGACGCCGGCGGGGCAGTGGCGCAGGGAGGCCCGGCTCTTGGCAGCGCCGGTGCAGAGGAGCATGGTGGAGTTTTAACGCTCAGTAAAATCTGGATAAGTCAAGTAAGTCCTCGCATCTCAATCCAGCAACTCTCCGCCCACGATCCTGTGCTCCCCCTCGCTGTCGTGCACGATGCATCCGCCGCCCTTCCTGGCCTCGCCCCGCTCGAAGTCCCGGTATCTTTCCAAAAGAGCAATGGCCTCCTGGATCTCGAAGAGGTGGCGCATAATGAGCCGCTCTGCCATCTTGTCCGCCTCGCCGGACTCCATCTTGCCCCCCAGACCCCGGCACTCCGAGCACATCAATTCGCCGTTATCTAAATAGAAGGGGTAGGTTTGGCAGAGCAGGGGCCGGTCACGGTAAACGGAGCACCGGCCTTTTTGATAAAACCGGCAGGATTCGCCCTCTTTTTTAAGTCTCCACTCCAGGGTATGAAAGCAGCCGTCTTTGTCCCACTCACCCTCCGTCGGCGGGCCCACAACCTCCAGCCATGGCAGGCCCGTAGCTATCAGGATCTGTCTTATCTCCTGGGGAAAGACGACTACGCTGTTGTCTTCTCCCCTGCAGCATTCCCCGCATTGCAGGCAATGAAATCCCAACTCCCGTATCTGAGCGGCCAGCTTTGTCGAAGAGATCTTTTTCGCCGCCAGAAAAGCCTCATTCAGCTCGGAAATCATCTCTTGCATAGAGCAATGAAATTGTCTAAAAGCTGTGGGCCGTGCTCGGTGTGCACAACCTCAGGATGCCACTGCACGCCGTAGAGCGGCCTTGTCATGTGCTTCATGGCCTCTATCTCGCAGACGTTCGACCTGGCCAGGATCTCAAAGCCCTGGGGAAGCTCCGACACCAGGTCCATGTGCGAGGCCCAGGTTTTGAAATTGGCCGGCAGGCCCTTCAAGATGTCATCTTCCTTGATTACCACTACCTCTACCTCCGCATAGCCGCCCATGCTGCCGGCAACCACTCTTCCCCCAAATGTGGTGCCCATGAGCTGCATGCCCAGGCAAATACCAAGAATGGGAATATCAAGATCCCTCAGATAATCCACGCAGCGCCCGGCGCGCTCCAGTGTTGGCCCTCCTCCCAGAATGAGGCCGTCGGCGTCGATCTTCTCCGGAGGCGTCTGGTTGGAGATGAGGTCTGTGTCCACCTTCTCCCGGATGGCGCGCGCTATGAGGTGATTGAACTGTCCATAGTTGTTGACTACAAGTATTCGCATTGCCCTATCTAGCAGCGTATTATGATGATATAATTTTTGGCGAAAGGGATTTGATGCAAATGCGGAAAGGCTGGATTTCCCAGCGGGCATAGAGGACAAATTTATATGAATACAGATCTTATGTTGTATGTATGAGGCAACCATTTGATCGCGTACTTATCGGAGAGGCATTGGTGGGAGAGGGGCCGGAGATCGCCCATATCGATCTCGTAATTGGGCCTAAAGGCAGCTACGTCGAGCAGGCCTTTGTCAGTGCCCTGGCCTCGCCTGCCAGGGGGCATACTCCCTTGCTGGCGGTGCTGGAACCCAACCTGCCCGCCAAGCCTTTCACCCTTATGGTAAACAAGGTCACCATCAAAGGCGCCGGGCAGGCCCTGCTCATCTTCGGGCCCGCCCAGGCGGCTGTGGCCAAGGCAGTAATGGACTGTGTGGCGGAAGGGACCCTGCCCCAGGAGCTGGCCGAGGATCTGATGATAATCGTATCCGTGTTCCTGGAGTGGGATGCAAAAGACAAGAAAAAGATCTACGAATATAATTATCAGGCCACAAAGCTGGCCATCGAGCGTGCCGCAGCTAAGAATCCAGCGGTATCGGAGATCCTGGCCAAAAAAGATTCCGCGAAGCATCCCTTTGCATAGATGGATTACTGCAAAAAATAAATATGCTTATGGCACTCCATATCCAATATCGAATTCACATGAGAATGGAACACTAACAAGTCTTCAATGTGAAAAATAGATTCATAAATACCAGGCCTAACTTTTGGTCAAGAAAAATTGTCAAGCGCGAGTGGGATAGTGAGAAAAAAAGAGAGTGAGGATATGCAAAAACCGAATAGCAAGTGCAAAAATAAGACTAGATTCGCATCTCTCGTCTTTGCAGTGTTAATGATAACGGGTGTGCTCCTGGCCGTGTCAGCCTTCGCACAATTCGAGCAGCCGCCGGGAGCTTCTGGACAGGAGGACCTATCCACCCAGGACAATTCACTGGCAGGGCAGAGCACCAACCAGGCGCCAACGCTCATCAGTCTTGAGCCGGACAAGACCAGTCCCCAGGAAGCAGGCAGTTCCATAAAATGGACGGCCAAAGCCGAAGACCCGGAAAATGACCCCATGTCCTTCATGTTCCAGCTAAAAGGGCCATCCACAGGAGACGTATGGCAGCCGGTAACTTCATGGTCCGAGAAAAAATCCTGGAAATGGGAAACCAATCCGGAAGATGCCGGAAATTACCAGATAAGCGTCCTGGTTAGGGATGAAATGCATGCCGGCCAGGAATTTGCTCCGGACGAAACGAAAGTTGACTTTATGTTGACGGCGCCCCCGGCTCCACCAGAGTCAACCTATGTCCCGCCTGTCGAGGAGCAGCAGCCCGCCCAAACGCAACCGGAGGCTCAGCCACAGGAAACAAAGCCCGCCAATCTGGCCCCAGTCATGACCAGCTTGACACCGGTTCCCGCCAGCCCCCAGGAAGCCGGAATAACCGTAACCTGGACGGCGGAAGCCAATGACGCCGAGAATAATCCAATATTATACAGGTTCTTTTTAAACGGACTTCCTACAACCGATTGGCAGCCCAACAAACAATGGGCCTGGACAGCAGCCGAGGGCGAGTCCCTGGTAGAGGTCCAGGTTAGAGACGGCAAACATGCCGAACAAGACGGATTTGATGACAAGAAGAGCGCGACATTTGTTATAAATGCACCTAATCAGAAGCCTACGATCATCAATTTCAGCCCAGACAAGCTCAGCCCCCAGGAGACCGGTTCGACTATCACCTGGACCGTAGAATTCATGGATGCCGAGGGCGATCCCCTGCAATTCCTATTCTCAATGGACAGACAGGTAATGCAGGACTGGTCGGAAAGCCCGGTCTGGATTTGGACGGCCGCAGCGGAACAGGTCGGACCGCATGCCATCGAGGCCAGGGTAAAGGACGGAAAGCACAATCCTGAAGGAGATGGCTCGAAGAGCGCCAATTTCGAGATAGTTCTGCCGCCCAACGATGCACCGGTCATGAGCAGTCTCGCCGCAGACAAAGAGAGCCCGCAGGTGACGGGGACCGCTATAACCTGGACGGCAGCAGCGTCTGATGTCCAGAACGACCCTCTGCAATTCCAGTTCTTCTTGGACGGACAGGTAATGCAGGATTGGTCGGAAAGCCCGGTCTGGATTTGGACGGCCACAAAAGATATGGTCGGACCGCATGCCATCGAGGCCAGGGTAAAGGACGGAAAGCACAATCCTGAAGGAGACGGCTCGAAGAGCGCCGATTTCGAGATAGTTCTGCCGCCCAACGATGCACCGGTCATGGGCAGTCTCGCCGCAGACAAAGAGAGCCCGCAGGTGACGGGGACCGCTATAACCTGGACGGCAGCAGCATCTGATGTCCAGAACGACCCTCTGCAATTCCTATTCTCAATGGACAGACAGGTAATGCAGGATTGGTCGGAAAGCCCGGTCTGGATTTGGACGGCCACAGAAGAGATGGTCGGACCGCATGCCATCGAGGCCAGGGTAAAGGACGGAAAGCACAATCCTGAAGGAGATGGCTCGAAGAGCGCCGATTTCGAGATAGTTCTGCCGCCCAACGATGCACCGGTCATGAGCAGTCTCGCCGCAGACAAAGAGAGCCCGCAGGTGACGGGGACCGCTATAACCTGGACGGCAGCAGCGTCTGATGTCCAGAAAGATCCTCTGCAATTCCAGTTCTTCTTGGACGGACAGGTAATGCAGGACTGGTCGGAAAGCCCCGTCTGGATTTGGACGGCCACAAAAGATATGGTCGGACCGCATGCCATCGAGGCCAGGGTAAAGGACGGAAAGCACAATCCTGAAGGAGACGGCTCGAAGAGCGCCAATTTCGAGATTGTTCTGCCGCCCAACGATGCACCGGTCATGAGCAGTCTCGCCGCAGACAAAGAGAGTCCGCAGGAGACGGGGACCGCTGTAACCTGGACGGCACTGGCCGTAGATGCTCAATCCGATCCAATCTCATATCGCTTCCTGGTCAACAACACTCCTGCCACAGAATGGCAATTGGAGAACCTGTGGACCTGGACAGCCGGGCAGCCCGGCACCAGTCGGATCTCGGTGCAGGTTAAAGACAGCCTGCATGAGGGACCACAGGGCGAGGGCGGCAACATGAGCCGCGAGTTTTCCATAAATGCACCCGCACCGGTGCAAGAGCCCGCGAAAATCGAGGTCGTGCCTGCTGAAGTCGTACCGGCCAAGCTCAATGAGTCGCCCGCGATTAGCGGCCTGACCATCGACAAGGAAAGCCCACAAATCCTGGGAACGGCAGTAACCTTCACAGTGCAGGCCGACGATCCGGAATCCGATCCAATCTCATATCGCTTCCTGGTCAACGGCACTCCTGTCACAGAATGGCAATTGGAGAACCTGTGGACCTGGACAGCCTCAGAGCCCGGCACCAGCCAGATCTTGGTGCAGGCAAAAGACGGCCTGCATGATGCACCGCAGGGCGAAGGCGGCAACATGAGCCGCAAATTTTCCATAATCGCTCCTGCGCCCGAAATAAAGCCGGAACAAGAGCCTGTTACGGTCGAGAATGTGACCGTGCCGCAAGAGAATAAGACGGAAGCTGTGATAATTGCCCCGGAAACCGTTATACCTCCTGCGGCAGAGAACATAACCACACCCATAGCACCGGAAAATGTGACACCGCAGCAGCCTGCCAATGAGACGGAGACGGCACAGCCTGCGATTCCCCCTGCAGAAAACCGGACACCCGTCTTGAATTCTCTGACGGCGGACGTCACCAGCCCCCAGATTCCCGGCACCAGCATAACCTGGACTGCCAACGCCACTGATGTCGACCTGGATCCGCTGCTCTTCCGCTTCTTCCAAAATGGTCCGGCAACCAGCAACGCCTGGCAGTCCGTTTCAGAGTGGACACCAGCCGGAACCTGGACCCAGACGACATCCGCTGCAAATGCCGGTGAAAACCAGGTCAAAGTTCAGATAAGAGACGGCAAGCACGCGGCTGAGGACGGCTTTGATGGTGAGGTCGTAGCCTTCTTCACCATCAGCGAGCCGGCCATGAACATATCCGGAGCCGCTTATGATGATAAGAACGGCAACGATCTCCTGGATAGCGGCGAAGCCCTGTCCGGCTGGACCATCCGGCTTGTCGGGCCGGACGGCGAGGTTTCCTCCCTGACTCGCGAGGATGGAACTTACCGCTTCGAGCGACTAATAGCAGGAAGCTACACAGTCAGCGAGACCCTGCCCTCCGGCTGGAAGGCTCTGAGTCCCGAGAGCGGATCTTACAGCGTGGATCTGTTGAAAGGCGACGCCGCCGACAAGAACTTTGTCAATAAGCTGTCATCCTTCAGCATATCGGGCATGTTGTATAACGACCTCAACAGCAATGGAGCCAAGGACGGCGAGCCGGGAATGGGAGGTTGGACGATCCAGCTCTCCCAAGAGGGCAGCACTGTCAATAGCACCACGACCGGGAAAGATGGCTCCTATAAATTCGTGAACCTGATGCCGGGCAGCTACTCAGTGAAGGAGGTCGAGCAGTCCGGCTGGGCCAGGACCGCACCTCAAGAGGATTCCTATTCGGTTGTGCTGGTGGATGTCGATGTGACAGGCAAAGACTTTGGCAACCACGGATCCTGGTCCATCTTTGGAGCCAACTTCAACGACCTGAATGGAAACGGAGCAAAGGATGGAGATGAGACCGCTCTTGCCGGCTGGAACATTCAGCTCGCTAAAGACGGCAATATCATCAATGCCACCACCACCGCAAAGGACGGATCCTATGCCTTCAAGAACCTCGCTCCGGGCAAATACACGGTAAGCGAAGTCGCCCAGGAAGGCTGGACTCAGACTCTGCCTCAGGGATCTTACAGCATCGATCTATTGGATGCGGACGTCTCCGAAAAGGATTTCGGCAACAAGGGCAACCTGTCCATCACGGGCAAAAAGTTCTATGATGCCAACGGCAACGGAGTGCAAGACGGGGACGAGCCTGGCCTTCCCGAACAGGAAGTCAAGCTGGTAGAGAACGGCAAAGAGATCGCCAGCGTGACCACAGGCCAGGACGGCACCTATACCTTCAGCAACCTGGTTCCGGGAACCTACGAGGTGGATGATCCCATACTGGTCACCGTAACAACGCAGATCCATGCCGTGGTGAACGTTCCGGCATTCAGCCCTAACATAATCTCCGGAATGAAATTCAACGACCTGAACGGCAATGGAATTAAGGACGCGGGAGAACCAGGTGTTCCCAATTGGGAAATCGATCTGGTATATGTGGTACCTGGCCCCGATATCCTGATGGCACAGGCCGGTACGGACGGCAACGGAGCCTACAAGTTCATCAACATCCCGCCCGGCAATTACGAGATCAAGGAGCTGGCCAGACAGGGCTGGACTGCGACCACAGCAACCGTACGCTCCGTTCATATCCCGGGCATCTCCGCCAACCAAAACTTCGGCAACAAACTGGCCACACCGCCATCGTTGGGCTCGATCTTTGGAATGAAGTTCAATGACCTCAACGGAAATGGTGTCAAAGACGGCGGCGACGCAGGGCTCCCCGGCTGGACCATCCAACTCAAGAATGCCACCAGCCCGGCTGTGATCAGTACCGCAAACACCGGATCGGACGGCTCCTATGCCTTCCTGAACATCACTCCCGGAAACTACGTTGTGAGCGAGGTCGCAAAGTCCGGCTGGATTCAGACCAAGCCGCCTGCCCCTGGCGGACAGGTTTACTCCTTTGCTCTGGCAGCAGGAGAGAACAAGCAGGGAATCGACTTTGGCAACCGCAACAGTAACCTTCCGCCTATCAACCCCACGCTGGTCTCGAACCTGGCCAGTCCGCAAATGGCGGGCACGCCTGTAATCTGGACTGCAGGAGCCACCGATCCGGATGGAGATATTCTGCAGTTCAGATTCTTTGTGCGCGGACCGGCGCCGTCTCCTGCAGTGAGGGCTGACACCGGATACTCCACGAACAACGTCTGGACATGGATCACCGTTGGTTATGCGCCGGGAACCTATCAGATTGAGGTCTGGATAAGAGACGGCAATCACGCTGGATCGGCCGGATTCGACATCAAGAAGACGGTTTCCTTCACACTTACCAGCGCCAACCTGCCGCCACGAGTCAACGTGCTGTTCTCCGATCGACCGGCTCCCCAGTTTATGGGAAGCTGGATCAAGTGGACCGCTCTGGCCTCCGATGCGGAGGGCACTCCCCTGCAGTACAAGTTCTATCTGCGCGGGCCATCTACCAACGGATTTTGGATGGACCAGACCGGCTGGGGAAATAACAACCGCTGGATCTGGAGAACCAATCCCATGGATGTCGGCAACAGCCAGGTGCTGGTGGCAGTTAGAGACGGCCATCATGCCGGACCGGGAGGCTCAGACGACTATGAAATAGCCCACTTTTCCATCATCAACCAGAACTTGCCGCCAGTTATCACCAGCCTGGCCAGCAATGTGTTTAGCCCGCAGCCTGTAGGTGCCAGCGTATGGTGGAAGGCATCCGCCATGGACCCGGAAGGGAACCCCGTGTTCTACAGGTACTGGCTGAAGGGAGCAGCTACGGGAGGATTTTGGAGGATGGTGCGGGATTGGTCCACCAACCCGACCTTCGTATGGCCCACCTCGTCTGCTGACGCAGGAACAAGCGAGATTCAGGTACAGGTGAGGGACGCACTGCACTCCAGTCCGACCGGATGGGATGACGATGCGGGTGCGCTGTTCACAGTGCTTCGGCCAAACCAGCCGCCTACTCTCGTCTCCCTGAAGCCGGACAAGCCCGGCACCCAGATTGCCGGCACACCCATAAAGTGGACGGCAGCAGCCTCTGATCCGGATAGAGAGCCGGTATTCTACAAATTCTGGCTGAAGGGCCCGTCGACCGCAGGCGCCTGGAAGGTCGTGCAGGATTGGTCGAAAAAGAACCTGTGGACCTGGGCCAGTTCCGGCAGCGATGGCGGAGCTTATACCGTCTTTGTCTACGCCCGGGACGGAAAGCATAATCCGGCTACCGGTTACGACAGCGCACTGGGAGCACCGTATCTGCTCACTCCCAATCAGCCGCCCAAGCTGACGGCTCTGCTGCCCGACAAAAAAAGCCCCCAGAGTACAGGAACATCTATAAAATGGACGGCAACGGCTACTGATGCCAATAAAGAACCTATAATCTATCGGTTCTGGCTGAGGGGCCCGTCGACCGCAGGTGCCTGGAAGGTCGTGCAGGATTGGTCGACAAAGAACCTGTGGACCTGGACCAATGCTCCAACGGATGCCGGCAGCTACAAGGTCTTTGTCTATGCCCGTGATGGCAAGCACGCCCCGGCAACCGGCTACGACAGCGCAGTAGGCCAGGACTATGCGCTGCTAAATCTGGTGGTGAGCAAGAAGGTAGTGAGTAAGGTGGTCGTTGTAAAGAGATAGCGAGATAAACCATGATGAGTGAAGCATAGCGCATCGCTTTGAAAATGTGGATGAGGCAGGAAAAAAGGTCCTGCCCATCTCATCTTTTTTTCCAATAGGTTTAAATCCGACGGATGTCTGGGAGAGAATCTATGATGAAATATACGATTGCTTTAGCTGTGCTATTAATGCTGGCCGGTACCGGCCTGGCAACTATGTGGCTTTACGATGATCCCATGTTCTTCCAGATGAACTACCCTGCAAAGGCAGCATCCTTTACTGCGGCGGATATGTCTATTCTGGAAATCTTGGATGCCCCCTATTTCCCCCTCCTGGGCCAGAGCTTCTACTCCAATGCCATGCCCGTTAAGCTTAGCAACAATACCAATACCGTCCAGATCGGCAGCAAGGGTCCTGGATCCATGGCTCCCATCTCGGTAACCTTTGGCGGACACCTGGAAAATAATCTTAAGTACGCGCAGAGCAAGTCCTCACTGAGGATAGGTTCGCAAGGTTCCTGGAGCGCCATAAACGCTCCGGGTGCGCTCTAAGAGATTTTGGCGGACAGACAGTTCCGAAAGCTCAAATTTTTTATTTTATTTTCTTCGATTCCCGGACGATTAGAGTTCCCAGGGTTATGGCAATAAGCCAGTATTGTGATCACCACACCGCTCATGCGAGCGGTATTGAAAATAGCTGTGCTGCCAGCAGGCCAGAAATGGGAGCCGATAACCGGGAGCGATGAGCGCTTCCTTTCCCCGGGAGGGCCCCAGTCCCACTTTTACCCTTATCTTCTCCGGCTCTTTTACCCGGAAGTAAATAATCTCTAGAACTTCAGCTCCATGCCAAGGATGGTCTGAGTATAAGTCACTCCATTGATCTCTCTCACGCTCAGTACAGCCCGGTTCAGGTCGGATATGCTCTCCACATCAGCTATGGCGATGAAGTCTCTCTCTCCATAGACCGGTACAACCTCCAAAATACCTTTGATGCCCTCCAGGCAATCGTGGACCGCCTTTTCCGTTCCCGGCTCAACGTTTATCATTATGAAGCCTTTCAATGTCTATCCCCCAAAAATTATGCTTTAAGATTCTCTTTTTGATGATATCACTCTTTCCCCTGAATATCTCTTTGAAGGGCTCTCTGATGGGCTATTTCCGGGGGGGCTCTCTCCTCTGGAACGGGAATGCCTTTTTGCTCCATCAGTTCCTTTACCATCTCAATCTCGTCTTCCAGGCGCTTCAAAGGCATTGCCTCCCTGGCCAGGTACAGGCAACTCAATGCCTCCTCCAATCGTCCTAATGCCGTCAGTACTGCGGCCGTGGATTCCTGGTCATAGGCATCACCCCCTTTCTGGAGCACGCAGTCGTAAACCAGGAGCGCCTCTTCCAGCCTCTTTTGGTTTCTCAGCAAAAAACCCTTGTTCCTCAGAGCATCCAGATTTTCGGGGTCTATGGCCAGGCATCGATCGTAGCTTTGCATAGCCTCTTCGAAGCGGCCCAAACCATAGAGTGCCACGCCCTGGTTGTTCCAGGCTTCCGGGATCTCCTGGTTTTTAGCCAGCACTCGCTCGAAGATCTCTAACGCCTCCTCATACTTCTTCTGCCTGACCCTGTCCATGCCTCTGTGCAACAGCACCGTCTCTTTGTTGTTCATAGCTGCCTCACATATATCCCTGAATAGCGGCCGGCTCGCTGCCCTTTCCAACAGCGGCAGGACCCTGGGATCCTGATCCAGGCCTCTTGATATCTCCGAAGACCTTTTCGTAGTCCTTGATGTGCTCCGCCAGCCAGTTGGCCAGTTCCTTGGCCGCCAGGGGTGAGAGGATGATCTCCGTATCGATCTTTCTCTCCATGACAGTCAAGCTCTTGCCGTCCTCGACCAGCGTTCTAGGCGAGTCGTTGTAAAAGGCAATGCGAAAGTCGTAGGGGCTGTGGCCTCCGATGGCGCCTATGGCATAGACCTGCTTGAAATCGGAGCTTTTCAAGATCTCCACTTTAACTTCCATGCGTGCGGAATAGGGCTCCCGCTTAAAAAAGATGATGATATCGAAATGTATTTAGATGACTTAGCTTCTTGTGTTGCCGATACTATGATTGGGGTCTTAGGGTTAGAAGACGGTACGAGGGTGGAAGGTACCGGTTTTGGTGCGCCCGGCGTGGTCTCGGGTGAACTGGTCTTTACTACCGTTATGTCCGGTTATGAGGAGGCATTAACAGACCCCTCTTACCACGGACAGATGCTCATGTTCACTTATCCTCTGCAGGGCAATTACGGCATAAGCGGTGAGGATTTTCAATCTGATCGGATGTGGCCCCGCGCCATGGTCAGCCGGGAATACTGGGATCGTCCAACACATCATCGCCATGCCAGAACGCTCAATCGGTTCCTTATTGATGAGGGCAAGCCCGGGCTATGCGACGTGGATACGCGCATGATCACTTTGAAGGTAAGAGAGCTTGGCGTGATGAAAGCCGCGCTTGCCGTTGGTGAAGAGAGGGACGTGCAAGACCTGGATGTGGTGGCAATGGCGCTGTCCCAGGCCGATATTTCCGCGCAAGATCTGCTGAGTGATGTGACTTGCAAATCACCCTACCGCATGAAAGGCCCTGGCCCTCGCATGACGGTGCTGGATTTGGGCATCAAGAGGAACATTTTAAAAAGCCTCTCCTGCCGCGGATTCGACATAACCGTGCTCCCCGCTCATGCCGACATCTCTCTGATCGAGGCGACAAGGCCACAGGCCCTCTTTATCTCCAATGGACCCGGCGATCCAAAAAGAGCTACTCAGGCCATCTCCGGCGTCAAGCACTTTGCCGGACAGATTCCCGTCTTTGGAATATGCCTGGGACATCAGGTCATATCTCTGGCCCTGGGTGCCCGGACCTTCAAGCTCAAGTTCGGCCACCATGGAGGCAATCAGCCCGTCAAAGACCTGGAAAAGAAGATAGTCTACATCACCTCACAGAATCACAACTTCGCTGTCCAGCCAGGCTCAGTGGAGGAAACCGACCTGGAGATCACCCAGCTCAATGCCAATGACGGCACCGTCGAGGGCATAAAGAGCGACAAGCTCAATGTTCTGGCGGTCCAGTACCACCCCGAAGCCCATCCCGGACCGCTGTGCACGGAAGACCCCTTCTTCGGATCCGTCTTGAGAATAATGAATGGCAAGACCACTGCCGCCGGGAGGTGATAGAGATGCCCAAAAGAAATGATATTCATAAGGTCCTTCTCATCGGCTCGGGGCCCATTCAGATCGGCCAGGCTGCAGAATTTGATTTTTCCGGCTCTCAGGCCTGCAAATCCCTGCGCGAAGAGGGAATCGAAGTCGTCCTGGTCAACTCCAATCCGGCCACCATCATGACTGATCCAAACACCGCCGATAAGGTCTACATTGAGCCTCTGGTGCCGGAGATTGTGGCCAAGATCATCGAGAAGGAGAGACCGGATGGAATTATCGCCGGCATCGGCGGCCAGACAGGTCTGAACATCACATCCGAGCTGGCGGAGATGGGCGTTTTAGAGAAATTCAATGTCGAGGTTTTGGGAACGTCCGTCAAGTCCATTCGGGAGGCAGAGGATCGCGACCTCTTCAAGAAGGCCATGCAGCGGGTGGGCGAGCCTGTGCCGAAGAGCAAAGCGGTCAACACTCTGCCGGAAGCAATAGCCGTCATGGAGGAGCTGGGACTGCCGCTGGTAGTCCGACCCGCCTATACCCTGGGCGGCTCAGGAGGAGGCATTGCCAGGACACGCGAAGAGCTGCTCTCCATCTGCGAGCTGGGGTTGAAGAGGTCTCGCATCAGCCAGGTCCTGCTGGAGGAGAGCCTGGGAGGCTGGATTGAGCTGGAGTACGAGGTGATGAGGGACTCGAACAACACCTGTATCACCATTTGCAACATGGAGAACATGGACCCCATGGGCATTCACACCGGCGAGTCTATTGTCGTCACGCCCATCCAGACCCTGTGCGATAAGGAGATCCAGATGCTGCGAAGCGCCGCCATCAACATCATCCGCGCTTTAGAAATTGAGGGCGGCTGCAACATCCAGTTCGCATTCAAGAACGGGGAGTACCGGGTCATCGAGGTCAATCCCCGTGTCTCGCGCTCCTCCGCCCTGGCCTCCAAGGCCACGGGATACCCCATTGCCCGGGTAACCGCCAAGATCGCCATCGGCATGACACTCGATGAGATCAGAAACGATGTGACCAAAGAGACGCCCGCCTCCTTCGAGCCCACTGTAGATTATGTGGTGATCAAGATTCCCCGCTGGCCCTTCGACAAGTTCGTCAAGGCCGACAAGACCCTCACCACGGCCATGAAATCCACAGGTGAGGTCATGGCCATTGGACGCAGCTACGAGGAGGCTCTCATGAAGGCCATTCGTTCCCTGGATATCGATAAAGATCTGGGTTACGCTGGAGCGTACACCACCTGGACGGATGAGGAGATAAAAAACCTCCTGGAAAATCCCACTGACGAGCGGCTCTTTGCCATCTACCAGGCCTTGAAGAGGGGCATGTCCTCGAAAGAGATATCAAAGATCACCGGCATTGAGCCTTACTTCCTCTACCGGATGGAGAACATCATCGCCATGGAGGAGGAGATTAGAGCCGGGCTGAATGCACAGGTCCTGAGGAAGGCCAAGCGCACCGGCTTTACCGATAAGCAGATAGCCGCCATCGTGGGCAAAAGCCGGGAAGAGATAACCGATATGCGTATCTTGCAAGGCATCATTCCTACTTACAAGATGGTGGATACCTGTGCCGCCGAGTTTGAGGCCAAGACCCCCTACTACTACTCCACTTATGACACCCAGTGCGAACTCTTGCCCTCAGACAAAAAGAAGGTGCTGATTTTGGGCTCCGGCCCCATCCGCATCGGTCAGGGCATCGAGTTTGACTACTGCACAGTTCATGCTGTGATGGCATTGCGGGAGCAGGGCATCGAGGCGCACATCGTCAACAACAATCCGGAGACCGTCTCCACCGATTACGACACCTCGGACAAGCTCTTCTTTGAGCCGGTTACTTTAGAGGACGTCATGAACATCCTGGAGAAGGAGCAGCATTACGGCGTGCTGGTGCAGTTCGGCGGCCAAACGGCCATAAACCTGGCCATCCCCCTGGAAAAGGAGATCGCGCGCCGCGGCCTGAAGACCAAAATCCTGGGCACCAGTCCGGACAGCATTGATCTGGCAGAGGATAGGGAGAGGTTCAATGCTCTCATGGACCGGTTGAACATTCCTCAGCCTCGTGCCGGCATCGCCTTCACCCCAGCCGAGGCCAAGGCCGTTGCCGCCAGGATCGGCTATCCCGTACTGGTGCGACCAAGCTACGTTCTGGGAGGCCGGGCCATGGAGATCGTCTACGACGAGGCGGGCCTGGAGGTCTACATGCGCGAGGCGGTGCGCGTCTCCCATGAGCACCCGGTTCTCATCGACGATTTCCTGCAAAACGCCCTGGAGATCGATGTGGACGCTGTTTGCGATGGCACCGATGTTCTGATTGGCGCCATCATGGAGCACATCGAGGAGGCAGGAATTCATTCGGGCGACAGTGCCTGCATGATTCCGCCCCAGACATTGCCTGGTGTGGTTTTAGAGGTGGTGAGGGACTACGTGCGCAAGATTGCCCTGGGCCTTAAAGTGGTGGGAATTGTGAACCTGCAGATGGCTTACAAGGACGGCATAGTTTATGTGCTGGAAGCCAATCCGCGGTCGAGTCGCACCATACCTTTTGTCTCCAAAGCCGTGGGCCTGCCTCTGGCCAAGATTGCCGCCAATGTCATGATGGGAAAATCCTTGCGGGAGCAGGGATTCCTCAGGGAGCCCAAGACGCCTTACGTCTCAGTCAAGGAGGTGCTCCTGCCCTTTGACAAGCTTCCTGGGGCAGACGTGCTGCTGGGGCCGGAGATGAGGTCAACGGGCGAGGTCATGGGCATAGACTACAAGCTGGGCCTGGCCTTCTTCAAGGCGGAGCTGTCTGCGGATAATCCGCTGCCCCTGGAGGGCATGGTCTTCATCTCCGTCAAGGATGAGGACAAGGCAGCGGTGGCCGTAGCCGCCAAGAAGCTGCATGAGGCGGGGCTCTCCATCATTGCCACGGACAGCACGGCCGAGTACCTGCGCCGCTCCGGCCTGCCTGTGGTGAGGGTGAATAAGATCTACAACGGCAGTCCCAATATCATGGACTATATCAAGATTGGCGAGGTGAAGCTGATCATCAATACGCCCACCACCAAAGAGTCAGTAAAGGACGGCTACCAGATCCGGAGAAGCGCTGTTGACTACCACATCCCCTACATCACCACCATTCAGGCAGCGCAGGCGGCGGCAGATGCCATCCTCATGGCCAAGAAGGACCAGATCACCATCAAGGCGCTGGATGAGTATCACAAAGAGGTCTACTACAATTAAAATTTGGATAGGGCCGGACACGATGCCGGCCCTATCCAAATTTCAATTTAGGTACTCCCAGGTCGGACCGAAGCCTTTATCTGCGAGAACGAGACAGGGAAGGTGCTTGCGGGCCCGTGGTCTAGCTGGTTATGACGTCGCCTTGACATGGCGGAGGTCATGCGTTCGAATCGCGTCGGGCCCACTTGAGCCCAAGTAGCTCAGTTGGGAGAGCGTCAGACTGAAGATCTGAATGTCCCCGGTTCGAGTCCGGGTTTGGGCATGTATTTACAGGCGTGGGGTGTAGGGGTAGAGAACGCCCCGGTCTTTAGGCCGGGGATGAATCGTACCCCACCCGTTAAGCCAATATCCTTAAATACAATCAACTGCTTAACATAGTTCTATGCTTAAGGC
>Ga0247841_10005340_pt1 | contig 20902 bp, 13 predicted proteins | sample LaCruzMarch2015__2_FD_192410 | JGI IMG/M metagenome (GOLD analysis project Ga0247841, IMG submission 192410) | Freshwater microbial communities from meromictic Lake La Cruz, Castile-La Mancha, Spain - LaCruzMarch2015_18m | ecosystem: Environmental > Aquatic > Freshwater > Lake | place: Spain... | reverse complement strand
GACCGGTTATGTGTGGCAATCAGGTACTGCTGCACCTTCCTAGTTAACCCGCCAGGGCAGCTTTACTGCTAACAAAACAACAGTTCGGTCGCGCGCAGCGCGACTGAACTGCTCTTTTTAGGTTGAATTGAGCGATGCGACTGTGCGAGTGGTGGTGCGACTGGGGTGGTGGTCAACGGGTCAAGTTTTTCTGACTCCTGACTCTTGAATTCTGAGGAATGAACAAAAGTTATGGACTGCCATGCATGTTTTCCCTATTATCGCGGCAACTTGAGGGTAATTATGGTCGCAAGAAACAAGAAACTGATTCTCGGTCTTCCAAAGGGCAGCCTGCAGGAAGCCACTTTTTCAATGATGCAGAAAGCCGGCTTTCAGGTGGAAGCCCGGTCCCGTTCCTATTTTCCAACAGTGGATGATCCTGAGATCGAGGCGCGTCTTCTGCGTGCGCAGGAAATAGCCAGGTACGTCGAAACCGGACATCTCGACGCCGGTATTACTGGCTATGACTGGATTGTGGAGAACAACGCAAAAGTGGTGGAAGTGGCCGAACTGGTTTACGCCAAGCAGGGATTGCGGGCGGTCCGCTGGGTGATCGCGGTCCCGAATGACTCGCCCATACGTTCTGTGAAGGATCTGCGCGGGAAGCGCATTGCAACCGAGGCAGTCGGCCTCACTAAACATTTTCTCAAGTCCCGCGGGATCAAGGCGCAGGTTGAGTTTTCGTGGGGCGCCACCGAAGTGAAGGCCCCGGCGCTCGTTGATGCAATCGTTGAGTTGACGGAAACAGGATCGTCTCTCAGGGCGAACAATCTGCGCATTGTGGAGACGATACTCGAATCCACGCCGAGATTGATCATCAACAAGACGTCGTGGAAAGACGCATGGAAGCGGCGGAAGGTGGAACAACTGGCAATGCTGCTTTCAGGCGCATTGCGGGCGGAGAACAAGGTTCTGCTGAAGCTGAACGTACGGGCCGGCAAGGTTGCGGCTGTGACGAAGATTCTGCCGTCACTGCATGCCCCGACAATAAGCCGCCTGGCGGATGACGGATGGGTCGCGGTCGAAACTGTTATCGATGAGAAGGTTGTGAGGGATATCGTGCAGCATTTGAAGAAGGCAGGCGCCGAAGGTATCATCGAGCTGCCTTTGAACAAGGTGATTCCGTAACGGAGGTGAAGCATGGGGTCGATAAAGAAAAAACGCATCAAGAAGATGTCGAAGCACAAGTACCGGAAGCGGCGGAAGGCCGACCGGCACAAGAACAAGAACAAGTAGTACGGCACGAGGCCGATACTGGTTGTTAGCTCTTCTCGAATGGCAAGACCGGCGTTGTCTCTTGATTCTCACAAGAGACAGCGCCGGGTCTCATGTGTCCACAGTCTTTCCTCGTCGCTTTCGGGGGAATCGGCGGTGTCCTGTCTCAATTCAACCATGCGCAAGGTCTCGATTCTCCTCCTGTCGGCGTTGCTGTGCGGCGGATGCGCCACGACAGTTTCGACAGGGCGGGTGGGGGAGAGATCTTCCTGTTCGCTGACAGAGTCAGAGATGCGTGTTGCATCGGCGCTTGCGCGTTTCTGTCGCGGACTTCTATTTGAAGGCATGGAAGACAAGTCAGGCAGAGCTGACGCCGAGTTTGAAAACGTGATCGAACTTGATCCGTCACAGCCTGAGATCAGCCTGCGGCTTGCAAGGAAATACTACAGCACCGGCAGGACGAATGATGCCGTGCGTGTTCTCCGGCAGGGTTGCGAGCGTCATCCTGACGATTTCGCCATGAAGCTGTTCCTCGCGTATGCATACCAGGTTTCAGGCATGAACGATCTGGCCTTGGCGGAATACAGGCGGATTGTGAAACTGGAGCCCGGAAACTGCGCGGGCTACGTCGGTGAAGCCCAGATCTACTTCCAGAAACGGGACGAAGAGAAGGCTTTTTCCGCTTTGGAAGATGGACTTCATGTGTGTACAAACGCCACGAGTATGATCCAGACGTGCCGCCAGCTTGGAAGTGAGTATGCAATCGAGGAAAGGTGGGCACAGGCAATACGGTGTTTCAGGATGGTCCAGTCGAAACTGCCGAATGACCTTGGCTCGAAACTGGGCCTGTTCCAGGTGTACCTCAACAAGGGCGATAAGGGCCGGGCCATGGCTGAATTGAAGGGGATGCCTTCAAAGTATACCGATAATCCGAGATATTACTTCGTCCTTGCGCGGAGCTACATCGCCACCGAGAACTACGCCGAGGCGGCTGCAAGCCTCGAGGAGGCCGAGAAAAGGCTGTCGGCTTTGCCAGTTGCAACGGATGATTTCAGGGATTCGGTGTTCTATTACTTTTTCGGCATGGCATGTGAACGGCTTGGCCAGGCTGAACGGGCCGAAAAGCTGTTCGAGAAGAGCATTCAACTCGACGGAAATAACGACAAGGCGCAGAATTACCTGGCGTATATGTGGGCTGAGCGCGGGTCCAACCTTGACAAGGCTCTCGACTATGTCAAGCGGGCCATTCAGGTAGAGCCTGCGAATGCGGCATATGCGGACACCCTTGGATGGGTGTATTTCAAGCAGAACAGACTGGAGTTGGCGCTTGACCAGATAATCAAGGCCGCCAGGCTTATGCCCGATGATCCGACCATCACTGAACATCTGGGCGATCTGTACAAGGCAAAGAATGACGTTAAGCTGGCAATTGACCAGTGGAAGATGAGCTTCGTTCTGGATATGGAGAACAAAGCAGTTGCCAGGAAACTGACTGATCACGGCGTTGACCTGGGCAAGCTTCGCAGGGAAGCAAGAGCGGCCGGAAAGAAAAAGCAGCCTCAGATGGACGCAGATGAACACAGATAGTGGAAGAGCCATTCACCAGTTGATGGCGGGATTTACGCGTGGCGACGCCATTAGCAACGAATCCATGGTCATGCGTGACATGTTCCGGTCGTGGGGCTTTGAGTCGGACATTTTTTGCGAAGCCAGGCGCATCCTGCCTGAGTTCCGCAGAGAGGCGCATGATCTTGTTGAATGTCGGGCGCGATGCCGGCCGGATGACATCGCGCTGCTGCACCTCTCTATCGGCTCGCCGGCGAATGACGTCTTTGCGGGCCTATCATGCCGGAAGGCCATCCTCTTTCATAACGTTACGCCGCCGCATTTCTTCGCGAGGGTCAACAGGCAGATTGCCCGCTCCCTCGAAACCGGCATGAAACAGGTCGGTGCGCTTGCCGGCAAGGCGGAAGTTACGATGGCGGACAGCATGTTTAACGCGGGCGAACTCTCCAGGATGGGGTACAAGAACGTCCGGGTACTGCCGATAATACTGGATGCCGCGAAGCAGCGAATGCAGCCTGACAGGAAGACCCTGCGCCAGTTTGATGACGGCCTGTTTAATATCCTGTTTGTGGGACGTTGCGTGCCCAATAAGAAGATCGAAGATCTTCTGTGTGCGTTCCGGTACTTCCAGAAGAATGTCGAGCCGCAATCGCGTTTGATCCTGGTCGGATCACATGCGGGATCTGAGCGCTACTATCACGTGTTGCGAGTTCTCGAACGGGACCTTGAATTGAGGAATGTTCATTTTGCCGGCGCCGTAAGTCAGGCATCGTTGAACGCTTGCTTCGAGTCGGCCGATCTCTTTCTCTGCATGAGCGAACACGAGGGTTTCTGCATCCCGCTGATTGAGAGCATATCGCACGATGTGCCAGTCCTGGCATACTCTGCAGCCGCCGTGCCGGAAACGCTCGACGGGGCCGGGGTTTTGTTTTCCGAGAAGAACTATGGGATGATTGCGGAGATGATGGGCCGCTTGGTGCGCGATCAGACCCTTCGAGGCGCCGTGGTCGATCAGCAGCGCGCGAGATTGGCGCGATATCTCGCCCGTGACATGGAAGCGGAACTCAGGGATTGCCTGTTGCCATTACTGCCGTCGGGAAAACAGAAGATACAATGAATGAGAGAGCCCTAATACGGACGCTTGGCCGCCTGCTCCCCGGCCACCGCAGTGTCATAACCGGCATTGGAGATGATGCGGCGGTGGTAAGGAATCCGTCGGACAAATTGTTCGATCTTGTTCTGACCTCTGACCCCGTGATAGAGGGCGTGCATTTTACCGCCGATGCGCCTGCCCCGGCCATCGGGCACAAAGCCGTTGCGCGCAGCCTGAGTGATCTTGCTGCTATGGGGGCTGAACCGCTTTGGGCGCTGGTGGATCTGGTTGCAGCGGCGCGTACACCGGCAAGCCGGTTGAAGGCAATCTACAGGGGACTTGCGGCCACCGCACATAAGCATGGTCTGACGGTTGTGGGTGGAGACACGGCCGGTGGGCCCCGCCTCGAACTTCACGTTTTCGCTGTCGGGCGGGTGCCGCGGGGAAGGGCGATCCTGAGGAGCGGCGCGCGACCGGGTGACGTCATATTTGTCACCGGGATGCTTGGCGGCAGCATATCGGGCAGGCATTTGTCATTTGCGCCGCGGGTTGTGGAGGGCTCATGGTTGCGGGCGGAGGGATGGGCGACCGCAATGATCGACCTCAGCGACGGGCTGGCTTCGGATCTGCGGAGATTGACCGAAATGTCACGCACGGGTGCAGTGATCGACTCGGCTGCTGTTCCGGTTTCGAAGGCGGCCTTGCGGAACAAGGATGGATGCCCCGCCATTGCTCATGCCCTGGCCGATGGTGAGGACTACGAACTTCTTTTCACTGTTGCACCGCGGAAAGCGGCCGGGTTCCAGAGAGCCTGGCGGAAGTCATTCAGCCTGCGGATATCGCGTGTTGGCGTGATGACTGACGAACGGGGACTGGTTGAATGCCTGGATGTGAATGGGAAACGAAGCGAATTGGCGGATGGCGGGTATGAACACTTTTTCGGCGACAACCGGAAGTCCTGAAGAGACTCATGCGCTTGCAGCCCGGATCTTGAAGGAAATGCCGGGACGGACTGTCTTTGCGCTGTATGGCGGGCTCGGCAGCGGCAAGACGTGTTTCACGCAGGGAATGGCGCTGGCGCTAGGCATCAGGCAGCCGGTCACAAGTCCGACATTTACGTTGATCAGGGAATACCGCGAAGGGAACCGTCCGCTCTATCACATTGACCTCTATCGTCTGCGCGGCGCCCAGGATGCGCTGGACATAGGGCTGGAAGAGTACATGAAACGCGGCGGCTTTGTCGTGATAGAGTGGGCCGAGCGGGCCCTTGAGTTGCTTCCGAAAGATACGATACACGTAAGGTTTGATGTCGGCGCAACTCCGGACAGCAGGCGGATCAAGATCGAATACGACCTTTCAGAGCGGGAGTTGTGATGGTGACTGTGGCTCCTGGCCTGAGTGGAACCCCAGGTGTCTCATCAGTTCGGCGTAGTCGAAGGGCTTGATTACATAACCAACCGCGCCAAGACTGAACATTTCAGCTATGACCTTGCTGTTCACATAGGCAGTCATCAGCAGGACCTTTGTCTTGCCACGGGTGAGCTTGACGTTCTTCATGAACCAGATTCCGTTGTTCACCGGCATCATGTAGTCGACAAGGATGAAATCATACTCCGTGGACTCAACCATCTTGATGGCTTCCACGGCATCACCGGCAGTATCAACGATGCGTTCGGGTGTTCGCAGCATATCCGCCACGGCTTTTCTCAGTGGCTCATCATCATCAAGTACCAGGATTCGCACAACAACCTCCAGACCAGTGGCATGCAAGTCAGATACCCCCGGCAGAGCCGGGGGCCTGAATCGTGATCCGCTCAAAGCGGATTCGTTCATGAGCCACCCAAGGTGGCTCTGCTTCATGAATATCCAACAGCCAACAACCAATGTCCAATCTTCAAGTGAGCGAGATTCTTGAATAGCAAAGTCTGCGGTCCTTCATTCGCCCGTCTCGCATACTTCATCATTGGACATTCCGTGCTGGATATTGGATATTCAGTCGTCCAACTCTCCAAGTCGATCCATCCATCCAAACTCTTTCGATTCCCGGATCTGTCAAACTCCGGGAGCCTCCCCGGCAGAGCCGGGTGAACTCCTATGAGTATTAGTTGCGCGGAAGGTATCAGGAAAGACTGGTGGTAGCAAATACTATCGCAGGGCGGCAAGTTCAATGGAGTTCGTTTCGCGCATATGACGGTTGCTCCGGGAAGCCGGAGTGGGGAGTTTAAGAATGTCAGCAAAGCAGTTCGCCGATTTGCAGACAGTCTCGCGAATCACAGCAACAGAAATATTGCCCGCTCTCTTCTCATCCAGTTTACCAAAGGGGGAGACGTGATGACCCTTATGGTTAGAACATCGTCGCCAGCGCGCTAGTATGAGCCTGCTCGAAAAGGTATTCGGAACAGAAACACTGAAAACAAAGGGCCTTCATTTGCTCCGGCTCAGCCGGAGGCTTCGCCCTACCTGTACCTTTTCGAGCAGCGTCTAGTATGGAGCCACGGTCACCCGGTAGAACCGGTACGGCAAGGCGGCCGCTTCGTTTGTCACCACCACGGGCGCGCCGTTCAATGTCTGCGGTTTGAGCAGCGGAATCCACGTCGGGTCTCCCAGGTTGTCCTTGTAGTCAACCCAATAGGTTGTGTTGCTGGCCGCGTCGATGGTCAGCGATGCCGCGCTGCCTGTCATGTGCATCGGCGTGTTGACTGAGGCGTCGGGCGTGACCCGGAAAGGGGAGGCGGGAAGCCCGGCGTGATTGTAGAGATTGCAGGGCGGGTTGCCTGTCCAGCCGTACCGCGCCCAGACGGGCCTGGGCACGGACGGGGCGGACACCAGGACCGTCGCTCCGTCGATGACGGCGCTGGCCGCCACGTAGCTCGCGTTGGTGCCGGCGATCTCGAATGCGGCGAGCGTGCCGCCCACGAGTTCCTGAACGGCGTTGGTCCCGACCTTCTGTCCGACCATGAGGCCGGTTTCGGCGTAGTCGAAGAAAACACGGATCGCGCTGCCTTCGACGGCGCAGTCGCGGCAGAGGGGGCCGCTGGCCACCACGCTCCGGCCGTAGTCCCTGGCCAGGGCCCACTGTGCCAGGCGCACGCCGACATCCACCTTGTTTGTCGGATGGATGTTGTCCACCTGGCCGATGTCAATGCCAACGGCCATGCCGGAGCGGGGCGTGTTCTCCAGGGTCATCCGTTGCGCTTCGCGCAGGTGCGGCCAGTTGTTGTTGCCGTAGTTGACCAGTTGCTGAAAGTAGAAGGGAAAATCGCCGAGTCCCCAGCGCGCCCGCCAATCGGCAATCATCACGGGGAGCAGCACGCGGTACTGGTGGCAGAGCGCGACGTTGCCGGCGTTGTTCTCGCCCTGGTACCAGATGGCCCCGCGCATGGCGTAGGGGATCAGCGGCTCGATCATGGCGTTGAACAAAGTGGCGGCCGTGGTCTGAATCGAGCGGGTGCCCTGGGCGTATTCGAGATTCTCCTGTACAACCATCGCCCGCAGTTCGGGCATGTTCGTCAAAGCCTGCAGGCTGGTCCACGATTCGCTGGGCGTGCCGCCGTAGGAAGACCACAGAAGCCCCAGTGGCACGTTTGTGTGCGTGAAGATTTCGCGGGCAAAGTAGAAAGCCACCGCGCTGAGCGGCGACACCGAGCTGGAGGTGCAGGCGGTCCAGGTCCGGCCCACGGTGATGTCGTCAACGGGTGTCAGCGAGGCGGCGTTGGCCACGGTGAAGTAGCGGATAAGCGGGTAGTTCGCGCTGGACACGGCCGGGGCATCCATGGGGTGCCCGGCCAGGGCGTACGCCATGTTGGACTGCCCGGAGCAAAGCCAGACATCGCCAACCAGGACGCCGGTGAACACGATGTCCACCCCGCCCGAACTGACCGTCAGCATCTGCGCGTCGGCGTTGGCCGGCATGGGATTGAGGTTGATCCGCCAGGAGCCGTTCGCCGTGGCCGTGGCCGACCGGCTCTGGCCGGCGAATGTGACAGTGACCGTCTGGCCTGGATTGGCCGTGCCCCAAATCGGCACGGCCACGTCACGCTGCAGGACCATGTTGCTGGCGAACACGTTGGCCACAACGAGGGAAGGGCCGCTGACGGTCAGGTAAAGGGTCGCGTTCGAAACGCTCAGCGCGCCGGTGCTGGCCGAGGGCATCGTCGCCGTGTCCGGCACCGTCCCGCTCTGCGATCCGGTCCAGGTCATCAGCGGATAGCGCCCGGCGAACACGGCAGGCCCCTTGATGTTGACGGCGACCTCGCTGAAGTTCACATTGCCGTTGACCCGCAAGGGCGGCACGTTGCTGGACAGTGCGCCGGCGAAATCGAACTCCAGGGCCGTCACGCCTGGCGCAAAGGTCAGGCCGGCAATGGTCCAGCTCCGGGTGTTGTCGGCGCTCCGAACTCCGAGCGCGTTGCCCTTGCCCGCATTCACGGTCACAACGCTGCCGGTGCAGGAGCCGCCCGCCACGCCCACAAGCTTGCCGCCGCTGATCGTGGTCGCGCCGCGGTAGGTGTTCGTGCCGGCGAGAGTCAGTGTGCCGGTGCCGTACTTGGCGAGCCCGCCGTTCCGCAGGGTGCCGGCGACAGGCAGCGCGGACGCGAACGTCACGTTGTTGCCACCGAGGTCCACCGTGGTGGTCTTAGTGTCGTAGATCCTGAGCTTGCTGGAAATGTCCACCGTTATGCCAATACCCCATTTCACCACCGAGTCGCCGGGATTGAAGCCGACCGGCGCGATTACGCTGGCGAAGGCCGCGCCATTGCTCATCACGATGGTGCCAGCCCTGATGATCGTGCCATTGTTGAAGGTGTTGGCCGCCCCCAGGACCAGCGTGCCGGCGCCGTCCTTGACGAGGCCATTGCCCCCGGCACCGTTGGCGATGACGCCACCGACCACCAGGACGCGGCCGGTTGCGACATTCCAGGCCGCGCCGTTGGTGCCAAGTGCGATGCCGCACCTGATTGTCACGTCCTGGTTGGCCGTCGTCAGGTCCAGGCTGTTGCCGGCGTTGGCGTTCAGCGTGAGCGTGCCGCCGGCCGCGATGGTCACCGGGCCGCTGAGGTTGTTGCTGAACACCAGCCCGCCGATGGCCAGGTTGCCGCCCAGCGCCAGCGCCACCGCGTTGGAGGCGGCGATAGCGCTGGTGAATACGCCAGTGTCCGCCGCGCCAGGAGCCGCGCTCCAGTTGTTGGTCGTGGGCAGCATCGAGTTGGTGTTGCGCTTGATGACGGCGGCGGCCTGCGCGCCGGACTGTCCCACCAGGAGCAGCGCGGCTACGAGCAGGCCGACGTGAACGGGCATCCGGTTGTTCGGGCGGGTCTTTATCGCGGTCTCAGCTCCTGATCGCGCTTTCTGGCGGCACGGTGATCTGTCCGGTTGGGTCATGAATCAGCCCTTTCATCCTTCGAGTGTGTCAAATCCGGCGAGGAAGCGCAAGCGCGACAGTGCGAACTTGAACCTTGGGTAAGCCTCCAGGCAGAGTGTGAGGTATGCAACTTGAGCTAACTGAAAACTGCATACCCCGGATTCTCTTTTCCTTGACGCCCCAAATACAGAGCCGTAAAATGAAAATAATGAGTGGAGCATCTGAATCAGCAAGAGGAAATGAACAAGCAACCCCGCACGTGGATGCTGGCGGAGCGGCCGCGGAAAAGGGGCGCAGGCTGAAGGATCCTGCCGGAGCGAACCGTCTGTTCAGGATAATCAGCCCGGCGTATCCGACATTCAATATTTACTCTCACGTCGCCGACGTGACGACCTCGCTCGGTCCGGTATGTATTGCAACCGCCGTCAACCAGCTTTCAGGCTGGGATGCCGAGATGATCGATGAGAACAACTACCGGCGATACGGTCCCAGGAATCACGACGGCATACCTGATCATGAGACTCTCCAGCGGATGCGCCATGCTGATGTTGTGGGGTTGTACGGCGGTCTGACTTCCACCATTCCGCGTCTTTACGAAATAGCCAGGTTCTACAGGGAGGCTGGCGTAACCACCATTGCCGGGGGGCAGCATTTTGCCGGGGAGAATATTGCAGAGGCATTGCAGAACGGGATAGATATCGTGATGATCGGCGAGGGGGAGGATGCAATCCAGGAGATTCTTGTCGCTCTTGCGGGTGGTGGCGACAAGAAGGGTATTCCGGGCATAGCGTATCTGGAAGACGGGAAGATGGTCCGTACCGGTGAGAGGATGCGCATAGCCGATTTTGAAAGGCTGCCGCTTCCTGATTTTTCCCTGGTGCGATACGCGCGGATCGGGATTTATCCCATCAACTGGGTGCGCGGCTGCGGGATGAATTGTGAATTCTGCACGGTCAAGGGAAAACCCCGGCCTGCCAGTCCTGAACGTGTATTCCGGCATATAACAAACCTGGTGGAAACCAGGGATGCCCGGCGCTTCTTCATCGTGGATGATCTGTTCGGTCAGTTCAGGAAGGAGGCGCTCCGCCTCTGCAAGTTGCTGGCTGACTATCAGGATGCCATTGGCGTCAGGATCGAGTTGACTGTCCAGATACGGCTGGACAAGGCTCGTGACAGCGAGTTGCTATTGGCGATGCGCCGCGCAGGCGTGGCCACGGTCGCGATAGGGTTTGAATCACCAATTGAAGATGAACTCCGCGCAATGGAAAAGAATTTGAAACCCGAGGAAATGATCGAGCAGTCGCTGATCTACCATAGGTCGGGCTTCCATGTGCATGGCATGTTCATATTCGGGTATCCGTTGCCGGAAAATGCCGCGTTTCAAATGCCCATGCATCAGCGTGTGCGGCATTTCAGGCGATTCATCAGGCGTGCGGGCATAGACACAGTTCAGGTGCTCCTGCCGATCCCATTACCCGGCACAGAGTTGCGCGAGAGGCTGACAAAGCAGGGCAGGGTGTTTTCGCATGAAGTTATCGGCTGGGAGTATTACGACGGCAACTTCCCGATCTTCAATCCCGATCCTCCAGCTACGGCCGAGGAAATGCAGAAGGCGGCAAGGCGGATAATGGGCCGGTTCTATCGTTTCAACTATATGTTTGCGGTTGGCTTCAATGTGCTGTCTTTTCCGTACATGGTGTTTTACCTGCACAACATCCGGAAGGGATGGCGGATGTGGTACACACATTTCCGGCATAATGTCATCCGTTTTGGCGGCTGGCTCACGCTGCGGAAATGGCTTAATGAATACAAGAAGGGCAACTTTCCGGATAAGCTTGATAAGGCACAGAAGGAGCTTGCCAGGACCGGCACCTGATCATCAAAGATCAGAAGATATTCCAGAACCACTTAAGAGCTCCAAAATCTCTATTGCCCATCCGCAAGTAGCCAGTAGGAGACAAAACAATAACTGGGTGGCTGATTGACTCAAGTGTTGGTATCCGAACCTCTTGCTCCCTGAAAGGGAGCCGCATTATAGCCCACCGAGAATCGGTGGGTTGAGGGACATATGCCAAAATCCCCAGGGATTCTCCCTGGGCTGAAATGTAGCTCCCTTTCAGGGAGCAAGACAATCCGCACTTGAGTCAATCAGCCACCCAGTAAACAATAAGACGCATAAACCTGTTCAGTTCATGCGTCTCCTTGTGTTGTCCCTAAAATGTCACACAGCCGGAGGTACGGGCGCGTATTGTGCACTTCCGAATCCAAGGATCGGGTAGAAGACAAACGGCAGGAGCCCCAGGCCGACCCCGAAGCCGGCATCCTTGCCGAAGTTCTTCGCGAGAGCGATGGAGGCAATAATGGCGACCACGACATTTACAACCGGGATGAAGAACAGAATAAGCCACCATGCCGGCTTGCCTGCGATCTTGAGCGTCAGATAAGCATTGTATATCGGCACGAGACATCCCCACCCGGGCTGGTTGGCCTTGGTAAAGACTTTCCACGCACCCGCTATTATCAGAGCCAGGAATGCCAACTCCAGAAGTAACACTATTGAGCCCATGAGCAACCTCCTTGTTAGTAGAAACATTGCAACAGTCACGAATACTACTAAGGTATTGGGTATGCAGGATGATGTCCAGACTGAAAGATCAATTGTACCCTGATTCATTTAAAAAATAGGTGTTTGATACTCATTAGCAGTGAACACTTTATCGCATCCCCAAATCGCCGCGCTTCAGCTGTTCGGCTTAATCGAACTGCTTCTTCTGAAGCGCCATAATTGATCTTGTTTCGCTGGGATCGGTCTGGCATAGATGTCTCAGGAGGGCTATGAGAACACATACGGGTTGGCGGGCTATTTGCATCGTCATATGTCTTGCCGTCACGGCGTCCGCCGTTGATCCGGCCAGGAAACAAGGCGGGCTGGTGCTGCAATTCGATGACGGTTCGCCGACCTGGCTCAGTACGATTGCGCCCCTATTAAAGGAAGTGAACGGCAAAGCCTCGGGTTTTGTCAATAATGTCAATATCGGGCCACGTCGCCGCTTGACGATTGAGGACTTGCTCAAGCTTCAGAATGAATACGGGTGGGAAATCGGATCCCACACCTACCATCACTATCACGCCCTGCAAAAGATCCGGGCCATTGGCCTGAAGCAGTGGGTGGCGGAAGAACTGGATGGCTCGATCAATGAACTGCGCGCCTCTGGCCTGAAGGTGCAGACCCTGGTCTTCCCTTTCAACGAGAGCTCGCCAGTGGCTGAAGCCGAAGTGATGAATCGGTTGCAGACCTTCCGGCGGCAGAGCCCGCTCGCCATTACCCAGGGCATGTCTCGTGATAAGACGTTTCCATCCTCTTCAATCGACATTTCCAACTACGTGCCCATGAGGCAGCTTAAGCAGTGGGTTGATCTGGCGCAGGATGAGAAGAAGATCATGTTTGTGTTCACGCACTACGTGTTGCCGGATGATGAGTTTGTCACCGGGAAAGTGGTTTACATCAAGGGTGACACGCTGATCACAGACCGGCCGCTGGCCATCAAACCATCCGATCAGCTCTCGCTGGTCCCGGATACGTCCCGCCTCCTGAGAGACCGGATCAATATTACCGCTGTGAACGGGAATACGGTATCCACGGATGTTCCTGACCTGGGCAATAGAACCGTCCCTGGCGCCACATTCATGATCGGGCAGGGATACAGCGTGCCGCAATCGTACTTTCAGGAATTCATCGCCTATGCCGCATCGCGCCTGACTTTCTACACGGTGAGCGACATTGTCAAAGGCGAACATCAGCATACCAATGCCATTGTCCCTGTGACGACCGGCAGCAATTGAGAAGTCGTTGCTCGACAAAGACTTTAGAATTTGGCGCGCAGGGAGAGTGATGCCGATGTCCGTTTGTAACTTGGTCCCTCGAAATGACCGGCCATTGCGACGAGATGCAGGCGGTCGTTGACGATGGGCGTCTCGATCACTGCCTTGCCACCGTACAGGAACTGCCACTCCTTCTGCTCCTCGCGCACATATCCCGCATCGCCGGACAAAGAGCAGCGGTAGCGTCCGCGGGTGCCGCGCGTGGCGACGTGGAGCTGATATTGCTGCGATGATTGTGGTGACCAGTATTCAGGGGCGTCAAATGTGCTGTCCGCCAGGCGCACGCGGATCCCCAGCTCGACATAAGGCGATTCCTTGAAACGATAGAGCAGAATTGTGTCGAACATATCTATCTGGTTGCTGTCCGTGTTGTCCTGATGCGTCAATGTGGCATCCCAATCAAGGCAACCTGCCAGGAACGCATAATTATCCAGCCTCCAGAGTTGAGCCTTGATGTCACGGCGCAATCCCGAAACTGTTTCCATTTCAAACGCTTCATAGCCGCCCTCGACATAGCCGCTCAGCCAGCGATTGGGAACATGCAGAATCGCCGCTCCACCCCATTGGCCATCTATCTGACTGCTGTCCATGTCCAGATACCACAAATTGGCGATCAGTCTGGTTTCCTGTGCGATGTTCCATGTACCGCTCACGCCAACGCGCGTTGCTTCTTCGGTGGCATTGGTTTCAGCCCAGTAGTTGCGATCCACCGTGGCGCCTACACGCCAGTGCTGACTGTAGATGCGTGTCTCCGCTTCCGCGCCATACTTAAAGTAGTCTCGATCATCATTGTCACTCCAACCGGCGGCAAATGCGGTTGCAGATCCGGCCCAGGCATTATCCGCATCAGACAAGGCGTTCTTGATTCTCTCTGAACCCGGGTCCTGATCATAAGCGCTTTGCAGTAGCCTCTTTGCGCCGGCGATATCATCCTGCAAATACAACGCGCGACCCTGATTGAAATCAATCTCCACGGGATCGGCTCCAGCCTGCCTGGCGGCTTCAAACCATGGCATGGCCCGTTCATACTGGCGCTGCCAGTAGTACGATTTTGCCAGATCGAGTTTGACCCTTGTGAAGGGGTTGCGTTGATAGATGTGGGCCAGCAGATTGGTCCCTTGCCAGGTCGGAGGGATGACTCGTCCGGGAACACGTTCCACCTCAGCCCGCGGGACGAAGAAACCGGAGTCATCAAAGAAGACCGCATAGGTGAATGTGGATGCCACCACCCGCCGCAGGGTCTGGAGGTAATCAAGCCCGCAGTCCAGTGAACTCTGGCCATAGTCTCCGCCAGGATAAACCATGACTCGCGGCGCATCAGAGGGCAGCAAGGCAGCCAGCCCGCTGAACACGGTATGCAGGCGGTTGGAAAAGGCCGTGACATCCTCGAGTGCGCCGTTCGCCATGACTCCATGAGTAAACGGGTTTCCCAGCACATTCTGCGAGTTGATCGCCACGCGATCGAGGGTTGGTCCGGCCACTGCCAGGCGCCATCGGCCGTTCTTCGACAAGGCCGTCAAAGCGGCGGGCGTTGGTTTGCCGGGTATCCGGCGCGACAGAGTATCTGATTCAGCCGCATAGACCGCGCAGGCGCCATAGCGCTGCAAAGCTGCATCCACAATCCGCACGACAGCATCATCCGCATCCACCAGCACAACCATTGCACGCCGTTGTGTGGCCATTTCCGGTCGAGCCATGTCTTCCGGCATCACAAAGCGCACACCGACTCCGGCAAGCGACGCTATGTGCGACACGATTTGGCTGACGCTGTTCATGCCGCCATAATTGAAGGGAGTCGGCTTCTGATAAACCAGCACGGCAGTCGCGGAAACAGGGTTGCCCTGGCCCTGTTCCAGCAGAATGCTTTCCGATTGTGAAAACTTCTCGTCCTGCGACAGAAGAATGGCATACTCCCTACGGCGGTCCACATCCCATGGCCGCCGCGCAACCATGAGGCGAGAAATATCCAGCGCTTCATTCAACCGGCCGGTATCAACCCCCGCGTCTTTCGCCAGAACGGCCGCTCCCATGTGCTCCGGATTTCGCGCCAGCAGAGACTGCGCGACCTTGAAAGCCGCGTCTGACTTTCCGGCCTGCATGAGAGCATTTCCTTTGAACATGGCAACAGATGGATAACCTGGATCTTCGGTCAGGTATTCGTCGACCACCGCCAGCACCTTGCTGTCGATCTTGCTTAGAGCCTCGGCGTTCTCGATAAAGTTGCGCCGCAAATTGCGCGTGGGCTTCTTGGCAAGACCCTGTTGCGCCCATGAGAAAGCCTCGTTGTACCTGCCCAGGAAAGAGCAGATCTCAGTCAGGGACTCATACACACGGGTGCCTGGATTTGTTTCCAGCATTTCCTTCAGGACCGCGATGGCCTCTTCCGCGCGTCCGCCATTGAAGAGTGCCTGGGCAAGTTCGAGTCCGTAGTACTGCACTTCCGGCGTCAGCAGGCGCAGTTTCCGCCACTCGGGAATCGCCATGTCGTAGCGCCGCAATAGTGACCACATTTCCGCCAGGTCAGCCTGCATGGCATACGTGCCGTTCTCGACGCACGTGGCGGTGTATTCCGCCTCGCCGGTTGCCTCTTCAAGCATGCCGAGATTCAAAAAGCAGCGGAATAGGCGACGGCGCATATCCGGCTGAGCGGAATCGGCGGCCATGCTGTCCTGATATGCATTCAAAGCGACCTGCCACTGTCCATCCAGTTCAGCGAGCCGGCCTTCGGCGCCACGTGTCACCGCGGGCTGCTGCGCCGTGGCGACCAGGTTTGTCAGCATGGAACGTATCTCGTCCACCCGTCCGAGATTCTGCATCACATCCGCCATTTTGATCCAGCTGGTTGAGTTCGGGTTGCGCTTCATAATCTGCGCGAGGAGCGCAAGTGCCTTTTCATCCTCACCATTGGCCCGGCAGGTTTCCGTGGCGCCGTTGAGCAGGTTCATCACGGCGATCTCATACTCCGCGTTTCCAGCCAGAGCGGGGTCCGCACGGGTGATAACCGGAACCAGTTCGGGCCTGCGCCAGCCGAGGCGCAGGCAGTCGATAAACACGGCCACGTCATGTGGCGCGGCGGATTGCAGTTGCCCGGCAAAGACCGAGAGCATTTCCGGCACATCTTTTTCAAATCCTCGCATCAGCCGCACGTTGGCGAGATAGAGACCCGCCACCGGTTGGCTCTCTTTTTCGATCCATGCCCGCTCCAGAAAGACCTCTGCTCCACGCACGCGACCGCGTTTGACCAGCCACTGGCCCAGGGCAAGCAGGCTGGCTGAAGGATCCCACGCACGGTAAAGCTCAATTGCCGCATCGGCACGGCCCAATTCGGCTACACTCGCCACGACCTGTTTGACTGTATTGGAATGCGCCGGATTATGTCCCGCCAATACATTCCGAAATGCGACGATGGCCTCATCCTGCCGCCCGGCGTCCCAGTAAATCCACGCGACATCCAGCGACACCTGCGATTCCGCCGGATTCAACTTGATCGCCTCCTGCAGGCATGCGAGTGCTTCATCCTTCCTGCCCTGTTTCACCAGGGCCACGCCCAGCCAGCGCCATGCGATGGAATCCTTCGGCGCCATGCGGATACATGCCCGGAAGACCTGTTCGGCTTCCGGATATTTGTCCATCCGCATGAGCACATCCCCATGCTGCTTCCATGCCCCTGCATAGGCGGGATCCGCCGCAACCGCCTGTTTTGCCAGGTCCAGCGCGGCCGCGAGGTTGTTGCTGACCGCGGCCTGCTGCGACTGCCGGATAATTTCGGTAACCATCAAATCGCTGCTCTGAGCTGCCAAAGCCGTCTGGCAGCCCATCCACATTGCCATCGACATCCATATCAACCGTTTCATGGCTGTTTGTCCTCAGCTTTGCCATCACTCACGCAAACCGACACACCATCCGGCAGTGGTGTATTTGACTGGGCGGCGGGCCGGCAGACCGTGATCCGGTTGGCGGAAAAGTACTGGAGCAGGCTGGGTATTGTCCGCGCAGGGTAGACGCCGTCGGCTGATTCGAGCATCAGATCATCCAGGGCAATCTCCTTCTTCGCCGACAGCACCTCTTCCAGTTGCTCTGGCTTGACGATCTGGGTCACCTGAATGCCTGTCTTATGCAACGCCTGGCTTAACGATGTGTTGATACCACGAATGGCCACACGCTTAACCAGCGCCTTCACGGTGGGATCCTGCTGGGCCGCGGTTACCTGTTGCATGACCGCCTCCATGGTTTGTCGATCTATTGATCTGGTATCGGTCAATATTGGAATTACTTCCACTCCGTCAGCGCCTGCCTGCCGCAGATCGTCTTTGCGGTCGTCCTGAACCACTCCCGGAGTGCGATACCATGGTGTGAATATGCCGCGCAGGTTGTCGCGCATGGCCGGTGGAAGGTCACCGTATGCGCCAACCTTGGCATAAGTCGGCGGCAGTGGTGATGCGGAGAAATCCGAAATCGTACCCGGTCCGTTTTCGGCTCCAAAACCGATGTAGCCGGAACGACGAACACGGCCCAGGGGGAACGGTCCCATGACCGGTTTGTCGTTCACCCAGAGCCAGCCGCGGTTGTTCTTCAGGCGCACCTTGACCCTGGCTGAAAGAGCTTGGGCGCCCAGGTCGCAGACGGCGAGCGTGTGGAACTGCTCGCGCAATCGTTCCTGAACGCGTACTTTGCCGTCGCTCAAGGCGACCCGCATGTAGGTGTACACGCTGTCGTAGCGCGCATACAACGCCGTCACTCCGTTCAGGCATGGTGTCAGTGTTGCCTGCACATCCACATCCCTCCATGCACCCCGCCCATACAGCCACGCGTAGGTTCCGGACCCGAGTTTCAGGGTATCCTTGTTCACCTTTGCAGCGCCGTAGATGCGCCAGTTGCACGGGTAACCAAAGCCCTTCATTTCAGTAAGCAGCGGCTGCGAGCGCTCCAATTCGGTGACCAGACGCCGCCCGCTCCAATCCGGCGGCACCATGAAACGGCTCAAGGCATAGGGATTGCTGTCGGCTTCATTATACACATCGCCGAGGCGGGAGAAGGCCATGTCGAAGTTCTTCTCGACCTCTCTCTCGTTGAGATCGGAAGCCGTTTCAAACGCGCCACGACCTTCGCCGACGTCTGAGAAAGGATAAGCGTATGCCAGCACGGGGCGACGGGTCAATTTGGTCAGCCAGTTACGGCTGCTTTCGTAATCAGCCGCAAGGCGCCTGGCGAAATCCCTCTCTGTTTCCAGATTGTTCCCTGTCCACATTCGCCGTGACAGGAAGTGGCCAGTGCGCCCTTCGCTGTCGGTTGGAATCTCAGTATTTGCCTGGTTGCCCATGCTCCCGATATCCCAATGCCGGTCACTGGCCGCGTACCTCACATCTGAGGCTTTGAGAAAGAAGCTGCTCCACAAGCGGCAGACCGATGTGGGCACGAACATTGTGGCCATCATTCCGGTTCTTCTCAGAATGGTTGTGCCGCGCACAAAGCTATCCTTTCGCCCGCCCTCAAACATAATGAACACCGCGCGCGCCGGCATTGGTCTCTTACCCTTCAGGAAATCGGCGATATCACGCGTTGTTACCGCCTCGTAACCTGCGGCGCGCAACGCCTCCATATGTTCCTGGAATCGTTCAATGGTGGGGCTGAGTGTGTCTGACTCGCGCGCTATGCCCGGATAGGTGATGGCGGCAAAGCCGTCCCACGACCGCCACGTTTGCGGCTCATAATGCGGCGGGGCGACTCTATGGCGTATGCCGTAAACAAGGAGCACAATGAACAGCAGCACCAGCAGCCATTGCAGAAGGATGAACGCTTTCTTGATCATACTTGCGCTCCGCGTGTGCCCCAGTGCGATTTACAGCATGTGACCATCGCCCATGGCAACTGCCAGACGAGAACCGCCATGTAGAAGAAGCAGAAAGGGATTCCATACAGCCACAGCCGCGACCTCCTTGCAAACAGATACACCGTGCTCATCATTGAACTCATCAGGAATACACCCAGCAGATAGTTTAGTGGTGTCAGGTCTCCCATGATCGGCAGGAGAATCAATGCCCGGAACACTATGAACGGTGAGACTATGGGCAGCAGGAACCCGAGATAGAACGAGAATGACATCAGAGGCTGCCGTTTCCACATGAATACGGATGCGCGCAGGCTTTCCCGGAACCAGGACCGCTTCCACCGCATCTGCTGGGTGAGAAACACCCTGTAGCTGTCCGGAACTATGGTGGTAACCCGTGCCCGCTCGTCATAGGCTACCTTGTGGCCGAGCTCCAATATGTAGTTGGTCAAACTGCGGTCATCACCGAAAGTCGCCGGCCACCCCAGAAAAGTCTGCGTTTCCCACTTGTCCAGAAGCGGCATCAGGACGTCGCGCCTGTAGGCCGCAATCGGACCGGAAAGGCAGGTGACCGTGTCGAACACGCTTTCAGCCGCCTTTATGACCCGGAAGGAAAGGTAATATCGAACCGACTGCATACGCGTCAGCAGGTTCGTCCAGATGTTCTCGACATCGCAATGCCCTGTGACGGCAGCCACCTTTGGGTCGCGGAAACTTGCGACCAGGAAGAGCAGGGCTTTCGGGATCATGAAACTGTCCGAATCAATGAACGTGACAATTTCAGTGGTGGCCATGCGAACGCCGGCCGCCAGCGCGCTCCGCTTGCCTCGCGACTGGGCGAAATTGACAAGTACAATTTCCGGATAGATCTGCCGGATTCGCTCAATGGCATCCTTCGTCTTGTCCGTGCTCCCGTCGTTCACCACAATCACATTCAGCTTGCTGACCGGATAGGCGGACTCCATCACATGGCGCAGTGTGCGTTCAATATACTGCTCTTCGTTGAACACCGGCACAATTACCGTCATGGTCGGCAAGACATCAAGTGGTTTGGCATTCCTGTAAAACGCCGCGAACAGGAACCGTGTGATCAGATACGCGCCCACCAGGATGTTGTAGAGGAAGATGGGTATATCGAACCAGAAAATGTACAAGTTCTGATACTTGATCAGAATGACGGCGCAGAGAGCCAGAATGAAGAAGCCTACGGCGGCCATCTTCAAATAGGCCCAGGTTGTCCGTTCAAGCTGGCGGTGGATCGGTACGACAAACTTGACGCCGAGTGTGCCGTCTGGTTTGCGGTGACAGACGTCCGCTTCCGTGTTGATGGATGAATGAATATACTCTTCCGGCATTACGCCTTCAGGCAGACGGAACGATACGCGAAAGCGTGTTTCGCTTTCAGGAATTCCAGGGACCTCAAGCAACAGGCCGCCTGAGGATATGTCATGCGCGACGCCATGATATACGGCTCCCGCACCCGGCCGACCGGTTATAATTTCAACCGGGAAACTGCCCTGGTAGCGCTCGTAACTGCGCCTGTCGCTGAAATTTGTCCGCGACATGGCGCGCCGGCGTCGTTCCGGCTTGAGTATCGGATAGCCCTTGATATCTGATTCCGTCACAGCCTACGTCTCCTCCCCGAGCGAATCAGCCAGAAGAATGATAGAATAGGGCGCAGATTCTACCGTAGTAGTTACTAATTAATCAATTCCAATTCGTGTTTCTTGCATGTCCGGGGCGCATGTCACTTCCCTAGGGGTTTGCCGTAGGTTGAAACTGCGGCTGAGCGTCGTCTACTTCTTGTCGTGAGGAAAGAGTCGGTTCCAGCGAGCATTTCGATGGAGCGTGGCCAGAGCCAGGAACGCTTCGTCACCGGCCAGAGTCCAGAACTGACCGGTTAGTTTGAAGCGGCGCT
>Ga0247841_10005338_pt1 | contig 20906 bp, 35 predicted proteins | sample LaCruzMarch2015__2_FD_192410 | JGI IMG/M metagenome (GOLD analysis project Ga0247841, IMG submission 192410) | Freshwater microbial communities from meromictic Lake La Cruz, Castile-La Mancha, Spain - LaCruzMarch2015_18m | ecosystem: Environmental > Aquatic > Freshwater > Lake | place: Spain... | reverse complement strand
TTGCAAGAAAATATGAAGAATTAAATAATATTAAAATAAATCACATACATAACATTACAACTCAATTAGTTCGTGAGAACCAAACGATAGTCATTGAGGATTTGAATGTTAGTGGTATGATGAAAAACCATTGTTTAGCAAAATCAATTCAAGACTTATCAATTAACGAAACATTTAGACAACTAAAATATAAATGTGAATGGTACAGAAGAGATTTGGTGGTGATAGATAGATGGTTTCCTTCAAGTAAACTATGTTCAAAGTGTGGATATAAGTACAAAGATTTATCATTGAAAGAAAGATACTGGATTTGCCCTGATTGTGGCACATATCATTCAAGAGATTTTAATGCTGCAATGAATATAGTTAACGAAGGGAAGAGATTGATAGGTAGCCGTTCTACCGAATTTACGCTTGTGGAGTATCCGCTTATGGACGAACATTCAGAAATGAATCTAAGAAGTAATGATACGATGAAACAAGAAGAAAAAGTTACACAGGTGTAGATTTGTGTAAGATTTTTTTAACGGTGGTTTATATAAAAAATTTGGTTATAATGGAATTATTTTACCAACTAAAATAAGTAAAATATACGTTAAAACAGTATGGGATAAATGGGATGAATTTACAGTCCCGGAATTCAAAGAAGAATATATGAAAAAAGAAAAAATGTCATAATGTATATTTTAACATATAAAGACTTTTTAAACGAAATGTATAATCCAATAAGATTTAAACTTTTATTGAGTGATGAATTCGTTGATATTCTTAATAAAATAGATTCACCAATATCTGATATCATCCTTAATTTTAAAGGTGAATTAGATATTTCTTATATCGATACAACACCATATCAAGACATGATAAGTTATTATAAATTAGATAATTACAAAAAATCTTCATTGGAATTAAACGATATAAAAATGATAAATAGGGATTTGTGGAATAATAAATTCAGAGAACAAATGAAAATTGGGAAGTTTGTAAATCAAATACTTACAGAAACAAAAGCATCAATTGGACCGGTTGAAGTTGAAAAATTCGTAAATGAATATAAGGGGATATTTAGTTCAAGTAGATTTGGTTTCGGTAATTTTGATTTGATTTATGGTGCAAATATTAGAAAATTTTATGATGAAAATATTTATATGCCGGGTGGTGGATTTTTAAATAACTCTTGTATGAGATATGATTATTGTCAGGAATATTTTGATATTTATGTTGACAATCCAGATAAAGTTAATTTATTGATTATGAGAAATCCAAAGATCAAAAATAAAATAGACGGTCGTGCTTTAATTTGGAATTTGGACAGTCATAAAGGGAAGAAGTTTATGGATTTACCTTATTGTACAAAAGATTACATGATGAAAATATATCAAGAATATGCAAAGAAGAAAGGTTGGTTTTATACGAAAGTTGATGATGGAAAGGTAAATAATTATAGATTTTTAAATATTTTTGATTCAAATGGAAATAAAACCGATGAAATATTTGATGTTAATCTAACACCACAAGAATATGAAAACTATCCTCATTTAGATTTGATGAGATATTATAATCCGTATACGGGACATTTAACAAGTGATTCCGATGTTGATGATGAATATTTGATTTTAGATCAAGAGGATGGTGGATTTTCAACAGTAAAAGAACAATTAAATGAAAATGATAACAAATTTTAAAATTTTTGAAAATGTATCAACAGAATATCCTACAGAATTCGTTGAAGCTGTAAATAATACACCGGGTGCTGAAATATTACCAAATGGTATTAAATTAGATATTTCTCGTTATCAAAAACCAGAACAATCTGGTGGGTGGAGTGTTAGAACTGGTGTGTTTTACTTACCGGAACTAAAATCACCATATGGTTCATATTATAAAAATCAAAAAAGTTATGGTGGTAAAGAATTTGTGACGGGAAAAACAATTGTTAAAAAACCATACATTATAAAAGCTGGAACTGGTGGAAAAGGTCCGGAAAACGCTTTCATGAAAATTGTCGGAAAACAAAAACATGAAGAAATGTTACATGATATTTTCAAAATCGGTGGTTGGAATAAATCAAAATATCAAAAAGAAGAAGATGTTACCGAATTTTTAGATAAATACGAAGGTGATGTAGATAGTGCTTATGATATTGTTCGATGGAGTGATGAAGGAAATCGTTTAAGATATGCTTTACAAGAACATATAATTGCACATACTTTGAGAGATGCTGGTTACGATTCAGTATTAAGTTATTCAAAAAGTGGCGGAAAACCAAGATTATCTGAATTATTCGATTTAAGACAAAGACAATATCCGGGAGAAACCAATTTTGAATTTTACGATGATTAAACATTTTATCTTTATTTTCATATAATAGATATGGATATCAAAGATATTTTTCTACAATTAACTCAATATACTACCCCAGAAGGCAACGAAACAGATTTGGAACAATATCTACCATCTAGTTATAAAAACGATCCATATGGTAATTATTACGTTGAAATTGGTGATTCTAATACTATGTTTACATCACACTTGGATAATAAATGTGATGAAGTTGAAGAAGTAATTCATGTTTTTAAAAATGATATTATCAAAACAGATGGTTTTACCATTTTGGGTGCAGACGATAAATCGGGAGTATCAATAATGATTGATATGATTGACAATGAAGTTCCGGGATTATATTATTTCTTTTTGGGTGAAGAAAATGGTAGAAAAGGATCTAAGAGTTTAAAAGATATTTCAAAAAAAGATAAAGTATTTTCAAATATAAACAATGTCATATCTTTTGATAGACAAGGATATGATGATGTTGTCACCTTTCAACTTGGTGAAAGATGTTGTAGTGATGGTTTTGCAAAAGAAATATCCAACCGATTGAATGAATTTGATTTCGAATATAAACCAACAAAGGATGGATCTTATTCAGATTCACATAGTTTTATTGGAATTTTTACCGAATGTACAAACATTTCAGTTGGATATTTCAATGAACATTACACCAATGAAAGTCAGGACATAAATTTTTTAGAAAAACTATCTTATGCCTGTACCAAAATAGATTGGGATTTTTAAACTGTTTTTTCTTCTTTTGGTTCTTCCTTAATTGGTTCAGTAAATGGAATTATTTTTTCTGCGGGAATTATCAACCAAGAGAATAAATATACCAATAAACCAACACCAAACATGAAGAATAGTGCTAACCATATTAATCTGATGATTACGGGATCAATATTAATGAATTCACCAATACCACCACACACTCCACCAAAAACTTTATTTTTTTTGGATCTGAATAATTGTTTATAAGTTGTCATAATTTTTGTTATTATTTTTTATTTGTTTGTGGTTAGACGAACGGTTTTTAAAAAGGTTACAACTTTTATTATTTATAATTATATAAGTTTAAAATAAAGTTGTATATGAAAGACAAATATTTAATAATAACCGGTCAAGATTATGATATGTTTTGGATTGAAGATGTTATAAAACCTTGGAATCTAAACGAGTATATTCAATATTATGCTTTTAAATTAGAACATGAAAGTAAACAACCAAATAGAAAACCTTTGGTAGTTGTTAAAATATTACAAAGACCGAATCATGTAAGTTATTTTGTTGATTATGGAGATGGTAAGGGACCAGTATGTGATCATGGTTTTAGTATCGAAACTATAGGAACAACAGATAATTTTCAACATGACCAAATATGGTGGACATCAATTGGTGATAAATTTAGAAATAATTGTACAGAAAATGAAATAAAAGGTGTGGAATGGATTAGAGAAGCTGGACTTAAAAAAGTAGAAAAACAATTACTTCCTAAAGAATTGACAGATTTAACTGAACAAGAATTTAAAGATTTGAGAGATAGTGGAATGTTATGGGAATTTTTTCCAGAATCACCCGATTCTTATAAAGATATAGTAAGAGAAAAAGAGAACGAATGGATAAAAATGGGATTTGGTGGTGAAATTACTGGTTTATCCAGAGAAGAAGCTGAAAAACAAATACAGGAATTAATGAGTGATTATCATAAAGATGTCGAATGGGAAGATAATAGAATTATTTGTGGAAATTGTGGTAAACCTAATGAAGAATGTTATTGCTAAAAAATAAATTATAAATATTATGAAAAAGAATAAAAAAAATGAAAAACATTTAAAATTAATTAAATCTTATAAAAAATTAAGTTTTGATGAACAATCATTGTTTATGAATGAACTGGATAAAGAACAGGATAGACAATTACAATATGAATATGAATTTTTAACCAATTTAGATACCAGAGCAAGAGTATCACAAGAAATGATGAGAATTCTAAAATCAGATGGAACACCATATTTTAACGCAGAATGGATTGCAAAAAATATTATGGGTTTTGATGAAGAAGAAGTAAAAGAATTAGAAAAAACTTCTAAAAAATTGAAGAATTCAAAATGAGACATAAAATAAATGATGATGATAAAAGAGTCGATTTATCTGTTACAATAAATCAAAATTTATTTAAATTACTTAATGAAGAATCTGATAGAATCGGAATTAATAAATCGAAAATTATAGAAAAACTTTTAAGAAATCATTTGAAAGAAAAAGGTATTGATACCGATAATATTTTATGATAATGACACAAAAAAGACATTTTTTGACTTTTGAATATTAATATATAATAATAAAAATAATTAATATGGAAAAGAAAAATAAAAAAGTATCAACTACTTTTACAATAAATAGACAAATAATGGAATTATTGAAAGATACATCAAATAAATCTAAATTGGTTGAATGGGTTCTTTTGAAACATTTTAAAGAAAATGGTTTCGATGTTGATAAAATTATATTATAAATATATGAAAACTTCGGAACAGTTTATAAATGAATCAAAAAAGATACATGATGATAAATATAATTATTCATTAGTAGATTATATAAATAATTACACAAAGGTAAGTGTAATTTGCCAAATTCATGGTATATTTAAACAAACTCCAAATAATCATTTAAGAGGTCAGGGATGTTCTAAATGTTCTCATATAAAAATAAATGAATTTAACACATCCAATTTAAATGAATTTATTACAAAAAGTAATTTAAAACATAAAAATAAATATGATTATTCGTTAGTTGAATATAAAAATGGCAGAACAAAAGTAGTGATAATTTGTCATATTCATGGAAAGTTTGAACAAACACCAAATGCACATAGAAAAGGTCAGGGGTGTCACAAATGTTCTAATTTGAATATTTCAAAAATGAGAAGTGAAATATTAAATAAAGATAAGTTCATAAAAAATTGTATTGAAAAACATTGTAATAAATATGATTATAATAAAGTTGATTATATTAATTCTAAAACAAAAGTGACAATTATATGTCCTATTCACGGTGAATTTAAACAATCACCCAATAATCATCAAAAAGGAATAGGTTGTTCTTTTTGTGGAATAATAAAGAATAGATTAAAATACATTGATAAAATAAAAGATAGATTAAAAAATAAAGAACAAATATCTCCCAATTTTAATAATGTGGCTTGTTCATTCTTTGATAAAATATCAATTGAAAATAATATTTTTATAAAACACGCAATGAATGGTGGTGAATTTTATATCAAAGAATTGGGATATTGGTTAGATGGTTATGATGAAATGAATAATACCGTTTATGAATGGGATGAATTTCGTCATTTTTTCAAAGGAAAATTAAGAGAAAAAGATTTAATAAGACAAGTCGAAATTGAAAAATTTCTAAAATGTAAATTTATAAGAATAGATGGTAGAAATAAAAAATAACCCATTTGATTATTTTAAAGAAATTTATTGTATAAATCTTGATAGAAGAGTCGATAGATGGGAATTGGTTGTAAAAGAGTTTGAAAGTGTTGGTGTACTGGAACGTGTTCAAAGAGTATCCGGAGTGGATCATCCGGATGGTAGAATTGGATTAATTAAATCTTTCCTTAAAATTTTTAAAGATGTAAAGGAAAGAGGAGTTGAAAATGTTTTAATTTTTGAAGATGATGTAAAATTTATGAATAATCCTGTTGAAAATTTACAAAAAGCGATAGAACAAGTCGGTAATATAAATTGGTCATTGTTTTATTTGGGTGCAAACACTCACGAAAAATGTAATATTTTTAGACCTAATTTAATTCTATTAAGAAACGCTTTTTCTGCTCATGCTGTAGCATATAATAACAAAACATATAATCAAATAATCAACAAATTTGAAAATACAAACGAAATCAAAAGTATAGACGATATTAATGATGTTTTCTTTTGTAAAGAAATTCAAAATAAGAGGACATGTTTTTTGGTGAATCCAATTATTGCTACACAACGTCCATCTTTTTCTGATTTAGAAAAGAAATTTGTTGATTATTCTTTTATTGTAGAAAGATTCAAAAATAATACAAAATGAAAACACAAGAAGATAAAATTAAAGAAAGAATTTTAAAATTGTTACAACCAATTTTAAAAGATATTGATAAGAAAATCAATTGTGATCATATTTGGAATGATAAGAATGGTGCATCAAATTTTAGATGTAAAAAGTGTGGTTATTTGGCTCAAGATTTAACATTAGATAAACTAATTAGTATAAAAAAATATACTGAAAAAGGTCTTAATAAAAAAATGATCAAAGAACTTGATAAGTATATTTAAAAATAACAAGTAATATGAGATATAAATATAAAAATCAATCCATTGAAGTAAAGCAAATTGTATTTGATATGGCAAAAGAATGTGGTTATGGTCATCCCGAATATTCAAATTTAGAAGAAATTGACTATAAATTTTGGGAAGATGTATCACATGAAGATAATGTTATTGATATGGCAATAAAATTGGCCAAATCAAGAAAGGTTATCAAAACATTGCTTGACAAAATTGAATTTTGTTCGGAACAATATCATGCAAATTATGCAATTGAGACTGATGATATTGAACTTTTAAAAAGTGGATTATGAAAAAAACAGAAGGTTATTTTATAATTAAAGAATTTGATTATGATGGTAAATATAATGAATTCGTTAAATATACTATTGAAAAAATAGAAACACCGAAATGGTGTCCAATAAAGTAATGGATTTTAAGAAAATATTAAATAGTTGTTGGTGGAAATTAAATTTCAAAAAAACTCATTTGGAAATATTTCAATTAGAAGAAAAAGGAATTGATGTTGATCAAATATTAAAAAGACATTTCGCGGAAGATATTTCGAAAAAGATTTTGAATAAAGTTGAAATAATAAAGGAAGATTCAAATGTTCATAATTTTTCTAATGAACCATTTATTAATTACAAGACAGAAATGGTAATTTTAAATAAACAAGAATTATTTGATTTATTTTATTCTTTTAATCAATTAACGGATAAACAAAAAGAAAGTGTTTTAGAATTTTTTTCACCATCGGAAGAATATCTTATGAATCAGGTTCGATATGATAGATTAGAAGAAATATTAAATGATAATTTTCTACCCACATTAGATAATATATAGAAATAAAAAAGAAATTATGAAAAGGTATTTTCTTAGAGCATGTGCTCATTGTGCGAACGGATGTCGGTGATAATAATTTACATAATCATCAACATTGGATTGACTATAATAGTCACCAAAAGTAAGATATTCAAAAAAATTAGGGAATATTTGTGTAAAATCAGCCCTAATTTTTTTGGGTATCTATTTAGTTGTCCTATGTGTTTCGGTTTTTGGGCAGGAGTTCTAACATCATTAGTAATATTTAGTCCAACCTTATTATTAAATCCATTATTAAATCCATTTTTAGCTTCTATATTTGATGGATTTTTTATCAGTCCTTTATGTTATATAACGTTTTTATTAATCAAACCTTTAATGGATAAATTTGATTAAATTTTTAATATATAATTCATATGAAAAAGTATAATGAATTTGTAAAAGAAAAAAATACCGAAACAAGAAATATTGTTATTGAATTGGTAACAGAAGTTGATACAGAATCGAAACAAATAACATTAGAATATTTAAGTGTAGAAGATAAAGGTTATTTTTTAACTTATAATTTGAGTTATACTAAAAAGAATTTAATAGAATTAGATGAACAAATGTGTAGGCCTAAATACATAGAAAGATTCAAAGAAAGTGGAAAAACAAGATTATGGTTTTCCTATCCAAAAGGAAAAAGTTTTTCTCAATATTCTTTCCCAACAAATTGTAAAATATTAAGTGTAGATAATTTTTAAACTAAACCATTCAAGTGTAATATATACTTTAAAAAGGTATTTTATGCATTTTTCAAAAGTTACTTATGATTATATTGGTGGTGATGTTTCTGAATTATTAGAAAATAATAAAACAGATAAAAATTCTATTGCTATTTTATCACCACACGCGGGATATTTCTTTTCAGGTGATGTTGCCGCCTTATCTTTTAATTCGATTATTGATAAAGAATATGAAAACGTATTTATATTAAGTACAAGTCATACAAATAATTTCAAAGGTTGTTGTATTCCAAATGATACTAAATATGAAACACCATTTGGTGATATGGAAATAAAGGGATTGGTGTATGATACTGATTTAATTAAATATAACAATGAATTCTTTAACAATGATCACACCATTGAAGTTTTATTACCTTTCATTCAAAAGGGTATTAAATATAAAAATATTATCCCTATAATGATTGGTGATAATAACATTGACAATTTACGAAAAATTTCAATGGAATTGGAAAAATATTTTACAGATGATAATTTATTTGTTATTAGTAGTGATTTTTCTCATTATCCAAAATATGAAGAAGCTATAGTTGTAGATGGTGAAACAAAGAATTTGATATTAAAGAAGAATTCCAATGATTTTATTGATGGAATTTTTAAACTTTCGAGTGATAAAAAACATATAGTAACAAGGATGTGTGGTTGGAGTGCTTATTTGATTTTACTTTTTATCATAGAAAAAAGAGATGATATAGAAATAAAATTTTTAAGGTATAAAAATTCAGCCGAATTATCAACCGGAAGAGATAGAACTGTTGGTTATTATTCAATTAGTTTTGTCAAAAAATAAAATTAGATTATGGCATTAAATTTTTTAAGAAATTCAAACATTTACAATCCAAGTTGGAGTCCTGAAATTGGTGAATTATATAAAATAACACCCAATGGTTCAAATGAAGTAAGAATAGTAAAATGTACAGAAGATAAAGGAAACGGGTTTTATGTTATGATGTTGATTGAAAATGATGAAAATGAAAAAGATTTAGGTGGATGGTTGGTTGATTTAAGATATTCACCAATTTATTCATTAAATGAATATGATATTAATAATATAAGGCATGAAAGATTAACGAAAATTTTAAATTAAACAAAAAATAAATTAAATAATTATGGAAACAAAAGAAATGGAAGAAATTGAAGTATCCGAAATGGAAAATGTAACAGATCCTATGGGAAATGATATAGAATTTAAAGAAGATTCTGAAAGAAGGAAAGATCCTACACCAGCTGAATTGAAAGAATATTTCAAACAAGTTGATGAAAGAAAGAAGATGATAAACATTAATAAAGGGGCAAAAGAATTTACATTTGATGATGGATTTTCTTGTATATCTAGAGATCAGGTTAACGCTGATAGAAAACATAATAACTGGATAAATGGAAAAAGATAAAGTTATAAAGACATTAAAAAGTATATTCACTAATTTTTTGTTGAAATATCAATGGGATTATGATGATGAATATTCAAGAGCAACTATAAAGAATGAGTTGGATTCAATATGTCAACCATTTGTTGATGGTGGTTTGATAAATAGTTTTATGAATATTTTTGATATGACAAATAATCCACCAGATGATAATAAAGATGGTTTAAAAATTATTGATACTTATTTAACATTTGAAAAAGGGGATCCACACGTTGTATTAAGAACAAGTATTCGTGTCGTAAAGGAAATTGATATTTCAATTAATAATAGTCACGATATTACAGCTGATACAGAATCATTTAGAAAAGATGTTCTTGGTTATAAAAAGATTGAAAATGTAGAACAAATAACAAATTTTTTGAAAACGAAAGAGGAAAGAGCTAGAAAAATGAAGATGATGTGTATCAACGAACAAAAGTTCGAACCAGCAGCTGAATGGAGAGATGTTGAAAGATTTGTACAGGATTTAATTTCTAAAATAGGAATTGATGATAAAACAAAAGAAGAATAATGTTAGTTGGACACAAAAATATTATCAAGACATTAGAAAATTTATTCAATTCAACATTAGAAAGTTATATTAAAAAATATAACATTCCACAAACTAGAATCGAATTAAAAGACAAAATAAGTGATATTTGTAAATGTTTTATTGATGGTGGATTGATATTTGAATTTCATGTACTTTGTGATGAAACTAATAATACACCAGATTTGATTGATAAAAATGTTTGTGTTGTTGATACAAACATTAAATTATATGATGAAGATTTAATTTTTCATATAACTTCTTTTATTGGTTTTTCCAATAATTTTGTAACAATCGAAAGTGAATGTAGAGGAGATGAAGAAAGAATGATAAATTACGAAAGACAGGAAAAATTAGATTATATTTTTAAAAATGAAAAAGAAATAATAGAAATATGAAATTAACAGATAGAGAAAAAATATTTTTGTTAAATACCGCAAGAGAAACAATCAGAATGTGGTTAAGTGGTAATGGTTTCAGACACGAACCAGATATTCAACCAATTATAAGTATTGACAGGCCATTTGTTTTGGAAAATGCTGGTGCATTTGTAACATTGAAAAAAGGTGGTAGTTTGAGGGGTTGTATTGGTAGATTTAATGCTGACTACCCTTTATATTTAGTTGTAAGGGATATATCAATTGAATCAGCGGTTAAGGATACACGTTTTGCTCCTGTTACATTTAACGAATTAAATGATATAACTATTGAAATATCTGTATTGACACCTTTAAAACGAATTAAATCAATTGATGAATTTTCTTTAGGTCAACATGGAATTTACATGGTTAAAAACGGTAAAAGTGGGACATTCTTACCGAATGTTGCCATAGAAACCGGATGGACACAAGATGAATTTCTTGGTCATTGTTCACAAGATAAGATGGGTATGGGTTGGGATGATTGGAAAACTTCGGAAATTTATACATATGAAACTATCATATTTGATGAAAAACAATATGGATTGAAATGATAGAAGATGATTTTTTATTCAGATCAAAAAGTGTTAATGATTGGACTGAATATTTTAAAACTTTACCACACATTACATGTTTTGATAATTTGGAAAGTGTTGATTGGTGTGATAATTCTGGTATAAGAAGAAGTTGGACAGCTATTAGAGAAGATACCGATAATAGAATATTTATATCCAATTCCTGTGATTGTTATCCAAATTTCGGAATGATTTGGATAAGATTAGATGAACTCAAAAATATCTATGAAAATAGAGATGTAAAAGGTTACACAAATGGTTTTATAACTATTGAACAAAAAGATCTAACACAAGGAAAAGGATTGGGTTTATATAGTTCAGAACAAACGAAAGAGGTTATAGATTCTAGATATCGAGCTGATATTTCTATCATTTTTTTAGAGAAATTATATAATAAATATATAAATAAAAAATGATATATAGATTGAGATGAAAAAATTTTTATTATTTTTGTTTGTTTTATTTCTATTTAGTTGTTCACCAAATGGAAATAAAAAAGTTTCTATAACATCAAATGATACTACGACAAATTTTTCCGATACAATTACTTATGATACAACCATCATAAAATCTAAAAAAGTAAATTATTCAATAAAACGTAGAGATAGAGAAGTGGCTTGTATAAGACTTGATACTGTATCAGGAAATAAAAGTAATGTAATGATTATAAAATCTAAACCGATAAATGTAACAAGAGAAAAAAGGGTTTTAAAAGTATCACCAAATATAGAACAAACATCAAAAAATCTTACAGGGAGATTGAATTATTTGATGTCTGATACTATGGAAGTTGGTGTTACTAATGTTGTTTCCGTATCCATTTCGAGAAATATGAACAAAGAAATGGTAATTAGTAAAGTATCAACTTTTAGATCACATAATAATGTAATTACAGAAGTTGTTGATACTATAATTAGAGTAACACCCGAAATGATTGTAAGACTTCAAGAAGTTGGTACAGTAGGAAACTTTCATATTGATACTGTTACACCGATGAAACAAGCAATAGAATTATCTGATACCAATTTAACACAATGGCAGTGGAAAGTTACCCCTTTAAAGGATGGTAATAAAGTATTAACTATAACTGTTGATTTAGTTATAGATGGTGTTGAAAAGAATCTGAACATTTATGATGGAAAAATATATGTTCATATGAAAAATAAGATTTGGGTAACAATAGTGAATTTTTTCTTTGATAATTGGAAATGGTTATGGACAGCAATCTTTATCCCTTTATTTGTGTGGTTATTTAAAACATATATTTTTAAAAAGAAAGTAACTTAATGGAAGCCTTATTTTATAACAAATTAGACTTTAACAAAGTCGAATGTACTCTTTGTCCACACTATTGTAAGATTTCTGTAAATAATTTTGGTAATTGTAAAGTTAGACAAAATGTTAATGGAACTTTGGAATCTGTGGAATATGGTAGAATTTGTTCCGTTGCAGTAGATCCAATCGAAAAAAAACCACTTTCTCATTTTTTACCGGGTTCCCAAACTTATTCAATTGCATCACCGGGATGTAATTTTCATTGTGATAATTGTCAAAATGATGGAATTTCACAACATACAATGAATGAAGTGTATACAAATTATATGAATCCAGAAGATGTTGTAAATCAAGCAATACCATATGGTTCGATATCTTATACCTATACAGAACCTTTGATATTTTTTGAATTTGTTTATGATACATCTAAATTAGCTAGAAGTAAAGGATTGAAAAATATTATAGTGTCGAATGGTCATATTAATGAAGACCCTTTAAAGATGTTAATTCCTTATTTAGATGCGGCAAATATTGATTTAAAATGTTTTGATCAGAATAAACATAGAAGTATTACAAAAGGTAAATTGAATCCGGTTTTAAATACGTTAAAATTATTGAAAAAAAATGGTGTTTGGTTGGAAATATCTAATTTAGTTATACCCGGATTTACAGATGATCCTACTATGGTATCAAATATGTGTGATTGGTTGGTATCAGAAGGTTTTTCGGATACACCGATACATTTTTTGACATTTTTCCCAAGATTTAAAATGACTGAAGGATTTGAAATGACTAAACCAGAAACGATGGAAATGGTGAAGAATATTGCCAGAAATTCTGGAATAAAATATGTATATTAGTTTTTAAAACATTTACATATTTTTAATATAAAAATAAAAAATAATTGTTAATAAAATGGTAAAAAATTTAACCAGTGGAGAATTCAAGAGTCTTTACACAAAAAAGGATGATGTATTGATAAATAGTGATAAGAAAGATTCTATTCTAAAATTCACGGCAAAATGGTGTGGTCCGTGCAAAATGTTAGCCCCAATTTTAAATAAACTTTCGGAAAAATATCCAGATATCCCAATCTACGAAATAGATGTTGATGAAGAATATGAATTATCCGAAATGTTTAACATTAGAAGTATTCCTACAATGTATTTTATTTCAAGAAGTGGTAAATACAGTCAACAAGTAGGTGCTTTAACTGAAGGTCAATTAGAAAAATCTATATTAAAACTAAAAAGTGGAGAATAATCTAAACTTTAATTATGATGAAATATTAGAATTCCTTAATAAAGTGGAATTGAACAAAGAAAATATAATGGAAGTTATAGAATTTGTTCATTACAAATCAGTTTTGGATACAATAACATATATTATAGAAAAAGGTAAAGAAACACAAGATACAACATATATTGCGATTGATTATATTCAAATAATGAAAAAAGTGGAAGATATTATTAAAAAAATAAGTATAAAACATGAACTTTCAAATGCCAACAAAAGAGAATCTGGAACAGATGATAGACACTCTGAATGATAACATATCAAAAATAATGGGTTGGGAATCAGATTATTACTTAACTAAAAAATCAGAAGAATTTAAAGAAGAATATGAAACTTTTGAAATAATTAATAAAATTAAAGTTAGAGTTTTAATACCCGATGAAAGTAAATTAGATGACGAATTTGAAGTTTTAATAAATCATAATGAATTTTCGGATAATCAAAAACCACATGATCATGATATTTTATTCTTTGACCAAAAATTTTATATGGTTAAATCTGTTTTTGAAGAAAGTAAAAAATATAGATTAATTATATTCAAATATAAACAATTAACTGTTATCAAACCAACGGTTGATGAATCATAAAGTAATTATTTCTTCAAAATAATCTGGTGGGATATTATCGTAGGTATAATATGCATCTTGCATTCTTGGGTCAATATACAATTTGATTTTTCTATCCTTATATAAATGATATGTATCTATTTTTATAACAATCGGATCCATTTGGTGATTTTTCTTAAAAATTTTCGATAACCATTTTGTTTGGTCCAAATATGTCAAATAAATTCTGGATGGGTGTAATGATATTTTATTTTTAGATTTCGGAACAATACCCATTTTCTTTATTTTATCTAAATTTTTGACATCTGTTATATGATATAAATTATCCGGTATTTTATTAGATTCGGTATTGTATTTTGGCTCTATTTTTATTGTATTCAAAAATACTGTTTTAACATTATTGTCACTAATTATTTTGGTTGAAATAAACCATCCTAAATTATTTATAAATGGTTCGATTTGTGGTATGAATGGTAAAATATCACCACCATTTTTGGGAGATAATCTAATAACTACAGTTTTTTCAATATTCAGAAAATCAAAATTCTTCGATAAAATTTTTATAACTTCATCTTGTGGAACAGACTGAATTAAACCCTCATTAGTAAACTCCTTGAAACTACAAATCATTTAAAACAGACACTCTTTTGTTTTATATATATTAAAAAGTAAAATTACTTATATGTTAAAGAATATGTTCGATAAATTAAAACAACGTTTTACTAAACAAATCGATGAAAAAAAAGAAGAAGTAAAGAAAGTATCTTTGAGAGTGGCTGGGATTTCATATAGTCAAATTCAAAATATTTATGTTTTAATTTTAGAAGAACTACTACCTGATTGGGATGATCCAAATAATCCACCTGTGGGTGCGAGAAGAGTTCCAATTATTATTAATTTTTTTGAAGCTCAATCGATAGCAGTTGAAATAGAAAAAATTAAACCAAGTATTCCATTGATTTATGATTTTGTAAGGGATCTCACCAATGCTTATAATTTTAAGTTTCAAGAAATTGACATTACAGAAATTAAAGATGGTGAATTATTTACTCACATTATATGTGATAATAAACTAAAAACTGTTTTAGATGTTAAACCGGCAGAAGCTGTTGCAATATCAATACGATTGAAAACTCCGATATTTATTTCAGATGAACTTTTAACGAAAATAAATGAAATCTTACAAGATAAATACGATATTAAAAGAATATCAGAATCCGACAAATTAGAATCATATACAATAGAAGAATTAAAAGCCATACTTCAGGAATCTATTGAAAGGGAAGATTATGAAAAAGCTTCCCAAATAAGAGATGAAATTAACAGAAAGAAAGATCCCAAAACTGTTGATTAATTTTTAATATATAAGAAAAAATAATAATTTTTAAATGAAAAAGAATTGGTTTTTCATTATTTCATTGGCAATTGCTGCATTATTACTCGCTGGTACTGCGGCATGGTTTTCTGTATTTGGTTTAACACAACTCTTCTATGCAGCTGGTTTGGGTATTACAATTCTCGCTGCGTCACTAGAGTTCGGAAAAATTGTCACAGTATCTTATGTTTATAGATTTTGGAAGAATATTGAAAAAGGATTAAGAGGTTTCTATATATTCGCAGTCGTTTTTATCATGTTTTTAACATCAATGGGTATTTACGGATTCTTAACTTCTGCTTATCAAAAATCAGCTAATAAAATAGAAGTTAGAGATTCACAGATAAAAATAATGCAAAATAAGAAAACATTATTTGTTAATCAATTAGATAGAGTAAATAAATCAATCGAAAGTTCAACACAAAGAATAAATACAATATCAGGATTGAGAAACCAACAAGAAAAAAGATTAGATAACTTATATAATCAAAAGTATATATCTGTTGCAAAAAGAACAGAATCACAAATCATAGGTTCCGATGAACAAATAAAATTGTTGAATACCGACATTACAGATAAAATGAAACAAACGAATAGTATTAACGATTCTATTGCGTTTTATGACCAGAGAATAATTGAATTAAATTCATCCGAAGTTTCAAATGAAATTGGTTCCTACAAATTTATAGCAGATTTGACAGGTGTCCCAATGAATAAAGTGGTAAATCTTGTAGCTCTTTTAATTATATTGGTGTTTGACCCGTTGGCTATAGCATTGTTAATTGGTGTAAATAAATTGACAATGTTGGACAAAAAGAAAGAGGAACAAGTCGAAATTGTTGATGAAAAAGAAGAAAAAGAAAGTTTTTTTGATAAGGTGAAATCTAAATTTTCCAAAAAATCAAAGGAAGAAATAATAAAGGAAGAAATAAAAGAGGAAATTAAAGAAGAATCAAAAGAAATAATTAAATCAACTGATGTTATTAAAAAACCAGATGAACAAATTCCCCTTCAGTTAGATTATACTGAAACACCACAGGATGAAGAAATAAATGATGAAGAAACTGTGAGTGAAAAAAAAACTCTATTTGGGGACGATTTACAAGAAAATTTTATCGAAAATGAAGATTACGAAGAAGAATTAGTTCCATTAGATATTGATAATCTGTATGTTGGACAAATTGTTTCACATGATGTTTTCGGAAGAGGAAAAATATTAGATGTTTATCCAAATAAAAAGGCGAAAATTGATTTCTTCAATCTTGGTATAAAAGAGTTAAATACGGAATTTGCTAACTTAAAAGAAATAAGAAAGTCATTCAAAAACGATGATTTAAAAAAAAACGAGTTTAGTGAATTATATGTAAGGGAAAAAACATTTGACGATGGTAAAACTGTATTTGAGTTAACTAAAAATAACGAAGAATTTGAAGAAGAAATTCCTTTCATAGAAATTAAAGTTGATGAACCAGAAACATTTATTGATGTAATTGAAGAAAAAATTGTTGAACCTGTTGTAGAATTCATTGAAAAAATTATACCAGAAGAAGTAATTGAAGAACCAATACCACCAGTGGTTGAAGAACCAATACCACCAGTGGTTGAAGAACCAATACCACCAGTGGTTGAAGAACCAATACCACCAGTGGTTGAAGAACCAAAAAGAATTCAAAAACCAACAGAAGGAAACTTTTTAGGTGTTACACGAGATAATGAAATCCAAAGTGTTACATTTGGAAATAAAATCGTAGTAATAGAACCTTCTGAAGGTATTCGTTCACAAAGAATAAGATTTACAAAAGATAGAAAAGGTAGAGTTTAATTATAATTTATCAAACCAATCAGGATCTACAACTGGTTCACTTTTACTTTCCTTAATCATAACTGGTTCTTTAATAATTACTTTTGATGGATCAATTTGAACTTCTTTTAAATATTGTTCTTTATATTCTTCTTTAATTTCATCAATCGTATGATCTTTTAATGGAATATCGGGAACATTACTACCATTCATTTCATTTAAAACCGAATCATCTTCATCATCTGTTTCATCAGTTTCAATTTCTACATTTTTAACTTTTGGAATTTTTGGTGTCGGTGGTGTTGATAATCTAATTAATTCAGCTTTTACAAATTCTTCATCTTTAACAGATTTTTTAACACGAATATCAATTAATTCACCATAACTTTCATTTAATTCAAATCCAATCCAATTTCTATCATATTTCTTACATACTTCAGCGACAGTACCAGAACCCATAAAAGGATCCAATACAATATCACCCGGATCTGTAAGAAACTTTATGAAAAATTCAGGTAAATCTGGATGAAATGGTGCAGGGTGTTTACCTGCAGTTTCACCTTTTAATACACCAGCGTTATTGAATCTAAATACCGTTGATGGTTTCTTTCCTAATGGATTTTCAGTTACCATTTTACCATCTCCAGTTGTTGTTAATCCATTTTCATCAACTTTTTCATTAAACGCAACTGGTGACTTATATCTCTTTATTGTACTATCTGCGTATGGTTCACGAATATTATCAACTCTTGTTTTAATTTTCGGTGACTTTGTGAAATGAAAAATGTATTCCATCCAATCATTTAATCTATTACCACTACTAGGTAAAGCGTTTTTCTTCCACCAAATATACCTTTCATATAGTTTCAAATCAGTTTCTTCACAAATACGAATAACCAATTCATACACATATAAATCCCTAAATCCACCTATAACCTTATCATTTATATTTAAAATGAATGAACCATCTTCTTTTAATGATCTTCCAATTTCTTTAGCTAATGGTAAAAACCAATTATTATAATTTCTTGGTGAAAAACAACTTACGTTTTTACCATAATTTTTCACATCCGCGTAGGGTGGGGATGTGACCACTAAATTTAAATAATTGTCAGGTACAGTTTTTATTAATTCTATTGAGTCTCCGAAATATGTTTTGTTTAATTCCATGTTTATTTTATTAAAATTTCTTATTATATCAAAAATTTGTTTCGTTGTTTATATCTTTTCTATTGTTACCCTAAATAAATTATCCGGCCAACCTATTTCTCTTTGTGTTTTACTTTCTAATGTTTTTCCATCTAATTTATTTATAGCGAAACACAAACTTTTTTTATCGTTTCTAATTATTAATTCACGTGGACCGTAATTACCATATTTTTCTAATAATTCTTTGGATATTTCATATAAATCATCATTAATAGATATTTCTTCGGTTTTAAATGTTTCCTCACTTGTATATTTCATTTCCATAATTTTATATTATTTTTGATTATATTCTTTATTTGTGTAAATGTTTTTAAACTTTTAAACATTTTATTACATAAATGGAAAAAAATGACATTTTAATATTAATATATAATTACATGATTATAACAAAAAATATTATAATAAATATCACAAATAGAAATATTAAAAATTATAAAAAAACTATATCTGATGTTAAAATTGGTAAAATAGAAATACCAATTGAATTATTATTTAAAGGTTCACATACAAAAATACATGTTAAATGTGATTTTTGTGGTAAAGAAAATAATATTCCATATAGACAATATTTAGCGTCATTTAAATACAACTATTATACTTGTAGTCCAAAATGTTCTTATAGTAAAAATAAAATTACAAATTTAGATAAATATGGTGTGGATAATCCAGCCAAATCGAATGATATAAAAGAGAAAAGTAAAATAACATGTTTAGAAAAATATGGATGTGAAAGTTATTTGAAAACAGATGATATAAAAGAAAAAGGTAAAATAACATGTTTAGAAAAATATGGATGTGAAAGTCATAATTCATCTAATATTGTGAAAAATAATAAGAAAAAAGTATTTTTTGAAAAATATGGAGTTGAAAATCCTTCACAATTAGATGAAATTAAGAATAAAAAAATACAAACATTTTTAAAAAATTATGGAGTGGAAAATCCGGGTCAATCTATTGTTGTAAAATCAAAAATGAAACAGAGTAGAATATTAAATGGAAATCAAATTCCAGATTCACAATTAAATGATTTTCAAAAATATTATAAAAAAGTATCATGTGATACATATAAGAATAAAAAAGATTTATTCAAAAATTGGAATGGGTATGATTATTATGATAACGAATATATTTTAGAAAATTTTGAATTAAATTCTAATGATTCAAATTATCCAACAATAGATCATAAAATTAGTGTTTATTATGGTTTTATTAATAATATTGATTCAAAAGAAATATCAAAATTAGAAAACCTTTGTATAACAAAAAGATATATAAATTCTAAAAAAAATAAAAAGTGTTTTTATGAAAGAAAAGAAAAAAATTAGTATTCATTTTACTATTGATAAATCAATAAATGAAAATTTTGATAAATATATTAAAAAAGAATGTATTAATAAATCATTATTGATACAAACTTTAATAGAAAAATATTTAAATGATAAAAATTTCTAAACAAAATAGGACCCGTACTATATAATATATAATATTAATAATCTGGAATTATTGATTTTGAGTCTCCAAAAGGTCGCTTCTAAATTGTGGTAAACAATGAAAAAATTGATAGTTCATAAATAAAAAATAAAAGAAAGGAAAACTATGAAAGAAGGTTTAACTGAAATCGTTGTTGTATTAGACAAAAGTGGTTCAATGGATTCAATTAGAAAAGACACAATTGGAGGATTTAACGTATTCCTCAAATCACAAAAAGAAGAAGAAGGTGAAGCAACAATTACATTAGTATTATTTGATACCGCATATAATGTTATTTACCAAAGTATTCCAATTCAATCAGCTGCCGAATTAACAGAAAAAACTTACATTCCAAATGGTGGAACGAGTCTTTATGATTCTCTTGGAATTTCATTAAAAATGACCAAAAATAGAATCGAATCATTACCAGAAGAAGAAAGACCATCCAAAGTTATTTTTGCTGTTTTAACTGATGGAGAAGAAAATTCAAGTATAATTTTAAATAAAGAAGGACAGAGAAAATATACAAAAGATAAAATTTTTGAAAAAGTAAAAAAACTCCAAGAAGAAAGTAATTATATATTTTTATATCTCGGTGCAAACCAAGATGCGATGCAAGTTGGAACTGGTATGGGATTTACCGCTAACAATACAGTTAGTTATGAAGCGAATGTTCGTGGAATGGCAGCTTCTAT
>Ga0247841_10005337_pt1 | contig 20916 bp, 20 predicted proteins | sample LaCruzMarch2015__2_FD_192410 | JGI IMG/M metagenome (GOLD analysis project Ga0247841, IMG submission 192410) | Freshwater microbial communities from meromictic Lake La Cruz, Castile-La Mancha, Spain - LaCruzMarch2015_18m | ecosystem: Environmental > Aquatic > Freshwater > Lake | place: Spain... | reverse complement strand
ATGAAAAAATGATCGGGTCTGAGCTTCAAAAAGAAAAGCTAGCCATTAAAGATTTGCTTCTGAAATATATGGCAGGGGATAGCCACGAGCATACGGTTTTTAGTAATCCGGCCACACGTCATGAAGCAGATTATACTTTTGAACAAGTCTTTAATTATATTAAAGAAGAAATAAATGAGGGCGAAAGTCAGATTCAATTTGTAGTTTTTGCCGAACATCCGTCAGACGCCGGTAAACCGGAATTAGTTGATGGTCAAGCACTTTTGGAGCATCAACAACAGATAAAAATTTTTAATGAAGCTCAAGAATCTGGTCCCAAGTTAATCTCTGGCGTAGAGTCGAGTATTATTTCTGCTGATGGAGCGTTGGACGTTCCAGATGAGGTCTTGGCTCAAATGGAATTGGTCATTGCTTCTAAACATGATTTAAAATCCGCTTTTCCAGAACAAAATGGTAAACCTTCACCCGAACAATTAACAAATGTGTATTTGAATCTCATGAATAATCCTAACGTTGATGTGATTGGCCATCCTAACCGATATGTTGGCTATGACGCTTTGGGGCAAATGGATTGGCCCAAATTATTCGAAACTTCTAAAAACACTCATACGGCTTTGGAGATTAATATTAATGCGCCAATGCCTGACTGGCTCATTAAAAATGCGGTTAAAGCTGGTGTACCATTATTTATTGGTACTGATGCCCACACTTTGGTCGAATATCAAAGGTTAGCTGAAGAAGAGCAGATGGCGATCGAGACAAGTGACGATCGATTAGAACATCCGCTGGGAGTTAAATATAGTTTTTGGAAAAAAATTGTCAGGATTTTAAGAGTCTTGGAAGAAGCAAATACTCCAAAAGACCAAATTATTACATCGTCCTATGAGAGTTTAAACGGTTGGATATCGACAGATAAAAAAGATAGAAATTTAATCTTGGCGGAAAATAGTGGAACTTGAAACAAAAATACAATTTTTGTCCGGCGTTGGTCCGAAAATGGCCGAGAAACTTGAGAGGTTGGGGATAAAGACTGTCCGCGACCTTCTTTTTTATTGGCCTCGTGATTGGCAAGATTTTAGTCACCCGAGAAAGATATCCAGTCTAAGAATTGATGAAAAAGTAATTATTAAGGGAAAAATTACTTCTATTGAGGCTATAAGAAGTCCAAAACGCTGGATGAGTATTATTAACGCCAATTTAACTGACGAGACAGGGGAGATAAAAGCAGTTTGGTTTAACCAAAATTATTTGCTTAACACGCTGCACGAAGAGGATGAGTGGCTAGTGGCTGGGCGCGTTGGCTGGGACTTTAAAGGAAAGCAAAAAACTCTATCCCCTTTTAGTTTAGAAAAAGAACCGGTGATCCTGCCAATTTATCCGGAAACCGAGGGTTTAACCAGTAAATTTATCAGGAAAATTCTTTTGCCAATTTTAGCGCGTTTTAATGAGGATTTAGAATTTCTGCCAGCGGATTTGTTAAAATCGGAAAAACTTTTAAATCTTAAAGAGGCGATTATTAATACTCATTTTCCGGAAGATATGCAAAAATTGCAATATGCCAAAGAGCGCCTGGCTTTTAATGAGCTCTTTATGATTGCCTTGAGATTCCTTTCGATTAAAAAAGAACTACAGCAAAACAATGGCCCGAAAATGATAGTTGACGAAGGGCTTTTAAAAAATTTCGCTGGACAATTACCTTTCATGCTCACAAATGCTCAAAGAAAATCTGCCTGGGAAATTATTCAGGATTTAGCACGCCCGATCCCGATGAATCGTCTTTTGGAAGGCGATGTTGGGTCAGGTAAGACTGTAGTCGCGGCCATGGCCGCTTTGGTGGCAATCAATAATAAATACCAAGTTGCTTGGCTGGCGCCAACGGAAATTCTAGCTAATCAACATTTTCAGAACATGCAAAAACTGTTATCCCCTTCCGGCATTAAAGTTGGGTTATTGACCGGGGCCAATAAACAGGCCGATTTAATACGCGACGATTTAATAATTGGCACTCATGCGGTGATTCAAAAAAATGTTGAAATTCCTAATTTGGGTTTAATCATAATTGACGAACAACATAGATTTGGCGTGAAACAGCGAGCGCATTTAAGAAGCGAAAAGCTGAATCAAAAGAATGATAAAAGTTTTGTGCCTCACCTTTTGAGCATGACGGCCACGCCGATCCCGAGGACACTGGCTCTGGCACTTTATGGTGATTTAGATCTTTCAATAATTGATGAATTACCCAAAAATAGGCAAAAAATTATAACTGAGATTATTGAACCAAACGATCGAACTAAAACATACGATTTTATAAGAAATGAGATTAAAGCTGGCCGCCAAGCTTTTGTTATTTGTCCGTTAATAGAACAAAGCGAAAGTTCGATGATAAATCTTTTTGACTCGGACAAAAAATCAGCGGCGATGGAGTATGAAAAATTGTCTCAGAAAATATTTCCGGAATTAAAAATTGGGCTGATGCATGGAAAATTGAAATCAAAAGAAAAAGATGACATTATGACCAAATTCGCGAATGGTGAAATTGATATTTTAGTTTCCACCGCAGTAGTGGAAGTGGGGATTGATATTGCCAATGCCTCGGTCATGATGATCGAATCAGCGGAACGTTTTGGTCTAGCGCAACTTCATCAATTTCGAGGACGAGTTGGCAGGGGTGCTAATCAATCATATTGTTTTTTGTTTAGCGAGAGCGATTCGCAAAAATCAAGAGAAAGACTTCGAGCCATGACCGAATCAAATAATGGTTTCGAACTGGCTCAAAAGGATCTAGAGTTACGTGGACCAGGAGAAATTATTGGTTTGGTCCAATCTGGGGTTGAGGACTTAAAAATGGCGAGCTTAGCTGATACAATAAACTTGTCCAGGGCGAGATTGGCTGCTGAAAAAATAATTGAAGAGGGCCTAGACAATTATCCAAAATTACGCGTGAAACTGAAAGAATTTGAATTATCTAAACATTTGGAATAAATATGGACGACTTCATTTACAAATACAGATTTCTTATTGGCGGAGTTTTGATTATTCTTATTCTTGCGGGTTCGGGAATAATTGTTTGGGACAAATTTGGTCACACGAAGCAATCGCAAGAAAATCAAATTATTACTGAACTAAAAACGCAAAACGAATTACTACGTCAACAACTTTCTGGCCTATCGAGCCAGTCGCAGCAGGTAGCCGGGGCAACCACTTCATCGGAAAATCAAAGTGGTAAAATTAATTTGAACACGGCCGATGCGGCAGGGCTCGATAAACTGCCCGGAATTGGGCCAGCCAGAGCCGCCGATATTATTAATTACCGCACAACAAACGGTGGCTTTAAGACAATTGAAGATATAAAAAATATCAAAGGCGTAGGGGATAAAACTTTCGAAAGCATGAAAGACTTGATTACGGTAGGCGAATAAGTTATAATTTTGGATTATACTGGTAATGTGCCCGAGTGGTGAAATGGTATACACGCCAGCTTTAGGAGCTGGTGGTCGCAAGGCCGTGGAGGTTCAAGTCCTCTCTCGGGCACCAGACGAAAGTTCTCATATAATGAGACTTTTCGTCTGGTGATAGTAAAGGCGCGAATATCCAAATAATTATGAATACAGATGATTTAGACCAAATTGAAGAAGAACTCAAGGAAGCCGAACTTGAAGAAGAAAAGACAGGACATAAAGTTTCTGGCCGATCGGTTTTCCAATTAAAAGAAATTATTAAAGATAAAGCCGAAGATCTAAAGAAAAAAGATGAAAACTAAAACCGAAACCAAGAAACCGAGTAGTGAAAGTTTGAAAGTCATTGCACTTGTTGGTCCGACTGGTTCGGGAAAAACTGGCTGGGCGAAAATTTTAGCGAGCAAATTCAAAGGAAAAATTATTTCCGCGGACTCACGCCAAGTTTATCGCGGTATGGATATTGGTACCGCCAAAGATAAAAGTTTTCATCAAGATATGATAGATATTATTGATCCTGACAAAATATTTTCAGTTGCTGAATATCAGAAGATGGCCAATGAGCTGATTGAAAATTATCTAAAAGATGAGAAACTACCGATGCTTGTTGGTGGTACCGGTCTTTATGTTGAAGCAGTGCTTTATGGTTTTGAATTACCAGAACTTAAAGAAGAAAGCCTAAAACTTAGACAGAAATTAGATAAACTTAATGACGACGAATTGATCAGTCAGCTTCGCGAAGTTGATTTGCGCACAGCAGAAACAATTGACTTGAAAAATCGTCGTCGGGTGATTCGCGCGTTGGAATATTCATTGTTAAATGACCTACCTTTTAGCAGTAAGGCGACTAAAAGAAAGCCAGTATATAAAAGTCTGATTATTGCCATTGATGTGCCGCGCGAAACTCTTTATGCCAAAGTTGATGCACGAGTTGAGCAGCAAATAAAAGATGGCTTAATCGAAGAGGTGCGAAATTTACTTAAAAGATATCCGGCTGATACGCCAGCTTTAAATAGTATTGGCTATAAAGAAATAATAGATTATCTGAATGGCAAAATGGAACTCAAAGAGGCGATTGATCGAATTAAATTTAATACTCACGACTATGTCCGTCGTCAGGAAACATGGTTTAAACGTAATAAAAAAATTAAATGGGTTAAGCACATTGAAGATGCTGAAAAACTGATCAAGCGATTTGTAAGATAATAAGAGGACAGTTTGGTTTTTGTGCCTGAGTTATGGGGATAGTAAGATATGGTCGTATATTAAGGAGCTAAATGAGAGAAAATAAAATTCAACAATTAGGTAACGATCTAGATTCAGATGGAAATTTTATCGGCCAGAAAAAAGATGAATCGCAAATTGTTGCCGATAATCCTTATGAAGATCTCGAAATTAATGAGAACAATAGACAAGCTTTCCTTGAACGAGAAAAATTGGCCATTGAAACGGGAAAAACTTATGCTGAGGTTTTAGATATTTTACTTTCTTCGGAATCAACTGATAAAAAAGAAAGATGCTTTGGCCTGATAAAAAATATGCCACCAGCATCCAGAACACTTTTTGAAAAAGGGGTGAACCTTGTTTTCGATCAAATAAATTCAAACCAAGATATTCTAAAAGAGCATAAAGATAATGAAATAGGTTTTTTGTTCGACCATGTTTTATCTGATCTTAATATTCCGGAGACTGAGGCGAATAATGTCAGATCGTTAGTTGCTGAATCTCAACTTTTAGAACCGACGGCTGGCATTCCGATTATCGCAATAGACAGACGTCTTTTGAGGCGAGTTTTTTATATGGCAGGTCAAGAAATTCCGCCAGGCCAGGATGTAAATTTCTGCGCGCATGGAGTTAGTCCTAAAGAACCAACTTTTATTGTTATCTCCAAGAATACCGGTGAAGAATATCAAATAGGAAAAAATCAGCGCCAATATGATGATTTAAAACATGAGCTAAATCATTTTGTTTGGCGACAAATGGAAAAAAGCGGATTCGCTCGTAAGATTACAGGAGAAAATACGACTGAAAAAGAAGCGTTTGGCCGTTTTAGATCTGAATCGATCGCTTATTTATTAATGGATGGCCAATCATTATTCGACAAAACAAGTCCAGAGCATCTTGTATCGACAGACGAACCAGAAATATTAGATAAAGTCGAACTGTCACAATCGATAATGTCTGTGCTTGGCAGAAAATTAGAATCAATTTCTGGCACAAGTAGAAATGCATTGGTTTACTATATTTTTTCTTCTAGAAATTTTGATGAATGTCTCGATAATTTAACTAAATTAAACGAAAGAATCAACGAAATTAACCTTGGTCATAATCAATAGAGGTAATAATGCCTTTAAGTAAAGTTTACTCGGCGGCGGTAGTCGGCTTGGAAGTTTATCCGATTGAGGTTGAAGTAGATATTTCCAATGGACTGCCGGCGTTTACAATTGTTGGACTACCGGATAAATCGGTCGAAGAAGCAAAAGATAGAGTCCGTTCGGCTATTCGTAATTCCGGCGCAGATTTTCCAGCTAAACGTATTACAGTTAATTTAGCACCTGCAGATTTAAAAAAAGCTGGACCAATATACGATTTGCCAATTGCTTTAGGAGTTTTGGCGGCTGATAATCAAATACCGGCCATTGAAGCAACGACAATTTTAGTTGGCGAATTAGCCCTCGATGGAAAACTTCGTTATACCAACGGCATCTTGCCGATTGTGAGTTCTCTTGGAAAAGATTTTTCTCGGATTATCTTGCCAAAAGTTAATGCTCCAGAAGCATCGCTCGTACGAAGTTTGGAAATTTTGCCTGCTGAAACGCTTAAAGATTTAGTTTTTTATTTTAAAAAAGAAAAGGTTTTGCCTTTTTATACAGAAAAATATAAATTTGCCGAACAAACTGAATTTGAAAATGATTTTACTTTTATTAAAGGACAAGAACAAGCAAAACGCGCTTTGGAGATTGCGGCGGCTGGTGGTCACAACGTCATATTTAGTGGTTCGCCAGGATCGGGAAAAACAATGCTGGCTAGAAGTTTTCCATCCATTTTGCCAATTTTAACTGAAGAAGAAATCCTGGAAGTAACCAAAATTTACTCAGTAGCTGGACTCTTGAAAAACTCAGAACCAGTAGTCAATACCAGGCCTTTTCGTTCGCCGCATCATACAACCAGTAGCATTGCACTAGTTGGCGGCGGCGCTTTTCCTCGGCCCGGAGAAATTACTTTGGCGCATCGCGGTGTTTTGTTTATGGATGAGTTTGCGGAATTTCCGAGAACTGTATTGGAGGCCTTGCGCCAACCGCTGGAAGACGGTGTCATTACTGTTAGTCGGGCTCAGGGATCAATTACTTTTCCGGCACAATTTATCCTGGTTGCGGCTCAGAATCCCTGCCCCTGCGGTTATCTGGGAGATAGTAAGAAAAACTGTATTTGTGCGCCGAGTCAGATTTTACGTTACCAAAAACGCGTTTCTGGCCCGCTCTTAGATAGAATTGATATTCATCTGGAAATCCCGAGACTAACTTACGAAAAACTTTCTTCGGAAAAAGTGGCGGAAAGCTCGGCTGATATAAGGTGTCGTGTCAATTCGGCTCGTGCAATTCAGCTTAAAAGATTTGGTAAAACTAATGCCGAGATGAGTGCCAAGGATATTAAAACTTTTTGTGGGCTCAATGAACAGGGAAAAAATTTGTTGCGCCAAGCCATCAATCAATTAGGACTTTCGGCTAGACAATTTACCCGAGTTTTAAAAATCGCTCGAACTATTGCGGATCTAGAGGGCTTAGAACATATTGGTACGCCAAATTTGGCCGAAGCTTTGCAGTACCGGCCAAAAGAGAAGCAAACTTACTAGTTAATATTGAATGTTTTAAAGAGTTGATTGCCGAATTGAAGTAAAATGCCATATTTACTGTCAAAATAGATTAAGCCAGCAATAACAATCGCCAAAGAAAAAACAACAATACCAGTTTTACGCAAATCGTATTTGATCTGATCTAAATTGGCAATTTCATTGCTTGATGCAATAATAGTTGTCTTCTCCCTGAATGAATCTTGGACTACAGCTGGTTTAGAAGCGGATTTGTTCATCTGACTTACTGAATTGTTGTTTTGCGAAATTTCTTGAAGACTTTGGGCTTTTAACTGTTTAGTGAATTTATTTTTCTTTTTAGACATGTATCTCCTTCGGTTTCAATATAGCAAGATTATTCTCTAGAGTAAAGAGAGGCGCAAAGGCTTGATTTTTCTGTGTTTAATTGATATGCTAGGACTTGATCGCAGGTGTGAATAAAATTAAATTTGCGGGTATCGTATAACGGTTCTTATACGTCCTTGCCAAGGATGAGATACGGGTTCGACTCCCGTTACCCGCTCCAAGGTCTGGTGGCCGAGGAGTTAGGCAGAGGTCTGCAAAACCTCGTACAGCAGTGCGAATCTGCTCCAGACCTCCATCTCATCTATGGATATAGATTCGATGTAAACAAAAATATGCAAAATATTCTTAATATTATACAAATTATCTTAGCGGTTCTGCTTATGACTACCATTCTTCTGCAACATCGCGGGACTGGTCTTGGTGGCGCTTTTGGCGGTGAAGGCAATGTCTATAGAAGCCGACGCGGCGCTGAAAAATTCCTCTTTTATGCCACAATTGTTCTGGCCGTTCTTTTTGTCGGTATGGCCGTGGCCAACGTTCTACTTTAATTGATAGGAAATAATGCAAATTAAAATTCCTTTTTCTTTAAAATATAAAAATATTTTTAACCAGGATTTCTGGCCAAGCTTAAAAAATATACCCAAGCTAATTAATCGTTGGGATAAAATATTTATTATTTTTGGTTTGATTATAACTTTAACCGGTATATTTTGTTTAGGATTTAACCAATGGCTCAAGAATACTCATGAAGTCCCGGCTTTTGGTAGCACTCTTAATGAAGGAATTGTTGGTACAACCAGCGATCTAGAAAAGCATACTTTACGTTTAACTAATGCTGGACTAACCTATTTAGCAGAAAATGGGGATATAAAAGGCGATTTGGCCGAGAGTCGGGAAATTTTAGATGACGGAAAAACTTATAAATTTAAAATCAGAAGCGGCTTTAATGCTCAAGATTTAGCCGAACAAATTAAAATAAAAAATGTCTGGCCAAATATTGAAATCGAAGCGTCTGATGAACAGTTTTTGATTTTTCGTTTTAAGCAACCTTTTAGTCCATTTTTGTATATTTCAACCGAACCAATTTTTCCTTATGGGCCATATAAGTTAGCAAAAGAAGAAAAAACGCGTATGACTTATGTTGCTTCGGATAGCTATTGGCAAGGCAAGCCTCATATTGAAAAAATCGTCATGAATCTTTTTGCTGACGAAGAGTCCCTTCTGTCAGCAGTTAAACATGGCGAGGTAGACTCTTTCTATGCCAACTCTGCTGTTGATGAGGCGGATGACTACCGTCAATTTGAAATGATTTTACCGCGCGAACTTATTTTATTCTTCAATCTATCCAAGCCAGTCCTTCAGGATGTTACTGTCCGCAAAAATTTGAAAGAAGGTAAGGCTTTAGATAAAGAAATTACTTTGGAACTTGCCACTTCAGATACGGAAAAAAATATGAAAATAGCTGAAGGATTAAAAACTAAATGGGCCAGTTTGAAAGTGACAATTAATATTCACAAGTATGACAAAGTGACTATTCAAAAAGAAATTATTCCAAATCGAAATTACGATATTTTGCTTTATGGACTTGATTATGGCCCAGATCCAGATCCTTATCCATTTTGGCATTCTTCGCAGATTAAACCAGATGGCATGAATCTATCGAATTATTCCAATAAAACAAGCGACAAGCTTCTTGAAGAGGCTCGTCAATCTTATGATTTTAAAGTTCGTGAAGAAAAATATGCTTCTTTCCGGGATATTTTAAATCAACAGATGCCTTTTATTGCACTGAACAAAGAAACCTATTATTACTATGTTTCTGATAAAATAAAGGGTGTCGAAAAGATTTTTGGTTCATCGGAACACGACCGTTTTCTTCAGATAAATAAATGGTATATTAATAGTAAGCGAGTTAAAAATTAATTAGGTCCAATGCCCGAGTGCTGGAATGGCCCGCCCGCCATCGCAAGCCCGACTTGCTCAGGCGTTGCGGGTGGGTAGACGCATGTAAATGTATTACACATATGTTTTACAAAGTGAAAAAGATCAAAAACTGTATATTGGATGGACGGATAATTTAAAAAATCGTTTTGAAAAACACCAAACAGGAAAAGTTCATTCCACTAAAGATAGAAGACCGTTTAAACTAATATATTTTGAAGCGTGTTCGGACCAAGGAAAGGCAATAGCCAGAGAAAAATATTTTAAATCAGGATTTGGCAGGAGGTTCTTAAAAAATCGGTTATAGACATAAATATGCCCGGATGGCGGAATGGTAGACGCGCTGGCTTCAGGAGCCAGTGATCGCAAGATCATGGAGGTTCGACTCCTCTTTCGGGCACCAATTATTTAAAAAAACAAAAGTTCTTGACAAAAAGGTGTATAATTAAATTAAAAGGTCGAAGCATAATTTAAGGAGTTAATATGCCTAAAATGAACGCGCTCGACTGGATTGCTCTAATCTTAGTTCTTGTCGGCGCCCTCAATTGGGGACTGGTCGGATTTTTTAAGTTTGATCTAGTCGCCTCGATTTTTGGCGATATGACAACCGTTTCCCGCATTGTCTACGATCTGGTAGGATTAGCGGCCGTATACATGATTTTGACCCTACCTGGTAAATCGAATCAGTAAAAGTTTTTTTAAAAAAAACTGAACACGCTAATATTTTTTGTGTTCAGTTTTTTTGTTCTTAATTTTCCTCTTGACGAATATTGCCTAAAAAAGTTACAAAGAAGATAAGAGGGCGAACCTATTTATAGGAGGTGAGGTACATGCAATTCTATACTACCGACGAACATTGTTCGAGGGGGCAGCTTGCGATTGCCAGTTGTTGTTCGGGCACTCCGCTAGCGGACCAGATCGTTTCACACTATCGCAATCATCTGACTGAAGTTGAATGTCCAAAGGAGATCCTGCATCTACCGAATATCGATAAGCGCTTCTCTGATGATGAAGTGGGGGTTCGAATTGAGGAATGTGTAGAAGGAGCAGATGCGTTTTTAATTCAATCACTTTCGAGCCCGGTCAATGGATTTAAGCCCGACCAGAACTACATGAGTTTTCTGATTTCTGCCTATGCATTGAGTACCAATGGTACTAATTTAGTTACCGGTGTTGTGCCATACTTATCTTATCTGCGTCAAGATAAGCCGACGGAATGTGAGCGCGAACCTGTTACGGCACGACTGCTGGCAGATTTTGCTAAAGTGGCCGGGATCCAACGGATGGTTGTCTGGCATCCTCATACTGATATTCATGGTATTTATGGTCATGTCAAAATCGATTCACTTGATGCTCTTTTTATGATGAAGAGTCATTTCGCTGAATTTACCGGCCGCCGCAATGTCATTATGGTGGCCCCTGATACCGGGGCGACTAAATTCGTCAGGCGTCTTAGTGCGCCGAACATGCTGAATTTAGCCTATGCTCTGGCCGATAAGTACCGACCACAGCCCGGTGTAGCCGAGATTACCAAGATAACCGGAGATTTTAGCGGTAAAGATACGGCAATTATACCAGACGACATGATTGCCAGCGGCGGAACGATGCATGCATTAATTACTAAACTGGTCGAAGAAGAAGGTATTAAAGAAGTCCATATTGCCGTTTCTCATAATCTTTGTTCACGGGAAGCGCTACCTCGTTTAGTAGATTTGTATGATAATTATTATCTGAAGCAGCTAATGGTTACAAATTCCATTCCGCAAACCAAAGTCTTTTTAGACTTACCATTTATTCGAGTCAAATGTCTGTCCGATCTGCTTAGTCGTGTTATTAATGCCATTCATTACAATCGGTCTATATCTGCAGTAACTAGAAATTTCCAGTACTAGCCCGCTTCGCGGGCTTTTTCTTTTATTGAATATATAATTCAAACGTTCTATTCTAGAATTAGGATGATAAAATGAAAAAAATATTTTTTCTAGTTCTATTTACAGTCGCTTTGCTATTACCAGGAAAAATCCTGGCCAGAGATGCAAATCAAATTACAGACTGGTATGTAAAAGATTTTTCATCAGATATAATTGTAAACCTGGATTCCTCACTCTTAATTACGGAGAAAATTATTGCTGATTGCGGCAATCTTTCTGGTAAGCATGGCATTGTGCGAGCGGTGCCAACTTTCTATAAAACCGACGATGAGACTATCTACACGCCTATTAAATTAATTAGTATTACCAATTTGCAGGGGCAATCGTGGGACTATAATGAAATAGAAAACGATCGTGAGCGTACTGTTACTTGGCAAATTGGCAGTCCTGACCAAACTCTAACTGGTGTTAATTATTTTATTATTAAATATCAAGTCCAAAATACAATCCGTTTTAATAATGAAAAATTTGACGAGTTCTATTGGGATTTGAATGGAAACTATAGCGTGATCGATGTCGATCATTTTTCGGCGATAATTACATTTCCAGATGGAGTGACCAAAAACAATAGCGAAGGATGGCTATATGGGCCAGATAATAAATCATTGGATTTTAGTTGGGATAAAAATAGAGTAGTTATAGATTATAATAAAATCTTGGCGCCACATTCTGGTCTGACTTTTTCTTTAATTTTTCCAAAAAAAATCATAAGTCCTTACGAGTCACCAGTAAAAGATAAATACGGCTTATTATTATGGTGGTCAATTCCAATTTTATTTTTTATCTTCTGCTTTGTTATGTGGTTAAAATTTGGTCGGGACCCCCATTTGCACAAGACTATTGTGCCTCAGTTTGAAATACCGGATAATCTGTCGCCACTGACTATGGGTGCATTTATAAACAATGGGTCTGTTAAAACGGAATATATTTCAGCCGCCATTGCTCACTTAGCCGTCAAAAAAAAGCTGACAATCGAAGAAATTCCTAAAAAATGGTTTTTCGGCAAAAAGGATTATAAACTAGTGCTTCTTAGCGATAAGAAAAGTATAGATAATGCATCTGAAAAAGTTTTAGCTTACTCATTGTTCGCGGATAAGAATGAAGTGGAAATATCTAGCTTAAAAGATAAATTCAATCAAAAAATATCAGAAATACAACAAGCGGCTAAAGATGAATTAATGGAGAAGAATTTGTTTTATAAACATAGTTTTACCTTGCAGACGGTTTTTTTGACAATTGGAATTATTATAATGATATTTAGTTTTGTAATTCTTGCACAGATTTTCGGGCCACTCCGGGCTTTATCTGTCGGCATTACCGGATTAATTTTTTTCGTTTTTTCTTTTTTTATGTCGAAAATGACCGATAAAGGAATTGATCTAAATTGGCGAATTAAAGGTTTTGAACTCTATTTAAAAACAGCTGAAAAATTTCGTCAACAGTTTAACGATAAAGAAGGGATATTTGAGAAATTTTTGCCTTATGCTATGCTTTTTGGATTAACTAAGCTTTGGATTGAAAAAATGAAGGAAATTTACGGTGAAGAATATTATAATACTTATCGGCCAACATGGTTTTTGGGGTCGAGTGACGCAAACTTTAATTTTTATTCTTTTAACGCCAGTATTGCTTCGCTCAGCGAAAGTATTTCAATGAGTGCGTCTTCTTCGGGCTCTGGCTCGTCTAGTTCCGGATCGTCGGGCGGCGGTTTCTCTGGCGGTGGAGGTGGTGGCGGTGGTGTTGGTGGATGGTAGAGGTTTATTTTTCACCAAATATTAGCTAAAATATAAATATGAGAGCTTAAATTAAGCAAGGAGGGCAAATGAACAAAACGAACTTATTTTATTGTATTGCAACTGTTGGCGTGTTCTCTTGGAGGGAAACAATTCAAGACATTGCCGGCCTAGTGGTTGCTGTCACTTTGATTTGGCTTATTGTTTCCTTTGTAACCAGTTTGGCAACAAAAAAACCAATTTGGAATAAAAGCTTGAAAGTAGCGCTTCTTATTATGTTGATTTCGGCCATTTTCCTTATACTTTTTGCTCTATTTACAAATACCCTTGCGGTTAAAGCGACCTGCTAAAAAGGACAAAAATGGATGAAATGTCGAGTACTAATCGGACATTGTTATGGACTGTGATAATTTTATTTTTTGGTGTGGCTATGGGCCTGTGCTGGTGGTTTTTTCTGCGCCCTAGTGAGATAGCAAATTTGGAGACACCTTTAAAAGAAAGTGGCTCCCAGGAAACAAGAACTAAAGAAAAATGGACGAGGTCTGATCAACCGATCTTAAAGAATGTAACCTCAACCGATACTCATAAATTATCTGACGGAACTTTTCGGATGTTCTATATGAATGAAGGTAAAATCGTCTATGCTAATAGCTCTGATGGGATAAATTTTGATACCGCGCAACCAACTGGAATCGTTGAAGACAAGGATATGTTTATTTCTAATCCTTCTTTGCTAGAAATAAAGACTAATGAATGGATTATGATTTACGAACAACAACCTATTCAAAAAACAGGCAGTTCAACCGTGCCAGGGACGAAAACGCAACGCAATTTATATCTAGCTGTTTCAGCTGATGGCAAAAGCTTTATAAAACTTGGACTGGCGATTGATAGTTCGAAAGAAGATAATTTTTTCGCATCTGTTCCCGATTTAGTTAAGTTGCCGAATGGAAGCGTAAGACTTTATTTTGTCTCTGGAGGAGATGCTATTGCTTCGGCTGTATCTCCGGACGGGAAAAATTGGCAAAGAGAGAATGGTTTTAGACTAAAAGATAAAGCGGTTGACCCAGATGTTCTTGTTCTTCAGGAAGGAGCAGAGACTCACTATGTAATGTATTATTCTGTCCTAACCGGTGCAGACAACAAATTGTACAAAGCAATTTCAAAAGACGGACTAGTTTGGGAAAAAACCCAATCTGTTGTTAATCCTTTGGCTAAAAGCAGTTCGGTTTTAGATCCCGATGTTTTTGAACTTAGTCCAAATCATTTTAAAATGTTTTTCGGTGAAGCCAGAGACGCCAACACAGCCTTCGGGGGCGCTGGGCAAATAGACCTTTACTCGGCAGAACTTAGTGGATCTGTCTTTGAATAAAAACTAATCAATATTTGTTCCGGCGATAAAACCTGTTGACCATGCCCACTGCAGATTAAATCCACCTGAATCACCGTCAACATTAAGAAGTTCCCCGGTGACAAATAATCCTGGGACTTTTTTTGACTCTAAAGTCTGTGGATTGAATTCGTCTACATCTACGCCACCATGTGTTACCTGAGCCTCTTTAAAAGGTCTAATGCCGGAGATGGTTAATTCAATATTTTTTAAAATTTGAGAAATTTTGATTCTGTCTAATTTGGAAATTTCTGCCGATTTTTTATCAGGATCAATTTTAAGTAAGCTTAAAATAGCTGGCGCTAAATTCGAAGATATGATTCCTGCCAATGAATTCTTAATCTGTTTGGCGCCATTGGTTTCAATTATCTTGGCTATTTTTTCATCAAGAGATTTGGTTGTTTCTTCTGGAAAAAGATCAAGATGAATTTTAACGTCTTTATCCATATTATTTTCGATTGCTCCAGCTTGGGCCATGGCGGCAGGCCCCGAAAGACCAAAATGCGTAAAAAGAACATCGCCTGTTTTTTCATAAGCAAGCTTGCCACCTACGGTGGTAAACAATTTTGCTTCTATTTTTAATCCCTGTAGGTCTTTGATCCAAGATTCCTTAATCTCCAATGGTACCAAGGCTGGATAAAGAGGAGTTATGTTGTGGCCAAAATTTTTAAGCCAATAATAGGCATCACCTGATGTGCCAAGGTGAGGAGATGCTTGTCCGCCTGTTGCCATAACAATTTTAGTCGTTTCAATTATTTGTCCGCTTTGTAAAGTGACAAGGAAACTATTATTGTCTTTTTCAATCCGTCTGGCCTGGTCATTGAGTAAAATTTTGACGTGATTTTTTTCCAGTTCGAAAATTAAAGCGTTGACAATAGTTTTGGCTTCATCTGTAATGGGGAAAATTCGTCCTAAATTTTCTTCTTTTAGAACAATGCCTAAATTTTCAAAAAAGCTGATAGCTGCGAATTGATCGAATTTTTTCAAAATTGTACTAATAAAGTTTTGATCCGCTCCATGGTATCTTTCTGGGACGGTAAAACGATTTGTTAGATTGCATCTACCACTGCCAGTTGCTAAAATTTTGCGACCCAATTCAGTATTTTTTTCTACTAAAACTACCGACTTCTTTAGCCTACTGGCAACTATCGCGGCCATCATGCCTGACGCGCCGCCGCCAATGATTATTAAATCAGCTTTTGTCATGCTGCTAATTATACCCCTTTTTATTGATTTTGAAAAGGCTAATTTGTCCTTTTGGACTGAAGAGAATAAATTTGTTACAATTGAATAAGACAAGATAAAAGGAGGTTATATGGCAAATCAAAAAAGTCGAAGAATTCTCTTGATCATAATTGTTAGTTTTTTATTTTTAGTTGGCGTTGTTTTGGCCTGGTACTTTCTCTCACCTCGTGATTTAAATGGCAATCTTTTTTGGGGTAGTGCCAAAGAAGAAAAAATTTGTTGTAGTGAATGCGTCAAATCCGGAGAATACTTACCACAAAAAAATTGCGGCGCTATCTTAAAAGATCGAAATGGCAGTGAAAATTGCCAAAAATTATTGAAAGAAAGATATACATACGGCCAATGCAAAGCTTTTAGATAGCTTATTCGGCGACATTTTTCCAAAGCCCATGTTGGTTGCAATAGGCACGTGCTTCAATAATCCCTTCAAGATTTTTAACACTAAATTCAGCAACTGCTTCGTCACCAGGATTTAAGAATTTTCTTAGCTGAATGTCTGAAATTACAATTGCGATCCATTCAATAAAATGCGCTTCTTCCATTGGGTGTGGGATGCTACCAACTTTTACCTTAACGGAATCTTCATTCTTTTCTATTACAGGGAGATGTTTTTCTTTTAGGGCGTCGACCTGTTGTTCGGCTAATAGTTCCATCGGCTGACCACAGCAAACTAAACTTTCGGCTCCTGGATGCAATACCTCGGTAATATTACCACAGACACTGCAACGATAGAATTGGTGTCGTTGAGTCATTTTACTCCTTTATTTACTAGTGCTTTACTTATACTATATAATAAAATAAGAAAAATATGAAAACATTTATAATAATTATTGCTACAACCCTATTGGTTAGTATTGTAACTTGTCTATCGACTTATTATTTGACCAAGCAAAGTTTTGAGGTAGAAAAACAGCAATTGGAATCACGCGTTGCTGCTTTGGAAAATAAAACAAAATCAGATTCTAGTGGTTCTGAAGCTATTGCGTCGATTGAAAAAACTAAAGAAACGAGCCAGGCTCTTGATCAAGATTTGATCTTGGCTAAACAAATAACGACAAATTTTTTAGAAGCGCAAAAAGAAAGAGATTTAGAGAAAGCCAAGCCATACATGACCGACGATCTTATCGGGCAGTATACTGAGGAATCTTTCGCTGGTGTTTCTAGTCCATCAATGGGCAGGATTCAAGTTACTACCGCTGAATATTTAGAACTTGCCGATCTGTATCAAGTTAAGGCCAAAATTTATCAAAATCTTAATGGCAAAGAAGTTGGTTCTTCTGAAAACAGTTATAATTTGGTTAAAATTGGAAAAAAATTATACGTTAACGAAATAAAAGAAGGTAAATTCATCGAAATATAAAAGAAAGGAAACAAGATGGAGACACCAAAAAACATTGTGCGCGCTATTGCTGGCGAAAGCATGGCTCGCAATAAATACACCTATTTCGCCAGCCAAGCACGAAAGGATGGTTTCGAGCAAATCGCAGCCATATTTGAGGAAACGGCCGATAATGAAAAAGAGCATGCCAAGAGGTTAATGAAACTACTTGATGGTCCGACGGAATCTAGTTTGGAAAAGTACGATTTCCCAACAGTCAAATCAACAAGTGAAAATTTAAAAACTGCTGCCGATGGTGAACATTGGGAAACAGAAACAATGTACCCGGAATTTGCTAAAACGGCCAAAGAAGAGGGCTTCGAGGAAGCATTCAAAATATTCACTGAAATTGGCGAAGTGGAAGAGCATCATGAGAAGCGTTACTTGAAATTAAAAGAAAATGTCGACAACCATCAAGTTTTTGAAAAAGACGGGGAAGTTTATTGGAAATGTCGAAACTGCGGTTACGTTCATAAAGGTAAAGTGGCTCCCGAAGAGTGCCCAGCCTGTGCTCATGCTCAAAGTTATTACGAGATTCTGGCAGAAAATTATTAAAAGCAAAAAAAGATATAGAGCAAACATGGTAGAGAATTCTCTCAATGTGAGTTATATATCTTTTTTTATTGATCAAAATAATGTAGAATAGACCCATGTCTTTTTGGTATGAAAAACAAGAATTTCCGATTGTTGGGCTAGCGCCAATGCATGGTTTTACGAAAAGCGATTTTCGTGCTTTGTGTCGAGCTAATGGCGCTGATGTTACCTATACTGAAATGGTTGCTTCAGAGGCAATCATTCGTAGCATAGATGACGCATTTCAAAAAATAAATTTTACGCTCGCCGAGCGACCGATTATTGTACAAATTTTTGGGGCAAATCCGGAGTCAATGGCTCAAGCCGCTCAAATAATTGAAGAAAAATTTAACCCCGATGGAATTGATATCAATTTTGGTTGCCCGGTTCAAAAGGCCGCTAAACAAGGTTTCGGGGCGGTCCAGTTGAGTAATAAGGAAAATGCTGTAAAAATTTTAAAGGCAATGTCTGAAATTCTTACCAAAACCCCAATTAGCGCTAAAATTCGACTAGTGGATCAGGATATAGACAACACACTTGACTTTATTAGATCGATCGAGCCATATATTAAAGTTTTAGCGGTTCATGGCCGAACCGCAACACAAAAATATCGCGGAGAGGCCGATTGGACGCAAATTTGGCAGATTAAAAAAGCTTTTCCTGATCTTTTAGTTTTAGGAAATGGCGATATTAGAACTCTGGAAGATTTGAAATATAAAATTGGTAATCTTGATGGTGCCCTTATCGGCCGGGCGGCCAAAATCAATCCGCAGGTTTTTCAAGAATTAATCAGAATTAAAAAAGGGGATTAATGACCGGAAAAACGCATCAAATCATTGGATTAACAGTCGGTCTCGGGTATTATTTAACGCAAATTGAACCACAATATTCGCCGGCAACTTTAGGCGCGGTAATTTTTGTTTCGCATTTTTTGTCCCTAATACCGGATTTTGATCAATGGACAGCGGAATTTTGGGACAGTATTCCTTACGGTCATGTCGTTGGGCGTGTTGCTGACCCATTTCTGAGTCACAGGGGCTTTACTCATTCACTGTTAGGTTTTGCAATTATCGGTGCGCTAAGCAAATATTTATTATCATTTTTTCCCCAATATTGGGGAATTGATATTAATTTGGTCTGGATTTCCGGTATGATCGCTTATGCGAGTCACCTCTCTTTTGACATTATTACAGTCGAAGGTATTCCCTTGTTATTTCCTTGGAAACGGTCTTTTGGGATTCCGCCCAAACCTTTCGATGGTCTGCGCATTATGACTGGAAAATGGTTTGAAAACTTAATTATTTTTCCACTAATTAATTTTGTACTCATCAATCTTATTTGGCGAAACTGGGGAATTTTGCAAAAGATTCTCTTTAAATAATTTACAAAATTGTGTGGTTGTGCTAATCTTGGCGAGGGAGCATGAGCGGAAAAAACGCTGGAGCTCTTTTTCGTGCCTTAACAACATAAGGCGACAAGGGGGTTGGTATGTTCGCTGCAGTTTCAGCTCGTCGTGATCATTTGCATTGGCTCGGTTATTACGGAGTCGATTATCATTCCCACCTGGCTACTGGTTATGGGGGAATGGCGACGATCGGGGACGAAATAATTACCCGGATCCATTCGTTACAGAATAGTCAATTCAAGACTGAATTTGCAAAGGATTTGCATTTGTTTGATGGCGCTGGGAACTTTATTATTGGCACCATCAGCAATCAGGCTCAACCAATCAGTATCAATCCGATCAATCGTAAACTGGGCATTTTTGTAATTTGTATCAATGGATTTGTTAACAATGCCGAAAGTTTAGCGGTTGAGCTAATTAATTCCGGTGATGGATTTGACTATGACGAAATTGATGGTCAGAAAATCGTCAATCAAGCGAAATTGGTCGGTCGACTAATCAGCAAGAAGCCGAACTTTATTGATGGAATCAACTTTGCTTTTGAGAAAGTTAGAGGCTCGGTGTCGATTCTGATCATGAATTCCCATGGAATTTACGCCGCAAGAGCAAAGCATGGTCAAACGTCATTAACGATCGGCAGGAAAGAAATAAACTGGGTAATTAGTAGTGAAACAAATGCTTTTCCGAATTTATCAATCGAACCGGTTAGGATGTTGAAACCTGGGGAAATAATCATGATGCATGAGACAGGGTTCGAGGTTCTGCAAGCAGGCTGTTCGGGTAGCTGTCAGTTTTGTCCTTTCTACTGGGTTTATACTGGTTCGCCTGCGAGTGAATACTACAATTTAAGTGCCGAATCTTATCGTGAAAGCATGGGAGAACTGGAAGTTCGTAAGGATTTCGAAGCTGGTTTTGTTCCTTATGCTGTAAGCGGCGTGGCCGATTCGGGCACAAGCTATGCGCACGGTTATTCCAATGGATCGTTTGACACCGGATCTCCTGTGCGGCATATACGGCCGCTCATTAAATACACTCCCGGTTGGTCTAGAAGCTATACGCCGGAAAAACAAATTGATCGCGATCGTGTTGCGCTACACAAGCAAATCCCTATCAGGGATATAATGCAAAAATTCCAGAACAAAGACATAGTTTTAACCGAAGATTCAATTGTCCGCGGCACGCAGTTGATGCAACTCTTAGATCGTTTGAATCGAATCGTCAGAAATACCTGGAGCCTAGCACCTGCCAATATTCATGTTCGCGTGGGTTGTCCTGTCCTAGGCTGGCATTGTCCATATCTCGGAACTACTAAAAGTAGAGAAGAAATGGCTTCTCGTAAGGCAATTGCTCGATTAAACTCTATATCGGTCAAGTCTGTCACTGATGACATGCTGCGACCATATCTGGAGTATGACTCACCATTGTATCGCAAGCTGTTGGAGCTGATAGCGCATGATTTGGGCGCTGCATCTGTTATGTTTCCAACGCTAGACGAAATGATCCATATTACTGGTCTTCCTCGAAAAGACCTTTGTACCTACTGTTGGACAGGCGAAGGCGTCTGACATTTCCCCTCATTATTGAGGGGATTTTTTATATGTCTAGGTTCTAACACATCGTGAACACCTCGTATAATAAATATGGAGGTATTCATGAAAGGAATTATTGGGACTAGTATGGGGGTATATGGCAGTATTTTGCCTGGCGCC
>Ga0247841_10005335_pt1 | contig 20920 bp, 25 predicted proteins | sample LaCruzMarch2015__2_FD_192410 | JGI IMG/M metagenome (GOLD analysis project Ga0247841, IMG submission 192410) | Freshwater microbial communities from meromictic Lake La Cruz, Castile-La Mancha, Spain - LaCruzMarch2015_18m | ecosystem: Environmental > Aquatic > Freshwater > Lake | place: Spain... | reverse complement strand
TAAAAGTAAACTTTGACTAATTTTTTGTATATGAGGGTAAATATGAAATATGAAATATCTGTAGAAAAGTATTTTTCTGCCGCGCACGCTTTACGTGAGTATAAAGGCAAGTGTGAAAGGTTGCACGGGCATAACTGGCGAGTTTTAGTTGTGGTGGGCGCCCAAAAACTTAACAGTATTGGAATGGTTATGGATTTTTCAGAGCTTAAAAAAATGTTAGAGATAGCGTTTTCAAACTTAGACCATTCATTTTTAAACGAAACGGAGCCGTTTGATAAAACAAACCCTACGGCAGAAAACATAGCTGAGTATATTTTAAACAAAATAAAAGCTCAATTGCCAAGCGGGGTTTTGGCACAAAAAGTTTGTGTTTGGGAAAGCGAAGCGTCGTGTGCTTGTGTTTATGGACAATAATGTGAAAAAAAGTAGAAAGGCAGTGGTTTTACTTTCCGGTGGGTTAGATTCTTCAACCGTGCTCTATTACGCCATAAAAAAAAGGTATGAGTGCATTTGCCTTTTTTTTGATTACGCGCAAAGGCACAAAAAAGAAGTCAAGTCGGCTCGTCAGCTTGCCAAAAGTGCCGGTGTGAAACTACAAATAGTAAAAATATCTCTTCCCTGGACAAAAAGCTCACTAATAAACAAATGGCAAAAAATTCCCGCAAAAAATGATATAGAAAAAACCTCTAATGTACCCACACAATTTAAAGAGTTGCCATCAACTTATGTGCCCGGAAGAAATACAATTTTTATTTCTTTTGCGCAGTCTCTTGCCGAAAGCGTTGGCGCGCAAAAAATATTTATTGGGGCAAACGCTGTAGATTATTCTGGGTACCCCGACTGCAGGCCGAAATATTACAAAGCGCTTAACGGTGTTTTAAAAGAAATTGGCGCGGGAATAAAAATAGAAGTGCCATTAATAAATTTGAATAAAACTCAAATAATAAAACTTGGGCAAAAACTTGGTGTGCCTTTTGAAAAAACATGGTCGTGTTATAAAGGCGGTGCAAAACCTTGCGGTGTGTGCGATTCTTGCCGTTTTCGTGCGGTAGGTTTTAGCAATGCCGGTGCCATTGACCCTGTTAGGAATTAAAAATGACTGAAAACTTTGCAAATATTTACGAGATATTTTGTTCTTTTCAGGGCGAGGGCATTTATTTAGCTCAACCTCAAATTTTTGTGCGGTTTTCGGGCTGTAATTTACAGTGTTCTTATTGTGATACGCCAAAAACCAGGCAGGCGAATGCCGGGGAAAACTACACTGTGGCACAAGCGCTTGATAAAATAATTTCTCTTAAGAAAAGTAAATTAAAACCAAAAGTTGTTTCTTTTACAGGTGGCGAGCCTATGTTGCACGCAGATTTTATTGCCGTGCTTGCGCAAAAACTTAAAAAAATTGGGCTTAAAATTTACCTTGAAACAAATGGCACAATGCCACAAGAGTTTGAAAAAATAAAAAAATATGTTGATGTTGTGGCAATGGATATTAAACTCCCTTCCGCTTGCGGCAAAGAGTTGTGGCAGGCACACAAAGCATTTCTTAAAAGTGCAGGCAAAAAAGTGTTTGTAAAAATAGTGCTTGAAAATAAAACGACAGTAACGGAGTTTTCAAAAGCGGTATTGCTTGTTGATTCTGTATCAAAAAATATTCCGGTAGTTTTGCAACCGGCAACAGCCCCGAAAAAAATTAATCTAAAAAAATTATGGGATTTTTATAACTTGGCAAGCGGTAAACTTATAAATGTGCGTATTGTAGAGCAGATGCATAAATATTGGAGGGTTAGGTAATATGTTTAAAAGAATATTAAGAATAATATTTGTTTTTTCTATTCTGTGCGCATCATTCGCGCATCTGCGTGCCGAAGAGCGGTTTCACGGCGAGCCAGATTCTGTCACAAGGCCTGGTGAGCGGTTTAAAAAACCAAGTATGATGATTTCTACCGATACATTAAAGGCAAAAAGTAAAAAGTTTAATTACGAAAAAACTACCACGAGTGTAACCGTTCCAAATGAAGTTAAACCCAAAACAAAACCAAAATCACAAAGTAAAAACATAAAAAAATAACTAAAAATAAGAATAAAAAACACTTTTGCGTTTAGCTATGCAAAGGTGTTTTTTCTATTTATTGAAAGTGTTTTGCTTTACTTTTAGAATTTTTTTGTTTTTGTGGCTGGTTTCTTTTTTGAAGTTTTTGTTTTAGTTGATTTTTTTACAGTTGAGGTGTTGGTAGATTTTTTAATGTCTTGAGTTTCGGTTGTTTTTGTGCTCAATGAAACCTCTTGAGCAACGGCACTTTGTGTTGTTTTTGCGGTTTCAGAAGATAAGACCAATTTTTGCTTAGAAACACTTTCTTTACTTGCAGGGTATAGTTCAGCGGCGGCTTGGGTGCTTGATAGCTTTTCGTAATTGTTTTCGTTGTAGTTATCTTTTAAGGCGCCATGTGTGTAAACGCACCGTGGGTTCCACAAAAGCCAGTCGCCAATGTCATTATCGTAGCAGGCCTGAATTTGCGCGCGAACCTGCTTTGGGCCATAGTGAGCCCCAAGCGAAAAATCTTGCAGCCATGGCCTTAGCTTTATAGAGTTTTTGCCCATACTTCTCTTTGCGCCTTTAATGCTAGTATAAACAGTTTTATAAGGGTTAAGGTTTGGGTTTACAATTCCATACTCGCCTTTTGCGTAATGCGATGGGTAAACCATAGGGGATACAAAATCAATATGTTCCGACATTTCTATCATTTTTTGGCCAATGCCCATACCGTGTGTAACGGTTGTAGTCAAACCAAAAACATCTATCGATGTGTTTATTCCTTTATTGCGCAATCTTTCGTTTGCAAATTTAAGAAAGTCGACTAACGCAACTGAGGTGGTTAAAGAAGAATGTTTTTGGCTGTAACGGCACTCGCGTGTTTGCCCGTCTGATGGGAAACGAATGTAGTCAAACTGAACTTCTTCAAAGCCAAGGTCGGCCGCGTGCTCTGCAAGGCCTATGTTATACTCCCATGCGGCTTTACTGTAAGGGTCAAGCCATGTTAAGCCCTTTCTGTCTTTCCAAAGTTCACCGGCGGATGTTTTTACAGCCATATCCATATTTTTTCTTGGCGCAAGGTTGTCTTTAAAAACAACAATTCTTGCAACTGTATAAATGTTTTTTGATTTTAGGTGTGCCAGATATGTTTTTATGTCGGGTATCATATTTAGGGTGGCTCCGTAAGTGTCGGCTGGTTTATAGCCCGGAACATAAACTTGCCCGTCATTTTCTTTAATGTCAATTACGACGCAGTTTATTTCTGTTTCGTCAATCAACTTTTCAAATTTTGCGCGTAGTTTTTTTGAGCTTGCAACCCATGCGGTAAGGTGAATGCCACGCACATACTTTGGTGTTTTTGCAGGCGGAGTTTCTTTTTCTGTTTGCTCAGCTAAAGGTGGCACAGAGTTTTCCTGTTGCGAAAATATCATCTTATATGCAAAAACAACCACAATTGCAGATAACAGCGGAATAATGAGGAGTTTAAAAAAGAGTTTTTTGTTCATTTGACGATAAATCTTATAATAATTACATATCATTGTCAAAAATAGGTAAACGTGGTGTTTATTTATTACTTTCAAAAAAATGCTGTGTTTGCGGCTTTGTATTTCATTGCTTTTACTCTATCAAATAGTTAAAATCATAATTAATAAATTACTTAGTAAAGGATATAAATTATGGCTTACAAAGGTTTAATTGAACACTACAGGCGCTTCTTGCCGGTTACCGACAAAACACAGATAATAACTTTATGTGAAGGCAATACCCCTCTTATCCCAGCCCAAAACCTTGGAAATAAAATTGGTTTTGCAGGAAAAATATTTTTTAAATACGAGGGGCTAAACCCAACTGGTTCATTTAAAGACCGCGGTATGACAATGGCAGTAACAAAAGCCGTTGAAGAGGGTGCTAAGGCAATTATTTGCGCATCTACCGGTAATACATCTGCCGCCGCCGCCGCCTATGCGGCGCGTGCCCAAATACGCTGCATCGTTCTTATTCCAGATGGAAATATTGCTCTTGGCAAGCTTTCTCAGGCAGTTATGCACGGCGCCATGGTTATAGCCATAGATGGAAACTTTGATGTTGCCCTTAAAATGGTAAGAGAGTTAAGTGAAAAATATCCTATAACACTTGTAAATTCGGTTAATCCTTATAGAATAGAAGGTCAAAAAACAGCGGCTTTTGAAGTTTGCGACGCTCTTGGCAAAGCGCCCGACTTCCAGTTTATGCCGGTTGGCAATGCCGGCAATATAACCGCTTATTGGAAAGGTTATAAAGAGTACGCCTCAATTTTTCCCAATTACGGTATGCCAAAAATGATGGGTTTTCAGGCGGCTGGTTCTGCCCCAATTGTACTTGGCAGGCCTATTGAAGACCCAAAAACAATAGCTACCGCAATAAAGATAGGCAACCCCGCTTCGTGGCAGAGTGCTGTTGCCGCAAGAGATGAGTCGGGAGGTGTAATTGACAGTGTAACCGACGATGAAATTTTAGAGGCATATAAGCTTGTTGCCACATGCGAAGGTGTTTACTGCGAGCCAGCTTCAGCGGCATCAATTGCGGGGCTTATAAAGTACACAAAAAATAATTATTTTGAGAAAAATTGTAAAGACCCGCTCCATACAAAAGTTGTTTGCGTGCTCACAGGGCACGGGCTAAAAGACCCCGATAGAGCAATTGCCTGTGCGCCAAAGCCGTTGCGTATGAAAGCCGATATAAAAGAGCTTATAAAAGCCATTAAAATATAAACACAACTTGCAGTTGTCTAAAACAGGGTTTTTGATTCATTGTGTCTATAAAATTTCAAACCAAAATAGGAGATATTTAAATGGAAGATTTAAAAAAACAGCAGGAAATTGCAATTGAAATTGATGATGTAACTGCACAGGGTGCTTATATAAACCTGGCAATGATTGGCCACTCAGAAAATGAATTTATTCTGGATTTTATATTTGCCCAGCCACAGAACAAAAAAGCAAAAGTAAGAAGCCGCATAATTACATCGCCTGCTCATGTCAAAATGCTTGTTGCCGCATTAAAAGATAACATAGATAAGTACGAAGCCCGCTTTGGCGAAATAAAAGCCCAAAACCAACAGCCGGGTGAGAAAAAAATAGGTTTTTATAATTAACAAACCGATTCAAAAATAAATTATGCGCATTGAACTTGTCTGCATAGGAACCGAACTTCTTTGTAAAAAACTAAACACTAATATTGCTCTAATTGGCGAGTTGTTGTCGTGCAACGCGCTCTTGCTTAACCGTTGCGTTACTGTTGGCGATGACATAGCAGAAATAAAAGAGGCATTTATTGGTGCCGCTAACAGAAGCGATGTGGTGTTACTCACCGGGGGGCTTGGCCCCACATTTGATGACCTCACCAGAGATGCCATTGCACAGGCGCTTGGTAAAAAACTCATTTTTAGCCAAGAGGCACTTTTACAAATAAATGCGTTCTTTACAGACAGAGGCATAAAAGATATACCAAAAAATAATCAAACTCAGGCGCAATTAATTGATGGCGCGCAAATTCTTGTAAATCACCTTGGCACCGCGCCTGGCCAGTATGTGGAAGCAAAAATAGGCAGCGGCTCAAAAGAAAAAATAGTGAAAGTTGTGCTTTTGCCTGGCCCGCCGAGCGAGATGTTGCCTATGTTTGAAGAAGTACTAATATCAAAATTGCTGCCCAAAACAAAACAAACAAAAAAAGCATTTGTTTTGCGTGTATTTGGTATGGGTGAGTCGATCGTTGACGATAAAATAAGAGAAATAATAAATGCGCCTCAGTGTGTCCCTGATTATATTACGGAATTTACAATTCTTGCTCATCAAATGATAGTAGATATAAAAGCAATTGTAATGGGTGAAAATGTGCAAATTGTAGAAAGCGAACTACAAAGATTAAAAAAACGCTTTGTTGAGGTTTTGGGCGACAATATTTTCGGCCAAGATGCGCAAACACTTCAAAGTGTTGTTGGCGAACTGCTCGTAAAAAAGAATAAAACCCTCTCCATCGCCGAATCGTGCACAGGCGGGCTTGTGGCGTATAAAATAACAAATGTACCGGGAAGTTCAGCATATTTTAAGCAGGGTTTTGTTGTTTACTCAAACGAAGCAAAACAAAAAACACTTAAAGTAAATGCGGAAACGCTTCAAAGCTATGGAGCCGTATCGGAACAGGTAGCAATAGAGCTTGCGGATGGCGCAAGAGAGCTTTCTATGTGCGATTATGCTCTCGGCATAACAGGACTTGCGGGCCCCGACGGTGGCAGTAAAGAAAAACCAGTTGGACTTGTTTATATTGCATTATGCACACCAAATAAAAAAGAAGTGTACAAATATAATTTCTTTGGCAACAGGTTAGACATTCGTGAGCGTGCCGCAAACACCGCGTTAGATATTTTACGCCGAGATTTGCAAAGCAATAAATAAACCTTTTGGCAAATTGGGGAAAAGTGGAAAGAATTCTTGGCATAGATTTTGGCTCAAAAAGGGTAGGTATGGCGCTTTCAGATATGCTTGGCATAACCGCTCAGCCGCTATTTACGCTTGAACGAAAAAACAAAGAAACCGATTTTGCGGTAATAGAAAAAATTATAACTGAAAAAAAAGTAAGTAAAGTTGTGCTTGGTCTGCCGCTAAATATGGACGGCAGTGAGGGCGAGTTGTGCCGGCTGTCAAGGGCATACGGCAAACAAATAAATGAAAGGTTTTCTATCAGCGTTGAGTTTTTTGATGAGCGCTTAAGCTCAATACAAGTAGAAAGAATGCTGATAGACGAGGCAGACATCTCCAGGGCAAAAAGAACCGGCGCAAAAGATAAACTGGCCGCCTGTATAATTTTGCAGGCCTATATGGACGCGCATAAAATAAGCGGCTAATCGCAGGTTTCTTTGGTATTTGGCAATTATTCGCAGTGGAGCACAAAATGGCGACATTTTTTATAATAGATGGCTACAATGTAATAAAGTTAGACCCTTCAGGTAAGCTTTCCGCCGGCACTCTTGAAACGCAAAGAGCGCGGCTAATAAAACTCATGCTTGAAAATAATCCATGCGGTAAAAATAAAGTAGCCGTTGTTTTTGACGGTCCAAAAGATATGTCAAATTGGGTGTTTCAAGAGAGTGAATTTACAAATTGCGGCATAGAAATTTATTTTAGCAGAGATGGACAAAGTGCCGATGACCGCATTGTTAAATTAGTTAGCGAAAGCAATAGTCCATCAAACATAATTGTTGTTACAAATGATAAAGGCATAAAAAAACGCTTAGCGGGAACAGGGTCCGCAGTGCAAAGTGCCGATGAATTTTTTAAAAAGCTTTTTCTTAAAACAGAAGTGAAACCGGCAATATCGCAAGAAAATTTTGGCGCGCAGGAAACGCAAAAAATAAATGATGAGTTTTCAAATTTATGGCTAAAAAAACGCTAACGACCATAATTTTATTAACCCTTGTTTTAAGCACCGCTTTGTGGCTAAAACTTCCAAAGGGCAATGTAAGCGTGCTTGTGCGTTATGGCGAGAGCGCGCGTGAAGTGGCAATGCATTTGGAACATTCAAAGGTTGTGCCATCTGGGAAAATATACCTGCTATTTTTGCGAGCAATCGGCGCAGATGCAAAATTGCAAAGCGGCTTTTACACATTTACACCGCGTTTTGAAAATTTTTTAACTATCACAAAAAAGCTTACATCAAAAACCGATGGGGAAAAAATAAAAGTAACTATCCCCGAGGGTTTTAACGCATTGCAAATTGCAAAACGCCTTGAAGAAAGTGGAGTGGTAAAACAAGCTGGGTTTTATGCCTATGTAAAAGAAAATAATCTTGAAGGTTACCTATTTCCTCAAACTTATTACCTCTCTGTTGGGCAAAGTATGCAAAGCGTTGCCAACAATATGCGCGCGGAGTTTTATGAAAACTTTACACCTGATATGCAAAAGCGCGCGCAAGAAATTGGTTTAAGTGAACGCTCGGTAGTTATACTTGCATCTATAATAGAGCGCGAAGCGGGGCAAGCGTACGAGATGTCGCGCATATCAGGTGTTTTTCAAAACAGATTGAAAAAAAGAATGCGCCTTGAGTCGTGCGCAACGGTGCTTTACGCGCTTGGCAAGCACAAAAAAAAACTTAGCATTGCGGATACAAAAACAAACTCGCCATACAACACTTATTTGCATGCAGGCCTGCCGCCCGGCCCAATTTGCAGCCCTGGCATTGATTCTTTGCGTGCCGTGCTCTATCCCGCGCAAACTCAAGATTTATTTTTTGTTTCAATTGGTTCTGGTACTCATGTGTTTTCTAAGAACTTTAGAGAACATGTAAAGCAGAAAATCAAGGCAAAAAAGTAAATAAAGTGGTACAATTTAGGCGCTTCATTTTTTAGCCAATATGGTTTAAGCCAAACCAACCCTTCGGCGAGATTAAAGTGTATCCTTCCGCAAAAGGGTCAGCACAAAAGGCCATTTTGCGCGAGACAGATTACTTAATAAAGGAGAAAATTATGAAGAAAAAAGCTTTAATTGGTTTTTTAGTTCTTATCTCTTTTTGTTTTTGCCAGTTAGTTTATGCCCGCCCGGCAAAGCATCCATATGTGCACAACAAACATCCGAAAGTGGTAAAAAAAGTTGTAGTTGTTCACACTCCTGCGCCGATAGTGGTAGTGCCTGTGGCTACTGCTCCAAGTGTTGTAGTTTCCGAAAGAGAAACTGTTTCTCAAGCCTGCTCATCAGAGGTAAAAATTGAGCAGGGAATAAAAAGCGGTGAGCTTACAGAAGACGAGGCAGCACAGCTTAAAGAAGGTCAAAAAGAAATACAAGACCTTAAAAGCAAAGCCGATTCAGATGGTGTTATAACCGAAAATGAAAGAGCTGAAATAAAAAATAAAATTAACGAAGAAAACCAAAAGATTTATAATGAAAAACATGACACGGAAAGAAGATAACTAATAATTTTGTGCTGAAATTAAAAGTGTTTTACAGAAAATAAATAAATGGTTGCATCTGTTTTGAAATATAATGTTTAAAAAGATTGTTTCAAGTAGCAACAACTAAGGCCGTCAATAAATGGATGTTACTTTGGTTGTTTTATGTAATGAAATTTGTAAAAAATACCACTATGAATAAAATTTACTTTGATCACAGCGCAACAACACCGTTAAAGCCGCAAGTACTTGAAGCTATGCTCCCATATTTCTCGGAAAATTTTGGTAACCCTTCAAGCGCTCATGGTTTCGGCCAGGAAGCTTTAACTGTCCTTGCAAAAGCAAGAGCAGAAGTTGCAGGCATACTAAATGCCCAAAGAGAAGAAGAGATAATTTTTACAAGTGGCGGTACAGAGTCGGACAATATGGCGTTAAAAGGTGTTGCCTATGCCCGCAAAAATGAAGGCAAGCATATAATTACAACACAAATTGAGCACCATGCTGTTTTATCTGTTTGCGAACAATTAGAAAAAGAGGGTTTTAGCATAACCTTTGTAGCGCCACAAAAAGATGGTTGTGTAAGCGTGCAAAGTGTAATAGACGCAATTCGCCCCGATACAATACTTATAAGTGTAATGCACGCAAACAATGAAACCGGTGCGTTAGAGCCAGTAGAAGAAATTGCAAATGTGCTTGAGCAAAAAAACATTTTGCGCCAAAACAGCGCTTTGCCGCAAATATATATTCATACCGATGCGGTACAATCTGCCGGAAAGATAACGCTTGATGTGCAAAAATTAAAAGTTAATATGGTTTCGCTTTCAGCGCATAAGTTTTATGGACCGAAAGGTATTGGCGTACTTTATGTTAAAAGCGGCACAAAAATAATTCCCCTGATGCAAGGTGGCCATCAAGAAAGAAATATAAGGCCGGGAACAGAAAATATACCGGGCATAGTCGGCCTTAGCGCCGCGCTTAAGCTCTGTGTTCAAAATATGCAAACTGAAAGTTTAAGGTTGGCTCAATTACGCGATCAGTTTGAAAACGGCATATTATCAAACATAAAAAAAGCCTATGTGAATGCAAGCAAATGCCCGCGTTTAAGTAATGTAACAAGTATAAGTTTTGAGGCAATAGAAGCTGAAGCGTTGCTTATAATGTTAGATATGGCAGGTATTGCAGTTTCCACAGGTTCTGCCTGCGCTTCCGGCTCGCAAGATGCATCACATGTATTACGCGCAATGGGTGTTGGCCCGGCGCTTGCAAGGGGCACTGTCCGTTTTTCACTTGGCGCTCAAAACACGCAGGAACAAATAGATTATGTGCTAAAAAAACTCCCGGAATTTGTGGCAAAGTTGCGCGCGATGTCGCCTGTGTGGAAAAGCTAAAAATGAAAAAGGTTTTAATTGCAATGTCTGGCGGTGTAGATTCGTCTGTAGCGGCAATGCTGCTAAAAGAACAGGGTTACGAGGTAGTTGGCGCGACAATGCGCCTTTGGCACTTTAACGACGATAAAAAACGCCCTGGTGGGTGCTGCTCCATTGAAGATATATCAGATGCAAAACGCGTTTGTAGTGCTTTAAACATTGCTCACTATGTTTTTAATTTTGAAAGTGAGTTTAAAGAGTTTGTAGTTGATAATTTTGTAAAAGAGTACTTCTGCGCAAGAACACCAAACCCCTGCATAATCTGCAATCAAAAAATGAAGTTTGAAATTTTTCTACAACGAGCTATTGCTATGGGTTTTGATTGTATAGCCACGGGGCACTATGCAAATATTGAGCGCGCGCAACATTTGCGCCTAAAAAAATCTACAGATAAAACAAAAGATCAGTCGTACGCGCTATTTCGTCTTAACGAAAAAAAATTAAAAAAGATATTGTTTCCGCTTGGTGAATTGTCAAAAAAAGAGGTGCGCCAAATAGCGCAAAACGCAAACTTACCGGTTGCGCAAAAGCCCGACAGCCAGGAGATTTGTTTTATAGATAATAACGATTATGGCACATTTCTAAAAAACTACGACCCGATTACCAAAATAAAAAAAGGCGACATATTAGATAAAAGCGGCAAAAAACTTGGGGTGCACAAAGGCCTTGCCTACTACACCGTCGGGCAGCGCAGTGGGCTTGGTTTATCAACACCTGAACCGAGATATGTTATATCTATAAACTCCGAAAACAACACCCTAGTCGTTGGTAAAAAAGAAGATGCGTACTCAAAGGTCTGTTTTGTGAAAGATGTGTCATGGGTGAACGCAATGCCGGAAAATAATTTTATAGCTGATGTTAAAATAAGGTACCTGCACACACCTGCGCAGTCACAAATAACGCTAAAAGGAAATTGTGCGAAAATAACCTTTTGTGAGCCGCAAATGGCAATAACCCCTGGACAGTCGGCTGTATTTTATGATGGCGAATATGTGCTTGGCGGTGGAGTTATAGTAAAAAACAACGAAAATATGTGAGCTAAAAAGTTTGCTAAAACCGTCAGTAAAATGGTATATTAAATTAAATTAAAATAACAAAAATAAAATAATAATCGGAGGCAGTTAAATGGCAAAAGTTAAGCGTGTAATTGGAAGAGAGATAATTGACTCTCGTGGGAACCCGACAGTTGAAGCAGATGTAATTTTAGATAATGGTGTAATAGGCAGGGCGGCAGTTCCTTCCGGGGCATCAACCGGTGAAAGAGAAGCTCTTGAACTCCGCGATGGCGACAAAAAAAGATTTCTTGGCAAAGGTGTTCTTAAGGCAGTTGAAAATGTAAATAAAATTCTTGGCCCGTCAATTGTTGGAAGTGAAATAACAGACCAGAAAAAAATAGACGGCATTATGCTTGCCGCCGATGGAACTGAGTTTAAATCAAAACTTGGCGCAAACGCAATTTTGGGTGTTTCGCTTGCATGTGCCCGCGCAGGCGCAAATGATCAAAAAATGCCGCTTTACAAATATATTCGCAATGCTTTCTCAATAAAATATGACACATATATCCTTCCAGTGCCGCTTATGAATATCATAAATGGTGGCGCTCATGCTGATAACAATGTTGACCTGCAAGAGTTTATGATTGCCCCGGTAGGCGCTCCATCTTTTAGGGAAGCACTTCGTATGGGCGCGGAAGTTTTTCATAACTTAAAAAAAGTGCTTAGCAAAAAGAATTATGCAACAAGCGTAGGCGATGAAGGTGGTTTTGCCCCAAACCTCGGCTCAAATGAAGAAGCTCTTGAAGTAATTGCCGCTGCAGTTGAGGCCGCAGGCTATAAGCTTGGTTCCGATGTGCTCCTTGCGTTAGATGTTGCCGCAAGCGAACTTTATGATGGCAGCATATACACCCTTGAAGGCGAAAAAATAGACAACAAAAAAACGTCAGAGCAAATGATAGCTTTTTACCAAAACCTTGCAAGCAAGTACCCGATAATATCAATTGAAGACGGCCTCAGCGAAAAGGACTGGGACGGTTGGAAAAAGCTTACCGACTCACTTGGCAAAAAAGTTCAGCTCGTTGGCGATGATATTTTTGTAACCAACACAAAAATATTCTCTGAAGGTATAAAAAAAGGCCTTGGCAACTCCATTTTAATTAAAGTAAATCAAATAGGTTCATTAACAGAAACTATTGCTGCGATACAAATGGCATATAATGCAGGTTATACGGCAGTTGTTTCTCATCGTTCAGGTGAAACAGAAGATTCATTTATCGCAGACCTCGCGGTAGCGCTTAACACAGGCCAAATAAAAACCGGTTCCGCTTCTCGTACAGACAGAATTTGCAAATACAACCAGCTTCTTAGAATTGAAGAAGAGCTTGGCGTATTGGCAAAGTATCCCGGTAAAAGTGCATTTAAGGTTGGTTAAATAAAATGCCACTCAAAAAAGGCACAAAAGTGCTCCTGATTGTTGGTGGCATCCTTGCTTTAACATTTCTCTTATTTAACGCAAGAGCAAGAAAAATAGTAAACATTTATGCTGAAAGCTCGCGGTTGCTTAGTGATATAGAGCGTTTAAAAACAGAAAACCAGCTTTTGCGTGATGAGTTGGAAATTGCAAGTAAAGACAGCGACTATCAGGAGTTTTTGGCTCGCAGAGACCTTGAGCTTATATCTGACGGGGAAGTTCAGTATTATTTTGGCAAAGGCAAAGCAAAAGATGAGGATAAATGATAAAGCGGATTTGGTTTGTAGGTTTTATCGTTTTGTTATTTTTTGCATCGCAGGCAAGTTGCGAACTTGTAGTTGATACAAACCAAGATGGTGGTGTGGTTCGTGAAGACAAAGATGTACAGCGCACCATGAAAGAAGCTGAGTTATTATTTAAGCAGGCAAACGAAAGTTTCGCCGGCGGCAACGAAGAAAAGGCGCAAGAACTGTACAACAAATCAATGGGGCTTTTTTATTCCATAGAGTTTTATCCATTTGATTACTATGGCGCCAAAGAAGAGTTTGAAAATGTTTTTTCAAAACTTAATCAGGCGTTATACACTGAAAATAAAGAAGACCTTACCCACAAAAGATATGCCACATTTGATTCGCCTGAAAAAAATCGGCTCTTTGAAAGATACCTTAAGTTGTACTCGCAGGGTCGCCTAAAAGAAGAAACAAGAAATGCGCTTAAGGCATCCGGCGCATATCGTCAAATGGTATTAGACATTTTAAAAGAGTACGACTTGCCGGAAGAGTTGGTTTATCTGCCGGTAGTTGAAAGTTCGTATAAAAATGATACACTTTCAAAGGCAGGGGCATTGGGTTTGTGGCAGATAATGCCCAAGCGTGCGCGGGCTCTAAACTTGCAGGTAAATATGTGGATAGATGAGCGCAAAGACCCGCAAAAAGCAACCCGTGCGGCAGCGCAGTATCTAAAAGATCTTTATGCTATGTTTAATAATTGGGGCTTGGCTCTTGCGGCTTATAATCGTGGTGAGTATGGTTTAGAGCGTGATTTAAAGTACTCAAAAACCACTAACATAAACGATGTAAGTAAACAAGAAGCTATCCCAAAAGAAACCGAGCACTTTGTACCAAAGTTTATGGCTGTAACAATTCTTGCAGATTATGCCGGCCAATACGGTTTTGAAGTAAATTATGATAACCCAACAAAGTATGACGAAGTAGCAATAAATACCGTGATAGATTTGAATATTGCGGCAAAATGTGCAGGAACAGACAGGGGAACCATAAAAGAACTTAACCCTGCGTTAAAGTTGTGGTGTACGCCGCCAAACTATCCCGACTTCAAGCTAAAAATTCCCGCGGGCAAAGCCAGAGAGTTTTTAGATAAAATAGCCGATGTAAAAGAATTAAACCCAACAAGCGGATACATAAAGTACAAAGTAAAAAGTGGCGATTTCTTAGAAAAAATAGCGGAAAAATTTTCCACATCTGCATCCTCAATAGAAGAGCTTAATGGCATAAAGCGTTCATCCTCTCTGCGTATTGGTAAAGTTCTTGCCATCAAGCCCGGTAGGGCGTATTATTCAAAAGATAAGTAAGAGCTTCTTGTAAAAATGTCATCTGGCCAATATCTATAAGCAAATAATAGTTAGTTGCTTAAAGGCATTGTTTAATTTGTAAGTTTGCGCTAACAAAAAAGATCACTCTTGATGCGTTAGTTAAAATGCGGCGCAAGGAGGAAATCAGCAATGAAAAGGCTTAGTGGATTAAATGATTTTGTTGCCTTTTCCTGGATTGGCATTACACTTGCGATAATTGCAGCTTTGGGTTTCTTTTTTGGGTGGTGGTTAGATAATACGTTGAACACAGCTCCACTTTTTATGATAGTTTTTGTGCTTGGCGGGGTTGCTTTGGGCTTTTTGCGGGTATATTTTTCGCTGGTTGAAAAAAATAAGCCAGATTCAAAGGCAAATAACGACGACCAAAAAGAGGATTAATGTTTACTAAAGGGCTTATATTCGGGCTTGTAGCGTCAAGTATCTACTTTTTTCTTTTGCGTTTAAGTGTTTCCAGAATTTTTTCTATAGAAGTGCAAAAACGCAAAATCGCCTATGTGTTGTTCTATGTAGCGCGGTTAATTGTTTTTGGAGCGCTGATTCTCGCCTTTTTGAAATATAATTTAGGCAGCCCAATCGGTATGCTTAGCGGTGTATTTGCCGGCGGTGTAATTTTTGTATTAACTAATAAATTTTCTAAAACTAAAAATAAATAGGGCATTTTGGAGAGTTAGTTTCTATGCATGGCGTTCCAGAGGCAATTGGTTACCATATAGGCATACCCACAATAGTGTTTATGAACTTTGTAGCAATAGGTATCCTTGCGCTACTGTCTTTTCTTGCTACTCGCCGCATGTCAATTGTGCCAAGCGGAATGCAAAATGTTTTTGAAGTGCTTTTTACTTTTGTATTTGACCTGGCCGATTCTATTATTGGCGCGCAATCAAAAAAATACTATCCGCTTTTTATTGGGCTTTTCCTTTACATACTTACATCAAACCTAATGGGTGTAATTCCAGGTATGGTATCACCCACCTCAAACATAAACACCACGCTTGCCTTAGCTTTGATAATCTTTTTAAGCACCCATTTTTTTGGCATAAGAAAAAAGGGGCTGCTTAAGTACTTAGACGGGCTTTGCCATGGTGTGCCTATTTGGTTAAAACCAATGATGTTTGTTATAGAAATAATTAGTGAGCTTGCAAGGCCCATATCTTTATCGTTTCGTTTATTTGGCAATATGATGGCAAAAGAACTACTTTTGGCTATTCTCGCATTGTTAATAATTGTATTCTTCCAATCACATGGAATGTTGCAAAAAGCGCTTGGGGTGGTGCCGCTTGTATTGCAACCTCTAATGTTGCTATTTGGTTTATTTGTAGCTTTTATACAGGCGTTTATATTCACGGTGCTTTCCATATTTTACATTGGCGGCGCTGTTGCTGAAGATCATTAATTACAAAGATACATAAAACGGAGGAAGTAAGTATGAGAAAGTTATTGTTGTTAAGTGTATTTGTTGTATCGTTTATTGTTGCCGGTGTCGGTATGTGCGTGGCAAGTGAAGATCCATCTGGCACAGGTATCAGTGCCGCAAACAACTTGGGTAAGGCGATGTTTTTTACAGGTGCCCAGTTAGCTGCTGCTTTGGGGCTAGGGATTGCTGCCGCAGGTTGCGGTATAGCTCAGGGTATTGCGGTTGGTAAAGCCGTAGAGGGTGTTGCCCGTCAGCCACAAGAGTCGGGTAAAATTCAAACACTTATGCTTATTGGTCTTGCAATTATAGAGTCGCTTACAATTTACGCGCTGGTTATTGCGCTAATTTTAATTTACGCAAATCCGTTTAAAGCGTATTTTGCGGGATAATGTATGGTTGATATAAACTGGCAAATACTTCTTGTACAAAGTGGAACTTTCCTTTTGGCTGTTCTTGTTTTATGGAAGTTTGCGTGGGGGCCATTAACAAAAATGATGCAGGATCGCACCCAGCAAATAAAAAATACCATAGAGCAAGAAAAGAAAAAACTTGACGAGGCCTCTGCCGCAAAAGCCGCTTACGCGCAAAAACTTGAAGAGTTAGAAAAACAGGTTACAGAAATACTCAGACAAAGCGCACAAGACGGTAAAAAAACTACGGAAGAGATAATTCGTCAGGCGCACATAGAGTCAAAGAAAATTTTAGAAAATGCTTCAAGGCAAATAAAAGATGAACAAGAAGCGGCAATGGTTCAAATAAGGCGCGATACGATAGAAATTTCTTTCCAAATAGCTGAAAAAATTTTAAAAGAAAAAATTGACACACCAATGCGTCAAAAATTTGAAGCAGAGTTTATAGGCAAGCTTGAGGGGCACAGTTAATGGATGAGGTTGCAGCATACTATATTGCATCCGCGCTCTATGCGCAAGCGGCAAAAAAAAACGAAGTTGAAGAAACGCAAAAAGAGCTTGCTGTTTTAGATGAAATTTTTACCTTGGAGGATAGGTTTAACGCATATTTCTCTCACCCGTTTGTTAGTCAAGCGCAAAAGTTGACGCTTCTGCGTAAAATAGTAAGCTCACAAATGCTTATAAAGTTTCTGGGGCAGTTAATAGATAAACAGTTCTTTGGTTATTTGCCGAATATATTTAAAGCATACAAGAATATATCCTGTGCCAAAGGTGGAATAAGCCGGGCAAGCGTAAAAACTGCCAATGCTTTATCACCACAGACAATGGAGAAATTTATTTCTGCTGTGCGTAAAGTTGCCGGTACAAAGGCAGACATAGAGTTTTTACAGGACCCAAAGCTTCTTGGCGGTGTTGTGGTAAAAATAGACAACAAGGTTTATGACGGTTCAATAAAAAGGCAAATGAAACTTCTTAAAGAGAGGTTGTTACTAGAATGAAAACTGATGAAATTATTGGATTTATCAAAAAACATTTAGACGAGCATTCCAGTTCAATGCAAATTGACGAGGTTGGTTCGGTAATTCAGGTTGGCGACGGAATTGCAAAAATTTACGGCCTTGAAAAAGCAATGGTCAGCGAACTTTTGCTTTTTCCCAGTGGTGTTTACGGCTTGGTGTTAAACTTAGACCGCGAAACCGTTGGTGTTGCTATTTTAGGTTCGGATAACGCCATAAAAGAAGGCGACGAAGTGCGCCGCACCGGCAAAGTTTTTTCGGTGCCGGTAGGTGCCGAATTAATTGGCAGAGTTGTCAACCCGCTTGGCCATGCAGTAGACGGCAAGGGTGCGATAAAAACAAAAACAACCCGCCCAATTGAAGTAATCGCCTCTGGTGTTATTGACAGGCAGCCAGTACGCCAGCCATTGCAGACGGGCATAAAGGCAATTGATTCTATGATTCCAATAGGCCGTGGACAAAGAGAGCTCATAATTGGCGACCGCCAGACCGGCAAAACGGCAATAGCGCTTGATGCCATAATAAATCAAAAAAATGAAAATGTTCTATGCATATATGTTGCTATTGGCCAAAAACAATCCGTAGTGGCAAGGATAGTAGAAAAATTACATGCTCACGGCGCAATGCAATACACCATTATTGTATCAGCCACAGCCAACGACCCTGCCCCATTACAGTACATTGCTCCATACTCGGGTGTTGCCATGGCGGAGGAGTTTCTTTATGCCGGTAAAGATGTTTTAATTGTTTATGATGATCTTTCAAAGCATGCTGTTGCTTATCGTCAAATGTCTTTGTTGCTTCGCCGTCCACCGGGGCGTGAAGCATACCCTGGCGATGTGTTTTATCTGCACTCAAGGTTACTAGAAAGAGCGGTTAAGCTTAGCAACGAAAAAGGTGGCGGGTCAATAACGGCTTTGCCAATTATTGAAACTCAGGCAGGTGATATTTCGGCCTACATACCAACAAATGTTATTTCAATTACAGATGGTCAGATATATTTAGAAGCAAATCTATTTTACGGTGGCGTAAGGCCTGCTGTTAATGCCGGCCTTTCTGTGTCGCGTGTTGGCGGCTCGGCACAAATTAAGGCAATGCGGCAGGTTTCTGGCCGTTTAAGAATTGACCTTGCCCAATACAGGGCGCTAAGCGCTTTCGCGCAATTTGGTGCCGACTTAGACCAGAAAAGTAAAAACTCGCTTTTACGGGGTGAAAAGCTTGTTGAGATATTAAAACAAGATGAAGCCGTACCACTGCCTGTAGAAAAAGAAACCATTATTGTATACGCAGGCGTAAACGGTTTTGTTGACGATATACCGGTAGAAAAAATAAAAGCTTTTGAAACAAAACTTTTTGCCGCATACGACAAAAAATTATCGCACCTGACGCCAATACTAAAAAAAGAAGGCGTAACTGAAAAAGCAACAATTGAAATAAACGCTCTAATTACCGAGTGCAAACAAGAGTTTCTATCAAACGGGAAATAAATGTCTAACCTGCGCGAACTACGAAGAAGAATAAAAAGTGTAAAAAGCATAAAGCACATAACAAGTGCAATGCAAAAAATTTCTGCAAGCCGCCTTATGCGCGCAAAAAAACGCTTTTTAAACGCAAAGCCCTACGCTGGAGTTATTTTAGAAATGCTCTCATCGGTAATAGCTGAGTGTGGTGGTGTTTCCGCCCACCCGTTGCTTGAAATAAACCATGGTAAGCAATCTTTGCTTTTTGTAATTTCCGCAGACAAGGGCCTTTGTGGCGCTTTCAACTCTTCACTTTTGCGAAAAGTAGATGGTTTTTTAGCAGAAAAAAACACGAAAGGCGCCGCGGTCTCGCTGGTATGTTTTGGTAAAAAAGCAGTAGACCATTTTAAGAGAAACAAACAAAAACTTTTGCTTGAGTATCAAAACATCCCGGTATTTCCAAAGTTCCCGTATATTTCAACAATTGCCGATGAGTTAATTGAGCGTTACACAAAAAAAGAGTTTGCGGGCGTATATGTGGCGTATAACAAATTTATTTCCTCATACAAGCAAGTGCCCGAAATAACCAAACTTTTCCCTTTGGATGTGCCTAAGGCAGACCGGCAAGAGCTAAGTTATATATACGAACCATCCGCTCAGGTGCTTTTTGGCGAGCTGTTAAGTGCTCGCGTTAGAGCATTTATTTGGAGTGTTATATTAGAGTCGTCAATAGGAGAGCATTCTACAAGAATGATAATGATGGAGCAGGCATCGCTAAATGCCGGCCGTATGATAGATACCCTTGTTCTTAACTCAAACAAACTGCGTCAATCAATAATTACAAAAGAGCTTACAGAAATAGTTGGCACTTCAGAGGCGTTAAAATAAATTTAATATAGTACGCGTTTTTTCGTACTAAAAAAGGTAATAAAATGGCAATAGGAAAAGTAGTTCAAATTATCGGACCAGTAGTAGATGTTGAATTTAAAATGACAGAGATACCTCGTCTTTACAACGAGCTTAAGGTTGCGGGGGTTACACTTGAAGTAATGGCGCATATTGGTGAGGGTGTTGTGCGCGCCATAGCGCTTGGGCCAACAGAAGGCCTTTCAAGAAACCTTGATGTGGAAGATACCGGCGGCCCGATAAAAGTAAAAGTTGGCAATAAAACACTTGGCCGTTTAATGAATGTTTTAGGCGAGCCAATGGATAATGGCGGCCCAATAGAGTCGGAAAAATATGCCCCTATTCATAAACCATCGCCCGGCTTTGTGGCACAGGAAGTTGAAACAAAAATATTTGAAACCGGCATAAAAGCTGTTGATTTGCTTGCCCCATTTCCAAAGGGCGGCAAGGTTGGTTTGTTTGGCGGTGCCGGTGTTGGTAAAACAGTTGTTGTTATGGAACTTATAAGAAACATTGCAACACAACACGGCGGTATTTCGGTGTTTGGCGGTATAGGCGAGCGTACGCGCGAAGGCAATGATTTATATATTGAAATGAAGCAATCCGGAGTATTAGATAAAACAGTGCTTGTTTACGGTCAAATGAATGAACCTCCCGGATCGCGCCTGCGGGTAGGTTTTACCGCAATAACAATGGCCGAGTATTTTAGAGACGAAGAAAAACAAGATGTTTTACTTTTCATAGACAATGTTTTTAGATATGTGCTTGCCGGCGCCGAAGTTTCAACACTATTAGGCAGAATGCCATCGGCGGTAGGTTACCAGCCGACACTTGCAACAGATATGGGTGCCCTTGAAGAGAGAATAACCTCAACGCACTCAGGTTCAATAACATCGGTGCAGGCGGTTTATGTTCCGGCCGATGACCTTACGGACCCTGGTGTTGCCACAGTGTTCAGCCATTTAGACGCATCGGTGGTTCTTTCAAGGCAGATATCTGAGCTTGGTATATATCCGGCGGTTGACCCGCTTGAGTCAACCTCAACAATCCTTCAACCCTCTATTGTTGGCGAAGATCATTACGCCGTTGCCCGCGGCGTGCAAAAAGTGTTACAACGCTACCGCGAATTGCAAGACATAATAGCCATTTTGGGCGTTGAAGAACTTTCCGACGAAGATAAGCTGATAGTATCACGCGCGAGAAAAATTCAGCGTTTCCTTTCACAGCCCTTTTTTGTTGCTGAAAGCTATACAGGCAGAAA
>Ga0247841_10005333_pt1 | contig 20927 bp, 15 predicted proteins | sample LaCruzMarch2015__2_FD_192410 | JGI IMG/M metagenome (GOLD analysis project Ga0247841, IMG submission 192410) | Freshwater microbial communities from meromictic Lake La Cruz, Castile-La Mancha, Spain - LaCruzMarch2015_18m | ecosystem: Environmental > Aquatic > Freshwater > Lake | place: Spain... | reverse complement strand
GTGTATAGCTAAGATAAAAGGAGTAGCTCTAGGATATAAAAAATCATATCAATTAGGTATACATCTTTTAACCCTGCCTTTGATTATAGCCCTGATTTCTAGCATATTTGTTTTTCAAATCACTATCCCATTTTTCTTCATAGTACTACTATTAATACTAGCTGTGTTTAATATAGAGAAAAAAGTAGCATAGCTCTTTTTAAGCCTTGACACTTTTCGTAAAAAAGAATAGTATATATATACAACAAAAAAGAAGTGGCCACTTTACTCTAAGAAAATTAAATACCCTCAAACCGGTATATTTTTAGTCATGTGAATATGCGCGGTCTTGCTTAAGACGCATGCGCTTCATGAAAATCTAACACTTTTACGATTCTTTCCGGTTGAGGGATAAGCCCTAAATGATTAGGGTCTTTTGTGTTTTTAATAGGTTAATTAAAATTTAAATTAATATAAATTAACTGCGAGGTAAGAGCTATCCTTGCAAAATTACAAATGGCAGAGATCATAAAAAAAGTAAAAAACTTTTCTAAGTCAAAGCTTTCTTTTTCGACTCCCCACCTCCTTACAATGCAAAAGGAGACATGGGAAGATTTTTGGAAAGTAAGAGTCAAGGAACTTTTTTCAGAAATATCTCCAATTAGAGATTACACTGGAAAAGAATTCGAACTTTGGTTTCAAGACTACAAACTTGGTAAACCAAATTACAAGAATGGTTTAGAAGCCAAAAAGAATAACGATTCTCTAGAATCTCCGCTAAGAGTTAAAATTAGGTTAGTAAACCTAAAAACAAAAGAGGTAAAAGAACAAGAAGTGTTTCTTGCTGATTTCCCAGTCATGACTGAAAGGGGTACTTTTGTTGTAAACGGAGTAGAAAGAGTAGTTGTTTCCCAGTTGATAAGATCTCCTGGAGCTTTTTTTACAGCAAGATCCTTTAGAGCAAAGAACTACTTTGGTTCTAAAATCATTCCAAACAGAGGTGCTTGGCTTGAATTCGAAACAGAAGATTCAGGATTCATTGGTGTAAAAATCAACAGAAAGAGAAAGGTTCCAGCTACAACCTTGTTAATGGCTTTAGGTCTAGATAATGTAGAAAAAGTTGAAAAAGAGTTCAAAGACGTAGATACAGGAGAAATACAGTATATAAAGGAAACATTAAGAAGAGACACCTGTAAAGACCAAAAAGAAGCTCTAGTTGAGGTATATAGAAGGTTAAGACCAGGTGACCTAGTTACTCCAGATACAGCTCAAGATTTGATCTTTAATATGTTTTTTAACTTTGACAGATATGATTTGTCATCTGTAGGAAGATGGAAAACATGGCAAAGACTTCCTAATTTATCTCCAGCTAAGAAAGATAAAGATATTTCAATTGAAGACAGGATTTTAAAACTAGAAGATATTATAGAAGTAGTAAAAGAAGTTATCAGATTAAATAACGATCCTAACGCAAAGCCAGACCAAGTTGACCACTTAGGAAACAGAAGAGTAAGGACGTTAGCCGAATTGATGCAAAATCGATTGAGAGTTGGTTTGATGAGAATGGAAAGAATTATTAAAGACAAAATGTCTACACTCGACGTAGAAACCATTACTCCTATCCAGTTGATAAACCCAAGACCGTTAATGGCAGTAGTAAAAGAGTTTTACACTTCTTCTCAGTTTTCCCAGTTTATGGATAACGAAAATCCTTTAGCTGAATTAGAGCACAAGAGAAGATTAACAACTACAGGTCCCGGAGGTTTAACAAGAGAGAGAGCGGGATTTGAAGTTAGAGACGTGCAACCATCACACTACGGAAGAATTTGTCCTATTGAAACTCCAGAAGGACCAAACGTAGGTTTGGTAGGTCACTTAGCTTCCTTCGCTAAAGTAAACCCATACGGTTTTATCGAAGCCCCATATTTTAAAGTTAGAAACGGTAAAGTTACTGATGAAGTTCATTATCTTTCAGCTCAAGAAGAAGAAAGATATTGTATAGCTCCAGCTTCTGTTCCTATCGAAGAGAAAACAGGAAAGATATTAGCTGAAATACCACCAGATAAAGTGGAAGCCAGAGTAAAAGGAGAGCCAGATGAAGTTGAAATATCTAGAATTGACTACATCGACGTGTCTTCAAAACAATTCATTTCTGTAGCTACTTCATTGATCCCATTCTTACAAAACGATGATGCATCCCGTGCTCTTATGGGTTCAAACATGCAACGTCAGGCAGTTCCTCTATTGAGACCAGAGGCTCCTTTGGTTGGAACAGGAACAGAAAGAAACGTTGCCCGTGATTCAGGACAAGTTATTCTAGCTGAAGCTAATGGTGTAATTAAAGAAGTTGATGCTTCACATATTAAAGTTCAATACGATATTTCAGGAAAGAAAGTTGAAGAAGATTACGAACTACAAACCTTCGTAAGAACAAACCAATACTCATGCTTCCATCAAAAACCAATTGTATACAAAGGAGAAGAGGTAAAGAAAGGAGACGTATTAGCTGATGGAGCTGCTATCTCACAAGGTAGATTGGCTTTAGGCAGGAATATATTAGTTTGTTTCTTACCTTTAAGAGGAGGAGGATTCGAAGACTCAATGTGTATCTCAGAAAAACTAGTTAAAGAAGATGAATTCACTTCAATACATATTGAAGACTTCACTTGCGACGTAAGAGAAACAAAGCTTGGACCTGAAGTTACAACATCTGATATTCCAAACGTTGGAGAAGAGAAATTAAAAGATCTCGATGAAGAGGGAGTTGTTAGAGTTGGAGCCGAAGTCGGTCCTAATGATATTTTAGTTGGAAAGATTTCTCCAAAAGGTGAAGCAGAATTAACACCAGAAGAAAGATTGTTAAGAGCTATCTTCGGAGAAAAGGCAAAAGATGTAAAAGACACATCTTTAAGGATGGAACACGGAAAGAAAGGAAAGGTAATCAATGTTAAAATCTTTTCAAGAGATTTAGGACACAAATTAGAGCCTGGTGTAATTAAGAAAATCCAGGTTGAAATTGCCGAAACAAGAAAAGCAAAAGTTGGAGATAAGCTAGTAGGAAGACACGGAAACAAAGGAGTTGTTTCAAAGATTTTACCTGAAGCAGAAATGCCATTCTTAGCTGACGGAACGCCAGTTGATTTGGTAATTTCACCTTTGTCTGTTCCTTCTCGTATGAACTTAGGTCAGATTTTAGAAACTCACTTAGGATGGGCAGCTCACAAATTAAACTACATAGCCATATCTCCTGCTTTATTAGGAGCTGATAAAGAAGATATTAAGAGAGAATTAAGAGAAGCTGGTTTACCAGAATCTGGTCAAACGATTGTTTACGATGCAAAGACAGGTTCACCATTCCCAAGACCAATTACAGTAGGATATATGTACGTAATGAAGTTAATCCACATGGTTGATGATAAAGTTCACGCAAGATCAATTGGACCTTATTCATTAATTACACAGCAACCATTAGGAGGAAAGGCTCAATTCGGTGGTCAGAGATTTGGAGAAATGGAAGTCTGGGCATTAGAAGGATATGGAGTAGCTCACACATTACAAGAAATGTTGACTATTAAATCTGACGACGTACAAGGAAGAGCCGCAGCTTACGAATCAATTTTAAAAGGTGAACCAATTAGGAATCCAAATATTCCCGCCTCCTTTAACTTATTAGTCGCTGAGTTAAAGTCTTTAGGATTGGCAGTCGAGGTTAAAGAAAAACCACGACAAGAGAGGGATGATAGAAGAGAAGATAAAAGGAATAATAATTAATTTTTTACATCCATGCGAGTACTAGATTTAGAATCAATAAGAATAAAACTTGCCTCTCCTGAAGATATAATGTCATGGTCTCATGGTGAAGTTTTAAAACCTGAAACCATAAACTACAGAACTCAAAAGCCTGAAAAGGACGGTCTTTTCGATGAAAGAATATTCGGACCAGAAAAAGATTACGAGTGCGCTTGTGGAAAATATAAAAGAATTAGATACAAGGGAGTAGTTTGCGACAGATGCGGGGTAGAGGTAACAAAATCTCAAGTTAGAAGAGAGAGAATGGGACACATTAAATTGTATGCCCCAGTTTCCCATATCTGGTTTTTAAGAGGAGTTCCATCAAGAATGGGATTAGTCCTAAACAAGAGCTCTCAACAATTAGAGAAAGTTATTTACTTCTCTTCGTATATAATAACCAAAGTTGACTCAGAAGCTAGAGACAGAGTTCTAGAGGCCATAGAACAAGAATACAAAGCAAAAGTAAAGAAAGAAACAACTGAAGCCGCTAAGAATGAATTGAAATCAGCCAGAGAAAAAGCCAAAGAGGAAGTATTAGATATTAAGGTTTTAAAGATATTATCTGAGGTTGTTTATCACGCTCTTTCAATGAAATACGGAGAGATGTTTGAAGCAGGAACCGGAGCAGAAACAGTAAAAGAACTATTCTCAAAGATTGATTTGAAAATGGTTGTTGAAGAATTAGAGATAGAAGCTAAAGAAGCTCCTCCTGTAATGAAAAAGAAAGTTTTAAGAAGATTAAAGCTATTCCAGGGTATGCTTTCAGCTGGTGTAAGACCAGAATGGATGTTTATCGACGTTCTTCCAGTGTTACCACCTGATTTGAGACCAATGGTTCAATTAGATGGAGGAAGATACGCTTCATCGGATTTAAACGATCTTTACAGAAGAGTTATCAATAGAAACAATAGATTAAAATATCTTCAAGAGATTTCAGCTCCAGCTGTTATCGTTAGAAACGAAAAGAGAATGTTACAAGAAGCAGTAGATGCTTTGATTGATAACGAAATGAGAAAGGGAGTTACTACAACAGCTACAACTGGTGGAAAGAGATTGTTAAAATCTTTAGCTGCTATGTTAGCTGGAAAGCAAGGAAGATTTAGACAAAACCTATTAGGTAAGCGTGTTGACTACTCAGGAAGATCCGTTATTGCCGTAGGTCCTGAATTGCATTTTTCACAATGTGGTTTACCAAAAACATTAGCTTTAGAAATGTTTAAGCCTTTTGTAATCAAGAGAATCTTAGACAAAGAACTAGCCTACAATATCAGAGGAGCAGCTAGATTAATTGAAGAGAAGACTCCAGAAGTTTGGGCTATTCTTGAAGAAATTGTAAAAGAAAAGCTAGTGATGTTAAACCGTGCACCAACATTGCATAGACTTGGTATCCAAGCTTTTAGGCCCGTTCTTACAGAAGGTGAAACAATTAAACTTCACCCTCTAGTTTGTGAAGCTTTCAACGCTGACTTCGACGGAGACCAAATGGCCGTGTATTTGCCTTTGTCTGACGAAGCTCAAAAGGAAGCAAGAGAGATAATGCTTTCTTCATTAAACCTTTTGAGGCCAGCTACAGGTATGCCGGTTATGGGACCATTCAGAGATATTGCTTTAGGTTGTTACTTCTTAACAAACCAAAAAGAACCAGAAGCTGGTAAGGTATTGAAAACATATTCATCAGAATCAGAATGTGTCACAGCCTATGAATTTGGATTTTTAGGATTGAATGAAAAGATGATAGTTCCAAATCCTAAAGTAGATCATATGGAATTAATCGAAACTTCAGTAGGTAGATTAATTCTAAACACATCTTTACCAAGGGATTATCCATATATTAATAGACTAATCGATAACAAGGCCTTAAAGGGAATTGTTAGAGAAGTTATTGAAAAATATCCTAACGAACAAGCAGTCGCTATTATCGACAATATTAAAACATTAGGATTTGAGCACTGCACATTGTCTGGAGTAAGTTGGGGTATGGATGATTTAATTGTTCCTAAAGAAAAAGGAGCGTTAATAGCTGAAGCTGAAAAAGAAGTAAAACAAATCGATAGTCACTATGAAAAAGGTTTACTTTCAGCTGAAGAAAAGACCTCTCAAAAGATTATCATTTGGCAAGCCGTTAAATCTAAATTAGAAGTTTTGTTAAAAGCAACTCTTCCAAAAGATGGACCAGTTATGTCTATCATTAACGCTGGAGCTAGAGCCACATGGGCTCAGCCAGTGCAGATGGCAGGTATGAAAGGTTTGGTGAACAACCCATCAGGAGATATTATCGAATTACCTGTTAAATCTTCATTCGCAGAAGGATTTAACGTGCTAGAATATTTCATTTCTACTCACGGAGCTAGAAAGGGTACAGCTGACACAGCTTTGAGAACTTCTTCAGCAGGTTACTTAACTAGAAGGCTAGTTGATGTTGCTCACGATATTATCGTTACCGAAGATGACTGTGGAGATAAAGTTGGTCTCACAGTTTACAAAAAAGACGCCGATGTAATTGAACAAAATTTCTTATTCAAACTAGTTGGTAGAACTTGTTTAGAAGAAGTATCACACAACAAAGAAGTTATTGTTAAAAAAGGAGAATTGATTAATTGGAATCAAGCTCAAAGAATTGTTAAAGAGGGAATAGAAAGAGTAGTAGTTGCCTCTCCTTTAACTTGCAAGAGTATCCAAGGAGTTTGTCAAAAGTGTTACGGTTGGGACCTAGGTAGAAACCATCAGATAAAGCTTGGCGAAGCAGTAGGTATTGTAGCTGCTCAAGCTATCGGTGAACCAGGTACACAGTTAACATTAAGAACTCACCACTTAGGAGGTATCGTTGGAGCTGGTGATATTACTCAAGGTTTACCTAGAATCGAAGAAATCTTTGAATGTAGAGTTCCTAAAGGAGAAGCCATAATGTCTTTAACTGATGGAACGGTTGTTGGTATCGACGAAGAAAAGAGAATCGTCAGAATACAACCTTCTGATAAAAAGAAAAAAGATGTTATGGAATACAAGATTCCTGGAAGAATCGCTATCATTGTTGAAAAAGGACAAGAGATAAAAGAGAACTATGCCTTATGTGAAGGAAGCTTAGATCTTAAAAAGCTTTACAAAACAGCTGGCTTAGAAGAAGCTCAGAAATATATATTAAAAGAAGTTCAAAAGATTTATTCTTCCCAAGGAGTTGATATTCACGATAAACACGTTGAGGTTATAATCCAAAAGATGTTTTCAAGAATGAAAATTAGAGAAGAAGGAGGTAGTAAATGGATTAAAGGTGAAGTTGTAGAAAGAACCGTATTCAACGAAGAAGTTGATAGATTAAAGAAGGCTAAAAAAGATTTACCAATAGGCACACAGGTGTTATTAGGCATCTCAGAAGTTTCTTTAAACTCAGAATCATTCTTGTCAGCAGCTTCATTCCAGCAAACTTCAAGAGTGCTTATCAAAGCAGCTTTGGAGGGTAAGGAAGATAAATTACGTGGTCTAAAGGAAAACGTAATTATTGGTAAGCTTATCCCGGTTGGAACAGGATTTATTCCAAAGATTAAAGAGAAGGACTAGTAAAAACAAAAAGCCGCTTTAAACAAGCGGTTTTTTGTTGTATAAATACAGCTTGAATGATTAAATAGAGGTGATATAATAGAGTAATTTAGTAAAACTAAATTTCATTTGAATTGATAACGTTATGGCTAAAATTAAAGAAAAAGAGATAAAAACAAACGGTAAAGTAAAAGACGAAAAAGTAAAACCCACAGTTTTAAGTTCGTGGACTAAAAGATGGATTAAGGCCATTTTAATGTTTTTAGTAGCTGTTGTTGTCTCATTATCTTTTTTCGGAAAAGCAGGTTCAGCTGGCGATATGTTCGTAAATGTTTCTAAGTTTTTGTTGGGTCAGGCGATATATACTGTACCCTTCTTTTTGTTTGTAGGAGGATTAATCTTTTTAAAATCTAGAAAGAAAGGTAGAAACCTTTCTATGTTTATAGCCATACTAATTTCTTTAATTGGTGTAGCGGGAATATTAGCAGCTAAAGATTTAACTCTAAAAGTTGGAGGTGGTTGGACAGGATATTTGTTAGCTAGATTGTTCGTAGGATTCTTCGGAGTGTTAGTCGCCAATATCATCTTCGGAGCAATTCTTTTAATTGGTTTATTCATCTTCTTGCAATTTATCTGGCAAGATATTCCAAAGAAAGAAAAAGAAGAAAAGAAGCCTTCGTTTGTTTTGAATAATCAAGATACAGATACAATGAAGATTAGGGGAGGGGGTACCGATGAAAAACCAGAAAAAGCAAAAGCAGAACCATCTAGAGTTTCGTTATTCAAAAAAGGTGGAATGGATGATCAACCTGAAAAGATTAAGTTAGCTAAACCAACTACAGCTTCAAAGAGTGAATATATCTTACCGCCGTTAGATTTGTTGAATAAAAACGAGTCAGCTCCTACTTCAGGAAACATCAAAGAAAACTCGATGATAATTAAGAGTACATTAGAAAACTTTGGTATCCCTGTTGAAATGTCAGAGGTAAATATTGGTCCTACTGTTACTCAGTATGCCTTTAAACCAGCTGAAGGTGTTAAACTTTCAAAGATTACAACGCTATCTAATAACCTAGCTTTAGCGCTAGCCGCTCACCCGATTAGAATCGAGGCTCCTATTCCAGGAAAATCTTTAGTGGGTATTGAGGTGCCGAATAAAGTAAGATCAATCGTTACTTTAAGAAACTTAATTTCTCATCCTAATTGGACAAATTCTACAACCCCATTAATGGTTGCTTTAGGGAGAAACGTAGCAGGAGCTCCGGTATATACAGATATTACCGAGGGTCCACACTTGTTAGTAGCTGGAGCTACAGGTACAGGTAAAACAATCTTTTTAAACACATTGATCATGTCTTTGTTATACAAATGCACACCAGATACTTTGAGAATGATCATGGTTGACCCTAAAAGAGTTGAATTCCAACACTACAATGATATTCCTCATTTGTTATGTCCTGTAATCTATGACGCTCAAAAGACAATAAATGCTTTGCAGTGGTTAACGCATGAAATGGAAAGAAGATTCGAAGTGTTTTCTGAAATACCAACAAGAAACCTTGCTACGTATAACTCGAATAAAACTGTTATTGCTAATGGTTCTCAACTTCCATACATCGTATTCGTAGTTGACGAGTTAGCTGATTTAATGGCTGCGAAAGGCAGAGAGCTAGAGGCTGGTATTGTGAGATTAGCTCAGATGGCGAGAGCAACAGGTATTCACCTCGTATTAGCCACACAGAGGCCATCTGTAGAAGTTATCACAGGTTTAATCAAAGCTAACGTACCAACTAGAATAACATTCCAAGTTTCCTCTCAAGTTGATTCAAGGACGGTTATCGATACTTCTGGAGCTGAAAAACTATTAGGAGCTGGAGATATGTTGTTCTCTTCTGCTAAGTCAGCTAAGATCAGTAGAATACAAGGACCATATATTTCTGAAAAGGAAGTAGCTAAAGTATCCTCTTTCATATCCGATCAGAGAGAAAAGTTTGCAGAACCTCAATCTGTACTAGTCCAAAATCTTAAAGATGCTCTAGAACAACAAGATCCAAAAGAAGGGGGGTCTCAGGGTGACGCAGCATTCTTTGGAGATGACGATCCGTTATTTAACGAAGTAAAGAAGATTGTTTTAGAAACTAAAAAAGCCTCAGCTTCATTTTTACAAAGAAGATTAAGAATAGGATATTCAAGAGCTGCAAGATTAATTGATATGTTAGAAGAAAAAGGATTAGTAAGTCCAGCCGACGGAGCTAAGCCTCGTGAAGTGTATGCGGATAAAGCTGATTTCGTTTCTCAGATATCTGGAGCTAAACCAGATGAATCAGAAGACACTCCAAAAGAAGACGGTTGGCAAAAAGTGTAAATATATATTATGACAAAACCAAAAAAAGAAGAAGCTAAAAAAGAAAACAAAGCTTTAAACAGCGCGCTCGATGAGATCAAAGAACGCTTTGGCGAGGGCTCTATCATGACAATGCGAGAGATACACGCTGTTAACGTTGACGTAATCCCAACAGGCTCTATCGCTATGGATATGGCTTTAGGTGTAGGTGGAATGCCGAGGGGTAGGATTATAGAAATATATGGAGCTGAATCATCTGGTAAAACAACACTATCATTACATGTTATAGCCGAAGCTCAAAAGAAAGGAGGAACGTGTGCTTTTATCGACGCAGAACATGCTATGGATCCAGATTATGCAAAGAGGATTGGTGTTAATGTTGATGACCTATTAATCTCTCAGCCAGATTCAGGAGAGCAAGCTTTGCAAATTGTGGAAACATTAGTAAAAACAGGAACAATCGCCGTAATTGTTGTAGATTCTGTGGCGGCTTTAACTCCGCAAAGAGAAATTGAGGGTGAAATTGGCGACCAGCACATGGGTTTACAAGCGCGTTTAATGAGTCAAGCATGCAGAAAACTTTCGGCAACGATGTCAAAGACGAACACAATGGTTATTTTTTTAAACCAAACCAGAATGAAAATTGGAATGGTTTTTGGAAATCCAGAAACAACACCCGGTGGCTTGGCATTAAAATTTTATGCTTCAGTAAGAGTTAATTTAGCCCGTACTGCACAAATAAAAGCAGGTGACGAAATCATTGGAAACCGAGTGAAAGCAAAAATCGTAAAGAACAAAGTAGCAGCTCCTTTTAAAACAGCTGAATTCGATATATATTACAATGAAGGAATTTCAAAATCGGGCGATGCTTTAAGAGCCGGATTAACTTCTGGATTAATTAAACAATCAGGAAGCTTTTTTACTTTCGAAGGAGAAAAGATAGGGCAAGGAACGGAGGCCGCTAAAGCGTATTTAAAAGAGCATCCAGACGCCATTAAAAAGATAAAAGAGTTGGCGATGGAGGGGGAGAAATAAAATATATAACAAAAAACAGCCCCGAGTGGGGCTGTTTTGTTTATCTCGGAGTGTATGGAAGTAAACCCATTTGTCTTGCTCTCTTGATTGCTACGGCAATCTTTTTTTGATGGTGAGCACAAAGATTAGTCTTCTTCCTTGGTTTTATTTTATAGAAACCGGATATGTATTTTGAAAGCATATCTGTGTTTTTATAATCCACTTCGTTGATGATTTTTTGACAAAAATAACACATAGTAATTATATAATTTATTCAATATTAGAAAGGAATGTCTTTTACGTCGATTTCGTCTGAAGCATCTCCCTGAAAAGAAACTGTTTTATCTCCGCTATTATCGTCAGCTGGTATAGTATAGTTTTCTTCTATAATCGGTATTTCGTCGATTTTTTGTTCTCTTGGTTCGGCTGTGGGAATAGGTTTTCCGTAGCCTGATGTTCCTTGAGAAGGTGATCCACTATTTCTAGGACCTAGTTGCATACCATCTGCGACGATTTCTGTTCTATACTGCTTTACTCCTTGGGCGTTTTGCCAGTTTCTAGTTTTGATTCTTCCTTCAATTAATACTAACGAACCTTTATTTAAATATCTTGAACTAATGTCAGCTAGCTTGCCGAAACACACAACATTGTGAAATTCAGCTTCTTGTTTTTTTTGACCAGTAGTATCGGTATAAAATCTATTTGTTGCCATTCCAAAAGATGTTACTTGTTGGCCCGATGGCAAAGCTCTTACTTCAGGATCTCTAGTGACGTTTCCGAGTATAAAGACTTTATTGAGGTTCATAGTTTATTAATTTAAATGATTAACCTAAGAGTTCTTCTAATTTTTGTTCGATGTCCTTTAGTTCGACTTTTTCAGGTTTGCTTACAGCTTTTTCTTCTGTTTCTTTTGGTTCTTCAGCGGTTTTTGTTTCTGTTTCTACGCTAGAAGTAACAGGAGATGCTACAAGCGGTGTTCTTATTCTTCTTTGGAAAAGCCTTGCTGGTTTCTTTATTATAACCATATGGCGAACAATTTTACCATCTTTTTTAACTCTCTCTTCTATCTCTTTTAGGTTTTCAGGTTCTGATTGGAATTCTATAACTCCGAAAAATCCTGAAGCCTGTTTTTTGATAGGGTAGGACAGTGTTCTTGCTGTAGGTATTTCATACCTTGCAATTGTACCTCCTTTTGACTGTACAAAAGCCTCTATATCTTTTGCTACAGCTGCTGCTTCTTCTGATGTCATATCAGGAGCAACTATATACGTTAACTCGTATGTCTTCATTGTTTCTTGAAAATACGAAGTCCCTGATAAACATATGTTCACCGGGACCCTGTAAACAGGGTGTGGAATTTCGTATTCCCGCTAATTTTATTAATAACAAAGCATATCATTAAAAAGTCAATAAATCAAGGTTCTTGCTGGATTTTGTGCTTGTCTTTGTGTATAATTATTCTAACATAAACAATATGACAACCAATCCAACAATTTTCAAATCATATGATATACGGGGTGTTTACCCAGACGAGATCAATGAAGAGGCGGTTTATGATATAGCTAGGGCCTTTGTAAAGCACACAGGAGCCACAAATGTTGTTATAGCCAGAGATGCTAGACTCTCTTCAGAGATACTCTCAAAGTTTTTAGCACGCGGTCTAGCGCATCAAGGAGCTAAGGTTTGTGATATAGGGCAAGTGCCTACAGAATGTTTGTATTTTACTATAGGAAACTATGATTTCGATGCCGGAATTATGATTACAGCTAGTCATAATCCTAAAGAATACAATGGATTAAAAATGATGAAGAGGTCTGGAAACGATATTCAAATGGTTAGAGGAAAAGATTTGTTTCTTTCGATGGAATCAGACGGATTAAAAGAAGACGGAGAAGTAGTAGCAGAGCAAATGGATATATGGCCAGATTATATCAAATACATATTATCCTTTGCCGATTTAGATAAAATTAGTCCTTTAAGAATTGTTGTCGATGCTTCTAACGGAGTAGCGGGAAACGTTTTATCTCGTATAAAAGATAAGTTACCGATAGAGATGATTGCTTTGCATTTTGAGCCAGATGGTAATTTTCCAAATCATGGTCCTGACCCGTTAGCTGAAGGGGCAGTTGATAAGATTAGCGAAGTGATTAAAAGTAAAAGAGCAGACTTTGGTTTAATGTTTGATGGAGACGCAGATAGAATATTTTTAGTAGATGAATCGGGCAAGTTAGTAAAAGCAGATATTGTATTGTTGCTTTTAGCTAAATACTTTCTAGAAAGAAGTCCTAATGCAGCAATTGCCTACAACGCTATTTGTTCAAAATCAGTCCCCGAAGTTATATCCAAATGGGGCGGAAAACCAATTAGAACACAGGTGGGCTTTGTGAATGTGAGAGAGGGGTTGATGGAAAACAACGGAGAAATGGGTGGAGAATTATCTGGTCATTATTGTTTCAAAGATAACTACTATATGGATTCTGGAATGATTTCGTTATTGATATTGTTACAAGTCCTTTCAGAAGATTCAAGAAAGGTGTCGCAAATAGCAAAAGAGTTGTCTCCGTATGCAAAATCTCCAGAGCTTAATTTTGCAGTAGCAGATAAAGACGCAGTGTTAGAAAAGATTAAACAAAAATATTCAGACGGTAAACAAGACTTTTTAGATGGAGTTACGGTAGAATACGACGGTTGGTGGTTTAACGTGAGAGCATCGAATACAGAGCCGTTATTACGTTTAACTATCGAAGCCAATACACAAAAGCTTCTAGATCAGAAAAAAGAAGAATTAATATCAGCTATTAATAGTTAGTGAATGTATAAAGAAAAACAGCCCTTTAGGGCTGTTTTAGTTTGTATGTTTATATCAATCCCATCTTTTCTCTAACTTCTTTCATTGTTGTTTCAGCTATAATCCTGGCTCTCGAGGCTCCTTTGTTTAGTATTTCTTTTACGTAGACGTCTCTTGTCACTAGTTCTTTTTGTTTTCTTCGGAATGGTTCTAGATAATCAACAACTACTTTAGCTAGTGATTTTTTAAAATCTCCGTATCCTTTTCCTTTGAACTCTTTTTCTATTTCTTGAGTTGTTTTGTTTGTGAGCAAGCTATAAATGGTTAAAAGGTTTGAGATGCCGGGTTTTTTAGTGACGTTATATATTACGTCCTTTCCTGAATCAGTTGTAGCCGACAATATCTTTTTCTCTATATCCTCTGGAGAATCGAATAAAGATATATAGCTCTTAGGTTCGTCGGATTTGGACATTTTCTTCTTTGGATCAGTTAAACTCATTATCTTAGCTCCGGCTTTCGGCATTAATTCTTTCGGTTCTTTAAATGTTTGACTAAACTTTTGATTGAATTTTCTGGCGATAGTTCTAGTTAATTCAACATGTTGTTCTTGGTCTTTACCGACTGGAACCGCGTCTCCTTTGTATAGAAGAATATCAGAAGCCATTAATACAGGGTAGTCTAATAGTCCAGCGTTGATATTATCTTTGAACTTTTTAGATTTATCTTTGTATTGAGTCATTCTGTTTAATTCTCCGACTGGAGTAATTGTGTTTAACAACCACGCCAGCTCTGCATGCTCTTTTACTTCTGATTGTACGAAGATGATAGCTTTGTCTGGATTCAATCCAGCTGCAATGTATGAGATTAGTTTTTCGTTTATGCTTTTTTGTAGGGTTTTAGGATCGTAGGGGGTAGTGAGTGCGTGTAAATCTGCAATGAAAAATACGCATTCATTGTTTTCTTGTAATTCTATCCATTGCTTAATGGCTCCTAGATAGTTTCCTATATGTATATTTCCTGTTGGCTGTATGCCAGATACTATTCTCATATGTTTTTGATTAATATATTTTAATAGAATTAGACCTCAATTACAACAGGCAATATCATTGGTCTTCTTGATGTCTTGGTGCTCAAGAAGTCTCCCACCTTATTCCTTATCTCGTCTTTAACATATGTCCAATTTACGGCTCCATCGTGTCCAGCTGACTTATCTACTATCTCAATCACTTTCTTTCTTGTTTGTGCTAGTAAATCTTTAGATTCTCTTAAATATACGAATCCTCTTGAGATAATATCCGGACTTCCTTTTACTCTGCCCGTTTGTTTATCTATCACAGCTACAATCACGAACATGCCGTCTTCAGCTAGTGCCTGCCTATCTCTCAAAACAATTTCTCCTACGTCTCCGACTCCTAGTCCGTCAACGAATACATAGTTTGTTGGGACTTTTTCTTTTAACATCTCGGCTGTGTCTTTTGTGAATCTCATGATAGATCCATTATCTGGAACAATCACATTATCTTTTGGAGCTCCTAAGTCGTATGCTATTTTTGCACTTTCTTTTAGCATGTAGTGGTTGCCATATACTGGGATAAAGTATGTTGGTCTTATTTCCCTTATCATTTGTTTAATACCATTTATATTCCCGTGCCCAGAAATGTGAACATCGATAATATCTGAATGGTACACGTTGTCTGAAAGACGATAAAGATTATCTTTTAATCTTTGAACCGTTCTTTCGTTTCCCGGAATTACAGATGAAGAGAAAATTACTGTGTCTTGTTTTTTGATTTTAACGTGTCTATGGTTTCCAGCAACAATTCTCGATAGGGCAGCCATTTCTTCGCCCTGAGCACCTGTGCAGATTATGATAACTTTGTTATCTGGGTAGGTGTGAGCTTTATCTGTTGTGATTATGACTCCTTTTGGAATTTTTATGTATCCTAATTTTGTTGCGAGTTCGATGTTTAATTTCATTGAAAAACCGTCTAAAGCAACTTTTCTATTTGTTTTTGCAGCGAATTCTAATATCTGTCTTATTCTCTCGATTTGAGAAGAAAAAGTAGCAATAATTGTTCTACCCGGAGCTTTTGTTATCAACTTGTATAGGTTGTTTAACATTTCTTCTTCGGTTACGGGCTCCTTAGAATCAGTAGCACCTAAAGACTCAAGCATTAAAATAGTTGGTCTTGGTAGGTTAGCTAGGTGAGTGTAGGTTATAACCTTTTTTTCAGCCGATCCTTTTCCAATCGTCCAATCTCCCGGGTGTATTACTGTTGCTACTGGAGTTTCTAGAATTACACCAACAGCATCCATTACAGAGTGGTCAATCGCAAAAAATCCTAATGTAAAAGCTCCCAAGTTTATTTTTTGGTTTATATCTTTTACGTAAAGTGTTCTTAACTTTTTTGAAGCACCGTGATAAAGATCTTCTACCCTGTGCTTTACCATTTCTAGAGTTAACGGTCTTCCTATAATCTGAGGGTTTCCTAACTTTTGTAAAAGTATTGGAGCTGCTCCGATGTGGTCTAAGTGACCATGAGAGAATATTACTCCACGAATATTTCTTTCTTTACCTTTTAGGTATTCAACGTTTGGAATAACGTAGTCGATTCCAGGCATGTCTTCTTCAGGGAATTGAAGACCCATATCTAGAATAACGATATCATTTCCATATTCAAAGACGGTCATGTTTCTACCGACCTCTTCGCATCCGCCTAGCGGAATTATTCTTAAAGATTCTTTTTGAGGAATCCTTATGTTATTAAATTTTTTCATATCTTATTTATTTTTTTATTTATCTTAATATTATTGCGAAAAATATTATGAGTTCAATTTTTCGCTATTTGTGCCGCGGGTGGGAGTTGAACCCACAAGCCTTTCGGCATATGCTTCTGAAGCATACATGTTTGCCAGTTTCATCACCGCGACGACTTTTTAACTTTGTTTTAAAAAGTTTAAGTCTTCTGGAACTGATTTTAATGGTTCCTCAAATCTCAGTTCTGGAACCATTTTGTAGTTTTCGTTTTTTATCCAACCGTTTGTTGTATAGAGATAACAGGCTCCTTGTTTTTCTGTGTAGGGGAGATAGTCGCTTTTGCAATTAATTGAAAGCCAATTTGCCATTTTTAAATCTTGGTCTTGGCTTGGGTTTATGGTAACGTGGCCGTAATTTGGAGGAATTACGACAACGTCTCCCTTTTCTGCTTTAACTGCATAGACGTCTTCAACGCCATTATCATTTGCTTTTTGCATTAGATATATGGCTTGGCCTTCTAAAACTGTATAGACTTCACCATAGTTTCCAACGTGATAATGACCTTTTGTTTTTGTGAATTCGGTACCTAATAGATTTTTTGGTACAACTGTTATATCGTATCTAATCTCGTCTTTTTCTTCGATTCCGCGGTACATGTAGTATAGATCTAAATCTAAATTAGCGGTTTTAAGCCACTCTTTGTCATAAATGACGTCGGTCATATCTTTGAGATATCTTATATCCGCCGTTTTATCTTTTAAATCTACTTCCATGTTCTTTTAGTTTGTAGATACCAGTCGTTAATATTAGAGAATCTTTTTGCTGGATCCACTATTTTATCCGTATCAACTCCTTTAACTTTTTGAGTAACCCAATATACAAAGTCTGTGTTGTATAGAAAAAGTGCTGGAGAGGATTTTAATATAACATCTTGAAGCTTTTCATATTTTGCTTGTTTCGTTCCTAAATCTAAAGTCTCTCTAGCGTCTTTTAATAACAAGTCGGCATCTTTGTTTTGGAAGTCAGTTAAGTTTAAGCCAGGATCATTAACTTGTGAAGAATGCCAAAAAGGATAAAGATCAGGCATTGTCCCTAAAGCTTCTCCGTAGAATAAAACATCGTAACTTCTATCTTTGATGATTTGTTTTAATTCTGATAGATCAACTGATTTTACATCTACGACGACTCCAACCTTTTGCCAATAATCTTTTATATACCCTGCATTCTTTATCATTTCAGGTTGATTAACTGTTGTGATTGTAAAACTCAATACTTGAGAATTGTCTTGAGGTGCTAAGCATAATTCGTTTAATTTCTTACGCGTAGCTGCTCCAGTCTCTCCAGTTGGTTTTACGTCTGGCATATATTTCTTTTGGAATTCAGTAAGAGCTAAATCTAATCCTTTTCCAAAGGTTCCGTTTGTTTCGTTCTTTAGTAGGTCTTTAAATGTTGGGTCTAATTTTGATAAACACGATTGTAATTCTGTTACCTCGTTTCCTTTAGATCCAATTTTTAAATAACTTGTAAATTGGAATGCAGGTTTCTTTGTATTGGCTTTTGATCTTTGACCAGATCCATTATCTTTGTATCCAGATTTATCTAAGAGCTGTTTAGCTTGTTCTATATCAAAGCTGTAATTAACTGTCGGTTGATCGTATCCGAAGAAATCAGGGAGAATAGGGGAGTTTACAACGTACGAATTACTTTTATTATCATTTTTAATCTTCTGTACAAATTCTTCTTTGTTTACAGAATAGCTTAAAGCTTTTGTAATATTGCTATCTGAGAAGATTTTCGATTTCTGTGTGTTAAAAAACATCGCAAAATATCTTGGCATAGACATGGTATAGAAACTGAACTTTTCATTTTTAGATATACCTTGTCGTATTTCTTTCTCAGCTTCGGTTTGGTTGTTATCTAATGACGATAAAGAAAATCCATCTATTTGTCTTTGGTTAGCTGCTGATATTAAGCTACTTTTATCCTTAAAGAAATTAAAAGTAATGTGGCTGATATATGAAACCTTTCCATAATATCTGCGGTTAGATTCTAAATCTAAGCTTTGGATGAAACCAGTATTTTCATTTTCAATGCCTGCGAAAAAGTAAGGGCCAGATCCAATAGGTTTTAAATTATACGAAGATAGAGTGAAGTTTTCTGCTAGAATATTTTCCCAAATATGTTGAGGTATTATCTTCAACGTGCAATTTTCTAAGAAAGAATTATACGGAGTTCTTAATGATAATGTAAATGTTTTATCTGATACCTTTAATGCTTCTACGTCTAACCAATTAGCCCTTAAAGGACTTTTGAAATCAGAGTTTTGTATAGTTTTTATAGTATATATTATGTCGTCAACAGTTAATTTAGCCCCATCGTGCCAATAGACATTGTCTTTCAATTGGAATGTGTATGTTTTTCCATCAGCTGATATTTGATAATCATCCACTAAGTCTTTTACAATATCTCCATTTTTGTCATATGTCATTATCCCAGAGTAGACTAAGTCAATAATGCTTCTATCAGTATCGTTTGTTTCTCCGTAAATTGGATTTAAGAATCTTGGTTGCCCTACAACTCCTTCGGTGTAGCTTCCTCCAAACGTAGGAACAACATTTGTATTGTTTATGTATATAGCTCCAACTGCGAGAATTAAAGAACCAACAGCTAAGGCTGTAAAAGTTAACAGAGTTATTTTTTCACCTCTTTTGAGTACTTTAAAAATTTGTTTCCACTGAGAGAAACTTGGTAATTTGCGAGAACGCATAAATTTTTATGGGATTAAAATATTAAGCAATCCTAACGCTAGGAATACTATAGATACTACTATTGTAGCATAGTAAATCTTTTTTTGTGCACCCCTTCTTGTGGAATAAACTTCTCCACCTCCACCAAAACCAGCGCCCAAAGCTGCGCCTCTTTGCTGTAAGACTACGAGAACTATTAAAGCTATCGAAATGATTATCTGTACGTAGAATAATATTGTGTTCATGTTTTTTTAATCTTCTTGTTCTTTAACTAATATCTTTTGAATTACGAAATTTAATCCCCAGACTATCAATGTTGTGTATAGAAGAGGGAATAACCATGGTATTGATACCTCTTGGAACATTATATCCAATATCCATATCATTGCCATATTCACTACAATACTGAAAAGTCCTAAAGTAATGATTCTTAACGGCAGAGTTAAGGCACTAATTACTGGTCTTATGAAATAGTTTAGAAGACCGAGGATAATACCTAAAACTAAAAAAAGTTGCCATTGAGAAGTGAGAAAAAAACCAAAGAAACTTGTTTCTGGATATATTCTCACTATTGCCCCAGGTACGAAAGATGAGGCAAGCCATAATCCAGCTATTCCAGCTGTGATTTGAGAGATTAACCTTTTCATTTACATATATTAGCACGTTTTTGCTAAAAATACAACATTTATCCAATTAAATACTTTTTCCTCAATTTTTTGTGATAAGCGATAGCAAAGCTGTGAGCTTGGTCATCTAGCTGTAAAATTAGGTTGTAAATCTCTCTAGGAAGGTATTTTAATGGAACCGGCCTATCTCTGCCTTCTATATACAACTCTTTATTCCTTTTAGCTATCGATATTACCTTAATACTGTTTGTTTCTTTTTTTTGTTTTTTAACTGATATGGCCACATTTAATTGAGCGATTCCTCCATCGATTAAAACAATTCCAGGATATCTCCATTCTTTATGAGAAAATCTTCTTTCGAGCGTTTCTTTTAACATTGCAATATCGTTAGGCTTGCCCGATATTTTAATTTTAAACTTACGATAGTTATCCTTATCTGGTTTGCCGTCTTTAAATACAACCATAGATCCTGTTGATTGTGTCCCTTGAATATTGGAGACGTCGTAACATTCTATTCTAGATATATTGTTTCTTGTATTTAAAATTGTTTTTAATATCTTTTCGGTTTTTTCCCAAACGTTTTCATCAACAAGTTTTGTTTGTTGAGATATTACACTAGTATGAGCCATTACTTGAGATAAAGCATGCATTCTATCTCTTATCTTTCCAGCTGATTCAAACTTTCTTTCTTTAGATAGCTGTTTCATTTCCTTTTTTAAAGAATTCAAAACAGCATTTCTTTTTCCTTGAAGAATTAAAGTAAGTTTTTTAATATTCTTTTTGTATTCTTTTAAATCAGGATTAGGTCCCGGACAAAGATCTAAATGGCAATATGTGCATTTGTTTTTAGAATGTCTTTTAGAAGTGTAGTAGGGGAATACTCTTCTTAAAAATCTTAAAGTCTTTTTTAAAGCAGTTCCTTCTACAAACGGTCCTATATATTCAGCGTCGTCGTTTTTTTGATGAGTTACATATATTACAGGCCTTTCATCTTTTGTTATAGCGACGTAAAAGTAGTTTTTATCGTCTCTCCATACAACGTTGTATTTTGGTTGATTCTTTTTGATTAAATTAGCTTCTAATATTAAAGCTATGATTTCTGATTTGGTTTCTAGATATCCAATCCTCGTTACGCCCTCTATATATCTCTCATCGCTATACGAAGGTTGTTGGAAATGGTTTTTAACCCTATTTTGTATATTTATTGCCTTTCCTATATACACAACCTCATTCTTTTGTTTAAAACAATAAACTCCGCTGGTTTTAGGGAGGTCATTAATCTTGTCTTTTGTTAGAAACTTGAATCCTTGCATGATTAAAGATTAGCTCAAAAGTATGATATTTT
>Ga0247841_10005330_pt1 | contig 20933 bp, 19 predicted proteins | sample LaCruzMarch2015__2_FD_192410 | JGI IMG/M metagenome (GOLD analysis project Ga0247841, IMG submission 192410) | Freshwater microbial communities from meromictic Lake La Cruz, Castile-La Mancha, Spain - LaCruzMarch2015_18m | ecosystem: Environmental > Aquatic > Freshwater > Lake | place: Spain... | reverse complement strand
CAACGCTTGCAAACGTGTTTTAAAAGAAAATGGATCCATTTGGGTTTCAGGAACATACCATTCTATTTACGCTTGCGGATTTGCTCTGCAAAAACTTGAGTTCCATATAGTAAATGATATTTGCTGGTTTAAACCAAATGCGGCCCCAAACCTATCGTGTCGTATGTTTACCGCAAGTCATGAAACACTAATATGGGCAAGAAAAAGTAAGACCAGCAAACATACTTTTAACTATGGCGAAATTAAAAATGGCACATGGCAAGGTGACTTCATAAAAAAACCTGGAAAACAAATGCGCACTATTTGGACAATAAACACTCCACAAAATGGTGAGAAAAAATATGGGAAACACCCAACTCAAAAACCAGAAGCATTGCTTGAACGCATAATTATTGCATCCAGCAAAAAAAACGACATAATTCTTGACCCATTTTGTGGCAGTGCAACAACTGGTGTTGTTGCGCTTCGAAATTATCGCAGATTTGTTGGCATCGATCTAGAAAAGGAATATCTTGATAGATACGCTATTCCAAGGCTAAAAGATGAAATTGAAGCAAAAAAAAATTTACCATTGAAACAAAAGAATTTAGTTGCAGAAAAAAAAGTTAATTATGAAGGTATACTTCCATAAATAATTAGAGGACAAAATGAAAGAAAAAGGCAAAGGCGGAGCAAATACAAAGACAGGTCTGGTATTTGAAGGCAATACAGATTTAGCAACCTTTTTGGCGAAACAACTCAACTATTCTGTTGATTTAGAAAAAAATGTTTTCTTCAAGAATAAACTTGTGGCCAGAATTTTTAAGAAAAATAAGTTATATGAATTACTTACAAATGAATACAATATAAATTGGAAATTAATAGTATCAAAAAGACTACTACCGGATGACTCAATTTATGTACTAATAAAAAATACTATTTATATTATTGAATGTAAATTTCAAAAAGTTGCTGGCTCTGTAGATGAAAAACTTCAAACCTGCGACTTCAAAAAAAAGCAATATCAGAAACTATTTTCAAGAGCAAATATTGAAGTAGAATATATGTACTTATTAAGTGACTGGTTTAAAAAACCTGCATATAAAGATGTTTTAGATTACATCATAAGTGTTAGATGTCATTATTATTTTAATTACATACCACTTGAGAAATTGGGACTGCCTGTTCCCGGATGAAATATACATTTTTGTACATATAAAATAATAATATTAGTCAATAATAACTCGTTTCAAATAATAGAAGGGGACACAAAAAATGAAAGCAGATGAAATTAGAAAAAAATACCTGGATTACTTTGCAAAAAAAGGCGCAACCATTGTAAAGTCCGACTCAATTATTCCAACCGGTGATAACAGCTTGCTTTTTACATCGGCCGGTATGGTACAGTTTAAAAAGCATTTATTGGGGCAAAGCAAAGACACATTTACAAGCGCAACCTCGTGCCAAAAATGCTTTAGAACCTCTGATATAGAAAATGTCGGCAACACAAACCGTCACCTTACTTTTTTTGAAATGCTCGGCAACTTCTCATTTGGCGATTACTTCAAAAAAGAGGCAATAAGCTGGGCATGGCACTTCCTTACTATTGAAATGGGCATCCCTCAAAAAATTCTTTTTCCTACAATTTATAAAGATGATAATGAAGCGGCAGAAATTTGGAAGAGTGTTGCCCCAAACGCAACAATTACAAAAATGGGTGAAGATACAAATTTCTGGAATATGGGGCCCACAGGGCCGTGTGGCCCGTGTTCAGAAATTTTAATTGATTTAGGCCTGGAAATGGGTTGTAGCAAGCCAACTTGCGGCCCGGCATGCGGCTGTAACCGCTATCTTGAAGTGTGGAACCTGGTTTTTACGCAGTTTGACCGCCAAGCAGACGGTTCCCTAAAAAATCTGCCAAAGAAAAATATAGATACAGGAATGGGGCTTGAACGGCTTTGCGCCTTAGTTAATGGCAAAAAAAATGTATTTGAAACCGATCTTTTTCTGCCTATAATAGAAAAACTCAGGGAACTTACAAATACGGAAATAAATAAGAAAACATTGCCCAAACTGCGTATGATGGCAGACCACGCAAGGGCAGTTGTGCTTTTAATTTGTGATGGTGTATTGCCGTCAAATGAAGGCCGTGGATATGTGTTGCGCAGAATACTGCGCCGTGCTGTGCGCCAGGGCCGTCTATTTGGAATTAACGAGCCATTTCTTTACAAAATGGTTGACATAGTTGTGGCACTTATGAGTGCTGCATACCCTGAACTTAAAGAGCGCAAAGAAAACATTGCAACAATTGCCAAAATGGAAGAAGAAAAGTTTTTTACAACCTTGGATTCGGGAACAAAAATATTAGATGAAGCAATAAAAAAATACAAATCAAATAAAATTAGTATCCTTGATGGCGCAGAAGTATTTCGTCTATATGACACCTATGGCTTCCCGCTTGAACTAACAAAAGAGATTGCTGATGAAAATGGCCTTTTAATTGACGAAACAGCTTTTTTAACCGCACAAAAGAATGCCCAAAAAATGTCGCGCGCTGCATGGAGTGGCTCAGGTGAAAAAGATACAACATTTTACTCTTCCATAAACAAAGAGCTCGGAGACAGCGAATTTGTTGGTTACAATCAAAGTGAAGTTCGCAACGCAAAAATTCTAAAAATTATTAAAGATGGTAAAATTGCAGATGTATTAGAACAAGGCGAAAACGCAGAAGTAATTTTAGATAAAACTCCTTTTTACGCTGAAAGCGGCGGTCAAATTGGCGACAGTGGGGAAATTTCATCAAAAGATTTCACACTTCAAGTTACAAACACAATAAAACCGACAGGTGGCCTTATTGTGCACAAAGTACTTGTAACTAAGGGTTCTGCCTCGGCATTATCTATTGTAAATGCAAAAATAAATGAAAAGTTACGCGCTGCTACATCTCGCCATCATACGGCAACTCACTTATTGCATAAAGCTCTGCGTAGTGTTCTTGGCACCCATGTAACACAGGCCGGTTCGCTTGTTACTCCTGAGAGTCTGCGTTTTGACTTTGCGCATTTTTCTGCATTAAAACCACAGGAATTAAAACTTGTAGAAGACATTGCAAACGAAGCCGTTTTAGCGGCATTATCTGTTACCTGCACGCAACAAAGCATTGGAGAGGCAAGAAAAGCAGGCGCAATGGCACTTTTTGGCGAAAAATATGGCGAAACCGTGCGAATGGTTAGCGTCGGGGAATCAGTGCAAAATGCTTTCTCCATTGAGCTTTGCGGTGGCACTCATGTAAAAAACACAGGCGAAATCGGGCTTATTAAAATAACCTCTGAATACTCTGTTTCATCTGGAACAAGAAGAATTGAAGCAATTGCAGGCACTGCAGCGCTTGAGTATCTGCGTCAAAAAGATAACACTATAGAAAGTATTTCAACCCTTTTAAAAACCCCTGCTGAGCAATTAACTCAGAAGGTAGAAAAAATACTTGTACAAACCAAAGACCTTGAAAAACAAATTTCAAAACTTAAAGCTCAAATAGCATCCGGTTCAGGCAGTAGCGGCACTTCAAGAATAGTTGAAACCGCGGGAATTAAAATTGCCGCAGGAACTTATGAAGATTTGGACGCTCAATCGTTGCGCATGGCACTTGAAAAACTAAAAGAAAAAATAACGGAAGGTGTTGCAATTGCGTTTAATGTTAGCGAAGGTAAAGTGGGGTTTATGGTACTTGCTACAAAAGCAGCTCAAGACGGCGGTTTTAGCGCGGGAAAAGTTGCCAAAAATATTTCTGCTATACTTGGCGGTGCAGGCGGTGGCAAACCAGACTTTGCACAAGGCGGAGGCAAAGACCCCTCAAAAATTTCTGAGGTATTAAGCAAACTTGCGGAGACAATACAATGAATAAATACTTGGCATTATCTTTTATCGGAAAAGACCGCCCGGGAATTGTTGCAGCAGTTTCAAAAGCACTTTTTGATGCGGGATGTAATTTAGAAGAATCCACTATGACAAAATTAAGAAATGAATTTGCCATAATTTTAATTGTGAAACTTGGTACTTCATGCTCGCTAAACTCTTTTAAAAAAATAATTGAAACAACTGCCAAGAAAAATGCTTTATCAGTTTCAGTGCGCGACATATCAAAAGAACCAGTTAATACAAAAACTCAAAAAGGCAAAAAATATATCATAACTGTTTATGGCGCCGACAAACCCGGCATTGTTTATGCCACAAGTGCGTACTTGGCAAAAAATAAATTCAATATTACAGATGTGCAAACAACCCTTAGCGCAAAAGTGTATGTTATGTTTATTGAAATATTACTGCCAATTGCAAAAGAGAAGAAATTGCTTGCCGATATTTCTAAAGTGGCAAAAAAACTTGGGGTAACCATAAGTGCACATCAGGCAGAAGAACCAGAACTTTAACGCGCATATTTATGCAAAAAATAATAACAATTCCTGACCCTATACTTAAAACTCCGTCAACTGTGGTAAACGAATTTACGCAGCAAACATACAAAGTTATTGACAAACTGGCGCAAACCATGCGGGCAAACACTGGTTGCGTTGGCATTGCCGCTCCGCAAATTGGCGAGCTTACAAGAATTATTGTTGTTGATGTTTCATTATATCGTAAAAATGTTCCAAACCGCGGTTTTAGCGTTTTAGTTAACCCCAAAATTATAAAATCAGAGGGTAGGCGCTTTGGCAGAGAAGGGTGTTTAAGCGTACCGGAACTAACTGGAGATGTTTGGCGCCCTGATAAAATTGAAGTTGAAGCGCGCGATGAAAACAATAAAAAAATCAGCTTTATCGCACAGGGTTTTGAGGCGGTAGTTTTCCAGCATGAAATTGACCATTTAGATGGACTGCTTTTCTTAGATAGGGTTGCTTCGGTTAAAACTGATATTTTTAGAAGAAAGAATATTGTAATAAATCATAATTAACCGATCATTGAAAATAAATTGTTTTACTGTTGCCCACCACTCCGATTGGTCCTCCGAAGCTTTAGCGTAGGAGGAAGCTCTTGTGCGAAGGATGGGCATTCCAAATTAAAGGAATCAGCCCGAGGCTGACCCCACCAAAGGCGGGGAAACCAATAAATGCGCCCGTAGTTCAATTGGATAGAGCACTGGCCTCCGAAGCCAGTCGTCCCGGTTCAACTCCGGGCGGGCGCACCAATCTTTGCAAAACAAATCTTTCAAACTCTATGTCTATCCTAATCTCTTGTCTAAAATCATGTAATATATGTCCAAGAAACTGTAAAGTTAACCGCCTTGAAGGTAAAACCGGGTATTGTAAAACCGGGCTTGATTTTAACGTAGCAAGCTATAATGTGCACCATGGTGAAGAGCCGCCAATTTCCGGCATAAACGGCTCTGGAACAATATTTTTTGCAAATTGTAATCTTTCTTGTGTTTTCTGTCAAAACTACCCAATAAGCCAGCTTGGCAACGGGAAATCCTGTAATATAGAAAAACTCACAGAAATTATGCTTGAGTTAGAGCAAAAAGGCGTGCATAATATAAATTTGGTAACACCCACACACCTTGCTGTGCAAATTGCCATAACAATTAAAAAAGCAAAGCTTCAAGGCCTTAAAATTCCAATCGTTTACAACACAAACGGCTATGACAGTGTTGAAACACTCAAAACACTTGACGGCCTTATAGATATTTATTTACCCGACGCAAAATATTCAAAAAATACAAACTCAAAAAAATATTCAAATGCAAGCAACTACTGGCAAGTAAATAAAAAAGCCCTTATTGAAATGCACCGTCAGGTAGGGGAACTTAAAATAAACAAAGATGGCATTGCAACAAGAGGGTTAATTATCCGGCATCTGCTTTTACCTAAAAATATATCCGGCACAAAAGAAGTTATACGCTTTATTGCCAATAAAATTTCCAAGGATACATTTGTAAGTTTTATGGCACAATATCACCCTGCATACAATGCTTTTAAATACAAAGAGTTAAACAGAAAAATAACCGCAAAAGAGTATTCCTCAGCTGCACAAGCTTTAGATGAATTTGGCATAACAAACGGCTGGGTGCAGGAACTTTAATGAAACCACTTAAAAATAAAACCAATATTTTGCCATATCAGCTATTATTCCTATTTTTATTTCTATTTACGCTCAGCTGCAGCAAAAGCCCTATTGCACAAAATGCAAAAATACAACAAAATAATCAATCGGCTATTGCTGTATTAAACAACAACTACCTTCCAATAGCTTTGGAACTAATTAACTCGGCAAAACAAAGTGTGTTAATCTCAGAACTCTATTACAAAAACGATAACGATACCGCACAAATTACCAGAGCTCTCAAAGCCGCTGTTAAAAGAAATGTTATTGTAAATGTTCTGCTTGAAAACTCAATTGATGAAAATGCTTCTATGTCCCAAGAATTAAACAAACTTGGAATAAAAACCACATTAGATTCAAACGAAACTTATAACCACATAAAACTTATTATTTCTGACAGCAAAACAGCACTACTTGGCTCAACTAATTTATCATACATGTCGCTTGAGGAAAATAACGAAACAAACCTGCTTATTGTTGACACTACTACAGCTATTTGCCTGCAAAATTTTGTAAAGTTTGGCACAGACCCACAACCTTATGTGCTAATAAAAGAAAACTATGTGAATTCATTAATTGACAAGCTAAATAACGCCAAAAACGAAGTATCAATTTTAATGTACGATTTTAGAGTTTACGATAAATACCCAAACAGTCCATCAAACGAAATTGCGCAAAGTATAATTGAAGCGGCAAAGCGCGGCGTCAGCGTAAAAATAATTCTTGAAAAAAGTGATTTTGATGAACAACTTAACCAGGCAAACCAAAACACCGCCGAATACTTTGCTAAAAATGGGGTAATTGTAAAGTTTGAAAGCCCCTATCAAATCTCACATGCCAAATTGGCAATAATAGACAATGGCGCATTTGTCGGCTCAGCAAATTGGAACTACAAAAGTTTAACCTCAAACACAGAAGCAAACATTTTTACAACAAACCAACAAGCAATAGATAAATTAAAAAAATACTTTGAAAATATTTGGGGAAAATCCAAAAATTACAAAATGGAGTAATTATGCCACAAACCGAAAGAAAAGCATTGTTTGCTGGAAGCTGGTATCCTATATCCCAAAAAGCTATTGGTGCTTATTTAACGAGCACAACAAAGAAAATAAATGCCATTGCAGCTATGGTACCTCATGCCGGCTGGGTTTATTCTGGCAAAGTTGCGGGCTCTGTATTCTCCGCTATGTCGCCTGCTAACACTTACATCATAATTAGTCCAAACCACACTGGCATAGGGCCACAAGTCAGCATCTATCCAAGCGGTTCTTGGGAAACCCCAATCGGCTCTCTGCTTATAAATGCAGAGTTTGTATCCAACCTATGCAATGAATATAAATTAATTACACCCGATAAAACCACTCATAGCCAAGAACACTCTATTGAAGTACAGCTACCTTTTATCAAATACATAAACCCAAACGCTAAAATAGTACCAATAACACTTGCAAATTATAGTTTAAAGGTATGCACAAAACTCGCTCTGGCAATAGCTAAAACAATAAAAGAAAAATACGCAAACCAAAAAGTACTCATACTTGCGTCGTCAGATATGAGCCACTACATATCAGCCATATTGGCAAAAGAGTTAGACACACTTGCAATAAACGATATGTTATCTTTTAATGCGGCCGCATTACTTAAAACCGTAGAAGAAAATAACATTTCTATGTGTGGTAGTGGCCCTGCGGCGGTTGCTATAACTGCCGCAAAAGCACTTGGCGCAAAAGAGGCAAAGTTAATAGCTTATGACAACTCAGGCACCGCAACTAATAACACAAGTGAAGTTGTTAGCTATGCCGGAATGCTTTTTCTTTGATATAATCAGACGGAATAGTGCTTTTATATATCTAAATTCAGTCATACATACATAGATTTTTTGAGAGGGCACAAATGCATACCACAAAAGTTGAAGGCAAGCATATTAAAGCACTTACACTTTTTGCCTTAAGCACATGTATTTGGTGTAAGAAAGTAAGGCAACTTTTAGAAGACCTTGGGGTTGCCTATGAATTTATTTATATAGATCTACTTGATGATGCAAAACAAGCTGAAGCGCTAAAAACTCTTGAAACTTTTAACCCAAATGAATCATTTCCTACACTTGTAATTGATAATAAAGATTGCGTTGTTGGCTTTAGACCACAGGAAATAAGAGGTAAATTAGGTATATGATCCCCAAAAAAGAAAGTGTTGAAAAACTGCACAAAACATTAGTAGTTGATGCCGAAAAGTTTGGCTATCGCATAAATCCCGATGCCAATTTTGCAAAAGACCTTGCACAAGCTTTGTTAATAAATCAAAGCCGCTATGGATATATGTCGTGTCCTTGCCGCCTGGCAACTGTTAACAAAGAAAAAGACTTGGACATTATCTGCCCTTGCGATTACAGAGATGACGACATAAGCAATTATGGTGCTTGCTATTGCGCGCTATATGTAAGTGAGGATGTATTTAATGGTAAACAAGAGGCAGTACCAGTTCCTGAAAGAAGGGAAAAAAGACATAATTTACACATTAAACACACTATCGTTGAACCATTAAGAACAGTAGATGTAAAAAAAGTTTCAAACTTATTAAAACTGCCATATCCAATCTGGCGCTGCAAGGTCTGCGGTTACTTATGCGCCAGAGAAACCCCGCCTGAAATCTGCCCTATTTGCAAAGCTAAAAAAGAAAGGTTCGAGCATTTCCTATGACAAACACATTTCTAAGGATACGCTATTTTCTTGCCATGGTAATCACTGTTTTATTAGGCCCTGGCATAGGGCATTTATTAATTTTTAGGTATAAAAAGGCAATCATGTTCATTCTTGCATCTGCCTTAATAACTTTTGGGCTTGCTCTTTATTTGTCGGGCTTTTTGGGCCCAAAAGAAATAGAGTTACTTAAGCATAATCCATTAAATTTCTTTCAATTCGTAGCAGAAAATCAACCTAACGCATTGAAAGTTTACAATGTTTTGTTTGCGGCTTTGTGGGCTTATGCAATTGTGGATCTATTTCTTGATGCAAAAAAAAGCACAAAAGAAGAAAACCGTGAAAAATTATCTTAAATCTCTGGCAATCGCGCTTCTTCTACTTGTACTAAACGCACCAATAATATACGCACAGGATAAACAAACAATGAATACTTTAACAGAAATGAAACTAAAAAACGACTTAACCGCTGTAATAAAAGAAGATTTATCGCACCCAATTGTATCGGTACAAGTATGGATAAAAACCGGCTCAATAAATGAATCACAAAACACTGCCGGGTTGTCGCATTTTCTTGAGCATTTAATTTTTAAAGGGTCAAAAAAATTCCCTGGTGATGCCATAAGCCGCATTGTAGAGGCAAAAGGCGGATATTTAAACGCGGCAACTTCTAAAGAGTTTACAGAGTATTACATAACCCTGCCAAACAAAGAATTTGCTACAGCTGTGGAAATTCTTGCCGACGCTATGGAAAATGCCGCATTCCCAAGCGACGAAATAGAAAAAGAACGTAATGTTATTTTACAGGAAATGAAATTACACGAAGATAATCCTCAAAGTTTATTGTACGACCTTTACTGCGAGAAAATATTTATAAATACACCTTATGCCCATCGTGTTCTTGGAACAAAAAAAGTAATTCAAAATGTTTCAAAAGAAGAAATTGCAAAATATTACCGCACTCATTATGTACCAGAAAACTTGACAGTAGTTATAGTTGGAGCGGTAAAAACAAGCGATGCCAAAGCCACACTTGAAAAATACTTCGGTACAATAAAAAAGCGTTCATTTTCTAATGATAAATTAGAAAATGTTAAAGTAGAACAACAAGGTCAAACAGTGCAAAAAGATGTAGAGCACACCTACTGGATTGGCGGCTTTTTGGGTCCAAATGCAAGCAGCAAAGAACAATTTAGTGCAGAAGTGGCAGCATCTATACTTGGCGGTATGCGTTCATCGCGCCTTTACCGTAAACTGCGTGAAGAAGATAAAACTGTTTATGACATTGGCACTTCTTACGGGGCACAAATTATAAACGGGGCATTTGTTTTCTGGGCAGTATTTGAACCAAACAATAAAGAGAAAGTAACAAGTGAAATTCAAAATCAAATCAGCTTACTTATGAACAACAGCCCAACAGACAATGAGTTGGCCAAAGCAAAAGAAATGATAATTACCGACTATGCGACTTCACATGAAAAGTTTTCCGGCCAAGCCGATTTAATTGGCTACTTATACACAATAAACAACCCATGGATAATTGATGGTTACATAAACGGCATAAATACCGTAACAAAAGATGATATAACGAACCTGCTTAAAAAATATTATTCAACAAATAACTTTACAAGTATGGCAATAGTGCCGAAACAAAATGAAAAATAAGATTATTTACTTACTATGTGCAATGCTCTTGCCTCAAATAGCGCTTGCGGAGGGAAATATGGAAAGCTTTACGCTAACAAACGGTATAAAAGTAATTTATAAACAAACAACACAGCACCCCATAGCTTCAGTACGGTTATTTTTAAAAACCGGCACCGCCTCAGAAAAACCAGAGCAGGCAGGGTTAGAAAACTTTACACAAACACTATTGCAACAGGGAACAAAAAATTTAAATGCTCAGGAGTTTGCAAATCAAATAGAATCATTAGGCGCCAACTTCTCTGCCAGCACCGATTACGACTTTAGCACAATAAGCATAACCCTTTTAGATAAAAACTTTGAAAAAGCTCTTAGCTTGCTTACAGATGCGGTTTTAAACCCAGCCTTTGACAGCACTGAAATTGAAAAAGAACGCTCATCAATACTTGCCGACATAAAAAGCAGAAAGGACTCAATTCACCTAACCGCAAACGACGCAATGTTAAAAGCTTTTTATGGTACACATCCATATTCATGGCCGCAAATTGGTAAAGAAAAAACCATATCAACTTTTACAAAAGAGAACATAGTCAACTGGCACAAATCAAACTACACAGCCGACAATGCTTTACTCGTAATTACCGGAAATGTCAACACAAATGAAGCAAAAACCTTGGCCGAAAAATACTTTAGCCAAATGCCAAAAAGCGGGGCTAAAACCATAAGAACAGAAGCTACTATTCCAAAGGCGTCAAAAACCGAGTTTGAAAGCAACAAATTTAAGCAGGCATTTTTAATAATTAGCTATCCTGCTCCCAAAATAAACCAATCTGACTTTTTAAAGTTAAAATTATTAAATGTGTACCTCGGCGGCCGTATGAGCGGGGTACTATTCTCAAAAGTTCGCGAAGAGCTTGGGGTATGCTACGAAATAAACTCAAGTTATCCATCTATGCAAGATATTGGCAGATTCTCAATTTATGCCGGCGTTGACAAAGAAAATGTAAACAAAACAATTGAAAAAATTGATGACGCGCTAAATTTCATTAAAACTAATGGAATATCCGATAAAGAACTTAAAGAAACAAAAGATTACCTAAAAGGCATATATTTAATGGACCACGAAACAATTGCAAAAGAAGGGTGGTACCTCGGGTATTGGGAAATGATTGGAAAAGGTTTTGCTTACGACCAGAAATACATTGACGAGCTTTCCAGCATAAGCGCAAAAGAGCTTACCGAAGCCGCAGTAAAATACTTTGGGCAGGATAGAGTTATTGTAACCGTGGTTCCTAAATGAGTTATTCCAAAAATTTTAAATTTATATCTGCACTTCTACTTGCCGTTATATTTCTGCAATCATGCGGCGTTAACAACACAAAAAAAAATTACTCCGTTACAAAAGACCGCAAGCCCGATACAGGCGACGCCTATGTGTCTGCAATGCTTGGCGATGCAACCATATTAAATCCACTCTTATCGCAGGACTCCTCGTCAGGTCAAATAAACTCCTACATATTTAATGGGTTGCTAAAATACAACAAAGATCTAACTATTGTGGGCGACCTTGCAAACTCATGGAACATTTCAAAAAGCGGTAAAGAAATAATTTTTAATTTACGCAAAAATGTTTTTTGGCACGATGGCAAACCATTTACCGCCAATGATGTAAAATTCACATACGAAAAACTAATAGACCCAACCGTTAAAACCCCATATAGTGCCGATTACACATTGGTTAAAAAATTCACAGTCATAGGCCCTTACACTATTAAAATCCAATACTCAAAAACATTTGCAGGCGCGCTTGAATCGTGGATGATGGGAATAATACCAAAACATATTTTTGAAAACACCGACATAAATACAAACCCTGCAAACCGCGCCCCAATAGGCACCGGCCCATACATATTTCAAAATTGGAAAACCGACGAAAAAATAACTCTTAAAGCAAACGATAAATACTATGATGGCAGACCTTACATATCAAAATATTACTTCAGAGTAATACCCGACCAATCTGTACAATTTCTTGAACTGCGCCAAAACAATATTGATGAAATGTCGCTTTCGCCCGACCAATGGAATTCATACCCGGAATTTTTTACTAATTACAACAAATTTAACTACCCGTCATTTTCTTATGTATATTTGGGTTTTAACCTTACAAGAGAACCATTTAACAATAAAACCATACGCAAGGCACTTGCTTATGCAATAAATAAAAAAGAGATAATTGACGGTGTATTGCTTGGCATGGGCACCCCTGCAACAGGCCCATTTGTGCCGCAACACTGGGCATTTAACATCAAAGTAAAAGATTATCCTTACGACCCCTCATACAGCTTAAAGCTTCTAAAATCATCAGGGTACACACTAAACCCAAGTGACGGCTATCTGTGGAAAAACAATAAAAGGTTTGAGTTTGGCATAATTACAAACCAGGGCAACAAGGTGCGCGAACTTAGCGCGCAAATAATTCAGGCACAACTTAAAAAAATTGGTGTAAAAGTAAACATCCGCATAGTTGAGTGGAGCAGTTTTATATCGCAATTTATAAATAAAAAAGATTTTGACACCGTACTTTTAGGTTGGAGCCTATCTCGCGACCCAGACCAGTTTGTTATCTGGAACTCAAAAATGACAGGGGAAAACCAATACAATTTTGTCAGCTACAATAACCCGGAAGTTGATAAATTACTAAACGAAGGCAGGGAAACATTTAACATCACCCAAAGAAAAATAATTTACAACAAAATACACGAAATCCTTGCTAACGACCTGCCATACATATTTCTATATTATCCGCAAGCAATGCCAGTAATTCATAAACGCTTTATCGGCCCCGAGGTTGCAGCCGCGGGTTTAGGTTGGAACAGCAATTTTTGGTGGTCGCCAAAAGAAAATCAAAAATACAAACTTTCCTGGGACAATTAAATGTTTTCATATATTCTAAAACGCCTGCTTCAAATGGTACCAATTTTAATAGGCATAACTATTATTACATTTGCCGCAATGCACTTTGCACCCGGCAACCCAGCCAGTTTAGCAACCGATATGAACCTAAAAGCATCATCTCAAACACACGAACGGCTTATAAAACTTTACGGATTAGATAAACCATGGGACAAACAATATTTCTCGTGGCTTAAAAGAGTGGCCAAGTTAGATTTTGGCGACTCATTTAAAGATGGCCGGCCAGCCATAAAAAAAATATTGGAACGCCTGCCCGCATCTATACTTTTAAACTTTTTGTCATTATTTTTAATTTTTGCAATTGCAATACCTATTGGGGTAATTTCCGCAATCAAACGTAACACACTTACCGACAAAGCACTAACATTTTTTGTTTTTATCGGTTATGCTATGCCTGCCTTTTGGTTTGCGTTATTGCTAATGCTGCTTTTTGGCTTAAAATTGGGCTGGCTGCCAATATCCGGTTTACACTCAATAAATTACTCAGATTTAAGCTTTATAGATAAAGTTTTGGATGTATCAAAACACCTAATATTACCCGTATGTGCAAGTGCTCTAACCGGCATGGCATCACTTGCCCGCTACACAAGAACAAGTATGATAGAAGCACTTAGCCAAAACTTTATAAAAACCGCTTATGCAAAAGGCCTAAGCGAAAATAAAATAATTTTCAGGCATGCCCTAAGAAATGCACTACTTCCAATAATTACAATTGCAGGCCTATCGTTGCCGGCGCTAATCGGCGGGGGCTTTATATTTGAAACGATATTTGCCTATCCCGGAATGGGGCGTCTTGGTTTTGATGCAATAATGGCAAGAGATTACCCTGTAATTATGGCAACCGCCACTATTGCTGCGTTTCTTACACTAATTGGCAACCTGCTTGCCGATATATCCTACTTTATCGCAGACCCTCGCATAAGGCATGGGAAAAAATGAAAAATAAACTTGCCCTATTAGGAGCGATTTGCATAGCCATATTAATTTTACTTGGAGCATTTGCCCCTCTAATTGCTCCAAAACGCCCCGACGAACAAAACATAATTGAACGCATAAAAGCTCCATCGTCAAAGCATATTCTTGGAACTGATGACCTCGGACGAGATGTTTTATCACGAATGCTTTACAGTGCGAGAATATCCTTAAGCGTTGGCATAGTTGCGGTGCTGATAGCCATAATCCTTGGCACACTCATTGGAATGTTAAGCGGTTATTTCGGCGGAGTCACCGACACCATTTTAATGCGTTTTGTAGATGTAATGCTCTGTTTTCCTACTTTCTTTTTACTACTTATGGTACTTGCTTTTTTAGAGCCAAGCATATTAAATATAATAATTGTAATTGGCCTTACCGCATGGCCGGGCCTGGCAAGAATAGTGCGTGCGGAAGTACTCAGTATAAAACAACGCGATTTTATAAGCGCTTCAAAACTGCTTGCCACAAGCAAAACAAGAATTTTTTTAATGCACATATTGCCAAATATAATTGGTCCCATTTTAGTTGCGGCAACGCTTGGTGTTGGCGATGCTATACTTGCAGAGTCCGGCTTATCGTTCCTTGGGCTTGGTGTACAGCCGCCCGATGCCTCCTGGGGGCAAATATTAAGTGCCGGTAAAGAGTACATACATATCGCATGGTGGCTTTCGGTTTTCCCGGGCGTTGCAATACTAATTACGGTGCTCTCGTTTAATTTGCTTGGCGAGGGAATTCGCGAGAAGTTAAACCCTAAAAAATAACTTATGAATATTTTAGAAATAAAAAACCTTTCAGTAACCTACACACAATTTGACAACAGCATGCTAAAAGCCCTTGATGATGTTTCCCTTGACATTGTAGCAGGACAAACACTTGCCATAGCAGGGGAATCGGGCTCGGGCAAAAGCACCCTTGCACTTGCGATATTGGGATTAATAAACAACTTTGGCAGTAAAATAACCTCAGGGAATATATTGTTTGAAGGTTTAGATTTGCTTGCAATAAATAAAAACATTCTGCGCACTGTGCGTGGCGGCAAAATTGCTATGGTATTTCAAGATCCGTATTCATCACTAAACCCAGTATTAACCATTGGCCTGCAAATAACAGAAACCATAAAAGCGCACAACAAAAAACTATCCAATAAAGAAGTTGTTAATCTGGCTTTAGAAACACTTGAATTGTGTTCAATAAAAGAAAGTATAAGAATATTCAACTCCTACCCGCACCAAATTTCAGGCGGGCAACGCCAGCGCGTAGCAATTGCTATGGCAATATGCAACAACCCGCAAATTTTAATTGCCGACGAAGTCACTACCGCCTTAGATGTCACTACTCAAAAAGAAATAATGGACCTTTTAGATTCTCTTAAAGCCAAGTTAAATATGTCTATACTTTTAATAACGCACAACCTTGCGCTTGCGTTTAAACGAAGCCAGCGCATTGCAATAATGCAAAATGGCAAAATTATAGAACTGCAAGACACAGCCAAACTATTTTCGCAACCGCAAAACATTTACACAAAACTGCTTATAAACTCAACACCAGTGCTCGGTAAAAAAGTAGGCGCAAACTAAAATGAACAAATTATTATTTTCACAAAACATCTCAAAAACATTTCAACAACAAAATATATTCGGCACAGAAAAACACACTGTTGTTGCGTTAGATAATGCCACAATGTCTATTGATTATGGTGAAATAGTTGGAATTGTTGGCGAATCGGGCTCGGGCAAAAGTACTCTGGCAAAAATAATTTGTGCACTCGTAAAAGCTGATAGTGGGAACATGGTAATTGAAGGGAAAAACATAAACAACATTTTGGCGACAGAGTTATCCGAAATAGTTCAAATGATATTTCAAGACCCGGCAAACTCGCTTAGCCCGCGAATGTGCATTAAAACAACACTTGAAGAGGCAATACTTTCAACACCCAAAAATAAGCGCGCGCCGAAACTTCAACATGTTTTAAACCTTGTTGGTCTTAATAATACTTGCCTCTATAAATATCCTCACCAACTTTCAGGCGGGCAAGCCCAAAGGGTGGCAATTGCGCGCGCACTGCTTAAAAACCCAAAGCTTATAATTGCTGACGAGGCAATATCATCGGTAGATGTTTCTATGCAAAGCCAGCTTCTTAGCTACTTTAAGTTTTTAAAAGATAGTCAAAATATGGCAATACTCTTTATCACACATGACATTTCGGCAGCTTCAAGCATTGCAGATAGAATTATTGTAATGAAAGATGGTAGAATGATAGAGCAGGGTCAAACGCAAGAGTTAATAAATAATCCAAAAGACGCATACACAAAAAACTTAATTGACTCAATACCAAAACTAACATCAGTTTGTAACACAGAGATTTAAACTTGACACGCAACAAAAATGCTACCATAACAAAAACCCCACTCGGCTGACAATGAACGAGCATTTTATTGGAGAAGTCGGTGAGGACTGTCTGAGACCGCCACCTTGTGGCGAGGCGAGTTCCGCAGCCGCCAAGAAAATGAGAGAGAATAGCCGCGTGGGTGTATTTCTTTTGGTTACTTTTCTTTGGACAGCAAAGAAAAGTGATACAGGGGCGCAGGGGCAGAAAAGCCCCGCGATTTTGAAAAGTTATACAATGTGAAATCTTAAAACAAATCAACAACTAAAAACAATGAAAACAATTATTTCTGTACTCACCAAAGAACTCTCCGGTAAAAACACCTACTATGTTGGCGGCTGGATTAGAGATATGCTCATTGGTCGCAAAAACACCGACATAGACATTGCCATACCTGCCAATGCTCAAAAAACGGCAAAAAAACTTGCAAAACTACTTAACGGAACATTTTTTGTTTTAGACAACGAAAATGAGGTTTACCGCATTGCGTTAAAAAACTCAGAAATTGATTACATTGATATTTGTAAGTACAAAGGCAAAGCAATTCTTGAAGATCTGCAAAAACGCGACTTCACCATAAATGCCATAGCCGCACCAATTGCGTTAAATAAAACGGATATCAAAAAGAACATTTATGATCCACTCAACGCCAAATCAGACCTAAAGAATAAGCTGATAAAACAAGTATCAAAACAAGTGTTTAAAGATGACCCAGTGCGCTTAATGCGTGCATTTAGAATATCGTGCGAACTTGGTTTTAATATAGAAAAAGCCACACTAAAAAATATTGTTACAAATGCCCATTTGTTAAAAACAACTGCTGCTGAACGCTCTCGTGAAGAGTTGCTGAAAATATTTTCAGTTAAGAACTCCCTGGAAACATTAGAACAATTAGATAAAACCGGGCTCTTATGCCAGCTATTTCCGTGCCAGACTCCAATGAAAAAATCGTCAAAAAAGTTTTATTTTCATAAAAACGGTTTATGGGATCACTCGGTAAAAACACTAAAATCATTGGAAAACATTTTAGGCACAATAGAAAAACACTTTCCAGATAACAATGAGCTGATAAAACAACATCTAAATTCAGAAATTGCGGGCGGCATAAAAAGATACCAGCTACTAAAAATTGCAGCCCTTTTTCACGACTGCGCAAAACCAATGTGCGCTAAAAAAGTTGGCGGCAAAATGCATTTCTTAGGCCATGAAACTAAGGGCTCTGCTCTAATTGGCCAGACGCTTACCAACCTGAAATTTCCAAAAAAATGTATTACTTATGTTCAAGAGCTGGTTTTGCATCATATGCGCCCTATAAGCTTGGGGCAATCGGCTATACTTACAGAAAGGGCAAAGCAAAGAATACATAAGGCACTTGGCACCAACCTGCCTGACCTGTTAATTTTGGCATTATGTGATTGTATGTCTTACAAAAACCTTAACATAAAGGTAAGTGTAAAATTTGAAATTATAGAAGCTTTGGTACGCAAAATTATTACATATTACTTTCAGGAACAAAACAAACCAGTTCTTCCAAAACTTTTAGACGGTCATTTTCTAATGCAAAAGTTAAAAATAAAACCCGGTCCAGCAGTTGGAATATTGCTTTCTCACATTAAGGACTTACAACAAAGAGGGAAAATAACCACCAAAGAAGAAGCCCTCGGCGCGGCAAAAGAAAAACTAAAAATAAAACGAATCCAAAAGTTGTTTATGAAATGATAGAAGTAAAATTAAATCGGGGAATAAATTAGTAACAAAATTTAAGTATGGGCATATTAACAAAATGAAATCTTTGGCTAAACAAACTACCGGGATAAACGGACTGGACAAAGTAATAAATAATCTTCGTTTGGGTGACAATGTTGTATGCCAAATAGACAAACTGAGCAATTATCGGTATTTGGCAAGGGAATTTGCCAAGGATGCGATTTCAAAAGAAAAAAGGGTAGTATATATGCGCTTTGCCAGCCATGAGGCGCTTTTCAATAATTCTGACGGAGTTTTTACTTATAATCTTGATGCAAAGGAAGGTTTTGAAACATTTTCTACAAAGGTCCACGAAATAATAAAAAAGGAAGGCACGGGCGTATTTTATGTATTTGACTGCCTTTCAGACCTTCTTCTTTATTGGGCCACGGATCTAATGCTTGGTAATTTTTTTGTTATTACCTGCCCTTATCTTTTTGAACTGGATACAATCGCATATTTTGCCATTATGCGCGATGAACATTCATTTAAAACTGTTGCACGAATAAGGGAAACTACTCAGCTATTACTTGATGTTTACAGCATAGATTCAACACTTTGCATACACCCTCTTAAAGTCTGGAACCGCTATTCTTCAAGTATGTTCCTTCCGCACATAAAAGAGAAAGAAAAATTTATTCCTATTACAAGCTCTACTGATGCTGCCAGGTTGTTTTCTTATGCAGCAACTAAATTTTCTGAAAATTCTGAAAGAAATCTGGATTACTGGGACAGGCTTTTCTTAAAAGTGGAAGAAATTGAAAGAAACGCTTCAAATGAAAAGAAATTGGAAATTATTGAAAAAATATCAAAAGTGATGTTAGCCCGCGAAAAAAGGATACTTGAGCTGGCTCAAAAGAACTTTAACCTTCAGGATTTTCTTGATATTAAATCCAGAATGATCGGGACAGGTTTTATAGGAGGTAAAGCCGTTGGCATGCTTCTCTCAAGAAAAATTCTTGCTAAAGATATATCTTATGACTGGAACAACTCACTTGAACCGCACGATTCTTTTTATATTGGCTCAGATGTTTATTATACTTACATAGTCCAAAACGGCTTATGGAAACTAAGAATGGCGCAGAAAACAAAGGAAGGGTATTTCAAAGAGGCAAATAAATTAAAAGAGGCCTTACTTAACGGTAAAATGCCGGAAGAAATAAGAGAACAGTTAATGCTCATGATAGAATATTTCGGACAATCACCTATAATAGTCCGCTCCAGCAGTTTGCTGGAAGACAGTTTTGGCAATGCATTTGCCGGGAAATATGAAAGTATTTTTTCGGTAAATCAGGGAACAACTGAAGAAAGATATGCAAAGCTTGAAGAATTTATTAAACAAATATTTGCAAGCACAATGAACGAAGATGCATTAAGCTATCGTTTGCAGAGAGGTTTGGACACCACTGACGAGCAGATGGCGCTTTTAGTTCAAAGGGTTTCAGGCACTTATCATAAAAATTATTTTTTCCCCGATGCCGCAGGTGTAGGAATTTCATACAATACTTTTGCCTGGAAAGAAAAAATGGACCCGAAAGCCGGCATGTTAAGGATAGTTTTCGGGCTTGGTACCAGAGCCGTCAATAGAGTTGAGGACGATTACCCCAGGGTTGTTGCTCTTGATGATCCTTTAACAAGGCCTTACCATGATTCGGATTATCTTATGCGTTTTTCTCAGCATAAAATGGATGTACTTAATATTGATTCAAATAATATTGAAACCGTATCCGTAGCTAAAATTCTGGAATATCTTCCTGAATGCAAAAATAAGCTATTTGGTTCAGAAGATTTAATAACTAAGGAAAAAATGCGCGAATTAAAAATGCAAGGTGAAAGCGCATGGAATATGAACTTTGACGGGCTGTTTTCCGAAACCGACTTTGGTAAAATTATGTCCAGGATGCTTAAAAATTTAGAAGATATGTATCAGTATCCCGTTGATATTGAATTTACAACGAATTTTAGGGATGACGGGAAATTTAATATTAATCTTTTACAATGCAGGCCATTACAGGTAAGGGGCGCGGGGGAAAAAATTACTATTCCTTCAAATATTGACCAGAACAAGATCCTCTTTGAAACAAAAGGAAGTTTTATGGGCGGTAATATTGCCCAGAAAATATCTAAAATTATTTATGTGGATCCCTCCCTGTATTATGAGTTGGCCGAAAAAGAAAAATTTCTACTAGCTCGTTATATCGGCCAGATAAATAAGAATATCTCAGATAGAGATAAAAATCCTGTGGTTTTAATTGGCCCCGGCAGATGGGGAACATCAACTCCCTCTTTGGGAGTTCCAGTAAGCTTTTCGGAAATAAACAATATTTCCGTTCTAGTTGAGATAGACTACGAATCGGGCAATATACAGCCTGAACTTTCTTTTGGAACTCATTTTTTTCAGGATCTGGTTGAAACGGATATATCTTACGCTG
>Ga0247841_10005329_pt1 | contig 20935 bp, 15 predicted proteins | sample LaCruzMarch2015__2_FD_192410 | JGI IMG/M metagenome (GOLD analysis project Ga0247841, IMG submission 192410) | Freshwater microbial communities from meromictic Lake La Cruz, Castile-La Mancha, Spain - LaCruzMarch2015_18m | ecosystem: Environmental > Aquatic > Freshwater > Lake | place: Spain... | reverse complement strand
GGGACGGGACGCTGCGCCTCTGGGACGCGGCCACCGGGGCGGCGGTCCAGTCATGCACGGGTCACAAGGGTCGGGTCCGCGCCTGTGCCTTCGCCCCGGACGGCGCGCACCTGCTGTCGGCGGGCGCGGACGGGACGCTCCGCCTCTGGGACGCGACTACCGGGGCGGCGCTCCTGATTTGCAAGGTTCATGAGGGCAAGATCAACGCCTGCGCCTTCTCCCCGGACGGCACGCGCCTGCTCTCGGCGGGCGATGACGGGACGCTGCGTCTCTGGGACGCGGCTACCGGGGCGGCGCTCCTGATCTGCAGGGGTCATGAGGGCCCGGTCACCGCTTGCGCCTTCTCCCCAGACGGCACACGCCTGCTCTCAGCGGGCAATGACGGCACGCTCCGCCTCTGGGATGCCGCCACCGGCGCGCTGCTCCGCATCCACGCGACCCAGTCCGTCCTCTGGCCGGGCCACGCCGTCTGGGACCCCCCCACCAACCGCCTCATCGAATGGTCCGGCGACGCCTGGCGTTGGCTGCACTGGGTCGCCACCGACGCCGACGGCTGGCCCGACCCGCTGCCGCTGGAGACCTTCGGGGACCTGCCGCAGCCGGGGACAGTACCGCCTTGAAGGCCGACGGGCTTGGGCAGACCCGACAGCGACACCATCAGCCTCGAAGAAGCACCTGTTTCACGCAAAGACGCAAAGACGCAAAGTTTTTCAATGCGCTATCTCTGCCGCACGGTTCGCCTGCCGGGTGACGTGACCATCGCTTGCAACGCTCTGTTCTTCTTTGCGTTCTTGGCGTCTTTGCGTGAGCAATTGTCGATCTTGGGATCAGCGTTGCGGTCCGGCCAACGGCCATGGCGGAAAATCCGGCCTTGATCGTCGTTCCGGCCGCAGGGGACAGGAGGTCGAGGCTTAGCCGGTCGACGGCGCGTCAGCGCGCCCCGGGTCCGGCTAAGCCTCGACCTCCGGTGTGAGACCTCGGGGTAGCGGCCGAAACGATGATCAAGCCCGCAAATCCAGCCACCCCGGACGATGAAAATCCCCCCGCAAGAACGGCAGAAAATCGTCCGTATCGAGGGTCAACAGGGCAATCAGCGCGTTGGTATCGCGATGGATCATCCGTGCCGGCCAGTCCTCAGCAAATCGTCCGCGTGACGCTGCGCCCGCATCTCGGCGACGAGTCGCCGCGTCTCCTCCCGATCCCTGGGCAACGCGTGACTGCGATAGTGCTCGACCACCTCGGCGGGCGTTGGGGCCGCGGGTTCTTTGGCGGCGACGGCGATGCGTATCGAACGCTTTGAGGTGCAACGGTCTTGGTCGTCCACTGAGGTCTCGCTCGTCAGGCATGCGCGCAGTGCACGGCAGCAAACGCAACGGATTCCAGGTCCGGCGCGCGCCCCTGCCCCACCACCCGGGCGGCCAGTTGCCGCAGCCGCTGCACCATGGCGGCCAGGCCGTTGCGCCGCCCCAGGCTCAGGTGTTCTTCGAGCCCGAGTTCACCGAAAAAGCCCTGGACATCGAAGGCCAGGACGGCGGCGGCGGATTGCCCGGAGAACAACTGCTGCAAGAGGGCGATCAGGCCGCGGACGATGGCCGCGTCACTGTCGGCCAGAAACTCCACGATGTCGGTGTCGCCGGGACGGACCCGGGCGTCCAGGTGCACCAGGCTCTGGCACCCGGAGACGAAGTTGGCCGGGGTCTTGAGGGCCTCGGGCATGACGGGCAGGTGCGCCCCCAGGTCCATGAGGTACTGGTAGCGCATCGACCAGTCGGGCAGCAGGTCGAAGACCTCGCTGATCAGCGCGGCCGCGGCTGTAGGCGACTCGGCCGCGGGCCCCGGGTAGGCGATCTCCGGCACGGCGGTCGGCAGTCCCGCGGCCGTCGCGGGCCGCGCGCGGACATTGACCCGCGCGCCCCGGCCCGCTTCGATGATCGCGGCGAGTTCCGTCGCCAGGCAATCGATCTCGGCGATCGTGTTGTAGACACCGAAGGAGGCGCGGGCCGTCGAGGCCAGGCCCAGACGGTCCATGAGCGGCTGGCAGCAGTGATGGCCGGTGCGGATACAGATGCCCTTCAGATCGAGCGCCATGCCGATATCGAGCGTGCCCAGGGGCGGGTCGGTCACGACCCAGGACAGGACGCCGGCCTTGTCGGGTGCGGTGCCTTTGAGCTCGACCCCGGGGATGGCGGACAGCCGCCGCGTGGCATGACGCAGCAACCGGGCCTCGTGGTCCGCGACGGCCTCCAGGCCCACGGCGCAGAGCCAGTCGATCGCCGCCGCCAGGCCCACGGCACCGGCGATATGGGGGGTGCCCGCCTCGAACTTGCTGGGCAGTTCGGCGTAAGTGGTGTGCGCGAAGGTGACGCGCTCGATCATGTCGCCGCCGCCCTGGTAGGGGGGCATCGCCGCGAGCAGCCGCCGCTTGCCGTAGAGCACCCCGATCCCGGTAGGCCCGTACAGCTTGTGCCCGGAGAAGGCGTAGAAATCGGCGTCCAGGGCCTGGACGTCGGTGCGTCCGTGGGCGACCCACTGGGCGCCGTCGATGAGCACCAGTGCACCCGCCTCATGGGCGGCACTGATGATCTCGCGCACCGGATTGACGGTGCCCAGGGCATTGGAGACCTGGGTCACGGCGACCAGGCGGGTGCGCGGGGAGAGCAGTTGCCGATAGACATCCAGGCGCAGCGCGCCGGTGTCGTCGATGGGGATCACCCTGATCCGTGCCCCGGTCGCCTGGGCCGCCAGTTGCCAGGGCACGATGTTGGAGTGGTGTTCCAGTTCGGAGAGGATGATCTCGTCGCCGGGGCGCAGATTGGCGGTGCCCCAGGACGCGGCGACCAGATTGATGGACTCGGTGGTGCCGCGCGTGAAGATGCACTCGGCGGGCTCGGCCGCGTTGATGAAGCGGGCCACGCCAGCGCGGGCCTCCTCGTGCAGACGGGTGGCGACGATGGAGAGTTGGTAGGCCCCGCGGTGGATGTTGGCGTGCTGGCGCAGGTAGTAGTCCGCGACGGCATCGACCACCTGCTCGGGCTTCTGCGCGCTGGCGGCGTTGTCCAGGTACACCAGCGGCTGGCCGTGGACGCAGGAGCGCAGGATCGGAAACTGGGCGCGGACGGCCGCCGCATCGAGTGCCGGCCGATCCGCAACATCAAGGGGGGACGAAGCTGTCATGGCGGATGGCCCTGAGCCTGGGTAGGGGGCCAAGCCCCGACGAAGAGGAGCCCCGACGAAGGGGAGATGCACTATGGGCTTAAGTTGGGCTGGACCGGAGTCGGCTCAAGCTCATAGAACCTGGACTTGTCCATTTCCGAACTCCTGGGGCCATCTCGCCGGGCCGCGGGGACGGCGCTGCGCGATACCGCAATCAGTGCGGTGCCCGCGCGGCCGGGGCCTTATACTGTGGCAGGATGCTGCATGACAACCGCCCGTCGCGGGTCCCGGGACCGGACCGACCACACCTTCTCACCTGCGCGAGTGCCGCATGACCGCCCTGCGAAACCTCTCCGACAGCACCCTCGCCGACCTCCTCGCCGCCCTGCGCCGGGAGGCCCGGGAGGCGACCGATGTCCGGCGCCTGGTGCAGGACCTCCAGGTCCACCAGGTCGAGCTGGAACTCCAGAACCGGGAACTGCGCTGCGCCCGGCAGACCCTGGAGGAGTCCCGTGACCGCTACGCGGACCTCTACGACCTCGCCCCGGTCGCCTATGCCGCCATCGACCGCCAGGGCCTGGTCACCCAGATGAACCTGGCTGCCGCCCGCTTGCTGGGCGTGGAGCGCGAGAGCACCGGGGACCTCTATCTCGGCCCGCGGCTCGGCCCCGGTGACGCGCCGCCCCTGCTCGCCGCCCTGGCGCGGGCGCTGGACACCGGGGCGGAGCAAGTGCTCGAGGTGGGTCTGGTGTCGGCCCATGACCGGCAGCGAACGCTGCGCCTGCTGATCCAACGCGAGCGCGAAGGCCCCGGCGCGGCTGGCCCGGCTGCCTGCCGGGTGGCCCTGCTCGATATTACCGAGCACCAGCGGCTCACCGAGCAACTCCGGGAGCGGGAACGCGAACTGGCGCAGCTGGCCCACCAGGATCCGCTCACCGGGTTGCCCAACCGCCTACTGTTCGCCGACCGCCTGGGCCAGGCGCTGCGCCGCGCCCATCGGGAGCAACGCCAGGTGGCCTTGCTGTTCCTGGATCTGGACGGTTTCAAGGCCATCAATGACAGCCTGGGGCACCTGGCCGGGGATCGGGTGCTGCAGGAAGCGGCGCGGCGCCTGCGTGGCCAGGTGCGCGAAGGCGACACGCTCGCCCGCTTCGGGGGCGATGAGTTCACCCTGGTCCTGGACCCCGTGGAACGCGCCGGCGACGCCGCCCTGGTGGCCGAAAAGCTGGCCCAGGCCTTCAAAGAGCCCATCGATCTGGACGGCCGGCCGCTCTATATTACCCTGAGCATCGGCATCAGCCTCTACCCCCAGGACGGCACCGACGTCGACACCCTGGTGCGCAACGCCGATGCGGCCATGTACCAGGCCAAGGACCAGGGGCGCGACGGCTTCCAATTCTATACCGAGGACATGACCGCCCGCGCCTTCGCCCAGGTATCCCTGGAGACGGCGCTGCGCGAGGCCTTGGGCCTGGAGCAGTTTGTCCTCTACTACCAGCCCCAGCACGATCTGACCACCGGGCGCATCATCGGCGTCGAGTCCCTGATCCGCTGGCACCACCCCACCTTGGGACTGGTCGGACCCGAGTGGTTCATCGCGCTCGCCGAGTCCAGCGGGCTCATCGTCCCCATCGGCGCCTGGGTGGTGCGCACCGCCGCCGGCCAACTGCGGGCCTGGCGCGAACAGGGGCTGCTGACGGACGTGACCCTGTGGGTCAACCTGTCCAACCGCGAGATCCGCACCGCGAGTCTGGCCGAGGGCATCGCCGCCACGGTCGCGGAGAGCGGACTCGAACCCGGCGCCCTGGCGGTGGAGATCACCGACATCAAGTCCGTCGCCGACTCCGAGTCGGCCGCCGAGAACATCCGGCGCCTGCTCGACCTGGGGATCGAGGTCGCCATCGACGACTTCGGCACCGGGCACTCGTCGCTCGCCTCGCTGAAACGGCTGGCGGTGCGCGGACTCAAGATCGACGGGTCCTTCGTCGCCGGTCTCCCGGGGGACGAGGACGACGCTGCCATCGCCCGGGCCATCATCGTCCTGGGCCGGGCCCTGGGGTTGCGGGTGGTCGCCGAAGGGATCGAGACCCGCGCCCAGGCGGAGTCACTCAAGGCCGCGGGGTGCCGGATCGGTCAGGGCTACCTGTTCAGCCGGCCGCTGGCGGCGGCCGAGTTCGGGGCCTACTGCCGGCGCGCCTGAGCGAAGACGAAAGAGGGGAGGTCCGCAAATGAACGCAAATGAACGCAAATGAAGACTGTGGTTATCGGACCTTGATCAACCTGGAAAGAGCAGTTGAGGCACCGGGACATAGACGAAGAGTCGGTCACTTGAAGTCTGTGTCTTATTTGCGTTCATTTGCGTTCATTTGCGGACCATAAGTCTTCGACTCCCCCCGTGCCGGCACCGGCGGCAGCAGGTCGCTCAGGCGCTCCGGCGCCAGCCCCAGGCGCGCGCGGTAGATCACCCGGTAGGCCAGCACCCGCTCCACATAGCCGCGCGTCTCCTCGTACGGGATGGCGGCGATCCACAGGTCCGCGGGGGTATCGCGCGCGGGCAGCCAGCGCACCACGCGCTGTGGTCCGGCGTTGTAGGCGGCCGTCGCCAGGGCGGCGTGGCCGAAGCGCTCATGCATTTGCGCCAGATACGTGGCCCCGAGTTGGATGTTGAGTCCGGGCTCGAGGATGGCCGTGGCCGTGGGCGCGGGCAGGCCCAACTGCACCGCCACCTGCCGCGCCGTGGCCGGCATGAGCTGCATGAGCCCCAGGGCCCCGGCCGGGGAGGCGACGCTCGCGTTGAAGACGCTCTCCTGGCGCAGCACGCCGTAGACCCAGTCCGCCGCAAGCCCGGTCTGCCGCGCCTGCTCTTCCACCAAGTCCCGGTAACCGAGCGGGAAGCGCAGTTGCAGGTCGTCCCAATAATCGGCGCGCTTCAGGGTGAAGATGGCCTGGTCGTACCAGCCCAGCGCCTCCGCCACCAGGGCCGCCGCCAGCAGGTCGGGTGTCGCCAGCCCCCGCGTCAGGGTGCGCCACTCGCGGCGCATGTCCGCCTCCCGGCCCAGTCGGCGCAAGGCCACGATGCGCGCCAGCGCCGGTGCCTCACTGAGGCGGCGCACCCGTGCGGGCTCCGCGGGGACCGGGCGGCTCGCCAGGTGATAGGGCAGTTGCATTCGATCCGCGGCCAGGAAGCCCCAGAAGCTGCGGCTGCCGGCGGCCTGCGCGAAGCTCGCGCCCGCCGCGCTCTCGTCGCCCAGGGCCGACTGGGCACGCGCGAGCCAGTAGAGCCAGCGGTCGCGCTTTTCGGTCAGGTCCGGCATCCGCTGCACCCAGGCGGCGACGCGCACCCAGTCCCCCCGACCGATCGCCGCGCGCAGCCGGCGTTCCTGCGCCTCCAGATTGTCGACCCGGGCGGACATCAGGTCCCAGATCGCGAGCCCCCGCGGGTCGGCGGCGGCGGTGAGTGCCCGGCCCACCGCCGCCGCGGTTATATCCAGGGCCGCCGGGTCCGCGGCCAGGGACGCGCGGCCGGACTCGAAGGCGCCCGCGGCAGCGCGCGGGTCGGAGCGGGCCAGCCGGGCGATCCCGTCGGCGAGGATCACTGCGGCCAGCGGGCGGTCGGCCGCCTCACCCGTCGCCGGCGGGGCCTCCAGCACCAGGGCCGGGCGCGCCTGGACCGCCAGCCAGCGCTCCAGCCAGGGGCGCTCTGCGGCCGAGAGTCGGGTCCCCAACTGGCGCGCCAGCGCGGTCTCCCCCGCCGCCATCGCCAGGCGGATGCGGCGCCAGAGGAGCGCCGGGTCGAGGCCGCCGCGGGCCCGCCAGGCGGCAAAGAGCGGCTCGCAGGCGGCCGGTTGGGGGCGGGGCACCAGCCACAGCGGCTCCAACTGCGCCGCCGTCAGCGCCGCATCGGCCTGACCCGTCTCCACCAGTGCGCGCAGATACAGACAGCGCCGCTCCACGCTGTCGTCGTCATCGCGATAGACCCGGACCAGGTCCGCCCAGCGCCCGGCCGCGGCCAGGCGCTTCACATAGGCGGCGCGCAGGCGCTCGGCCGGCGCGGTGGCGGGAAACTCGGCGAGAAAGGTCTCGATGGCCGCGTCCGGTGCCGCCGCCAGGTCGGCGTCCAGCGCCGCAAAGCGGAGGTAGGGGTAGAGGGGATCATCGCGCAGGCCCTCCAGCAGGGACGCAAAGGCCGTCCGATCACCCGCCTGCAAGGCCTGCTCGGCGGCCCGAAACCCCGCCGGATCGGCCTCCGGCGGGGCGCGCAGCACCAGCGGGCGGACGGCCGCGGGCGCCGGACCGGTACCGGGCCCGCCCGTGGCCGGCACCTCGGGCGCCCGCGGGACCAGCGCCCACAAGACCAAGGCGATCGACACCACCGCGAACCCGGCGGCCAGAAAACGCAACATCAGCGGGTCTCCCATCCAACAGCGCTTCGGTGTGGACCCCGGCGCGGGGGCTCGCATCGGCACCGCGGCGCCCACATCTTACCGTGCAACGCGGCGGGGCGAACATTGCGATCCGACGGTGGCTTGCTCAAGCGTCAGCGTCACAGCGCGACCGACCTATCGCGGTACCGGCACCAGCGCCCCCAACCCGCTATGAGGACTCCATGCACCCTGAGATGCACCCCGATCTGAAGCGACTCACCGAGCACCTGCGCACGGCCGCCGCCACCGAGATCATGCCCCGCTTTCATCACGTCCAGAGCCACGCCAAGGCGGACGGCAGCCTGGTGACCGAGACCGATGCGGCCGTCCAGACCTACCTCACGGCGGCCCTGGCCCGCGACCATCCCGGTATCCCCCTGATCGGCGAGGAGATGACCGTCGCGGAGCAGGAGCACTTGCTGCTCGCCGCCGACCACGCGGTATGGGTCCTGGACCCCCTGGACGGGACCGGCAACTATGCCGGCGGCTTCCCCGGATTCGCCATCTCGCTGGCCCTGCTCGAGGCCGGCCAGGTGGTCCAGGCGGCGGTGCTGGACCCGCTGCGCGACGAGTGCTTCTGCGCCATCCGCGGCGGCGGTGCCTGGTGCAACGGCGTGCCCATCGCGCCCTTCGCCCCGGGGCCGCTGCTGGGCGACTGCCTGGCGATGATCGACTTCAAACGCCTGCCCGCGGCCCGGCTCCCGACCCTGTTCCGCCCCGGGGGCTTTCGCTCCCAACGCAACCTGGGGGCCTCGACCCTGGAGTGGTGCTGGCTGGCCGCCGGGCGTTTTCAACTCTATCTGCACGGCGGCCAGAAGCTGTGGGACTATGCCGGCGGGCACCTGATCGCCGCCGAGGCCGGGGTGAGCGCCAGGCTCTACCGCCCCTATGGCGTCGGACCCGCGCCCGGGCTCGACCTGGAGCCCCGCTTCGCGGTCGCCGCGGCGACCCCGGACCTCTTCGAGCGCTGGCTCGCCTTCATCGACCTGCCCCTGGACGCGCCCCTGGAAGCTCCGAGCACCGGCTCGGTGCGCTAACCGCGGCACCCCGGCAAGAATAGCGAATCCCCCACATGAACCAAACCCCCGACGACCAGTCCATGGCCCTGGCCAGCGGCATCGCCGCCTACGAATCCAAGCAGTTCTCGCGCGCCGTCGGCCTGCTGCGCCCCCTGGCCGAGGCCGGCGAGGCGCAGGCGCAGTACCGCGTCGCCATCATGGCCCAGAACGGGCTCGGCATGCAGCCCAACCCGCTGCTCGCCTACCGCTACATGCACGCCGCCGCCGTCGCCGGGCTGGGCCTCGCCCAGCACGGCCTGGGCTTCATGTACCTGGAGGGCGAATGCACCGCGCCGGACCCGCACCGCGCCGCCGCCTGGTTCCGCAAGGCCGCCGACCAGGGCCTGGCCGGCGCCCAGAGCATCCTGGCCAACCTCTACGAGGACGGCCGCGGCGTACCCCAGGACCCCGCCGAGGCCGCCCGCTGGCGCGCCCTGGCCGGATTCGATGAGCGTTGACCCCCAGATCCAGGCTGACAGCCCGGGCGCCTTGGACCTATAATGGCGGGACTGCTGCCGGGGTGGCGAAACTGGTAGACGCATCAGACTCAAAATCTGACGGGGGTGACCCCATGCCGGTTCGATTCCGGCCCTCGGTACCAAGAAAAGACAAGGGGTTAGGCGGGAACGCCTAACCCCTTTTGCGTTGCCTGCCGATCCGTGGTGCACGCCTGTTGTCGAGCGGAATGGTAGCAGGCCCCGATCCGCCGGACAGGAGCGCGACCGGGGCCAGCGCCAGACCTGGCTGACCACGGGCACAAAACAAACAGGAACGACATAAGAATGCGCAGGCTCACCCTGGCACAACTGGAACGGCATCTGTTCGGCGCCGCCGACATCCTCCGGGGCAAGATGGACGCCTCCGAGTTCAAGGAGTACATCTTCGGCATGCTGTTCCTCAAGCGGTGCTCGGACGTGTTCGAGGCCCGCCGGGACGCCATCGTCGCCGAGCAGCTCGCCAAGGGGCGCACCCCGGAGCAGGCGCGGCAGCGCGCGGACGCCAAGGGCTACTACCAGGACACCTTCTTCGTCCCCGAACAAGCCCGCTGGTCGCACCTGCGCGACGAACTGCACCACAACGTCGGCGACGGGCTCAACAAGGCACTGGCGGCCCTGGAGGAGGAGAACACCGGTCTGGAGGGCGTACTCCACCACATCGACTTCACCCGCACGGTCGGCCAATCCAAGTTCCCCGACCGGCGCCTCCTGGAGCTGATCAGGCACTTCAGCAAATACCGGCTCTTGAACGACGACTTCGAGTTCCCCGACCTGCTTGGGGCCGCCTATGAATACCTGATCGGTCAGTTCGCCGACTCCGCCGGCAAGAAGGGCGGGGAGTTCTATACGCCCCGGGCCGTGGTGCGCATGATGGTCCGGCTCGCCGACCCCCGGGACGGGATGCGGGTCTACGACCCCTGCTGCGGCTCCGGCGGCATGTTGATCCTCTCCGCCGAGCATGTGCGCGAGCACGGCGGCGACCCGCGCAACCTGGGACTCTACGGCCAGGAGGACAACGGCGGGGTCTGGTCCATCAGCAAGATGAACATGATCCTGCACGGCATCCCCGACGCGGATCTCCGCAACGGCGACACCCTGGCCGAGCCGCTGCATGTGGAGGGCGGGGAGCTGATGCGCTTCGACCGGGTCATCACCAATCCGCCCTTCTCCCAGAGCTACACGCAGGAGGGCCTGCCCTTTCGGGAGCGCTTCCACTACGGCCTCTGCCCCGAGACCGGCAAGAAGGCGGACCTGATGTTCGTCCAGCACATGGCCGCGGTGCTGCGGCCGGGAGGCATGGTCTGCACCGTCATGCCCCACGGGGTGCTCTTCCGCGGCGGGGCCGAGCGGGACATCCGCCGCGGTCTCATCGGTGACGACCTGCTCGATGCCGTCATCGGCCTGCCCCCCAACCTGTTCTACGGCACCGGCATCCCCGCCTGCGTGCTGGTGCTCCGGGCCAAGGGCACCAAGCCGCCCGAGCGCCGCGGCAAGGTCCTCTTCATCAACGCCGATGCCGAATACCGCGCCGGCCGGGCGCAGAACTATCTGGAGCCCGACCACATCGAGAAGATCGTCAGCGCCTTTGAGCGCTATGCCGAGATCCCCGGCTTCGCCGCCCTGGTGACCCATGCGGAGTTGGCGGACAACGACTGGAACCTCAACATCCGCCGCTATGCCGACAATGCCCCACCGCCCGAGCCGCACGACGTGCGGGCGCACCTCGCGGGCGGCGTGCCCAGGGCCGAGGTGGCGGCCAAGGCCGGGCTCTTCGCCGCCCATGGCCTGGACCCGGCGCACCTGCTGGTCGAACGCGACGAGCGCTATTTCGACTTCAGGCCCGACCAGAACGGAATCGGTCACGGCAACGGCGACCTCAAGGGCCGTATCGAGACCGACCCCGGCGTGCAGGCCCGCGAGCAGGCGTTCACCGCCGCCTTCGACGCCTGGTGGAGCGCCCAGGTCGACCATCTGGCCGGTCTGCCCGAGACCCAAGGGCTGACCGCACTGCGCGCCGAGCTGATGACCTCCTTCGAGCAGGCCCTGGTCCCGGTCGGGCTGCTCGACCGCTTCCAGGTCGCGGGCGCGGTCGCCACCTGGTGGGGCGAGTCGGTCTATGACCTCAAGACCCTGATGGCCCGGGGCTTCGAGGGAGTACTGGAGGGCTGGGCGACCACCGTCATGAGCGCCCTGGACGACGAGGACGACAGGGCCGACCCGCTGGACCACAAGCTGGTCAAGAAGCTCCTGCCCGCATTCCTGGAGGAGATCGCCGCGGCCGAGCGGGTGCTGGCCGAGGCGGACGGCGCACTCAAGGCCGCGACCGCGGGTGGGGATGAGGAAGACGAAGGAGCGGCCAGCGACGCGGAGGTCTTGTCCGAGGCGGAAATCAAGCGGCTGAAGAAGACGCTCGCCGGGGAAAAGTCCAGGCTCAAGGCACTCAAGGCGGACTTTGTCGACCGGTTGGAGGATGCGCAGGCCGGGTTGGACGCCGGGCAAGGTCAGGCATTGGTGCTCGCCATCCTCAAGGACGACCTGGCGCGGGAGCTGGACCGGCGGGTCGCGGCACACCGGCAGGCGGTCGTTGCGGCGGTCGAGGGGTGGTGGGGGAAGTATCGGGTGACCTTGCGGGAGATTGAGGGCGAGCGGGATGAGGCCAAGGGGCGGTTGGAGGGGTTCTTGAAGGAGTTGGGCTATGTCGGCTGAACAGAGTTGGTCGCACGTCCGACTCGGTGACCATGCGACGATCAAGGCCAGGCTCGGTTGGAAAGGGCTAAAGGCGCACGAGTACCGAGACGGCGGCTCTATTTTTCTCGCCACACCTAATATCAAGGACTTCGAGATTGACTTCCGAAACGTCAATCACATATCGGAGCAACGCTTTACTGAATCGGCAGAAATAATGCTTCAAGTTGGTGACGTATTGCTGGTGAAAGACGGCAGTACGCTTGGCATCAGCAACTTGGTTCGGTGGCTGCCCGCCCCAACTACAATCAATGGATCAATTGCGCTGCTTCGCTGCCGAGGTGATTTGCACCCTGCTTTCCTCCATCAACTCACGAAAGCCGCAGCGTTCCAGAAACTGATTCAGGACAAGAAATCAGGCTTGGGGGTACCGCACCTCTTTCAAGCAGATCTGCGTGAGTTCGTAATTCCGCTCCCACCTCTTTCCGAACAATACCGCATCGTCGAAATACTCGAAACCCTTGACGAGACCATCCGCAAGACCGAGCAGGTCATCGCCAAGCTCCAGCAGATGAAGCAGGGACTGCTGCACGACCTGCTAACCCGCGGCATCGACGACAACGGAGAACTGCGCGACCCCGAGCAGAACCCTGGAAACTTTACGGACTCGCATTTGGGCCAGATACCGAGTGCGTGGGAGGTGGCGACCTTTGGGGACTGCCTGATCAGCTCGCCACAGAACGGTCTTTACAAGCCGTCTCATCATTACGGCGAAAGCGGGACCCCTATTGTTCGGATCGACGGCTTCTACGATGGCGTTATGGCGCCTGTTTCATCCCTGAAGCGGCTTGGCCTAACTTCCGCCGAGCTTGACTCTTTCCGATTGGAACAAGGCGACATACTCATCAATCGGGTGAACAGCATCGACTTCGTAGGCAAGGCGGGGCTCGTTCCAATCCTCTCCGAGCCCGTCGTCTTTGAGTCGAACATCATGCGCTGCCGACTCAGCACAGATCGGCTGACACCCGGCTTCGCGATCCGCTGGATAATCGCGCCCTATTCTCGCAAGTGGTTCCACAGGCGCGCCAAGAGTGCCATTGCTCAGGCAAGCGTCAATCAGACGGACGTGATCGAGCTTGCCATTGCACTTCCGCCGCTCGATGAGCAGCAGCGCATCGTCGAGCGTGCTGAACAGGCTGAGAACCGCATTGATCTTGAGCAACGTCATCTCGCCAAACTCCGCACCCTCAAACACGGCCTCATGGACGACCTACTCACCGGCCGCGTCCGCGTCACCCCGGATGAAGCCCAATGAGCCCAACCGCCGCCATTCCCGACTGGAGCATCGAGGGCACCCTGCCCCCGATCCGTCCGGGCAGCGATGCGACCTCGCGAGACCGCTCGCCGCCCTTGATCCCAGAAAGAGGAGTTGTCACGCCAAGGCGCCAAGCTCGCCAAGGTTTTTCAGTGCCTTCTGGGCGTTGTGCGATGCACCCGGCGGGTGATCCGGATGCCGGAGCCACCCTATTGTATTTCTTGGCGAGCTTGGCGCCTTGGCGTGATCATTGCTTTTCTTCTTTGCGTCTTTGCGCCTTTGTGAGAGAATTCTTATACTTACTGGCGCCTTGGTGTGACCTTGACCGCGATCGTGGCGGGCGCGCCGGTCAGCCCGGGCCGCACAGCGGCCAACACATGGGTGACACCGCCGCAGCGGTGTCACCAGAGAGGTTTGCGCGGCGCCAGCGGCATCTCCCTGGCTTCCACGCTCCAGCGTGGGAGCAAGTGCCGACGCTCCAGCGTCGCGTGCCGGAACGGGCCGCTGGAGCGGCCGGGCTGCATTCCCACGCCGGAGCGTGGGAACGAGAGGAACACGGCCTCATGGACAACCTAATCACCGGCAGCGTCCGCGTCACCCCGGATGAACCCCAATGAGCCCAACCGCAGCCATTCCAGACTGGAGCATCCACGGCATCCTGCCCCCGATCCGTCCGGGCATCGCCGCGACCTCCCCCGACCGCTCGCCCTATCGCACCTCGCCGCTCGACCTCTGCCTGCGCCTCGGCCACACATCAGAGCGCCGCCGCATCCTGCGCGGACTGCTGGCCCTGCGTTCGGAGTTGCGCGCGGCCAGCCTCGCCGACGGCTTTCAGTGGATCAACGGCAGCTTCACCGAGGACTGCGAGGCCACACGGGGCCGACCGCCCGGTGACATCGACGTGGTGACCTTCGTCCCATTGGGCGACCAGGCGAGGCAGGGTGAGTTGATGGCCTCGCATCGGGTCTTATTTTACTCGCAAGAGGCGAAGGCCCGCTTCCACGTCGATCATTATGTCGTTGCGACTGATCGCATATTCGACGCCGGACAAGCCCATTGGGTGACTTATTGGTACTCGATGTGGAGCCACCGGCGCGAAGACGAGCGATGGAAGGGCTTCGTCGAACTGTCGCTATCGGACGACGATGCCGGCGCGGCCGCATGGCTCGCCCTGCAAGATACCCACGGTGCTACCGGGGAGGCGAACGATGAGCAGTAAAGAACGCGATTTCATGCGCTCCGAGGTTACGACCCTCGAAGGGCTGTTGAGCGGTCTGTCGGTGGACCGCATCATCGAGCGGATCGGGATCGAGGAGCGCCTGAGACAGGCCCGAGAGCGGCTTGCCGCGTTTGAGACCAAACCGCTCGCCAAGTCGCTTCCCATCACCTTCCGCGGGGCGCCGGTGGAGGGCATGCGGTCGATCGATGCCGGCTTCGCCTCGGCAGCGCTCAAGGCATTCATCAAGGCCACCGATACCGTAACCGCGAGCCTAATGTCGGACGAACTTAAGAGTCGCGGTCGACTGCCCAGTGCAGGTCGCTCGTTGCGAATCATCGATATGGCACATGGCTCTTTCGGCTTTGAGCTAGAGTTGCCGCCGCCAGTTGCTGATTCCGGCCAAATGCAGCCTCGCGTTCTTGTCGAAGAGCCGGATCCCTATGTCCTGGCCATTGAAACGACCTTCGCTTTGATTAGAGGCGCCGTCTCATCGGACGACCGCAGTTTATCGGATCTAATCGTCGAGATTCATCCACGTGCTGCTGCGACAATATGCGCCTTTGCCAAAGTGCTGTCCGATCACGAGGCGGGGTTTGCAGCCGAGTTCGAGGGTAAGCGCGTGCAGTTGAACGAGCCGGCCGACGTACAGCGCGTACTCAATGCGTTGAAGAAAGAAGATATTCGCGAGCAAACGGAAGAGCAGGTCGGCGTGCTCCTGGGTATTCTTCCCGACTCCCGCCTCTTTGAGTGCCGACTCACCGACAGACGGCTAATATCGGGAAAAATTGACCGAGGTGTGAGGGACATCAGGGCATTCAAGACTACCTGGGAGAACAATGAGGCATTGCTGACCTTTCGCGTCGTGTCCGTGCGAGAGAATCAACGCTTCATATTGACTGCGGCGACAGACCCGAACCGAAGAACCAATGCGTGATATCCATTTCACCGGAGGACAGGCCATGCGAACGACCATCGCTGTCGATCACGAAACAAAGGCACTACTCGATCGTCTGGCCCGCAGCAGGGGGCGCAGCAAGTCGGAGATCGTCCGCGAGGCGCTCGTTGCGCTCGACGCGACGCGGATCGAGGGCGATACCCCAAGTAGCGTCTACGATATGGTTCAGGACTTGGTGGGAATCGCGAAGGATGGTCCATCCGATCTAGCCCGGTCCCACAAGAAGGCATTTGTCGAGCTTCTGACTGAGCGCGCGAAGAAATGAAGCAGGGCGCAACGCTGGTGGACGCCGGCCCAATGGTCGCGATTCTGAACGAGCGCGATTCGGATCACGACGCCTGTGTTGCGGTGATGAAGCAGTTGCCGCCTCCATTGTTTAGTACATGGATTCCGATCACCGAAGCGATGTATCTACTTGGGTTCTCTTATCGCGCACAGGCTGCTTTGCTTGAGATGATCGAACGCGGGGCAATTCGCGTTCTATCATTGGACACGGCCGACCTGCATCCGATTCGCATACTGATGGAAAAGTACCGGGATCTGCCTATGGACTTTGCGGATGCCTCGCTGGTACGGGTCGCCGCGAGGGAAGGTATCGAGCGGATCTTTACGCTCGACCGGCGCGATTTCGGCCTTTATCGACTGCCGAATCGGCGGCGATTTCAGATTTTTCCCGAGACTTGGACATGATCACCGCCGGCCCCGAACTCACGCAGGTCGAGCAGCCCCTGATCGCCCAACTGGTGCGGATGGGCTGGACCCATACCCCCGGCTCACTCGATGACCCGAGTGCCACTGGCCGGGAGAGCTTCCGGGAGGTCCTGCTGCGCGATGATCTCACGCAGGCACTCGTGCGCATCAACCTGGACCCGGCCGGCAACCCCTGGCTCGACGAGGCCCGCATCACGCAGGCGATCAATGCCCTCCAGCGACTCGGCACCGCCAAGCTGATGGAGGCCAACCAGAGGGCGACCGAGCTGTTGCAGAAGGGCACGGTCGTGGATGGGGTCCAGACTTGGGAGCAGGGTCGGGGCCGTACCGTCCAATTTATCGACTGGGAGCATCCTGAAAACAATTGCTTTCGCGTCGTCAGCCAGTTCCGCCTGACCTGCCCGACGGGTCAAGCCGACCAGCAGATCCGGTTCGATCTGGTGCTCTTCGTCAACGGCATCCCGCTGGTGGTGATCGAGTGCAAGAGCCCCTATGCGACGCAGCCGATGGAGGAGGCGATCGACCAACTCCAACGCTATGCCAACCGCCGCAAGGCGTCAGGCATCGTGGACTTCAACGAGGGCAACGAGCAACCCTTTCACTATGTGCAGTTCATGGTCGCGACCTGCGGCGAGCAGGCCCGCGTCGGGACCTTCTCCTCACAGGCGGTCCACTTCCTGGAGTGGAAGGACACGAGCCCCACACCGATGGCCGAGGTCGCCGACGAACTGGGCAAGGCCGGCCATCGACTCAGCAGTCAGGAGACGCTGGTGGCGGGCATGTTGAGGCCCATCCACCTGTTGGACATCGTCAGGCACTTCACCCTGTTCATGGAGTTGGGCGGCCGGACGGTGAAGATCATCGCTCGCTATCAGCAATTCCGGGCAGTGCAGCGCGCCATTCAACGGCTGCTGACCGGCAAGACCCGCATCCAGGACGGGGAGCAGGATCGCCGGGGCGGCATCGTCTGGCACACGCAGGGGAGCGGCAAGAGCCTCACGATGGTGTTCCTCGTCCGCAAGATGCGCTCCCACCCGCAGTTGCGGCACTTCAAGGTGGTCGCGGTCACCGACCGGCGGGATTTGCAGAAGCAACTCGCGGACATAGCGGCCCTGACCGGCGAGGTCCTGACCCTGGTCAAGCCCGAGCAACGCGGGCAAAAGACCATTGCGTCCTACCAGGTCTTGCAGGAGGTGCTGGCGCGCAAGGGTAAGGACTTGGTCTTTGCCATGATCCAGAAATACCGGGGCGACCTGCTCGACCCGGAGGCCGCCGATACGAGCAGCGGCAGCGACGACGAGGACAATGAGGACGAAGGGGAAGCCGCGCAGCGGGTGCCGGCCAAGACCAAGCCGCTGCCCGAGTTGAACACCGACTCCGACATCCTGGTGCTGGTGGACGAGGCCCACCGCAGCCACACCAACACGGCCCATGCGAACCTGATGCGGGCCTTGCCCAATTGCGTGCGGATCGGCTTCACCGGCACCCCCATCATCATGCGGGCCAAGGCTCAGACGGCCCACATATTCGGCGAGTTCATCGACCGCTACACCATTGCCGAGTCGGTGGCGGACGGCGCCACGGTGCCCATCCTGTACGAGGGCCGCACGACCAAGGCGGCCGTGAAGGATACCCAGACGGATGGACTGCAACTCGATAAGGTTTTTGAGGATATGTTCAAAAACCACACGCCCGAGGAGTTGCGTGCGATCAAAGAGAAGTACGCCACCAAGGGCCATGTCATGGAGGCCGAGCGACTCATCGCCGCCAAGGCGCGCAACATGCTGCGGCATTATGTCGAGCATATCCTGCCCGACGGCTTCAAGGCCCAGGTGGTCGCGGTCAGCCGGCGCGCGACGCTGCGCTATTACGCGGCCTTCCAGACGGCGCAGGCCGAGTTGGTGGCGGAACTGTCCGGGCTGCCAGCGGACCTGCTGGACCTGGACGGCGATGCACTCGACAAGCTGGCCCCGGGCCGGGCCTTCCTGGTGCGTGCCCACCGCTTCCTGCCGACCATCGCGGCGCTGGAGTTCGCCCCGGTCATTTCCGGGCAGCACAACGATACCCTGGACCCTGACAACGAGTGGACCAACCCGTCGAAGATCGACGCCCGGATTGTCCGCTTCAAGAAGCCCCTCTTCGCCGACGGCCCCAACACCTTCGACCACCAGCAGGCCGACCCGCTGGCCTTTCTGATCGTGAAGTCGATGTTGCTGACCGGCTTCGACGCCCCGGCGGAACAGGTCCTCTACCTGGACCGGCCCATCAAGGAGGCCGAGCTGCTGCAGGCGATTGCCCGGGTGAATCGGACCTATGCGCGCGGGGCGGTCGCGAAGGGATTCGGCATCGTCGTGGACTACTACGGCGTGGCCCGGCACCTGAAGGAGGCCCTGGCCGCCTATAGCGCCGACGACGTGGCGGGGGCGCTTCAAAGCCTGCAGGACGAGATCCCCAAGCTCCGGGACCGGCACCGCCGGACACTGGACCTCTTCACTTCACGGGGCATCGAAGACATCATCGACGTCGATGCGTGCGTCGAGCTGCTGCGTGACGAGCGTCTGCGGGCCGAGTTCCACGTCAAGTTGAAGCAGTTCCTCACCACGCTGGATCTCGTGCTGCCGCGGCCCGAGGGCCTGCCCTTCGTCAATGACGCCAAGACCCTCGCACACATCCAGGCGCGGGCGCGTAACCGCTACCGCAGCAACGAGCGGCTCATTGGCAAGGAGGTGGGCGAGAAGGTGCGCCGACTCATCGACGAGCACATCATTTCACAAGGGATTGACCCCAAAATTCCGCCGATCGAGATCAGCTCGGCAGGCTTCGGCAAACACGTGGACAAGGAGCGGTCGGCGCGCGCGAAGGCCAGCGAGATGGAGCACGCCCTGCGTTACCACATTCGCAAGCACTTCGGGGAAGACCCGTCCCACTTCAAGAAGCTGTCCGCGCGCCTGAAGGCCATTATCAAGGAGTTCGAGGGTCGCTGGGACGCACAGGTCGCGGCGCTCAAGAAGCTGGTAGAAGAGGCGCAACATGGGCGCCGGCAGGACCCAAGCACGGGGCTGGACCCGCAGACTGCGGCGTTTCTCGACGTGCTCCTGCAACAAACCGTCATGGATGCGGCAGCGGAAGGTGAGGCGGTCGAGCGGATGCGCGCAGTCACCGTCGAGTTGGTCGATCACATCCGCCAGGAGATCGCCTTGGTTGGCTTTTGGATGCGGCCAACGGCCCGTGAGGGCCTGCGCAGTTGGATCTTCCAGACGCTGGACAACGCCGAGATACTGCCCTTCGACCGGCTCGACGCCATCGCCGACCGGCTGATGGAACTGGCGAAGGCGAATCATCACCGGCTGATGCGATGACCGAAACCCTGACCGTCGATGACCTGACCTTCGAGGTCCGACGCAGCCACCGGCGCAAGACGCTGGGGCTCACCGTGGACCGCGGCGGCGAGCTGATCGTCTCCGCGCCGTCCGGTCTGGGTCAGGGACAGATGGCCGCCTTTGTGCGAGAGAAGCGGTTTTGGCTCTACACCAAGCTCGCCGAGAAGGCGTGCCACCAGCAGCCGGTCGGCAGCAAGGAGTTTGTCAGCGGAGAGGGGTTCGCCTACTTGGGGCGAAGCTATCGGCTCTTACTCGTCGACGCCCAAGAGGTCCCGCTCAAGTTGGAGGCCGGGCGGTTCAGGCTGCGGCGCTCGCTCGCCCCCGCGGGCCGGGAGCAGTTCATCCGCTGGTATGGCGAACACGCCAAGCCCTGGCTGGGGCGGCGGATCAGGGGCTGGGCATCGCGTATGGGTGTGGAGCCCAAGGACATCGAGGTATGCGACCTCGGTTTCCGGTGGGGCTCCTGCGGTCAGGCCCGCAACCTCAACTTCCACTGGGCCACGATCATGCTGCCGGCCGCCGTGGTGGACTACATCATCGTCCATGAGCTGGCCCATCTGATCGAGCCGAACCACACGCCGGAGTTCTGGGGCCGGGTGGCGCGCACCTTACCCGAGTACGAGCAGCGCAAGACTTGGCTTGCGGAGCATGGGGGGCGATTGACCGTGCTTTGAGCAACAACCCTACGCGCTGCTGGTCACCCCGGGAGCGGTCATTCCAGATTCTATTTCATCCCGTAACAACCTGACGCAACCTTATACACTCTCGTCACCCCGAACCACTGAGCCCACACCCATGGCGACCCCGCGCGACGAGACGATGCTGTCCGTGACCGACATTGCCGAGCGGCTGAAGATACACCCCGAGACGGTGCGGCGGCTGGTCCGGGCCGGCACGATCGAGGGCCATCGGATCGCGCGCCAAGTACGAGTCACTGAAATGGTTTGCGCTGCGGCGGCGGCGTCGCAGCGGTGATGGGCGCGGGCCTGCTGCTTGGACCAGACATGCAGTTCAACCGGTACATAACGCAAGGTCATGGTGGGCATCATGGTTCTCCGGACCACAGCCGATCGGCCGGAAGCTCGACCGCACCGAGGCGGTCGGTCTCCTGGCGAACATCATTCACTCCAGTATTCAAGCCGGCCTTCGCCTCACTGTCCTCCCATTATCGCGGACCTAATCGCACTGGGCATTGGGGTGGGCCGCGCGGGCGCCGACCAGGACGCCGCCGAGCAGGCTGGGGCCGGTGGCCGGGTCAGGATCACTGGGGACTGAGGGCCCGCCGAGGTAGGACGGTATGCACACGCAGCCCAGGTCGAAGGTCGCGCCGCTGCCGTCGGCAGCCGGTTGGGTCATGAGCGCGGCCACCACCCCGCCGGTCGCCTGCGGGTCGCCGACGCACAGTCCGTAGGGCAGGGTCGGCTGGCCCTGGCAGGAGAGAAAGCCCTGGGCCTGCGTCGCTTGGCTGCCGATGGGATAGACCGACAGCAGGACCGCGGTGCCGGTCGGGCACGCGGTGGTATTCAGCGTCTGGGTCC
>Ga0247841_10005328_pt1 | contig 20938 bp, 20 predicted proteins | sample LaCruzMarch2015__2_FD_192410 | JGI IMG/M metagenome (GOLD analysis project Ga0247841, IMG submission 192410) | Freshwater microbial communities from meromictic Lake La Cruz, Castile-La Mancha, Spain - LaCruzMarch2015_18m | ecosystem: Environmental > Aquatic > Freshwater > Lake | place: Spain... | reverse complement strand
TATTAGATTCTGCAGATACCGTAAGACGAATGAGTTTGCCATAATTAATTAAATAATACCCCACCCCGCTTGTTACACCTGCTAACCAACAGGCATTGCGCGTAAGCAAGCACGGCAGGCGCATAAATAAAAATCCGAGTTTATTTCTCCAGCTTACTTTTTTTGAGGAAAAAACGGTTCGAAAAATATTAACTTCCGAGCAGAGTAAAATAAAAAATACAGACAAAACAATAAGAGCTGACCTGCTTTTCAAGCCATAAACCAAAACGGCCACTACAACTAAATTCAGAATAATATAAGGATACTTAAGATAAGCAGCATTTCTCAAATCGCGATTATAGAGAAGAAAAATGACTGCGTGGCTCCATCCATCTATGAATCTTTTTCGAAAATACTGCCGCCATGTTTCGTGGTAATGATGATACACTTCCATAGCCTCAACCCGCAGAAGTTTATATTTTTTCTTCATTTCTAATCCCAAAAGCGTATCTTCACCCGCGGCCCGGGCCCCGAATACAAAGGAAGACTTTAAATTTATGCTAAGCAGGGCATGTTTCCAAAATGCGCAGCAACCTCCGACTACATCCTTGGTTTCGGCAGCGGTTTTACGGGAATAACAGGCACTAATATCAACTATCTCATAGAATGCCACAAAATGATCTGCATTACAGGGAATATACCTTCCCGCTATTCCACCTATATCTTTATGCAGATGGGTACGTATAACTCCAAACCAGTCCGGCTTGATATAGCAATCACTGTCCAAAAATGCGACCACATCTCCCTTGGCGGCCTGCACGCCGATATATCTGGCGTATCCAGCACCCATCCTTGTATTTTGCCGGATGACCTGCGCAAAAGTAAATTCTTTTACCAAAGCCCCTATATCATGCACAGACCCGTCATCTACGACAATTACCTCTTGAGGTTGAGGATCTGCAACTTGAATTGAACGGAGGCAAAGCTCCAGGTGTTTATAATCATTATAGACGGGGATTATTACGGATATCTGCATAAATAGATCAGGTGAAATTTCGTTTTAATAATCGCGGTAATTGGATTTTATTATATCATATAAATAACAGGCTTATACATATAACTTAACAGCATGTGCACAATTAAGCCATCTTTCATCCCTTTCTATTCTGTATTGAAGAATTTTATCGACTCTCGTCAAAGGGATCATCTAAAGAATATTTTAAACTAAAATTTCATGGTATACTGATTTTATGTTTTCCCTCTATCCATTCCTATCGAAAAGATTCCACGCGTTTCCGGAGAAGGCATGCAAAACCGCGGCGATTGCTTTAACATATACTTGCCAAGAAAATTGTGAATACTGCTTTGCTAAAAACCTATCCGGCTTCTTTCCTCCCTATATAACAGTTGAAAATTTCAACAAGTCTCTACAATGGCTCATAAAACAGGGTTTTTATTTTATAACTCTGGCGGGAGGGGAACCGACCGAACATCCACAATTTTCCGAGATCAGCAATATAATAAAAATAGCCGCTGAGAATAACCCGAAATTAACAATTTGCCTTATAACCAAGAGATTTGATTTAAAATATATTTTTAATAATATGGCCGGGTATAAAGATAAATTTATCTTTCAGGCTAACCTTTCCTGCAATGACTTAAATTCTAAGGAAAAATTAGAAACCTTAAGCTGTAATTCTCGCTATATTAAAGAGAATAGAGGCTATATATGCATCAGAACAGTATTAAAAGATGACGACGATAATTTTGAACAAAGCACTCGGAAACTTATTGATTTTGCATCTCTACATAAGCTGAGCCTGAGGTTTTCTTTCGATAGCTGCATGAGGATTAACGAAGAAACTATGATCATAAGGGCAAAAAGAACGGTAAATTTTATAGAAAATTGCATTAAAAAAAATGTTCGAGCACAATCCGTAAGATCCATCCCTTCATGTTTTTTCGAACGAGTCCAGCTAAAAAAATATTCTAATTACTTATTATTCAATTGCTTTAAAGGTATCCATGAACCCTCGCCGCATTTTTATATTAATCCCGATCTTTCATCTTTTATGTGTTGCTCGGCGCATTATAAGATTAAAAACATACTTCAATATAGTAAAATTGATGAATTACTTGAAAAATATAGGGCCTATTTGGCGGGATGTTCTTTCGAGCCGCTCTTTGAACGGTGCGCTAAATGTGACTTTTTTAAGAAAAAGTTATGTTTTGGGGGCTGTTTCGGACATCGCGGGGGGACTGACAAGATTATTGATATTTAAAACCAATAGGCTACACAGTCATCTATTTTCTCGGGTTTTCCTTTCTGCCAAGGGCCAAGACAATAAAAAGATTTCTTGTTATATTCATTTAAAGCTATTTTATTACCAGCCTTACAACCGCCGCGACAATAATCTACAAAAGAACAAGAAAGACAATCAGCCGGCGGATTATATATCTTTTCAAAGTCCTCTACAGTAAATCTTTTTTTAAATATTTCAATGATGTTTTCTTTAAAAGCATTGCCCAAAGCGACATCGTAGATAAAAGGACACTGCGTAACTGTTCCGTCTACTTTTATAGAAACCATAGAATACCCGCCAAAACAACTATGACCGGTAAACTTAAACATATTGTATACATGAGACATATGCCCAGGGCTTATCTTTCTCAGTAAATCTTTAACCTTATACACATCTTCGGCGGAAAGCTGAAGAGGAATATCCTCCTCTTTTATGGGTATCTGGTTGAAAAACAAAGGCCTTGCGCCAAAACCCCTTATTAAATTATTTATTGTTTCGATTTCTTTAAAATTATTTTTATTAATCACCGTAAAAGTATACGTCTTAATCCCTGCTCGAATTAACCCCTTGATGCCGGAGATTTTTTCCTCAAATGTTCCTGCACAACCAGAAATATTATCCTGGATATCAGGTGTATTGGAAAAAAAAGACACAAATGCCGCATTTAATCCGACCCGCCTTAATCTTAGGGCTGCCTTTTCATCAATCAGTGTCCCGTTAGTGAACATTGTAACAAACCTTATTTTCCCTATCTTCTTTGCTGCCTGTATAATTTCATAGATATCTTGCCGCAACATAGGTTCCCCGCCCAATAAATCCAGTCTGTATATAAAACCCTTAACTTCTGAAAACAATTTTATGATATCAGACAATAACGGTTCGATATCTCTTCTTTTAGAATAGCAATATTCGCATCTCCTGTTGCATCTTTCCGTAAGGTCAAGTTTTAGGTGGATTAACAATCCACCCCCCATCAGCTTACGGAATATCGTTTTAATCAGCCTAGGGATAATTTTATTATCATCGTACTTACTCATGCCGTATTGAAGCAATGCTGCAACGGCAAAACTTCTTAATTTATGGATTGATTTTATTCCCATCACTAGAAATTCCGCCCTTCTTTTTCAAATAGACATCCACTTAATCTTATTGTAAGTACCCTAAAGACCTTAACTCTTCACGCCCTGGAAAATATTCTTTATCAGCCTGGTATATGAAAGCGTTGATAAGCTTAGACATTTTATCTATTTTGGCCTTATGACTGCGCTCGGGTTCTTTTATCCGAGCTTCACCTCCGGATACATCATATAGCATTTTCTCATTGGTCGTAAAATCATAAATTAATTTGTAAGACCTCCATACCAAACCGAATAATTTTGTATTTCCAATTTCAATCCCCGGGTTGTTTTCAAGCATAATAACCCTATCAGAATGCCATCGTACTGCGCTTGATTTATCTTTTTGCCTATCCTTATAGATTCCCGCTAAAGACAATATAGTCGAGTAAACATCGCAAATTGATCCAAGCCTTTTAACAACATCTCCCTTGCTCTGCCGAGGAAACTTAACTATAAGCGGTATTCTTACCAGCCCTTCCGTAAGCTTATATCCATGATCAAAGAAACAATTATCCTCTGTCATACTTTCCCCATGATCAGATGATACTATGACAACCCAATCCTCATAATTGCTTTTTTGTTTTAAATATTCTACAACCCTTCCAAACTGGCTATCCATATATAATATTTCTGAATCATATTGTGCTATATAATAAGCCTTATCGGTAATAAAGGCTCCGTCCTTTCCCATTAATCGCGCTTCCCCAATTCCACCGATTGAATTACTACGAACAGCACTAATATTGAGTTCCTGGTGTTCCCGTTCATATAATAAATCATTCACAAACTTCTCTCTATAGCTAAACGGCGGCAAATACGGCCAATGGGGATCCTTAAAAAATAACCAGAGGAATACCGGTTGCTTACCAGGTTTAATATTATTTAAAATTTCTAAGGCCCGGTCCACGATAGTATCAGCCTGTACCGTATTGTAGTCCTTGCTGGTAGTTAAATTCCGATGATCCAGAAAAATATCAAAACCTATATCTGCATTAGCGCCATCCCTGACAATATTTGTACCGATAATCCCACAGGTAAAATACCCTTTTGAATGTAAAAGCGAAGGAAGTGCAATGTTATTTTCTACCTTGACCTCTGGAGAAGGATACCTGCCGGTTAGCAAGGCAATAGTTCCTGGCTTAGTCCAGGGAATATGCGTGTAGCTGTTTTTAAAAATTGTAGCTGTCTTAGCTAAATTATCTATATTCGGGCTTGTATTGCGCTGATAGCCATAACAACCCAAATGATCCTGCCTTAAAGAACAAACTGTAACCAATAAGATGTTCGGCTTATTCACGGATTGCTTATCCCCGGCCTGCCTGAAATATCGGAAATAAGCAATGCTGCTAAACAATACGAAAAAAATAATTATAAAAAAGATTATTTTTTGTCTCATTGATTATTCTTGCTCATTTCTTCACATAAATTACGTTCAAATTCCATTGACGCATAATTAGGATCATTTTTGTCCATATATTTTTCTGCTTCCGAGAAATAGTAAATTGCTTGTCTCCAATCCCGCATATTCATATAGACCGCCCCAATGTTACCCAGGGCTTGCCAGTTACCAGGCATGGCTTCTAAACATTTCTTAGCAAACTGAATTGATAATTTATAAAAACTGTCATCTTTATTTCTATTATATGCTTCTATGCCTTTTTCAAGGTAATTTGAACTTAAACTAAAATTAACCGCTGCTATAAGGTTCTTGTCGTTTGCTTTCTTAAGAGCCAGCTCACATAATCCAATTGCCTTATCAAAATTATGCACAGAATAATAATAATTAGTTTTCTTTAATATCTCTTCAACCGTAGATTCAGAATTTATTTCTATGTTATCTTCTGGCCTTGGCGGTTTTGCGTATTCTGGATTTGAAATCTCAATTTTGACAGGTTGTTTTGCAGCACCAATCAGCGCACCATCAACACTTTCAACCTCATCAAAAAAATATGTAAGTGGTACGCCCTGGAAGTCTATTTTTATATATTTATCAGTTTTCTCGATCAACCTGCCTTCTACAGTTCTCCCTGATTTAAGAACGATGGTTTCTGCAAAAACAAGCACAGGTAAAAACAAACTTATTATTAATATTAAAATCGTAAGCTTTCTCTTGCTCATCATTTATTCCTTTTTGAGCTTAAAAAACAGGCGGTGAGTTTATCGCACCGCCAATTAGGAAATAGGGCGTCTTTGTAAAAGGCGCCCTATCCTTGTTGGCGGAGAGGCAGGGATTCGAACCCTGGAACCCTTGCGGGTCACACGCTCTCCAGGCGTGCGCATTCGACCACTCTGCCACCTCTCCAAAATTTAGTAGAATAATTGCGGCTATTACAGCTAATCCCATTATATCAAAAATTAACTAAAAAGATAATGGAATTACATTTAACTGCCTTTTTCGTATTGTTTTAGCTCTTTGAAGGCTTCGCCTACAGTCCAAGGATGGATATGGAAACGCCTGGCAATCTCCTGTTTGGATATGGAATGCAAATCTTCTCCCTGCGATTCAAGCAGGGATTTTATCATAAGCAGGAATTTCAGGCGATAAGATATTTTTTGGTTAGTGATAAGTTTAGAATTTGCGCTAAAGGGCTCTTGAGGAAAATTTACAAGCTCAACCCAGGCATCCTTACTATGGAAAAATTTAACGCGCAGCAAGCCGTAATTATCCTCTAATTTTTTAAGGCTCCTGATTACCTGGCGCCTAAGCCCAAAATCAAACCAGGAAACAGGCATATTCAGGCTAAGGGCCATACTCTCCAACTCAACGAAGAAACCTGATTTTCCCTCAACCTGGCTATGGGATAGAAGCAGTAGATAAAGATCCATACTACGGGAATCCTGGCTGGTAAACATTTTGGGAAAATAACGCTCGTCAAGGAGAAGAATCACGGGGATAACTATGCTGTCGGGCAGGGTTTCCAGATATAATGCCCTGCGGGGCTCTTTTTCTTTTGGCTTGGTGGTTAATGGCAGAGTTTTAAGCCGCGATAACTTTATTCCGGCAAGTCCAGGGGAATCTATCAGTGTGGCGGATTCGCGATTGCTCTTTAAGGCAGAGATGGACCAATTTGTGCTTCCCTCAACCACGAAACGGCTATCCACTATGATAAGTTTATCGTGAAGGCGCAGGCGCGAAGGCAAGAGATGAAAAATGCATCCGGCATCCGCTAATTTCTTAAAGAATGGGCTCCTGATAAGCTGATGGGGCTCTTTATCAATTTCCCTGAAGTTGGTGTTCAGGTAAAATGTAACCGCGACATCGCGTTGGCGGGCTTCCATTAAATCCTGGAGAAGAAAGGTTACCGGATTCCTTTCCTTTACGCCCAAGCTGATGTTATACATGGAAATAGTAATAGACTCTTTAGCCTGATCCAAGAGCTCAATCACTGCCGGTTCGTAGGCGCGGTCTGAAATGTCTCTTACTTGCGCGGGTGAAAAGTCCTGGGCGAATAGGGGAGAAAAAATGAAGGATAGGAAGAAAAGTGCGAGCAAACAACAGGATTTTTGCTTAATGTTCAAGCAAGCCAAATATTACCTACTTCCTCAAATAATTCAAAAAATCAGGAACAGCCCCTCCTGTAGCACCATAAAAAGATTCCATCGGAAACGGGAGGATTTGTTCCACACCAAAATGTTTATGGCGGAGGCGGGAGGGTTCGAACCTCCGATGGCCTTACGACCATTCCGGTTTTCGAAACCGGTGCACTCAACCAGCTATGCGACGCCTCCAAAAATTAGGCTTCTTTACCTTTCAAAGATCTGAATCTTCTATAATTTTCCAAATACTTATAATTATGCGAGCCTACTTTTTGAAAATATTTATTAATCTCGTTTTCTCCGTATACATAAACCCGCCTGCCGGTCATACGAGGATAATATCCACCACTATCAAAGATATGGTAAACACTTTTTAATAAAGCTTCCGAAGCATTGGTAAAACAAAGCGCAACATTACGATATCTCTTCTTATTGACGTTATGCGAATAGGCATAACAAGAACCATCAGTATCCATCAGGCCGCGCAAACAAGACAATTGGAATCTTTTGTTTTTCTTTATCCAGCGAGGAATATCTACTTTATTTCTAACTTTATTCCCTCTTTTTAAGCCGCGACTCTCTAAAAACTCCACTAAGTTCTTACTATAAACCGCAATATCACTTCCCTTATCCGACTTTTTGTGAATTATTCTTGGCGCTAGTTTAAAAAGTTTTTTTATCAACTCTTTCACAAAATCCGCATACTCAGCGTCTGTGTCTCTATTAAAAGTAATTCTTAGCTGATAATCTGTCAAGCCTCCATCGCCCAATACTATACCTACAAATTCAGACAATTGCAAGCCACTTTTAGGACGTTTTATATCTTTAATAACTCTTAGCCCCAATTTCTTAGCTAACTTAGGCCTATGCATAAACTTTCTTATCGTAGTAAGCCCACCCTTTCGCCTACCTTCGGGGGTACCAAAGTTTCCATAAAGCTTATTCCGCATCAATGCTCCAAGTTTAGCCGCTCTATTAACGTACCAAAATTGCGGTAAAATCTTGATTTCTTTTGGAATTGATATATTATAATTTGTTTGCAAATCTAAAAGAACCTTATAGTTCATAGAGGATTTCTCTCTGCACCAATCGCTTAATGTACGCCTGTTTATATTGAAAATTTCAGATAGCTTATCCCGGCTCACGCCTAATTTTTTATTAACGCTTGAGATAAACAATCTTTGTTTGCCTTCCGGAAACTTTGCCCTTCTATTTCTAATCCGCTCTGCCATAGCACCTATCATATTAAAAAATAAACGGAGAGGGCGAGATTCGAACTCGCGAGGGGAACAAGTCCCCTTCCGGTTTTCAAGACCGGTGCAATCAACCAGCTATGCGACCTCTCCAGCTCTCCTGATTATGGCTTATTCTCAACCAAATATAAAAAGCTGTTTAAAAACAGCGTAAAATATTTTATTGGCTATACCAAAAGAAATATTGCAGAAATTAACAAATGAGAACTCCTTAAAAATCAGGCTAAAGCCCATGGCAAGCAAAGCAAGGTTTAGGATAAAAATAAAGGAAAATCCAAATATGTAATTTCCTTTTAGAAAATCACCCTTCTTAGTACGGATGGTTTTAGCTGAAAACACCAGATGTAAAACAGCGGCAAAACCAACCAAAAAAAGCGTATATTCAATCAACCAGCTGGATTTAATTGCCAGCGACAACAACCCGTAAATAATAAATGCTAAGATCACGTATATAGGCAGAAGAAAAGGCGCTACATTAACCATGGGCTTAAAGAAACTAAACATAATCTCCAGCAGCTTGTGGCCTTTATTGTAAATTAACGCCGGTTCCCAAATAAATAGATAGATCACCAAAAAACTAATTGCCCCGCTCCAGAATATTGTCTGTAAATTCCTGTTCACCAGGCTAAACTCATTTAAAAAAGATACTGCAGTCGAGAAAACAAACGGCAAAAGAACTAAACCTAAAATAAATTTGATTATTCCAAAGGCCTTGCTGGATAGACCAGATATCTTGCTGGAGAAATCTCCGGAGATACCGGCAGGTTCCCTTGATAAAGGGCTATCTTTGAGTAATTTCTTATCGGGTAATTCTTTCTTGGCCATTTAAATACGGCTGCAGGGCTTTAGGGATTAAAACCGAGCCGTCCTCCTGTTGGTAATTCTCTAAAATCGCTACCACCGTGCGCGCTAAAGCAATACCTGAACCGTTCAAAGTATGCACAAAATCTATCTTTTTACTTTCTTTGCGGCGCATCCTTATATTTGCCCGACGGGCCTGGAAACTTTCAAAGTTGCTACAGCTGGATACTTCAAGCCATTTATCTACACCTGCAGTATAAGCCTCAAGGTCATAGCATTTGCTGGCAGAAAAACTTATATCTTGCGTAGAAAGCAATAGCATCCGATAAGGCAGCTCTAAAAGCTGCAACACCTCTTCTGCATTAACTACCAGTTTTTCCAGCTCATCATAAGAGTCTTCAGGCTTAACAAATTTAACCATCTCTACCTTATCAAATTCATGCACGCGGATCAAACCTTTGGTATCTTTACCATACGAGCCTGCCTCTCTCCTAAAACAAGCTGTATAGGCAGTATAATAAATAGGCAGCTTATCTTCATCTATAATTTCATCACGGAAAATATTGGTAACCGGTACTTCTGCGGTAGGAATAAGAAAAAGATCATCATCTTTAAGCTTATACATATCTTCTTCCAACTTGGGAAGCTGGCCAGTGCCAAGCATAGAGGCGCGATTAACCAGAAACGGCGGGAATATTTCAGTATAACCATGTTTGCTGGTATGCAAATCAAGCATAAAATTAATTAAAGCGCGCTCAAGTTTTGCCCCCCAACCCTTGAAAAGGATAAAATTCGAACCGGTAATTTTAGTAGCCCGGTTAAAGTCTACGATATCTAAGTCCTGGCAAAGCTCAATATGGCTAAGCGGCTTAAAATCAAACTTCCTCGGCTCCCCCCAGCTACGCACAACCTTATTACAGGAAGCATCTCCTACCGGCAAAGAGGCATGCGGAACATTGGGAATGCTTAGAAGTAGCTTATTTAATTCTACTTCCTGCTTTTTTATTTGCGGCTCAAGCTCTCCAATACGCTTTGAGATATCCTTCATTGAGAATATTTTGCTCTTCGCGTCTTTCTTTTCTTTTAACAACACGCTGATTTCATCATTGGCTTTATTGCGCTTAGCTGCTAATTCCTCAAACTCGCTTAAAGCTTTACGACGATTATCGTCAATCTTAACAAGGCTATCAATATCTACCTTTAAAGCACGGTCTTTCATTGCCTGCTTTACTAAATCTTGATTTTCCCGAATGAATTTTATATCTAGCATTTTTTAACCTTTAACTACTCCTAGCGGGCGCATTCTGCAGACGCGTTTGGAAATCCCCGCATTATGTACTACATCCACCACGTCATTTACATCTTTATAAGCCGAAGGCGCCTCCTCTACCAGCGTATTACGTCCTGAGGCTTTTACTATTATACCTTTAGATTCTAATTCTTTCAATAATATATCTGAGTTAATGGATCTTAAGGCGGCGGTACGTGATTTCAGACGGCCGGCGCCATGGCAGGCGCTGCCAAAGGTCTCCTGCATTGCTTTTTCCGTCCCGACCAAAAGATACGAATTCCTGCCCATATCCCCAGGAATAATTACCGGCTGGCCGATTTTCTTGTATTTCTCAGGCAGGACCGGATGGTTAGGGCCAAAGGCCCGGGTTGCGCCTTTGCGATGTACACAGAGATTCTTTTCCTTGCCGCCAACCTTATGTTTTTCAATTTTGGCAATGTTGTGAGCAACATCATAAATTAAAAACATTCCCAGCTTCTGCCAAGAAGAACCAAAAATCTTCTCAAATACCTGACGGGTTAAATGCATCAAACACTGCCGGTTGCACCAGGCATAATTTGCCGCGCATTTCATCGCAGATAGATACGCCTTACCTTCATTAGAAGTAACCGGAGCACAAGCAAGTTGCCGGTCAGGCACATTTATATTATATTTTCCCAGGCTTGCGACCATGCCGCGCGAATAATCTTCACAAATCTGATAACCTAAGCCCCTGGAGCCGGAGTGGATCGCAACCATCACCTGGCCCAAATTAAGCCCCATAGTATCGCAGGCCTCCCGGTCATAAAGCTGGTCAATTACTTGAACTTCTAAGAAATGATTTCCGGAACCCAATGTGCCAGACTGTGTTTTGCCTCGCTGCAGGGCCCGCTCCGATACTGCCTGAGGGTCTGCTCCCTGCATAGCTCCATTTTCTTCAGTGCAATCAAGATCATCCTCTGTTCCAAATCCCTTTTCCACTGCCCAACGGGCGCCTTTTAATAATATTTCTCTTTCTTCTTTAGAGCTGACTCTTATATCACCTTGCGAGCCGACTCCGGAAGGAACATCAGAAAATAAACGATAAATTAAATCCTTAATCTTATTCTTAAGATCATCATATTCTAAATTAGTTTTTAATAATCTTACCCCGCAATTTATATCAAACCCTACTCCTCCGGGTGAAATAACCCCGCCTTCTTCAATATCTGTAGCCGCCACTCCTCCGATAGGAAAACCATAGCCCCAATGGATATCAGGCATAGCTAGAGAATTATCTACTATCCCCGGCAAAAAAGCCACATTAGCCACCTGTTCCAGGGCCTTGTCCTGATAGATGTCTTTCAATAACTTCTCATCAGCATAAATTAAACCGGGCACGCGCATTCCCGGCTTATAGCTTCGGGGGATGCGCCAGCGATAATCATCAATTTTCTCTAATGGGATATTGCCGGTCATTTTTCACACATCAAAAATTACCTCTGCCTGCCAGATGAGCCCGGTTTTTTTAACCTTTAGCTGATGGTAGGTAGCGGCTTTGATTTCAGTGTTGATCTTATAATTTCTTATATCGCTTCCCACGACAACTGCATCCACAAAATTCTCATTGATCTGATTTATTTGAATATTTTCAAAGACTAGGGATTCTACTGCGGATACTGACAATAGCTCATTTATCCAATTGACAAAAAGCTCCTCCAGATTAGTTGCTTTTTGCCTGATTGCAATCTTGTGTTTTTCAGGGTATCGGGTTTTTTGTCTCTCTAATGAAAGATCGGCTATAGCAAGGCCTGCTTTTTTGAATAAACCGCCTAAGGAAAGTGATTTGACCCTGATGCCGATATCAGCGGTATGTTCTATAAGTTGGTAAGAAACACTCATTATTTCTTAAGCAACGCGCTTATCTTATCCAAAAGCACCTTGGAATCAAAAGGCTTGGTGATATAAACATCCGCACCTACCTCCTGGCCCAGTTTTTTATCCTGATCCTGGGCGCGGGCAGTAAACATAATAATGGGTATCTTCTTGTATCTTTCATCAAACTTTAACATTCTGCAAACCTTATAACCGTCCATTTTGGGAAGCATCAAATCCAGTATAATCAAATCCGGCTTTTCTTTACGCGCCATATCCAAGCCTGTTTGCCCGTCGCCAGCACTTAAAACTTCACAATTCATTGCCTCCAGATGAAGAGTCAGCGCATACACCATATCAACTTCATCTTCTATAAGTAATATTCGTTTCTTTGGCATAGTTTTTAGCTCCTTAAGATTTATTCATCAATCTTCTGCAAATAACTTTTTTGTACCTCTTCTCTAAATTTACAAACTCCAGCCCCACTTTATATTTATCGGACATCTCTCCAAGGGGAAGTTCAATCTTTTTTATCCAGGCCAGGCGCACTTTTGCCACAATAATGAATTCTTTGTTTTCCGGGAAAGCAAAGCTTATCTTTAATTGTGAATCTGTCTTTAACAGATGCTTAATTACCAAGCAAATTCCCCCCTCAGATACATCTACGGATTCAGATAACTCAATTTTTTCCGCGGGCAAGAAAAGCTTAATATTTGTTTTAAAAGACATCCTTTTAAAACGCCGCATTTCTGAACCTATATATATTTCTTTAATAGAAAACCGCGAAGGAGAAAGCCCGTCATTTTGCGAGAAAACCTTCTGCGAATAAGACAGCGAACCTATAGTTATAAAAACATCTTCGACTTTATTGTTGGCAAAGTACTGCTTAATCTTATATTTAAGCAAGCTGGAAATATTGGCTGCCTGCCTGTTGGAGGCCCCGGGAAGAATTATGCTGAATTTGCCTGCCTTAGGGTTTATTACAGACATTGCCTGTTTATCTGCATTTCCATATTTAGCATTCTTAAGGACCAAATCAAGAATAGTATGTAAATCTTTAAATAATGATTGCGAACCGATTTTCATCCTTTTTCTGAATTCGCTGCAATTTAAGATCAACAAACTAACAAAATGCATGGATACTCCGCTTTTCATTAGCCTGCCCACTTTATTCCTTACGCTCTTACCCAGCATATCAAGAGTATAAAAACGGCGTAAGGTAAAATAAAACCTGCTTCCCACTCCGGCCTTAGATTCAGCCCAAATCTCACCCTTGTGCCTTTCAACCAGTTTCTTAGATATAGAAAGCCCCAATCCTACGCCTTTAGTTTCTGCTCCCGGAAGTTTAGAAACTTGAGTAAATTTGTTAAATATTGAAGGCAGGTCTGCTTTAGAAATACCGACACCGGTATCTATAACTCCTATCCTGATTTTTGCTTCCAAAATTTTTACCTCTACCTTGATCTTACCGCCATCCATGGTAAATTTGATAGCATTACTGATAAGATTAGAAATAACCTGCCTTATCCTATCAGCGTCAATAAAGACATTGACCGGTTCATTAGGGTAAGCGTATTTCAGGCAGATATTCTTTTCTTCGGCCAATTTCATGAAAAAGCCTTCCGAGTCTTTCATGAGATCAACTATATCTACCAGGGAATAGTGAAGTTTAAGGGTATTTCTTTCGATCCGCGAGACATCCAGTAAATCATCAATAATCTTCTTTAAGCGTTCAGAGTTATCCAGTGTTTTCTGAAGTACTTCCCTTTGCTTATGGTTTATCTGACCGACAACTTCATTAAAAACTACGGTAACCAATTGCTTGATTACTGCCAAAGGAGTGCGTAATTCATGGGAAACAGTAGAGATAAATTCAGACTTCATCACGCTGAGCTCTTCCAGCGCCTCCAGTTTCTTTTCAATACTTAACTTATCCTTTCTCAACCGCTCAAACTGCATACGCCTGGTAATATCTCTGGTAATGCCGATTAAACCAATAACCTTTCCTTTTTCGTCATAACGCGGGATCTTAGTTGTAGAAACATAATTATCTACGCCGTCCGGCCGAGTCGCTCTTTCCACTTTATCAATGATTGGTGTGCAGGTATCCATAACGCGCGCGTCATCCTGGACCATTTTTCTAGCCCGGTTTTTTGAAAAAAGATCGAAATCTGTTTTCCCTACCAACGCTTCAGGTTTTACCCCCAGGCCTCTGGCATGAGCCTGGTTGACCATAATAAACCTGCCTTTCTTATCTTTAAAGTAGATGACATCCGGGATAAAATCCATCAGATCCCTGAGTAAATGGTACTTATCCTTCAATTCCTTAAATCCCATATTTTTAGATTGTTTTAGTTTCATTGTTTTACTCATTGTATGCAGGCAGAGGAATTAATAAGCGTAAGATAAGGAGGGTTTATCCGGGATACCCCTGTAATTTAATTGAGCCATGTAGGAGTCGAACCTACGACCTTGACATTAAGAGTGTCCTGCTCTACCAGCTGAGCTAATGGCCCGCGATTACTTATTATTGTAGTAAAGAGTATAACTTAGACAAAAAATTAAATCAAGAAAATTGTTCACAAAAGAGCGGAGTCATGAAGAGATTATCCAGAGAAAGGCTTTATGCTGTAATAATTTTCCTTAACCACCCAGCTTGCCTGTCTCATTAAAGGGCTTGCGAATTTTCATTTCACCATTCTCATAATTATCGATATATATGATTTCCCCGGAGGAACGATATGTTTTAGATACCCCATTCAACTTACCATCCTTGTAGTTCATTTCTGCCTGCAGTTTTCCATTTTCAAAATAAAATTTGGATGTTCCTTCTGACACATCACCTTTATAAGTTACTACCGCTTGTAACTTACCACTCTCAAAATAAAATTTAGCTATGCCCTCTTTCTTGCCATCCCTATAGGTCCATTTCAATTTCAGATGGCCACTTGGATAATACGACTTAAATGTCCCATTAAGCTTACCACTCTTAATCGCTCCTGCTTCCCGCAGTTGTCCATCCGGGTAATATGACTTAAACGGTCCATCCCCCTTTGCCTTGCCTTTTACCAAGAAAGACCCTATGATTAAACCCACAATAACTGCGCTTAATAATAATATTATTTTTTTCTTCATCGCTCTCTCCTTTGGCGTTTAGTCGCCAACCAATTATAAGGCTATTTCATTATCCCGCCATTATAACCTAAAATCAACTAGTTTTTGGTTACCTTATAGCTTCTCGGGATCTTCTATAAGCTGGGCGGTAATACCGACTATTGAATTATCAATATTATAAAACTGAGCAGCACCCCGATTATTAAAACTATAGTAATTATTGCATGTTTAGGGTACCTTAATTTTCCCATAAAACCTACGCTGCGGCCAAGGTTTTCTCCGCAATAAAGGCATAATATGGCTTCATCATCATAAACGGGTTGCTTGCAATGAGGGCAGAGATAGCCAGACATTTGCTTAAATTGTAATTCTCCTTTTTTTGCGGGATACAAAAATATTAATAATATAAAAAATAAATATGCCAAGAGCATCAATTAGGAGGTCCTGAGTAGAACAGTTTCTGTCCGGGACAAACGATTGATGCAGCTCATCGGATATGGCATAGAGAAAAGATATGGCAGCCGGATAAATAAAAAGACGCGGAATATTAATATTATCGAATGATCCTGCAAATGCTCGATATAGAAACCAAACAAGGAGCAGATATTCAACAATGTGGGATATTTTTCTTAGAATAAAATCAAACTCAAGGCCAGTCTTTAAATCAGGGATACTCGAAAGGTAGAAGATAAAAACAGCCCAGGCAGCAACAGGAAACCACAATTTAAGGAACTTCACCACGCCTTTTCCTCCCAGGCTTTAACGAGGGCTTTTACCTGCTTTTTAATAATAAGATTATTTCTCCCTGCCGGAAGCCATTTTTAATTTATTGACTAGCCCTATAAACATGGGATCATTTTTAAACCCCAAATCCTGCGCCTTATGTATGTCCTGCCAGCTTTTGTCATAGTCTTTTTTATAATAATAGGCAACCGCCCTATTATAATATGCGCCTGCATAAGCAGGGTTATTTTTGATAGCCTCGCTAAATATATTGATAATGCTATCCAGTTCATTTTGATTGAGAGTAACGGTAGATTCCATTTTGACAGCTTGAGACGGAACCTTATTTTCACAAGGAACCGTGGCGCAGCCGGCTAACACTAAGCACAAAAGAATAATGATTTTTCTCATCTCTTCCCTCCTTTTATTAATTATACCACTTTCGCTTTAAAATGCTAGAACTGCAACTTGTCACCTATTCTCAACCCAATCCTCTCTGAACTACCAGAGCTTAATTCTAACACATACATGGCCTCTTCACGAGGAGAGATTGTCTCGTAAGCATCCAGGTTTTCAGGTTCAGCGTTTTTCTTTATAAAAACAATTTTCTTTTCCTTGTCCATCCAGATTATATCTAAGGGTATGTATGTATTCTTCATATAAAAAGACCTGGGCGCCTCATCCTTATAAATAAAAAGCATCCCTGAATTATAAGGCAGGCTTCTTACAAACATCAACCCTTTTTCCTGCTGTTGCTTAGTTTCTGCTATCTCCACAAGAAAAGAATTACTCTTAAAATAAATCAATTTCTTTTCTCCGGCTTCGGAGGCGAAAAGCTGCAGCCGGATTATGCCTATAAATACTAGGAGAGAAATAATTGAAACGGAGGTTGTTTTGTTAAAGTTGGACATATATGGACTTTAATGCGCCTGGCAGGAGTCGAACCTGCAACGCCTAGCTCCGAAGGCTAGCGCTCTATCCAGTTGAGCTACAGGCGCAAAAACTTAAATAATCTCCGCTTTGCTGCCTAACATCTCGCGGATCTTCTCTAGTTTGGCTTTCTCAACGGAAAAAACATTCTTTTCTGCGGTTGAGCGCACCGGAGAGTTAAGCTGAATTTTATCCGGGTTTATGCGCTGGATAGACTTGTGTAATTCCTTAATATGCCGGATATCATCATTTACACCAGAAACAAGCATTACCTCAAGCCAGATCTTACCCGGGAATTCTTTTCTTAAAGCAACTAAACCATTTATAATCTCATCTAATTTTATACCGGCGCAAGGACGATCAATCTGTTTGAATATTTCCGGATCTACCGTATCCAAAGAAGGGACAATCAAATCTACCCCTAAGATAGACTTACGCACTAAGGGGTCACCTAAAAGAGTAGAGTTAGTAATTACAGCTATGTTAGCGCCGGTAATCTTTCTTACCTGGCCGATCAGTTCACCGATACATGTATTTAATGTCGGCTCTCCCAGCCCGGAAAGAGTAACAAAACGCAGCTGCTTAGCTTCCCGAGGATTATTTTGCAGCCAGGATTTTAACTCGGAGATAATTTCATCAACCCTGGCATATTCCTTTCTCTCAGAAACAGTCACTGGGGCCGAGCCCCATTGGCAATAAATACAATCCAAATTACATGTTTTATGTAAACTAAGGCTTAGGCCTAAGGAAAGCCCCAATCTGCGCGATTTTATCGGTCCATATATATATTTCATAATGAATGCCCTATGGTTCTTATCTGGCGAACAAGGATAAGGGCGCTACTCATTAAGCAGCGCCCTAAAGTTCACTTAATAACCCTTAAAAAGTTCAATTATTTTACTTCAACAACACAATTATGCGTTCCAAGTGAATTAGCCACACAAGAGGTACAGCGGGGGTCATTTACCCACGATCCATCGACGATAAACTTATATTCGTGCCTTCCCGGCTTAAGCCCGGCCTTTACCAACCAATTACCCTTACTATCCTTCTTAGCGAGTAGCTTGCTGGTATCCCATTTATTAAAACTTCCGGCAAGCACAACCTTTTTGGCTCCAGGGGCATATAACTTAAATTCTGTTAATTTTGTTCCGGCTAAACGTGGCATAACTACCTCCTTTGTTTACACTTATTTTCACACTACAACCAGCCGATGTCAAGAAGTTTATGAACGCTTGACTTACGAGCACGGCAGTGCGAGTAAGTCAATGCGTGAATAAATACCCGCAGTTGCGAATAACTTCCAAGGAATTTGTGAGCGATTAACTGCGGGTATCTTGAGAAAATCCGAGTCTTACACCGCAACTATCGAGATACCTTTTTTATCGGCAAGCTTGAGGCTTGCTTCTTTATCAATAAAAAGTGTTTTACCTGCCTCAAAAGCAAGGCATCTGGCCTTTACCTTAACCAGATTCTTTACGGTATTTAGCCCAATAACAGGAATATCAAAACGCATATCCTGCTTTGGTTTGCTTACTTTAACAATCACAATCCTACCATGGCCGATTTTACCTGCCCGGCGAATTAAATTATCCGTTCCTTCGAAAGCCTCAACTGCGACTATGGCTTTACTTTTCACCGCCACCGTCTGGCCGATATCCAAATCAGCCACAGCCTTAGCCAGGTTTAAACCAAAGTAAATATTTTCCCATGTATCAAAATCAGGCTCGAGGTTCGTAAGTGTGCCCTTTTTAGGCAGATAATCTTCAATAAAAGTAGTGGAATCCAAAAGGCTCAACCCATTTGCCTCTAATCTTTGCGCTACGGCTCCAAACAAAGTATCCGTTTTTTTATCTTTCAGGCTGGCTAATATCTGCCGCAACTCTTCACTTTTATTAATTTCCTTACTGAACAACCTAACCGGGCTGACTTGCCCGGCCATAACCACATCCTTAACCCCTTCAGATTTAAATATAGTGAATATTTTATGGAATTCAGCAAGACTTAACCAGTAGATTTTATCAACTAATTTCTTTAGCTTAAATGAGGTATCGCCTTTAATGGCAATAGCAATAACGGTATACCCTTTTTTCTTAGCGCTTACGGCAAAAAGCAGGGGGAATTTTCTGTTCCCGGCAATCAAACCAATCTTTTCCATATGTATTTTTAGCGGCAGGAACGGGTCAGGCCGCGCTCTGAACTTTTGATAAAATTAACCAGATAAGCTATCTCTTCAGTCTTAACTAATTCCTTCTCCACTCTTAGAATAGCGTGTTTTGGGGACAATCCGGAATTAAATATTAATTTAAACGCCCGGTCAATTTGCTTGATGGATTCGCGGGAAACACCTTTGCGCCTCAGGCCGATAAGGTTTAAACCATAGACCCGGGCAGGATGCCCGTCGCATGTAGAAAACGGGGGAATATCTTGAACTACCTTGGAGCAGCCTCCGATAATAGAAAGCATGCCAACTCTGACAAACTGATGAATAGCAACTATTCCTCCGACAACTGCCCTGTCTTCAATGCTAACATGGCCAGCCAAAGTACTGTTATTGGCCAGTATACAACCGCTGCCAACCCGGCAATCATGGGCAATATGCGAATAGGCCATTAACAAATTGTTATCCCCGACAATCGTCTTGCCGCCTTCACCGGTACCTGGATTAAGGGTGCAATACTCGCGAATAATATTATTACTGCCTATCTCCAGAAAAACATCTTCGCCTTTAAATTTAAGGTCCTGCGGCCGGCTGCCGATTACCGCTCCGGTAAATATTTCACAGCCTTTGCCAATAGCAGTATTGCCTTCAATTACACAATGAGCGCCAATTACCGTATCGGCACCAATGCTTATATTATCGCCAATTATGCTATACGGACCGACAATTACGCCCGCTTCAAGTTTTGCTTTTGGGGAAACTATCGCACTGGGATGTATTTGCATATTAATTACTCACCAAGGCACATACAAAGTCGGCTTCCGCCACTACTTTGCCGTCTACTAATGCCCTGCCGCGGACTTGGCCGGTTTTTGACTTTACCTTTATTGCCTCAACCTCAAGCACTAACTGATCTCCCGGAACTACCGGCTTACGGAATTTTACATTATTAATGGATAAAAAGAAGGCCAGCTTTCCCCTGTTCTCTTCGGAAGCAAGCATCATTACCCCGCCTACCTGCGCCATGGCCTCAACGATGATTACCCCAGGCATAACCGGACGGCCCGGGAAATGACCTCTAAAAAAATAATCGTTTATAGTTACATTCTTAACGCCGACCGCGCGTTTGCCTTTTTCCAGGATGGTCACCCGATCAACAAATAAAAACGGCTCCCGATGCGGAATAATCTTCATAATTTCATTAACGTCTAAAACCCCTTCCATAGTATTGGCTCCTTGTGCTTTTGTCTTCTGTTCATAGATCTTCCGGGCAATCTTTAAATTTAAAGAATGCCCGCTTTTTAATGCGATCACATGCCCGCGGATAGGACAGGCGGCCAGGCAAAGATCACCGATTAAATCAAGTATCTTATGCCTGACAAACTCATCCTTAAATCTCAAGCTATTCTTAATTACCCCTGTTTTACCTACAACCAGGGTATTCTCATAATTAGCGCCTAAACCTAAACCCTGATTTTGCAATTCAGAGGCCTCGCTCTCAAGACAAAAAGTTCGCGCCGGGGCAATCTCAGCTTTAAAAGATTCCGCATTAACGCATATCTCTAAGAATTGCGCCTCTAGCAAAGGATGGTCATAATTTAAAGTATAGGAAATCTTAAACTCTTTTGCCGGCACAACCGTAATTGAAGACGACCCGTCTTCAATACAAATAGGCTCTTTAATTATATGGATATATTTTTCCTGCTCCTGTTCAACTAACCCTACCTTATCAAGTGCTTCCACAAATTTAATTGCACTTCCATCCATACCCGGAAGTTCATTACTATCTATCCCTACATCGATATTGTCTATCCCTAAACTGGAGAGGGCAGCCATAAGATGCTCTATCGTCTGCACCTCTACTTCATTATTGCCAATTGAACTGCGGCGGCTGA
>Ga0247841_10005327_pt1 | contig 20941 bp, 19 predicted proteins | sample LaCruzMarch2015__2_FD_192410 | JGI IMG/M metagenome (GOLD analysis project Ga0247841, IMG submission 192410) | Freshwater microbial communities from meromictic Lake La Cruz, Castile-La Mancha, Spain - LaCruzMarch2015_18m | ecosystem: Environmental > Aquatic > Freshwater > Lake | place: Spain... | reverse complement strand
CTGCTGCATGTTCACTCATGTCATTCATTCTCAGGCAGTTCACAGCCGTTGTCGCGACCCATCGATGCTTTTTTTTCTGGAACAAATCCAGAGTCACTTCTTTCATCTGTCTAAAAATTCATTTAAGAAAAAGTTCAGAAAATATTTGGAGATGTACTGAAACACCATGTTCGGATATGCATCGTGCAGGTTCAAGTTGATGCATAAACACGACCGAAAGGGGTCATAGGCAACGCACTTATTGACTGATCAAATGACAAATGACAGTGCAACACGCACTGTCAAACACAGAAAAGGAAAAATCGATGCAAGATCAACAATCCCAGTTAGCTGTGGAAAATGATTCAATCATTCCAAAGAAGAAAACAAACAAGAAACGAAATTCAATTCATTTAAAGAGTGGCTCATATTGGGTAGTTTTACGCGAGAAGCATCCTGTGACAAAGAGCAGTCGCATTGTGTGGCACGGGCCCTATAAGGACAGGGAAACAGCAGAATACGAACGCGATCAGCGCAAACGCGCTTTGAAGGATGGATCAGCACTTCAAAAGGATCAAATCACTCTGAATGAATTTCTGACCATTTGGCTTGAAGCACATTCAATAACCAAACCACTTCGTCCCAGCACTAGGGCAACCTACGAAGAGAAGATTCGTAACTACATAACGCCCACCTTGGGAAGACTCCCGGTGCAATCCATCCGCCCACTTGATGTCCGCAACTGGTTGACCAACCTAAGTAAGTCGGGAGGCCGCAGTGGTGACCCTTTGGCGGCTCGAACTGTCAGATATGTTGGTTCGATCCTTCGCGAAGCGCTCAATGCCGCTATCGACGAGTACGAGTTAATCAAATCCAACCCATCCGCTCGCATCAAACTACCAATGCCGACAACTTCAAAAGGTTTGGTTTGGACTGTGGCTGAAATGCAGACGTTTGCGGAATCGTCCGGAGATCATCGGCTCACCGACCTTTATATCCTTCTCGGCGCCACAGGAGCTCGAATTGGCGAAGTTCTTGCTCTCACCTGGGATGACATCGATTTTGCCGAATCGACGGTTTACATATCCAAGGCAGTGGCAATGGTCAAGGGCGTCAGGACTGTGGATGCCACAAAGACGGGTCGCTCGCGGCTCGTTGCCATTGATGCCAGAACCATGAATGGGCTCCGAGCACATAAAGCCCGCCAAAATACAGAACGCCTGGAAAGCGCTCACTGGCAGGACTCAAACTATGTCTTCTGCGGCCCAGATGGCTCAGGACTGCGTCCCGATTACGCCTATAAGCAGTTCCAGCGACTCATCAAGCTGTCGGGAGTTCGACGGATCCGCTTACATGATCTTCGGCATACCCACGCCACATGGCTCCTAGAGGCAGGTGAACACCTATACGTGGTGGCTGAACGACTCGGACATACAGACCCGCAAACAACCTCACGTATTTACGCGCATGTAAGTCCAGATCAGCGATCCAGTGTTGCCAATGTGTTCGCCAGAGTTCGAGATGGAATCCAGTAAGAACTTGATCCGAGTGTCATTTGGACAAAAAGTTAGAAAAAAAGTTAGAAAAGGGCATATATCAAAATACGGATGGCCCCGGTTTGAGAAGTATCCCCTCACGAAATGGGCCATTTCCATTGGAGCCGCCTCGGGGATTTGAACCCCGGACCTACGCATTACGAGTGCGTTGCTCTACCACTGAGCTAAGGCGGCCTGCTCATCACGAGCCTGCCCATGCTACCGGTAGCCCCGATAGCGACTAGTCGCAGACGACTCCGGCGGCCGGCAACTCACCGCTCAGCCAGAAGGTGTCGACCGCAGCGTCAATGCACTCCGAGCCATTGGTATAGCCGGTGTGTTGGTGGCGATCCCAGGTGAGCAGGCGAGCATTGCCCAATTGGTTGACCAACTGCTCCCCCCATTGATACGGGGTTGCCGGATCATGCTTGGTCGAAACGATGAGCATGGGCGGTGCCAGGTTCGCCCTGACCACCGGTGGCTGCTCTGCCGATTTCGCCGGCCAGTTGGCACAGGTCAGTAACCCCCACGCCTGAGCGGCACCAAATGTCGGCGCCAAAACTTTCCAATCCTTCGCCAGCTGCTGCACTTTCACCTGGTCACCTAGGAATGGACGATCCAAGCAGATCACGGCGTAGAAGGCCTCGGTGGAGTTGTCGAGGTATCGTCCATCGATCCCTCGACTGATGCGTGCATCGAGGAGTTCGAATAATGGTTTGGCACTACCGTCGGCAACTGCTGCGCTTAGGGCTGGGCGCAGCTTCGCGTAATCACTCGGCGGGAAATAGAGATAGGAAAGCAGGGCGTAGGAAGCGACCGGCTCGTTCAGGATGCGCTCACCCAACCTAATTGGCTTTGAATCAAGCTCTTGCAACCAGGCACGTAATTGGTCAGCAACCGATGGGCCGTCGCCGACAAATGGGCAATCACTTTGGGTTACGCAATCGGCAGCAAAGTCATCAACGGCGACCTCGAACGCTTCAGCCTGCTCCTTCGACACCTGCTCCAAGGTCAAGTCCGGCGGCACAACACCATCAAGAACCATGCGGCCAACATTGGCCGGGAATAACTGCGAATAGACAATGCCGATATCAGAGCCATACGACTTGCCTAGGTAGTTGAGGACCGGATCATTTACTAAAGCGCGGGCTATATCTAAATCACGCGCGGCTTCGACCGTGCCCATATGAGCGAAAAGTGCACCTCCCTTTTCCTTGCAGGACTGGCCGATCTGGGCTGCCACCTCGATCACCTGCTGTTCTTCCGCCGGGTTGTCTGGCGTGCCATCGACTTCCAGGATTTCGTCGCGCTGCTGATCGGTCAGGCAGGTGATTGGTGAACTATGAGCGACCCCGCGGGGGTCAACACCAACGATGTCGTAGTTATCGCGGATATCAGGGCTAACGATGTAGTCAGCGGCTTTTGCGTAGTCGAATGCACTGCCACCGGGTCCACCCGGGTTGACGAACAGAGAGCCAATTGATTCACCATTGGCTTTAACCTTGGTTATCGCAAGTTTCGTGGTCGGGCCCTTGGGGTCCGCATAATCAACCGGCACGATAATTGTTGCGCAATCGGCATCACCGCAATTACGCCAAACCACCTCCTGGTTATAGAACGACTCCAGGCCCGCCGGCGTTGGCACTACTGGGGAATTGGCAGTGGGGGGCGCAACTTCTGGGCTGCTGAGGAACCCGCACGAGGTCAGCGAAATGCTGATCGCGAGCACCAGAACTGACAACCGCGGCACCGACATACTTCGTACCATAACCCGAGGCTTTGTCCGCGCGGGTGTTGCGCCCAATGCCACGACTAAGCAGATGCGGATCGGATCCAAGGATCCTTGATCTCAACCATCAATGACTCCAACCCGATCAACGGGGTGACACCCGATTGAATCTGGGCGCGCGCGTAGTCGATAGCACCGAGGCGGCGGCCGGTGTCGTTGGCCGTGCTGTTGGCGGCTAGCTGCTGAATCTGAGGCCGCATCTCCTCATTGATCAATGGGACGACGGCATCTAATTGAATAACCAGTACATCGCGGTAGAGCCCGAGCAGATCAAGTAGCACCCGATCAACTTGATCGCGGACCGTGCGGGTGCTGCGCGTCTTTTGCCGTTTCGTCAGATCTTTCAACGCCGCATCACGTGATCTCTTAAGTTGGCCCTTGATCGCAGCGGATCCACCGACTCCGTAACTAGCGTCTAGGTCTTCAATCTCGGCCTGATTCAGTGGAGCGGTGATGGCGTCCGCATCAGCCGATGCGGCGTCCAAGATATTGGCAGCGCAGATAAAGCAGGAATTAAGATCGCGCAGTTCGAGTGGCACCCGCAGGACTTCGGCCCGACGAAGGCGGGCATGCTCATCGGTGGCAAGGGCTCGGGCCCGGCCGATGTGACCTTGGGATGCACGAGCGGCAAATGCCGCAATCGCACCATCTACCGCGTACCGATCGGTGAGTGCTTTCGCCACCTCAGCGGTGGAAGGCGTTCGAAGTGCTACGTGACGAGTTCTGGAAACTATCGTCGGTGGCACATCTTCGACGCTCGGTGCACAAAGCAGCCAGATGGTGTGAGGTGGTGGCTCCTCAATTGACTTCAACAACACATTGACCGCTTGATCGGTCAATCGATCAGCATCTTCGACGATAACCACATGCCAATGACTACTAGCCGGTGACATGGCCGCCTGCTTAACCAGATCGCGGGCCTCGTCAACGCTATAACTCAGGCCGTCTGGTCGGATAACGTCAACATCAAGATGACCGCCCAATGGGGCGTTACGGCAGGCCTGGCAGACCCCGCAGCCACCTTCAAGGCAGACCAGTGCTGCCCCAAAGCAGGTGGCCGCGGTTGATCGACCCGACCCTGGTGGCCCCGTGAACAGCCAAGCGTGGGTCATCGCCGGCCCGGGCTCACCTCGGGTCAGCAATTCAGCGCTGGCTACCGCCCGCTCCAGTTGTGCTACCACCTCATCTTGGCCGACAAGGGCGTCCCAGATGCTCATCGTGGTGCCAGCAGCCGGTCAACACGCCCAGCGATAACCGCGGCGATCTCACCTTTGGGCAAAGTCGCGTCCAAGACCAAATAGCGCTCTGAGTCAGCGCCCGCAATCGCCAAGAAGGCCGCGCGAACGCGAACGTGATACTCAATCGGCTCGGCCTCTAGCCGATCTGGATTGGTGATTCGAGTAAGGCCAAGCAACGGATCAATATCAAGCACAATGGTTAGGTCCGGGAGCAGGTTGTTCGTCGCCCACAAACTTAGGTCTCGCACTTTTTCGGCGCCCAAATCTCGCCCATACCCCTGGTAGGCCACCGATGAATCTAGGTACCGATCACAAACCACGACAGCCCCACGATCAAGTGCCGGGCGGATTACCCGCGCCACGTGCTCCCCACGTGCGGCCGCAAATAGCAAGGCCTCTGATCTGGCATCAAGGCCCAAATACTGCGGGCTGAGCACGATATTTCGCATGGCCTCAGCCGCCGGGGTGCCACCGGGTTCGCGGGTGCGCACGACCTCGTGGCCGGCCGCGATGAGGTGCTCAGCAAGTAACTGCTCCTGGGTTGACTTGCCGGCGCCCTCGCCACCTTCAAAGGCAATGAACGCACCGGGGCTGGCGAGCATGGTTACCGCGAACCCGCCGGCGCCAGGGCCGTGCGCTTGACCGCCTTCTTGTTCGGCTTCTTAGCGGCGCCCTTACCGGCCGCCTTCTTCGCCGCCTTACTGGCACCCTTCTTCACCACCCGCTTGGTGGTCTTCTTAACACCACCATCGAGCGCGATGCGAGAACGTCGCTCGGACAATAGATCACTTGCTCGCTCCACCGAAATAGTTGCGGGATCATCGGCGGTGCGCAGGGCGGCATTAGTCGTACCGTCGGTGACGTAGAGCCCGAACCGGCCCTCCCGCACGACAATCGGCAAGTTGGTGGTCGGGTCATTGCCGACTTCACGAAGCGGTGCCGCCGCTTGACCGCGGCCGCGCCGCTGCTTGGGCTGGGCGTAAAGGGCTAGCGCTTGCTCCAAGGTGACGGTGAAAATCTCGGCTTCACCTGCCAGTGACCTAGAGTCGGTGCCGCGCATCAGATACGGACCATATCGACCATTTTGCGCCGTGATGTCTTCACTGGTTGCGGGGTCGACACCAACAATGCGCGGCAAACCCAAGAGACGAAGTGCATCTTCAAGGTTCACGTTGTCCAGAGTCATGTCGGAGAATAACGAGGCCGTGCGCGGCTTAGCCGACTTAGGCGAACCCTCCGGCAGCACTTCGGTGAAATAAGGACCGTAGCGCCCCGTCTTGGCCAAGATCTCCAGGCTGGTATCCGGGTCCACCCCAAGTTCGCGATCCCCTGATGGCATCGCCAATAGTTCCTCGGCTTTTTGGGCAGTCAACTCATCGGGTGCTAACCCGATCGGAATATTCGCGCGCTCCTCGCCTCGTTCGACATAAGCGCCATAACGACCCACCCGAAGGCTCGCATCGGTACCGTCAATCGGGCTGGTGGCAATCTCCCGGGCATCGATTGCCGATAGATCCTCGGTGAGCGGCTTGATACCGGGGAACGGACCGGAGACACTTTCGCCACCTCGCCAAAATGCCCGTAGCTGCTGCACCCGATCTGACTCGCCGTTGGCGATTAGGTCAAGGACTTCTTCCATGTTCGCGGTGAACTGATAATCGACCAAGGCTTCGAAGTGCTCTTCCAGTAGTCGCACCACCGAGAACGCGGTGAAGCTGGGAACCAGAGCCGAGCCCTTTTTCCAGACATAGCCTCGATCAATGATCGTCGACATGATGGAGGCATAGGTCGACGGGCGGCCGATGCCCAGCTCCTCAAGGCGCTGCACCAGTTTCGCCTCGGTGAAGCGCGCTGGTGGATTAGTGGCGTGCGCGGAGGCCGCCAGACTCGTTGCCTTGATGCTCTGGCCTTCAGACATGCTCGGCAGCTCACGCTCGCGGTCATCCTCATTCGAATCGTCAGCCACATCTTTGAGCGCCGCATAAAAGCCCGGGAAGACAACCACGGTGCCCGATGCCGTGAACTCCGCGTCGGTGCCGGACTTGGTCGCTGCGCCAAACTTGACAGTGGTGGTGGCAACTTTCGCGTTCACCATTTGCGATGCCACGGTGCGCTTCCAGATTAAATCGTAGAGCGCGAACTCATCGGCATTCAGTTCACCCGATACCTCACCAGGGGTGCGGAAGGAATCACCAGATGGGCGCACCGCCTCATGGGCCTCTTGGGCATTCTTCACCTTGCTCGAGTATTTGCGCGGCGCAGTTGGCACGTACTGCGCGCCGTACAAGTCGCGGGCCTGACTACGAGCCGCGCTGATCGCCTGGTCGGACAAGTTTACGGAGTCGGTACGCATGTAGGTGATGTAGCCGTTTTCGTACAGGCTCTGCGCAATGCGCATGGTGCGCTGGGCACCCCAGCGCAGGTGGTTGGACGCCTCCTGCTGCAATGTCGAAGTAATAAAGGGTGCCTTGGGCGAACGCTCACTTGGCTTTTGCACGACCGAGCGCACCGTGAATGCGGCATCCGTCAACCCAGTGACTAGCTCCTGCGCAGCCTTCTCATCGAGCAGGATCAAGTCCTTGGCTTTCAGCGCCCCAAGTTCATCAAAGTCCCGGCCAGCAGCCACGCGAACACCGTCAACACTTGTTAACTTGGCATCAAAGTCACCTGGGATGAAAGTGCCCTCGATATCCCAGTACCCGGCTGAACGAAATGCGATGCGCTCGCGCTCACGGTCCACAACAAGTCGCACGGCAATCGACTGCACCCGACCCGCTGACCTAGCGTCGCGGCCGATCTTCTTCCAGAGCACTTCAGACACCGGGTAGCCGTAGAGCCGATCGACGATCCGGCGCGTCTCCTGCGCCTCCACCAAAGCCATGTCCAGGTCACGTGGGTTCGCTACCGCATCACGGATGGCATCGGGGGTGATCTCGTTGAACACCATGCGATGGACCGGCACCTTGGGCCGAAGTACCTCGAGCAGGTGCCAGGAGATCGCTTCACCCTCGCGATCCTCGTCGGTTGCGAGCAGCAGTTCATCGGAATCTTTCAGCGCCCGCTTGAGTTCGGCGATCGTCGCCTTCTTTGACTCATGAACGACGTAGTAAGGCTGGAACTCGTCGTCGACATTGACGGCGTATTTGGCCCAGGGCTTTTTGCGGTCCGCCTCGGGCAATTGGGAGGCTTTGGCGGCTAGGTCGCGGATGTGACCGACCGAGGCCAAGACGGTATAGCCGGCCCCAAGGTAGCCGGCGATCTTCTTCGCCTTGGCTGGTGATTCAACGATCACCAAGGTTTTGCCTGACACAATCACCCTTTCGTCACCACCGGCCGCTGCGGGTGCTGCGGCCCCTGGCGGAGTCTGACGCTAAGCCAGCCCCCTAAGTCAAATCCATCCACCCCCACCCAGTCGGTCACTGGCCCCCGCTCCCCCTAACGGGGGAGCGAAGTGAACCGCCCTGCGTCCGGATATCGGAACACAGGGCGGCCACGTGGGTCAACTACTAACTCGCTGCTGCCGCCTGATCCCCGACCGCGATCGGGCGCCGCTTGGAGATTACGACCGCGACGATGACGATGGCTGCTGCGACTAGCGCGATCGCCCAGCGCAAGGTGGTGTTCGCCGAAGCACCAAGTGACATGGTGACGATCGCCGGCGCGATCAACAACGCAACCAGGTTCATGACCTTGATCAGCGGGTTGATGGCTGGGCCAGCGGTGTCCTTGAACGGATCGCCGACGGTATCGCCGACGACGGTCGCGGTATGGGCTTCGGATCCCTTGCCGCCGAAGTGTCCGTCCTCAACGTACTTCTTGGCGTTATCCCAAGCCCCACCGGAGTTGGACAAGAACACCGCCATCAGCACACCGGTTGCGATGGTGCCCGCGAGATAGGCACCGAGTGCACCCACGCCAAGACCGAAACCAACGGCAATTGGGGTGAGCACCGCGAGGAGCCCGGGTGTGACGAGCTCACGTAGTGAATCCCGCGTGACGATGTCAACGACCTTGGCGTACTCCGGCTTGGTGGTGCCTTCCATGATGCCGGGGATATCGCGGAACTGGCGGCGAACCTCGAAGATAACCGCGCCAGCGGCGCGCGAGACCGCGTTGATCGCCAATCCGGAGAACAAGAAGACGACCGAAGCGCCGATGATCAAACCAACGAGGTTGGCCGGTGATGCGACATCAAGAACACCGAAGAACTGGTACCCCTCCGGGACCACCTTGCCCAGACCATCGGCCAGCATGCTGGGCTCCCAGCCGGTGCTGATCGCCGCGGCAATAACCGTGTCGCGGAAGGCACCGAATAGCGCGGTCGCAGCAAGTACTGCCGTTGCGATCGCGATGCCCTTGGTGATGGCCTTGGTGGAGTTACCGATGGCATCGAGGCGGGTTAGCACCGCAGATCCTTCACCGTGCACGTCGCCGGACATCTCCGCGATGCCCTGAGCATTGTCAGATACCGGGCCGAAGGTATCCATCGAGACGATGACGCCGACGGTGGTCAGCAGCCCGGTGCCGGCAAGGGCGATGGCAAACAGGCTGAGCAGCACCACGCCACCACCGAGCAGGAACGCTCCGTAGACCGCGGCGCCAATCAGCAGCGCTGAGTAGACAGCCGACTCGAGGCCAAGGGAGATACCCGACAAGATCACCGTGGCCGGACCGGTCATCGAGGTCTTCGCGACGTCATCTACCGGGCGACGATTGGTCTCGGTGAAGTAGGCGGTTAGCTGCTGGATCAACGCCGCGAGCGCGATGCCGATGAATACCGCGCCGATCACGAAGACGCGTGGGTTAAGCGATGCACCGGTCAGCTCAGCGGCAATACCACCGAGTGATTCAATGCCAGCCCAATCGGCTGGTACCCATACGAAGACCGCGACGATAACAAGTACCGCGGAGATAGCCGCAGAGATGAAGAACCCGCGGTTGATGGCGGTCATGCCCGAACGATCGCTGGCGCGCGGTGAGACGGCGAAGATGCCGATGACCGCGGTGAGCACACCGATTGCCGGGATGATTAATGGCAGCACCAGGCCGAGTTCGCCAAAAGCCGCCTTACCCAAAATCAGGGCGGCGACCAAAGTGACCGCATAGGACTCGAAGAGGTCGGCTGCCATGCCTGCGCAGTCGCCGACGTTGTCGCCGACGTTGTCGGCGATCGTTGCCGCGTTGCGGGGGTCATCTTCAGGGATACCCTGCTCGACTTTGCCGACTAGGTCAGCGCCGACATCGGCTGCCTTGGTGAAAATACCGCCGCCGACCCGCATGAACATGGCGAGCAGCGCGGCGCCAAAGCCGAATCCTTCAAGCACCTTGGGCGCTTCACCTTTATATACAAGGACTACGAGGGCGGCACCAAAAAGGCCCAGCCCCACGGTGAACATCCCGGCCACCCCGCCGGTGCGGAAGGCAATCTTCATGGCCTTTTGTTCACCGCCAGCGTCATTGGCGGCAGCGGCCACGCGCACGTTGCCGCGCACCGCGAGCCACATGCCGATGTAGCCGGTCGCGCCGGAGAACACGGCACCGACCAAGAAGAAGATGCTGCGGCCGATCCGCTCACTGGTGGTTTCGGCCGGGAGCAGGAACAGGACGAAGAAGACGATGACCGCGAAAATAGCGAGGGTCTTGAACTGGCGAGTGAGATATGCCGACGCACCCTCTTGGATCGCGCCCGCGATCTCCTTCATGCGATCGGTGCCCTCACTTGCTGACAGGACCTGGCGGACTAGCACGGCTGCCACGCACAGTGCGGCCAACGCGATTACGGCAACAATGACAACGAGGGTCATGTTGGTGCCGGATAACTCAATCATGGGTCTCCTGACCTACCGGGACAGCTGGGACGAAGGGAACGGGCGGAGTCTACGCAAGGGACTTCTTAATCGGTCGAACAGGTGGGCTAAGTGGCCGCGATAGCCAAATCCAGCGTGGCATGGATGTCGATCAGGGTATCGATCCCGGTGATCGAGAACACCCGCATAACCCGGGGTTCGGCGATCACCAACCCCAGCGAAGTTCCGGCCTCGCGGGCCCGCTTTAGGGCGGTAATGAAAACACTCAGCCCCGAGGAATCCATGAAGGTGACGTCGGTTAGGTCAACGACCACCGGCCGGCCGGCCGCTAGGGCAGGGCTAAGCACCTCGGTTAGATCAGGTGCCGTATGGATATCGAGCTCGCCGCTGACGGCGATCACGGTCGCGGGGCCTACTTCACGCGAATGCACGGCGAAATCCACGCCCCCCACTCTGGCACATGGCGGCGGCCGTCGCACGCTATTTCTCGGGCTGACCGGCCCGGGCGCTGGCCGCGATACTGGCAAATGGGCGACCGATGAAGTCAAAGATCCGCTGCACTATCCCCGGGGCCGGCACCGTGCCGCTGACGACCACATCACCACGATCGAGATAGCAACTGATCAGCACCGCACCATTGGCCTGCGCAATGAGTTCGGCCTGGCCACATTGTTGACTACTTGACTGGTCAATTGATTGGCCAACTGACTGGGCACCGGCGAGGGCCGCAAGGTCCATCGCCACGCTGGCTTGCTGCCGAGCCACCGCGATTTGGCCGGTCGCCATGGCGACCGCACCGCTAAGCAACAACATGAATGTCAGGGCTAAGGACCAAAGGGTTGCCGCCCCACGGTCTGAGCGCAGGTGCCTCACCAACTGAACTCCTCGCGGGCCACCACCGCGGACCGGTGCACCGTTAATCCGAGCCCGTCGAGCATCGGCAGTGGTAGCGCTACGTGCTGGGTTAGCTCAACCAGGACGCTGTCGGCTCCTTGATTGATATTGACCTGCGCCTTGGGTGCCTGCTCGTTGGTCTTGCGTGCGATGACCTCAAGGCTTTCACCGCGGGCAATCGCTCGAGCCGACTCGCGGGCAACATCACCGAGTGAGAGGGCGGTGGTCGCAACACCAAGTGCCCAGACAAGTGACATCGCGACACCGAACAGCATGGGAATTGCAATTGCGGTTTCGAGGAGCACGCTGCCGCGATCGCGCAATATGAAGGAGCTAATCGTGCGGTGTGGTGGGCCATGATGGCCCACCACCTCTCCCCCGCATATTTTGGTCATCAGCCGAATAGGGCTTTGAATGCCGATGCAATTACGTTGAAGATCAGATCCTTGACGGCGTCGCTGGTCAGCAATTTGATCAAGATGCCACCGAGGCCTGCAACGGCTACGGTGCCGACTGCATATTCAGCGGTAGATAGGCCGCGCTCGTCTTTGACTAGACGTGAGAGCATGAAACGCATGGAGTTCTCCTTAATACACGTGCATTGCCGACGAACGGTCGGCGCGTGCTGCCTATTGGCAAGTCCAACTTTCTTCGAGCCAGGCGGTCAGCAACAGGGTCACTTCATGCGCTGTGGATAGATGGTCGAGCCACCTGCGCTGTGGGGATAACTTCAACCGTTGAACAGGTCACTTGCCATCGATGCAACCACGGGAACAACACCCAACAGCAAGAATGCCGGCAGGAAACATGCGGCCAACGGAGCAACGGCACGAACACCAGCTGCACGCGCTGCAACCTCAACCGCGAGCCGGTGCCTGCGCCTTAAGTCATCGGCCGTGCCGGCCAACAATGTTGACAGTGGTGCACCCGAGGTCGCCGAGCGCACGAACGCGAGTGCGATGGGGGCAAGGCATGGATCATCACGCAGCCCGGCCCACGCCTCGGCTGGATCAGCGCCCAACTCCAAGCCCGCACCTATCGGCAGTAGCAATTCCGAACTCGGCGCCCCAACGGCATCGGCCACGGCGGTAAGTGCCGCACGCAGTGGCGCACCGGCGGCCAAGGTTGCGGCTAAGAGGTCGGCGATGTCGGGGGCCTGTCGCATTAGCGCGGTGCGACGAGTGCGGACTGCACGCGGCTCCAACCGCGAAATTAACTTGGGTGCGATTAACGCGATAGCCGCCCCGAGGATGACACCTGCGACGCCGCCAATGAGCAGAGCAACGCCAACACCGAACGCAATTGCACTGGTTGTGGTCAAAGCCCCGCGTGACATCCGTCGGCCGACTTTTGGCTGAGCGAAAAGCTCGTTCAACCGGCCATTTACACTCGGGCGCAACCAGAACCAAACGGCAGCGAAAGCGGCAGCGGCCGCGAGAGCACTCACAGTTGACGCTCAACCGCCGTCGCGATCCGCCCGGTCCAGGCCATCCCGGCCACGGTCAACAGCGCCCCACCGAGCAGGCACAGCAGCCCCGGCGCAGTGCCGAGCAGCCATTGCAATGGGTCAGCGCCCATCAGCATTCCCATGGCCAACCCGATTAACGGCAAAGTCGCCAGCATGCGGGCGGTGGCGCGCGGCCCGGCAAGTTGCGCTTCCAATTGCACTCGGACGTCCTCGGCGACTCGCGCCGATGCCGCTAGGCGGTCAACCGCGGTACTTAATCCACTCCCCGATGCTGAACTGACTTGCCAACAGGCGGCCAACCCAGCCAGCACTGGCCGCGCCCTCGCATCTAGTCGCAGGGCCGAGGTGACGTCGCCATCTAGTCGCAGGGCGGCCAAAGTTGCTGGCCACACCGGTGGGGAGCCGGCCGCATTTACCAGGGCCAACCCGAGTGGCTGACCACCACGAAGCTCCGCGGCAAGTGCCGATAGTGCTTCCACCGCTTTAGCACGTTGCGCGGTGATAGCCCGTCGAGAGGCCGGCCCGAACCCAAGGCGCGCGAACAGGAAGCTGGCTAGATTTCGTCGACTCGGAGTCGGCGCGATGAGGCCACTGGTCGTCAGGCGCCAACTCGCATCAACGGGCATCAGCAGCGCCACCGAGACCGCAATAAGTAGAGCACTGGCGAAAATCACGAAATATCGTTGCCGTAAATATCGAGGCCGTCGCCGCCGACCCGGTCGGTCAATCGCCCGAGCCCTGGCTCGGGCAGTAATTGACCCCGGTGCCGGCGTAGGGCCGGCACCGCACGCACCAATTGATCCGCACCGCGCTCCAACACATAGATGCCCTCGACAACTCGCCGCCCGGTCAAATCCCGTTGCAGGTGCACCACTGCATCAAGACCGGCCGCAACTAGAGCGTGCACGGCGAGCCGATCAAGCCCGGCCGTTAGGCCTAAGGCCTCTAATCGTGCCGGCACATCCGCCGCTGAATTCGCATGGACGGTGCCGCACCCACCCTCGTGTCCGGTGTTGAGGGCGGTCAGCAGTTCGACCACCTCGGCACCACGGACTTCGCCGACGACGATGCGATCGGGTCGCATGCGAAGTGCCTGCCTGACTAACTCGCGCATCGTGATCAAGCCAGCACCTTCAACATTTGCTACTCGGGACTGCAATCGCACCGCATGCGGGTGGTCCGGCATTAATTCAGCGGAGTCTTCGATCATCACTATGCGCTCATCACTGGGCACCAAGCCGAGTAATGCCGACAAAATCGTGGTCTTTCCGCTCCCGGTGCCGCCGCTTATGACAAAAGCCAAGCGTTGCTCGATAAGGCATCGCAACCACTGTGCCCCGGTGGCATCGATACTGCCCATCGACTCAAGATCAGCCAAGGTGAATGCTCGCCGCTGCGGGACGCGGATAGAGATCAAGGTGCCGGCAACTGCAATCGGTGGGATCACCGCGTGCAATCGAGTGCCATCGGGTAGTCGGGCGTCAACGAATGGCGTGGAGTCATCGAGCCGGCGGCCAACCGAGGCTGCCAGCCGCTGGGCCAACTTGCGCACATCATCATCGCAACGAAAGACCACGTCGGTGCGTTCGATCCCGTTGCCGCGGTCAATCCAAACATTGTTCGGCCCATTGACCAATACGTCTGTCACATCACCGGTTCGAAGCAATGGCTCAAGGGGCCCGGCGCCGATCAACTCTTGACGTAGCGACTCAACCAGCCCGAGGACGGCGTCATCACCTAGCACCACACCTTCTGCGCGCAGGGCCGAAGCCACTCGGTTCGGGGTCGCATCCGCGTGCGCCTCGATTAGGCGCGTTCGTACGCGATCGAGCAGTGGGGCGCTCACGCGACACTCAATTGCGGCACCGCACCACTTAGCGCCGCCACGCAGGCGCGCGCAAATGGCGTGCGCGGCCCAGGGATTTCACCTTGCTCGGCGCTCACCGTGATCGCCGAATCATCCGGCAGCGCGGTGACAAACCCATGGCCCAAGGCCCGCTCTATGTCACTTGCGGCCAGGCCACGTGCGGACCTGCGCGCGAGGAGTGTGAGCGATCCGCCAAAATTCAGTGCGGGCAACAACGCTGCCGCCGCCGCAACTGCGCGGACCGAGTTCGGGATTACCAAATAGGCATTCGTTGAGGCGGCCAAGGCGATGGTGGTGACATCGCCCAAGGTGCGCATCAGATCGACAACCACGAGGTCGTACCCACGCACCGCAGCATCAAGTACACAGGTCAGGGCCTGCGCATCTAGGGGCCCTGAGTACTGGCGACCAAATGAGAGAACTGCAACGCCGCCAACATGTGGCAAAGCATCATCAAGGGTCGTCACACTTAATCGACCGCGAGCATCGGCGAGTTCAGCCCAACGAGCCCCCGGCGCCTGCTCGGCGCCTAGGAGTAAATCAAGACCCCCGCCGGTGACGTCGGTATCGATCAACAACACCCGCCGACCCTGGCTTTGCGCCGCCGTCGCCATTACCGCCGCAACAGTCGACGCACCTGCCCCGCCGCAGGCCCCCAGCACACTGACCACCGCGCCCTGCCTCGATGGGCCCTCGCCGGTTTCGGCGAGGCGCTCGATCAGCCACCGCTCAGCATCGGGTAGTGACACCACATGCTCCGCCCCGATCGCCACGGCATCTCGCCAAACCGAATCCGACACCGGCGAGGTGTCAGCCGCACCGTTGAGTTCGCGGGCGATGACAACTACATCGCGGCGCCTGGGCAGGTTGCTGAAGTCGGCTAGCCGATCAACCCCGATCAAGACCAGCGGCGCGATCGCCCACTGTGCCCGCGCGGAGTCGGCGTGCGCTGCCAGGTGAATATCAACACCGGTTGCAGCAGCCAGCCGCAAAATATCTTCCGTGAGCTCGATGTCGTCAGTAATCAGCAGTGGGCGCCTATTTTCCATAGGCCCACCATCTGCATTTTGAGCCACCCGCACCAGTGGTGCAGAACCACCTGTGGACATAAATTTGTGGGCTGTGGATAACGATTCATCGTGAATTTGTAGCCCGCACGCGCTGCGTTTGGTGCGCAGTAGCCCGGTCGGGGTACCGTCAAGGGGTGAAAACCGCCGCCTTCTTTGACCTCGACAAGACCATCTTGGCGCGCTCAAGTTCATTTGCCTTTGCGCGCCCGTTCTATAAGGGCGGGTTGATCGGCCGCAGCGACGTAATTCGAAGTGCCTACGCACAATTCGTCTTTCTGGCCTCCGGCGCCGACCACGACCAAATGGAGTCAATGCGCACCTATATGTCGAAGTTGGTAACCGGCTGGGATGTCGACAAGGTCAAACAGATCGTCGCTGAGACTCTCGACGAGATAGTTGACCCGATGGTTTATGAGGAGGCCATAAAACTAATCGAAGATCACAAGGCCCAAGGCCATGACGTCATCATCATCTCCTCATCGGGCACCGACGTCGTCGAACCGATTGGCCAACGCCTCGGCGTCGATATTGCCATCGGCACTCAGGTCGCCGTCGAAGACGGCCACTACACCGGTGAGATCCTTTTCTATGCATACGGTGAAGGCAAAGCCGAAGCCATGCTGGCCCTGGCCGCCGAGCATGACTACGACTTAACCAAGTGCTACGCCTACACCGATTCACAAACTGATCTACCGATGCTCGAACTTGTCGGCAACCCTGTTGCAGTGAACCCCGACTCCGAATTACGCAAAATCGCCACGGAACATGAGTGGCCGGTCTTGGATTTCCAAACACCGGTTGCCTTACGAAAGACAATCGACACCAAACAGGCGGCCGCCGCGGGCGCCGGTGTGGCATTGGGCGCGGTCGCACTCGGTATTGCCTGGTACGCCCGGCGCCGGGTCACCCGCTCCTAAAAACCTGAGATCTCCAGCCACCGACATCATTTGGTCTGAGTGCGCACGGAAACAGAACTGAATGCGCGTGGGACAGTGCAACCTCTTAGACGGTGACGGCTTTCGCGCCCAGTGCGCAGGCTGTTGCGAACCAGATCAGGTACGCCGATGAACCGGCCATGGTGCCCGACGCATAGGCCCGCACCGCGTCAACATACGCCGGCCGCCCCATGGTGAACATCCCGTGCTCCGGGATCGTGAACAACGATGGATCCACCGCGCGCTCGGCGAGCACACAACGGGCTGCGGCGCGAGCCACTAGACCCGAACCCCAGGCAAAAGGTCGAAGGGCGAGCAACTCGGCATGCACAATCCCCGCGACCAAAATCGCCGGAGCCGTCGTCGGTGCGAGTACCAACTCCGCGAGCAGGGTCATCCGCGGACCCACCAGGGCGGCCGGTGGCAGCTGGCCGATGCGCAGCGCATCGTCGGCCAGCTCCTGCGATCGCGGTCTGCCCAGTTCATCCTTGGCAGCAAAGTCGTTGGCCGCGATCGCATGCAAGGCGGCAATCACCTGCAAGGGGGCCGAGGACCACGCGCCCACCTGGCCCGGCACCGCGGCTGTGACGTCGATGGCCCGGGCCAGCACCCGGCCCATCGGGGAGTCGTCAATGACGGCGGTATCAGCGCCGTCGATGGCGGCTGAATCGCGACCACCGCGCTCGATCGAAGCCCGGGCCACGGCCGCTGCGTTACTGCGAATCTCGCGGCGCCAGAGCACCGAGTCGATCTCCGCGCGGGCGGCCGCCATGACCCGAGTGACCTCCAGATCATGGGCGAGGGCGGCAAATGGGTCGGCGCCTAGCACCGGGCCTCTAATTTCCGACACGATCCCCATCTAACCGCCCGGTTCGCCATAATGCAGTGTGCCCTCACAAACCTTGGAAAGTGCAGCCCACGAGAACCTCTCCTTCGCCCCCTCCGCGGCGTTCGTCGCGCAGGCGAATGTCACCGCTGCGGCGTATGACGAAGCCACCGCCGACCGCCTTGAATTTTGGGCGACCCAAGCACGGCGCCTTTCTTGGGCGACGCCATTTAATGAAATCCTCGACTGGACCGATGCGCCATTTGCTAAGTGGTTCGTCGGCGGCAAACTAAATGTTGCCTACAACTGTGTCGATCGCCACGTGGAGGCCGGCTACGGCGATCAGGTAGCAATTGCCTTTGAGGGTGAACTTGGCGACCAACGCGATATCACCTACGCACAGTTGCAGCGCGAAGTCTCGCAGGCCGCCAATGCGCTAATCGAGCTCGGAATAACCACCGGTGATCGAGTTGCCATCTATTTGCCGATGATCCCCGAGGCGATAATTTCGATGCTGGCCTGTGCTCGGTTGGGGGCACCGCACTCCGTTATTTTCGGCGGCTTCTCAGCACATGCACTAGAAAGCCGCATCAACGACGCGGAGGCGAAACTGGTCATCACCGCAGATGGGCAACATCGACGCGGCAATATCTTGCCCCTAAAGCATGCGGTCGACGAAGCAGTCACCAACACGCCGACCGTCAAGCATGTGCTGGTGGTGCACCGCACCGGACTTGATGTTGATTGGGACGATTCCCGAGATGTTTGGTGGCACGACATTGTTGACCGCCAACCCAACACGCACGCCCCCGAAGCCTTCGATAGTGAGCATCCCCTTTTCATCCTCTACACATCGGGCACCACCGGTACCCCAAAAGGCATCCTCCACACGACCGGCGGTTACCTGACCCAGACGGCGTACACGCACCATGCCGTATTTGATCTCAAGCCTGACACCGACGTCTACTGGTGCACCGCCGATGTCGGCTGGATCACCGGCCACTCCTATGTGGTCTACGGCCCACTGGCTAACCGCGTTACCCAGGTGATCTACGAGGGCACTCCCGACACCCCAACCCAAGATCGCTGGTGGGATGTAGTGGAGCGTCACAAAGTTTCCATCCTCTACACCGCGCCCACCGCAATTCGTACTTTCATGAAGTGGGGGGACGATCTGCCAAATGGCAAGGACCTTTCCTCACTTCGCCTACTTGGCTCAGTTGGCGAACCAATCAACCCCGAAGCTTGGCTTTGGTATCGCGAAGTAATCGGCGGTGGCCGCTGCCCGATCGTCGACACTTGGTGGCAGACTGAAACCGGTGCGATCATGATTTCACCGCTGCCTGGCGTAACAACTTGCAAGCCTGGGTCCGCGATGACCGCCCTACCAGGTATCGGCACCGCCGTCGTTGATGATCATGGACTTCCAACCGGCGAAGGCACCACCGGCTACCTAATCCTCACCGAGCCGTGGCCGTCAATGCTGCGCGGTATCTGGCGCGATCCGGAGCGCTACCAAGAGGGCTACTGGAAGCACTTCCCCGATGTCTATTTCGCCGGTGATGGTGCCCGCCTGGATCATGACGGTGCGATTCGCTTACTTGGCCGAGTTGACGACGTCATGAACGTCTCTGGTCATCGCATCTCGACAACCGAGGTGGAGGCGGCACTTGGCTCCCACCCAAAAGTTGCCGAGTCGGCGGTGGTCGGGGCCACCGATGCCACTACCGGGCAAGGCATCGTGGCATTTGTGATTCTCAAGGGAGGTGTTGCCGAGGAAGGCGCCGGCCGCACCTCGGTGGTCAAAGAGTTGCGCGATCACGTAGCGCAAGAGATCGGGCCTATTGCAAAGCCGCGGCAGATACTCATCGTCGCTGAATTACCGAAAACGCGATCCGGCAAAATCATGCGCCGCCTACTTCGTGATGTGGCCGAGCAGCGCGATATCGGTGACGCCACCACCCTTGCCGATCCAGCCGTTATGAGCCTTATTGCCGCCGGCCTTGCTGCCAATACGTCCGAGGACTGATAATTAGCCGGTGACTACGCCTGATGACTTTCTGGCGCGGCCATCCCTTCGTGAACGCGGCTGGATTCTTGAGCAACTACGTAACGAAACCGTTGGCGGGGTGCTGCTGCTTATCGCAGCTGCGCTGGCGCTGATCTGGGCTAATTCGGCGTGGAGCGGTACCTACTTCGCCTTCGTGCAAACCGAGATTGGACCCCCATGGCTGTCACTACCACTATCTGCCTGGGCAGCTGACGCATTACTAGCGGTTTTTTTCTTTGTTGTCGGGCTCGAACTTAAACACGAATTCGTTCTCGGGTCACTTTCCCAGCCTGCGAAAGCGGCAGTACCGATTGCCGGAGCGCTCGGGGGAATGGCACTATCGGCAGCTATCTACTTTGTCATTAACTCAACTGCCGCGGACGGCTCCACTCGGGGCTGGGGTATCCCGATGGCAAGTGACATCGCCTTTGGCCTGGCGGTACTTGCCGTGGTTGGCCGAGGGGTGCCGGTTGCGCTGCGCGCATTTTTGCTCACCTTGGCGGTGGTCAACGACCTCGGGGCAATCGTCGTCATAGGAATCTTCTATTCAAGTTCATTCAATTTCTGGTGGGTCCTGTCGTCGATTGCCTGCTTTACTATTTATTGGTACGCGCAGCGTCGGCGCATCACTTCCGCCTATCTCTACGTCCCGCTCGTAATATTCACTTGGGTTTCGATGTATGAAAGTGGGATTCATGCAACCGTTGCAGGTGTAGTCCTCGGGCTGCTTACCCGCGTCAGACTTGATCCCGAGGAGACCCGCGCCCCAGCCGATCGAGTAGGGCATCGATTGCACCCACTAAGTGCCGGGTTTTGTGTTCCCGTTTTTGCTTTCTGCGTTGTCGGCGTTGATCTCACGGCCATCGGACTCCGTGAGGTAATTGGCGCCCCAATCGCGCTGGGCGTAATCATTGGCCTTGTGGTGGGCCAACCCATCGGAGTTGTAGGCACCTCGTGGGTTGTTGCACGCTTCACCCGGGCATCGCTGGCGGCTCCCCTTAAGTGGCTAGATGTAGCGGCCATCGGGTTACTGGCGGGTATCGGCTTCACCGTCCCGCTTTTGATCGCAGAGATCGCATACGGTGAAATCCCCGAGGATCTGAACACCGCCAAAATGGCCATCCTGGCGGGTTCAATAACTTCCGCCCTACTCGCGTCAGTCGTCCTCGTCACCCGAAACCGGCATTTCGCCACTATCGCGCTGATTGAGGAGCAAGACGAGGACCAGGACGGAATCCCAGATGTGTACCAGCAGGGGCCCGGGCGGTAGCCTCTACCCGGAGGATCACCATGGCAGCTAAAACCGAACCGAGCATCTCTGAGCTAGTGGGCAAGGTTATTTCTGATGCCCAGCGGCTGGCGATGGCGCAGTTGGCCCTGGCCAAGGATGAGATCGGCAAGGCCGGTTCGCGCATCGGGGCCGGTGCAGCACTTGGGATCGCAGCACTGAGCCTGATCAGTTTGGCGACGGTTTTTCTGCTCA
>Ga0247841_10005326_pt1 | contig 20944 bp, 16 predicted proteins | sample LaCruzMarch2015__2_FD_192410 | JGI IMG/M metagenome (GOLD analysis project Ga0247841, IMG submission 192410) | Freshwater microbial communities from meromictic Lake La Cruz, Castile-La Mancha, Spain - LaCruzMarch2015_18m | ecosystem: Environmental > Aquatic > Freshwater > Lake | place: Spain... | reverse complement strand
TTTTCATATTATTTCATCTTATCCCGTTAGAGATAGGAAACGATTTAAACGATTTTTAATATAACGCTTACCCATAGCTGTTTTCAAATATATTTCTCTCGACCTTGCATCTTGTTCATTAAGACATGCTTCATAATAAATAAGTTCGTAAGGAGCATGCTTTTTCGTGTAATTAGATTGACCGTTATTGTGTAGTTTAAATCGTTTCCGTAAGTCATTTGTACTTCCAGTGTATAATTTACCATCCTTCTTGCTTTTTAATAAATAAGTATAAAACATAACTTTTTGATCTCTAATGGGACTTATTCGAAAAATTATGATAAATGGTGAATAATTTTTTGACAGTAGTATCAACGACTTTCTTATTTTTTGAATCAGTAATTGTGAATTTATTATCTTTCGTGATGGTACCGATTTTAGAGCAAGGAATATTTTTTACCAATTTTTCAAATTCTTTTACATTCTTTTTTGAGACAGTTACAACTATTCTTCCTTGGCTTTCTGAGAACAGGGAAGAGTCTATTAATGAAGTTTTACCTGGAATATTTTTCAATGAGATTTTACACCCGAGCATTCCTCCAACTGATGCCTTAGCAAGAGCTATAGCAAGTCCACCAGATGTCACAGATATAGCTGAAGAGATTAATTCTTTTGATATAGCTTTTTCTAACACCTGATATATCTTAATATTTTTCTCTAAGTTAACTTTCGGAACATCATTACCAATATTTTCACTCTTTTGTTTTTCAGCAAGCATTTTGTAATATTCACTAGCTCCGAGTTCATCAAAAGTTTCTCCAAGTATATAAATATTATCCCCCGCTTGTTTGAATTCTGGGGAAACAGTTTTCCCAAGATCAGGCATTACTCCGATGGCGGAAATGAGTAAGGTAGGGGGAATAGAAATAGCCACAGGATTTCCTTTCTCATCATATCCCTTGAAGTCGTTGAACATACTATCCTTTCCAGAAATAAGTGGTGTACCATAACCAACAGAATATTTATAACAAGCTTTGAGTGATTCTATTAGTTCAGCAAGTCTAGATTTATCATAAGATGAGCACCAACAGAAATTATCCAATATAGCTAAATGTGATAGTGATGCTCCCACACAAATAGCATTTCGTATTGCCGTATCAATAGCGCAAGCGGCCATGTGATAAGTATTAATGAGAGAATATGATGGATAAAGACCAGAGGTGAGAACTACTCCTTTATCTGAAGAAAGGATTGGTCGGAACACTTGGGCTTCGGTATTTATACGTCCACGGCCTGAAAGTGGTTTAAGCACGGAAGAGGCTTGAACCTCATGGTCGTATTGCTCTGAGATAAAAGAGAAACCGCTGACATTTTTGTTGCCGAATAATTCCTCTAATATTTTTGTGCGTGAAATTCCAACGGGAACTTTTGGATTATTATAATTGTGGATAATAGCAGAACTTTCTAAATGTCTTTTTGGTAAACCTTCGTGCAAGAAATCCAAAGAGATATTCATAATCTCTTTGTTGTTATATTTAACGATACACTTTCCCGAATTATTAAAATCTCCAACAATTGTTGCTTCAACTCCTCGACTATCCATTAATTTTTTAAATATATTCCACTTTTCTTTTGGTACAGATAGAGTCATTCTCTCTTGTGATTCAGAAATCCAAATTTGCCATGGTTGTAGCCCTGGATATTTAATTGGTACTTTTTCTAAATCAACAATTACCCCATTACATTCTTTAGCCATTTCGGCGATAGAGCAGGAAATTCCACCAGCTCCATTATCAGTGATACTACTATATAAATCCATATTACGGGCTTCTTTAACGATTGCATCACTCAACTTTTTTTGAGTTATTGGGTCACCAATTTGAACAGCTGTAGCTGGGCTTGTAGAATCCATAGCGACAGATGAAAAAGTCGCTCCGTGAATTCCATCAGCTCCAACTCTTCCACCGACGACTACGACATAATCTCCAACTTGTGCTTCTTTTTCATGAGATAACTTTCCGTTTATCTTTTGCGGTATGATTCCAACAGTACCTACAAAGACTAGAGGCTTACCTCGGAATTTGTCATCATATTTTACAAAACCAGAAATTGTCGGAATACCAGAACAATTACCTCCGACATTTACTCCTTTTATTACTCCTTCCATTATTCTCTTAGGAGGAAGCATTTTGTGAGTGAGATTTTTATCTTTATATAAAGCTCTGGTATCTTCTGGATTACCAAAACAAAATCCATAAATATTAGCGACCGGTTTAGCCCCCATACCAAAACCAATTGTGTCTCTATTTACACCAACAATACCAGTGATTGCACCACCAAATGGGTCAAGAGCAGAAGGGCTATTGTGAGTCTCGACTTTATGTGTGACTAGATAATCTTTATCAAAAACAATTCCACCAGAATTATCAGAAAAAACTGAAACACAAAAATCCCCGCCTGCTCCCGAACTATCGTGAGGGCGGGCAGGGTTTTTACCTTTTTGTTTGCGAATTAAATTTGTTGCACCTTTAATATATGTTTTATACAAACCATCTTTTATGTCATCAATAGGATTAGCAAAAATTGTATGTTTACAATGTTCAGACCAAGTTTGAGCCAAAGACTCGAGTTCTATATCTCTTGGATCTCTCCCTAGTTCTCTGAAATATTTTTTAATTACCTTCATTGATTCCAAATCAAGAGCTAGTGGTCCACGACGAGTACCATTTTCACCCATGATTCCTTCTTTCCCAATTTTAATAAGTTCTTCATCTGAAACAGAAAGAGGAACATTAATAATAGGAGTTTGTTTGGGTAAAATAACTTTTGGGATTTTCAAAGGTAAATTATTTCCTTTAATATCTTTTGCATTCAAAATGATACCTTGTTCAATGAGGGGATTATGGAGAGATAAAGCAATTTTTTGGGCATCTTCTTTACTAATTGTTCCTGATATCAAAAAAACTTTGGAAGTATAAATTTCAAACTTATTATTTTCTTTAAGATGAAGAAGGTCAACAATGGTTTCTTTAGCTGTATGAGCGACATTGTCTGTGACTCCTGGTAAAAAACCAATCTCAACCACATAAGTAAATTTTTCTTTAGGTAATTCATTTATTAAAAATTTTTCAAAAGTTGGATTTGAGAGAGCTGTGGCAGATTTTACAAGTTCATCCTTCGAAAATTCTGAGTCAATGGTATAAGTATTTATAATAGAAACATTGGTCACCTTACCTTTTAACCCTAAGTTGTTCCATGATTTTAAAAATAGCCTTTGTTGGCTATCTTCTCCTTTGGGCATCACATATAATCGTGAATCATATAAACATAATATATCATTTAAAATTTAAAGACAAATAATATAATCAGAACGATACATAATAAAATACTGTCTATAAGATAAGAATTTGTGATATAATTTGGGGCATGAATCTAAAAAATAAAGTTGTAATAATAACAGGAGGGTCAAGAGGTTTCGGCAGGGAATTAGCTCTGGTTTTTCCTTTGTCTTTCTAATTTAGTTTGATATAATACTAAAATAGGTCAGGATGATAAATTTATTTATATGAATAAAAATATAGTGTTTGGGGTGCTTATTGTACTGTTTTTTAATGTTAATGTAGCAAACGCTACACCAAGATTTCAGCCTGGAGAAACATTAAATCCTGAGTGTCCACCAACTGATTCAACTTGTGCTGTTGTCCCTCCTGCTACTTCAACCAATGGAGGAAATATTCTGTATGACAATCCAATATATGTCCAAGACGTAGTCTGGCAACACCCAAGAGACATAGAAGAAATAACAGGTACAACATCCTACTCTGCTACATATTCAAATTACGGTATGTATGAGATAATGCCATCTGCTGTTTCAATTTCAGGTATTAAAGCCAATGTTTGGAATATCAATGCAAATAGAGATGTCACTATTAAAATTTTTTCTCGACCTAATGCTTTAACATTTAATCCAGATAGTGTAACTCCACTTTACACAGGAACAATAAGTCATACTGTTATGCCTCATTCATCAACAGAAGGAGGCTTTCTTTTTAATTTATCTAGCACTGTTGACGTGCTTGCTGGGCAGTATCTTTTTGTAATCTGGGAATCAACAGCTGTAAGTGAGTTGTATGTTGCACGATTTTCATCGGATTCATCTTCAGCTCCTTACCGGCACGGTTTTATTTTTGGAACAACGAATTCAACTTTCAATTTATCAAGTCCACCAGCACATTTTGCTTCAACATTTAGGGTTTACGGTAATGTTGATATTGCTGGTGAATTAGTTGAAACCCTTGATCCAGTTGAAAGGATTACAAGTCCTGGATTTGAAAATGGTGTGTTTGGAACAGGGATAGATGAGACTACTATTGTTCACAGTGGCAGTCATGCTCTCAAGCTGGTTTCTTCAGGTTTGAATTGGTACACACCCCAAAGATTGGATACAATAACTGTTATTCCGGGTCAAAGATATCAATTTTCATTTTGGACGAGAGGAGATGGGGTTAATGCTGGAAAATATGGAATTTTTGATGTAAATCATTTAGCTTATTTAAATAACAGTGGCAATGGTATTACAACTGGTATATCAGGGACTACATATTCTCAATTTACAACAACATTTGAAGCTCCTGCAGGGTGTACTTCTGTATATTTATATTTATTATCGTCAAATATTGTAGGTTCAACTTCTTATTTTGATGATATTTCGGTTAAGCAATTTGTCTTTATCCGAAACCCTATTCCTGTGAGTGTCCAAACTGTATTAAATAATTTATTATCCCCGACTAGTTTGAATGTAGCATTTAGCGATCCAAATTCAATAATGACCTCAACCAATACTCGTGATGCAATTGTTGAAGCTTACAATCATAGTGAAACAGGTTCGAACTATACACCTCTGTCTCCCAGAATAGTTTTGCCTGATAATCTGTATGCAGTTGTAGGTGATAAATTGCAATTATTTGTGAGAGGGATGATAGAAGCTCAAAATCCTTATAATTTACCATTTGTAATTACTTCAACAGTGGGAACTTCTTATCCGAGATATTTTGAATATACACCCGTAGTTGGAGAAGTTGGAACAAAATCCTTTACTATAAAAGTTTTGGATTATGATTACAGTATTTTAAATTCAAAGACAGTGAATTTAAAAGTAGTTAATCATACAGGTCAACCTTCATCACCCAAAAACATTCTTACTCTCGGAGATTCATTGACTGGCGGAGGAGCTTGGCCCGCAGAATTATATCGTCGACTTACCCAGACAGGTGGAAGTCCCGCCGGACTTGGTTATGGTAATATTAATTTTATTGGAGATAAAGCATTGCCTGGATATCCAACTCAAGCATATACAGGATATGGTGGATGGTCTTATTCCCTTTATACTGGGACTTCCGGTACGACATCAGGACATGTATTAACAGGAACATTTGATAAGGATAAAAGTGACGTAAATTCCACATGGTTAGATTCAAATGGTGTCACATGGGCAATAGAATATGCAACTGGAGGATTAAAAATTCATGGAGCAGGTTCATTACCTGCTTCTGGTACTTTGACACATGTTTCTGGTGCTACACATACTTCGAATATTATTTATACTAGCGCAACAACCGAACCCGAAAGTCCATTCTGGGACTCGGCAAATAACAGATTTTCATTTGCTGGGTGGGCATCAAGAAATGGGTACTCTAGTATAGATGCTATTTATGTACTACTTGGGTGGAATAGTACAGGTGGCCCAAATAATACAGATTACACATCTTATATTAATAGTGTACGCACATTACTTGATAGGGTACATGCTGATTTTCCAAGTGCTATTGTTAGAATAGTCGGAGTTCAAATCCCGTCGGTGAATGGTGGTCTAGGTAATAATTATGGAGCAAACGGTAGTCTTTCGGAATACTACGGAGTGGTGAGATCGGCTAATTTTATGAACATTGCGTATCAAAATCTAGCAAATGAAGATACTTATAATACATGGGTTAAGTTTATATCTATTGCTCCACAATTTGATTCCGAAAATAATATGCCTCAAGCATTAAATCCGGTGAATTCTCGGAACAATACAACTGAATATCGGGGAACAAATGGAGTACATCCTGATACTGCCGGATATTATCAAATAGCCGATGCTGTTTATCGCGAGTTTGTGAATACGTTCACTTCGAATTAAAATGAAAAAATATATTTTTCTATTTCTTCCGTTAGTATTTAGTCCATTGTTTGTATTTGCTTCAACCACAAATGGAATAATTTTGACTCAATATGGATGGGGTAATAATGTCGGTTGGGTTAATTTTGCACCTACAAATGGCAATGTTCATATTACGGATTCAGCTATAACTGGGTATGCATGGGATCCTGTTTATGGATGGTTGAATCTTTCCCCTAATAATAGTGGAGTAAAAAATGACGGGGAAGGTAATCTTTCCGGTTTTGCTTGGAGTCAAAACGCCGGTTGGGTGGATTTTTCTAATGTAAAAATTAATACAAATGGTAAATTTACCGGAATTGCATCCGGGATAACGTATGGGCAACTTTCTTTTGATTGTAATTTATGTAATGTATCTACGGATTGGAGAAAAACAGCGACTAAAATAAGCGGATCATATTTACCACAATATGGAATAAGTTCTCAACTACAAAAAACAACATTTATTTTTAGTAAAAATCTCAAACAAGGAGCGACTGGCATTGACGTTAAAGAACTTCAGAAATATTTAAATATAAATGGATATACGGTCGCAAAATTTGGTCCAGGATCGAAGGGGAATGAAACAAATAATTTTGGTCCCGCTACAAGAGCAGCAGTTCTTAAATTTCAGAAGGCAAATAAATTGGGTGCGGACGGCATATTTGGAGAAAAAACCCGTAATTTCATAAATGAATCAATAGCTTTGAGTGTAGTTCCTGAATATTCAAACAATCAAAAAATTAGAAATAATTTAAAAAAAGGGATGACTAATAATGATGTGAAATCTTTACAAATATATTTAAATAATCATGGGTATATTATTTCAGAAATTGGCCCAGGTTCGAAGGGTAATGAAACAACATATTTTGGATTGAAAACTAAGAATGCCGTGATTCTTTTTCAGAAGGCAAATAATTTAATCGCTGATGGAATAGTTGGAACAAAGACTAGAGAAATATTGAAGTAAAAGCTAGATTTAAAAATTTATGTTAGAGTATAGTAATGAATCTAAAAAATAAAGTTGTAATAATAACAGGAGGGTCAAGAGGTTTTGGCATGATACTTGCTCAGCACTTTTTGAAAGAGGGGTTAAAGGTTGTTATAAGTTCAAATGATGAGAAAGAATTAAAAGAAGTCTCAGATAAAATAGGAGTGTATGGAGTTTATGGAGATGTAACAAAAGAAGAGGATATGACAAGTCTCGTAGAAGAAACAGTTAAAAAATTTGGTGTAATTGATATATGGATAAATAATGCCGGCATGTGGATGAATGGTATTGCTGAAGATACTGATATGGATAAAGTTAGAAAAATGTTTGAGGTAAATGTCTTTGGTTTAATGAATGGTTCACGAGTAGCACTGCGATATATGAAAGAAAAAAATTCTGGAGTGATTATGAATATTATCTCCACATCTGCTCTTTCTGGTCGTTCAAATATTTCCACATATTGTTCAAGTAAATGGGCAGCGAACGGATTTACCAAAGCTATTCGTGAAGAAAATAAAGATAAAAATATTAGGATATTATCAGTATTTCCAGGAGGTATGAAGACCGAAATTTTTGGAAAAGATAGACCCGATAATTTTAATGATTTTATGGAAGTAGAACCTGTTGTAGAGAAAGTTATAAATAATCTAAAAAAAGAACTTCCTGAAGAGGAATTAATAATCCAAAGACCTACAAAATAAATAGCTCTTATTTGTAGACTAAACATTCAAAAAGAGTACAATTAAGATTGTATTAAATTCTACTAAATGATCGACCTTTAATGCAATTTATTAATTCTTATACAACTTAATTATATGCTTACAACAATTGCAATAATATTATTGATTCTATGGTTACTTGGTTTCTTGGGCTTCCATATCCTTGGAGGATTTATTCATATACTCCTCGTAATAGCTGTTATCTTGTTCTTGATTCGTGTTATCCGTGGGGAAAATCCGCTCAAATAATCTGTTAGTAAAAAACACTTGGGAATCCCAAGTGTTTTTAATTTAAAGGTAACAGTAAAAAATTGTTCTTAATTTACTTATATTAATATATAATACACATATCATACATATGTTAGAAGAAATAAAAATTTGGTTAGGAAAAAAAGTTAAGGTTGTGATGGATAGACCATTAGGCTCAAAACATCCAGACCCAAGATTTGAAACAATTTATCCCATAAATTACGGTTTTATTCCGGGAACATTTTCAGAAGCAGACAATGAAGAAATTGATGCTTATGTTTTAGGACCGACCGAAGCACTAAAAGAATTTGATGGAGTAGTAATAGCAGGGATAAAAAGAGATGGTGATGGGGAAATTAAACTTATAGTCTCTGATGGCAAAGATTATAGTGTAGAAGAAATAGAAGAATTAACTTACTTTCAAGAAAAATATCACAAATCTAAAATTTATAAATAGAAAAGATTATATAACGAAAACTTTCTTTTGTAGCTTTTTTCTTTAAAATACATCTAGAATTAATATTAGAACATAGATTATTATTAGGAATGAAAAGATAAGGACACTACCAAAGAGTTTTTCTTTGGCGTGTTTTCTTTCGTTGAAGAAATCATTTATAAAATTATAACGAAAGGCTAATTTTAAAAACCAACTTTTACTATAAAGATATTCTGTAAAGTTTAGACTACTCTCACGGAAAGAGGCGACGATAGATTGACCTCGTTTTTTAATAAGCCAATATAAAGTAGTGATAATTACAACAGCGACTAATATTAAGGTCAGACCACTTGACCACTTGTGGAAGATTGCTACTACTAATGTTCCAGCGAAATATCCAAGAAAAACATTTAAAATTGCCCAACATATAGCACTTAAAATATTCCAGAAAATAAATGGCTTTTGTTTCATTTTTGATAAACCGGCGACAAAAGGGATGATAGCTCTAATCGGGCCAAAGAAACGACCCCAGAAAATACTTTTGTTTCCGTGTCTTCTAAAAAAATCTTCTCCTTGGTTGAGCATACTCAGATTAAATATTTTTTTATTTTTTATCCACGTACCACCGAAGCGTCCAAGTGAATAGCTAAAGAAGTCTCCGATAATCGCTCCAAGAGTAGCAAAAATTATTATATTCCAAGCATTTAGTAAATTCTGTGATGCTAAAAATCCTCCGACAGAAATAAGTGTTGCTCCTGGGATAAATACTCCAACAAAAGGGGCTGACTCAATGAAAGCCAAAGCAAAAAATAACCAGTCACCTAGCCAAGCGAATTGTATTAAAAGGTTCGATAATGTGGTTACATCAGGCATAGATTGTGATTAATTTATAAATTATTTGTTAATAAACTATATCATCTAGACTAATTATTTACCATAATTTTATCAAAAATTTATGCTACAATATAATCCTATGTTTATTGTAGTTATATTATCAATTATACCAGTAGTTATATGGAGTCTTATGGAGCCACTCGGGCTCCGGTTTTTGAACTTGAGCACTATTACGACAAGTATCGGGCAGATTCTCGGTTTGATTGGCATGGTCCTTTTTTCTATTAATCTTATTTTAGCAGGAAGGTTTAAATTTTTAGACAGATATTTTAAAGGTTTAGATAAAGTTTATTCTCATCATAGTAAGATAGGGTCAATCGCTTTTTCTCTTATATTGTTCCACCCACTTTTATTAGTTGTTAAATACCTCGCTATATCTACGAGGGAAGCTGGTTTATTTTTTGTTCCTTTTTTAAACATGCCGATTACTTGGGGAATAATTTCTCTAATAATAATGATTGTTCTTATTTGTTTAACTTTTTATATAAAGATAAAATACCATATTTGGAAAATATCACACAAATTTATGGTGGTGGCTTTCTCTTTTGCGGTTTTACACACACTTTTTATCTCTAGTGATATTTCAAGAAATAATATATTAAAATATTATATTTTAATATTAGCTTTCACGGGTCTAGTTGTAAGTGTCCGCCAAGTTTTTCTTAATAAAATATTAGTAAAGAAACTTGAATATAAAGTTAAACATATCAATCAACTTAATCAGGATATTGTTGAGATAGAAATGGAACCTCTCGGTAAAAAAATTGTTTTCGATCCTGGGCAGTTTGCTTTCTTTAGTTTTTTAGGAGAAAGTGTTTCTTCTGAATCACACCCATTCTCAATATCATCATCAAATGAAGAAAAAACATTAAAGGTAACAATAAAAAATTTAGGAGACTATACAGGTCTGTTAAAAAATCTGTCTACTGGGCAAACTGGGTTGAAAATTAATGATGGAGTTTTAATTGATGGCCCATATGGTAATTTTTCTTACAAAAAGATTAATAACAAAAATCAGATATGGGTTGCCGGAGGAATAGGTATTACCCCATTTTTAAGTATGGCAAAAGGATTAAGTAATGATTATAAGGTTGATTTATATTATTCTGTTAAGAAAATAGAAGAAGCTGTGTATAAAAAAGATTTTGAAGAGATTTCAAAGAAAAATCCAAATTTTATTTTTAATCTATGGAATGTAACTGAGCAGGGATATCTCAATAGTGGATTAATTTTGAATTTAAGTAAGGGGTTAGACAGTAAAGATATTTTTCTTTGTGGACCACCAATGTTTATGGAAAGTTTAAAAAGTCAATTTATTGCTCTTGGTGTCGATATTAAAAGAATTCATTACGAAAATTTTAGTTTTTAAATTATGAAAAAATTAACAACTATATCTCTATTTATTTTTGGAATTGTTGTCACTGCTATTCTTACCTCTGGTTTGGTTTTTTATCAAAATAAAAAAGATAGCAAGGTAAACAGTTCACAAACAGAAAGTGTTATCTCAAATACCGTAAATAATTTAGTAGCCGAAGGGAAGAGTATAATATTAGACATGACTGAAATTGCCAAACACAATAAATCTACTGATTGCTGGATGCTCATCAATAGCAAAGTCTATAATGTTACGAGTTATTTTGGTTCCCATCCAGGAGGGAACAGTCCGATGTCGGCAACTTGTGGGAAAGACGCAACAGCTGCATATATGACACAGAACCCAAATTCGACAAGTAGTTCAACTAATAGCGCACACTCATCAAATGCTGTCAGCTTATTAAGTAATTATTATATCGGGGATTTAAATCAGACTATTGGTGATCAAAATATAACACAGACAAATAATATTGTTGCTCCGACTACAAATGGTGATGATGACGAGGATGAATATGAAGACGATTAATTATGTCTAATCAAGCGAACATTTGGGAAAAAGAATATAAAAATCCGTTACTCGTAACAAAAAATGATGGGCCGCAAGCAGACACATTGCGTTTTTTAAAATTTCTTAAAAAAGAAGAAAAATACAAAGTAGAAGATAGGGTAGTCCTTGATCTTGGTTGTGGCACAGGCAGAAATGCAAATTATTTAGCTGAGCGTGATAATAAAGTTATTGGAATAGAAATTTCTAAGGAAGCTTTAAGTATTGCAAAAACACGAGCAAGAGATTTACAAGTCCAAGTAGATTATAGATTGGGCGATATCGGTGAATCATATGAGATTGAAGACAAAAGTGTTGATGTTGTTTTAGATGTAACTAGCTCAAATTCTCTCGACGAAAAAGGCAGAGAAGTTTATTTGAATGAAGTAAAGAGAGTTTTAAAAGACGGTGGATATTTTTTTGTCCGAGCTCTTTGTAAAGATGGAAATAAAAATGTAAAAAATTTGTTAAAGATGAGCCCGGGTAGGGAATATGATACATATATAATAAAAGAAATTGGATTGACTGAACGAGTCTTTTCTCGGGAAGACTTTGTGAAAACATATAGCAAATTCTTTAAAATTTTAAATTTAGAAAAAAAAACAAGTTATACGACTTTTAACAATCGTATATACAAGCGTGATTATTGGCTTGCTTATATGACCAAATGATTAATGTTATAATACGTCAATGATTAATATTGGTGTGTTTGATTCTGGAGTTGGGGGATTATGGATATTAAAGCACCTGAAGGTAGAATTACCAGGCTATAACTATGTATTTTTCGGCGATCAAGCTCATGTGCCTTATGGTGTAAGACAAATGGAAGAAATAAAATCTTTTTCGGAATCGATTGTTAAATTTTTAATAAATAAAGGCTGTAAAATTATTGTTATTGCTTGTAACACTGCTTCGGCAGCGTCACTTGAATATCTCCGAAAAAAATTTCCTGGAACTATTTTTATAGGTATGGAACCAGCGATAAAACCAGCAGTAGAAGTTACTCACACTAATAGTATTGGAGTCCTTGCAACGGGGGCAACTTTGAAAGGAAAACTCTACAATTCAGTTATTGAAAGATTTGCGGACGGTGTAGATATCTCACAAAATACTTGTACTGGTTTAGTTGAGCAAATTGAAAAGGGAAATCTAGATTCTAAAAAAGTTTATTCTATTTTAGAAAAGGCACTAAAGCCAATGATGAAAAAAAATATTGATACGATAGTTTTAGGTTGCACCCACTATCCTTTTATTATTCCACAAATTAAAAAAATTGTGGGAAAGAAAGTAAATATTATTGACCCAACTGAGGCAATCGTTCGCCAAGTTTCCAAAGTATTGGATAGGGGTATACTATTAGAGAAACACTTCAAAGATGGAAAAATTGATATTTTTACTTCTGGAAATATAAAAAATATGGAACCAATTTTATTAAAACTGTTTAATAAAAATATGGATATAAGTAAAATGAATTGGGATAATGATTTTAAATTAATCTCTACATCTATATTTTCATAGTTTTTAACGAAAATAAACGTTTTTAATAAAAATATAGGTGTAGGGGTAAAATATGGTAAAATAATGAAATGAATGATCTAATACTTCAATTTGAAAGGATGTATAAAGGGTTAAATAAAGACCAGAAAACAGCAGTGGATTCTATTGATGGTCCAGTGATGGTAATAGCAGGACCCGGAACTGGGAAAACAAAAATACTAACACTTCGGATTGCAAATATTTTAAATAAGACAGATACAGCGCCTGAGAGTATTTTAGCACTTACTTATACTACTGCTGGAGTTATTTCGATGCGTGAAAAACTTCTTGAAATAATTGGAGATAGAGCATATAGAGTAAATATTTTTACATTCCATGCATTTTGCGAACACCTTATAAAAGAATTTAGCTTCTATTTTGAAGAGTTAGAAGGAGCTAGAGTAATAGATGACCTTGAGAGAGTTGAAATGATTGAGACTATCATTAAAGAAAATAAGTTTGAACATCTAATTTCTTTCCATGATGAATTTTCATTTTTAAATAAAATTGTATATGGGATACTGGCAATAAAGAAAGAAGGTTTGACCCCAGAAGAATTTATAAAAAAGTTACCTGTATGGAAAAAAGAACTTCTTTCAAGTGATGATATTTTTTATAAAAAAGATTTTGGAAAATATAAAAAAGGTAGCATAAAACCAGCTGAAGAAGAAAAAATAAACAAAAAAATTCAAAAAGCTGAAGAGCTCGGAAAAATATTTTCTCTTTATCAAAAAGAATTGAAAAAAGATGGGTTGTATGATTTTTCTGACATGATACTTTATGCCCGCGAGGAGCTTTTGAAAAATAAAGATTTTAAGGCGGATGTTCAAGAAAAATATCAATATATTCTAGTAGACGAACATCAGGATACTAATGAAGGACAGAATACATTAGTTGAACTTTTGACTGATGCTCCACATCTAGAGAGAAAGCCGAATGTTTTTACTGTGGGAGACGAGAAGCAATCTATTTATCGTTTTCAAGGGGCAAGTACTGAAACATTTTCGCGATTTGAAAGTTTATATAAAGAAGTAGCATCAATCACACTTTCGGAAAATTATCGCTCAACGCAAAATATTTTAGACGGAGCACATAGCCTTATAGTTAAATCAAAAGGATTAGAAAATAGTGTTTATCTTCACTCAAACATAAAAGAAAATGAAAAAATAAATGTCTTAAAATTTTCAAATTATAAATTTGAGCTTTTGTATTTAGCCGAAGAAATAAAGTTAAAAATAAAGAATGGTGTATCACCAAGCGAAATCGCAATTCTTTATCGTGCCAATAAGAATGTATCTGATATAAAAACAATTTTAAATTCACATCAAATCCCTTACACTATTTTTTCAAAAGATAAAATACTTGAAGATTCAAACATTAGAAATCTTATAAATATCCTAAAAGTTATTTTTAATCTGAATGATGACCACTATCTTGGGAAAGTCTTTTTTTCAAATTTTCTAAATTTTGATGCATACGATGTTGTTCTTGTCTTGGACAGATTTAGATCTTTACATAAAGAAGAAAAGAGACACCTTTTTGCTATTATAGAAGATGAGAAAGTTTTAAAAGAAATAGGGGTAAAAGGAGTAAAGAACTTTATACATTTTGCGAATATTTTAAAAGAATTAAAGACTGAGTCAGAGAACAGAAGCTTTCCTGACTTTTTTAAGATATTTTTAGATAAGATTGGCTATATTAAATACATGATTGCTTCTTCTGATAGCCGTACACAACTTGTAAAACTTGATAAATTTTTAGATGAATTAAAGCGTCAGAATCAAACGAAAGATGATTATAATCTTGCGGATTTTATTTATTTCGTTGATTCATTTATTAAATATAATTTAGATATTAAAAGTACCGACCCTGAAATTATTGAAGGAGTATCTCTAATGACGGCACATGGCTCAAAGGGTCGAGAATTTGAATATGTTTATATAATAAATGCGACAAGAAAATCATGGGAATCAAGGCGTGGTGGGGGAAATAATATTACTTTACCTATTTACCAATATGATGGAGACATAGAGGATGAAAGACGTCTTTTTTATGTTGCAATGACACGTGCTAAAAAAAGTTTGTCGATATCTTTTGCGAGAACTGATAATGACGGGAAAGAACACGAAGAATCAGAATTTGTAACAGAAATTGATGGAGAATACAAAGAAGAAAAAGATATGGATTATTTTGAAAAAAAGAATATTGATAAACTTTCTTCATTTATGAATTTTGAAAAAAAGTCAGAATCTTTATTTGAACCAGCCTACCTAAAGCAATTATTTTTCAAAAGGGGACTCAATGTGACTGCGCTTAATAATTATTTTGATTGCCCACTTAAATATTTATATAAAAATCTAATTAGGATTCCCGATGTATATTCTACAACTTTGAGCTTTGGAAGTATTATTCACGAAGCTTTAGAATCATTTTTTAAAGCATCTGGCCGAGAAGAGAAAATTTTATCAAAAGATTTTCTTCTTGAAGAATTTACGAAGGCTTTATCAAAGGCTAACATGCTAGAAAAAGATGAAGAAAAATTTAAAATAAGAGGAAGTAATATTTTATCGGAATATTATGATAAATACTCTAATGTTTGGGAATTTAAAGTAAAAGTAGAATTTGGCCCAAAAAGAAATTTTAAATTGGATGATGAAGAGATGCTCGAGTTGACGGGGAAAATTGATAAAATAGAGTATTTAGAAAATGATTTTATTGGCAAAGTAAATTTGATTGATTATAAAACAGGGAAACCATTTTCTGAAAAAACTAAAGAGCAAAAATCAGATTATGAAAGACAAATAGTTTTTTATCATCTCCTTTTAGAGGAATATGATGATGGAAAAATTGTAGTGAATAAAAGTGTTTTAGATTTTTTAGAGAAGAACAAAAAGGGTGAATTTGAGCAGTATTCTTTTGATGTAAAAAAAGAGCATCTTGATAAATTAAAGAAAGAAATAAATGATTATGAAAAAGATATTTTATCGATGGAATTCCTCAAAAAAGGTTGTAATAAAAAAGATTGTGAATGGTGTCAAATTTAAGATGAATATTTGAAAAAAGTCATTTTTATGATATATTTTTAATATTAAAAGATAACTTTAATCTTTATGGCAAACAAAAATATTCATGGTTTTGATGTGGAATATGATGGCGAAAGTAGTAGCGTAAAATCATATTTAGAACATTTAGAAAGATTATCTCACGAAGAGGTGAAGGCTTTTGTTGAGAGTGCTAAACATGATTATACAAACAAGACAACACACCTAGAAGATAGTTATGGTAATAGGGTTACGTTGGGATATAAAGACGACCATAGTTTTTCAATAAGGAAAAGACAATCATAAATTAAAATGACAGAAGAAAATCAAAAAGGAAAGGAGCACCCACTTTCAATAATTATAAATGAAGCAGTCAAAATTTTTACTGACTTGGGTTTTGAAGTTGCAACAGGGCCTGAACTTGAAGACATTGAACATAATTTTGACGCGCTTAATGTTCCTAAAGACCATCCAGCTCGTGACATGCAGGATACATTTTATATAAAAAGGGAAGAAGGAAAAGTTTTAAGAACTCACACTTCTTCTGTACAAATTCGTTTTATGGAAAATTTTGTAAAGTCAGGTAAAAAGCCACCATTCGCAATTATTGCTCCAGGAAAATGTTTTCGAAATGAAGCGACAGATGCAACCCACGAAATGCAATTCAATCAGATTGAAGGACTTTTAATTGGTGAAGATATAAGTATGTCTCATTTAAAAGGAGTATTATCACATTTTTATAAAAAAGTTCTCGGCGATGATACTCATCTTCGTTTTCGCCCAAGTTTTTTCCCATTCACGGAGCCTTCAATTGAATTTGATTTAAAATATAAAGGAAAGTGGATTGAAATGGGTGGTGCTGGAATGGTTCATCCTAAAGTTTTAGAAAGATGTGGAATTGATTCAAGTAAATATCAAGGTTTTGCTTTTGGTCCAGGACTTGAACGATTGATGGTTATAAAATATTTGATGCCCGATATTCGTCCTGCTTATCATGGAGATTTAAGATTTAACCAAATTTAAATACCTGTCCCGTACTAATTTTTTGATTAAGTAAAATATAGTTAAAAATAGTATAGGAGAAAAAGTTAAGGTCAAACATTTATTAATTAATAAAAATTTAGTACTGGGATGAAATTCAGTTATAATTGGTTGCAAAATTATTTTGACGAAAAGTTACCGACACCCGATAAAATTTCAGAAGGGATTATTTTCCATTCGTTTGAAGTAGAAGAGATAGAGAAAAAAGGTGAAGATACTATCTTTGATATAAAAGTTTTGCCTGATAGGGCGCACGATTGCCTTTCACATTTTGGAATTGCAAAAGAAATCTCAGCAATTTTTGATTTGGAAATAAAAAATAAAGTTTTTAAAAATTTTGAATCGAAACCAACAAGTCTTCAAATAAAGATTGAAGACCCTAAATGTCTTCGTTATATGGGACGAATAGTAAAGAATATTAAAATTGGTGAAAGTCCAGAGTGGCTCAAGGAAAAATTAAAAGCTATCGGCCAAAAGTCCATAAACAACATAGTAGATTCAGCCAATTTTGTAATGTTTGATTTCGGTCAACCAATTCACTGTTTTGATTTAGATAAACTAAAAAGTCCAGTAATTAAAGTGAGAAATGGAAAAGTTGGAGAAAAGTTAACAACTCTTGATAAGAAAGAAGTAAATTTGGATGACTCGATTTTAGTTATTGCTGATGAGATTGAGCCACTTGCAATAGCTGGGATTAAAGGTGGGACAAAAGCAGAAGTAGATAATAATACAAAAAATATTGTCATTGAAGTTGCAAATTTTAATCCGACAACCACAAGAAAAACATCCAAAAAAATTGGAATAAATACAGATGCTGTAAAAAGATACGAGAACGAAATCACTCCCGAACTTTGTTCTGTCGTTATGGATGCAATTTCTGATATGATTTATTCTCTCTCTGGTGGCGAAGCTGAGAATATAGTAGATGTTTATCCCAAAAAAGTTGAACAGAAGTTGATTAATATCTCGGTGAATTATATTAACAAAAGATTGGGCTCAAAGTTTTCTAAGAAAGAAATTGAAAGTGTTTGGGAGAAATTAAATTTTGAATATAAAGATAAAGGTGAAGAGTTTGAAATAAAAATTCCATTTTTGAGGATTGATTTAATTGAACCATACGATTTAGTGGAAGAGGTGATTAGAATTCTTGGATATGAAAGACTTGAAGAGAAATTACCAGAGATAAAACCAAGTAAAAACATAAACGAAGTTTTTTACAAAATACTTTTTATTAGGAACTTACTCTTGAATGAAGGATATTCGGAAGTGATGACATATGTCTTTCAAGACAAAGGAGATGTTGAAGTCATGGCTTCAGCTTCAGATAAAAAGTTTTTAAGGAATAATCTAACTGATGGACTCAAAGAAAGTATTAAATTAAATTCATCAAACCTCCCTCTTCTTGATATGGAAAAAATAAAAGTTTTTGAAATAGGAACTGTTTTCTTTAAAAATAAAGAAGAAATGCACGTTGCATATGGAGATAAGAAAGAAATTAAAGAAATGACCCTTGATCAGTTTTATATTTCTAAAGGAAATAAAAAAGAATTTTCACACGATGATTTTATCAGTATTCTTGGATTTTATACTAAGGAAGAAGGAGAGATAGAGGTATTTAAACCTTGGTCTCTTTATCCATTTATCTCTCGTGATATCGCGGTCTGGATACCAGAAGGTGTACCACCAGAGAGACTCATTGATATTTATAAAGATTTTGGAACTGAACTATTAGTAAAAGAACCAAAACTTTTTGATTCATTCACGAAAGAGAAACGAACCTCATACGCTTATCGCTTGGTTTTCCAATCATATGATAGAACTTTACGAGACGAAGAAGTAAACCAAATAATGTCAAAAATTACTGAGAAAATTGTTTCTCTAGGTTGGGAAGTGAGGTAAACAAATACATCTATGTTTTTATTACAGATTGAAAGTAAGTCTGTAATTTAAAACTATAAAAATATAGGGATATGGGTAAATCTCCCCATTTAGTATTTATTTTTTATGATATAATACTATATGCAGTATGCTTTTTGGTTGGTGATTAAAATGTTTCATTTTTTAAATAAGAAAAAAATAATTTTTATTAAAAAATTCTACAATTATCTTTGTATGATAGTTGTTTCTATTTTTTTACCCGTTTCTTATATTTATGCAGCTTTAACTTGCTCTGTTACAACTTCAGCTTTGTGTACTGACACAGTCCTCCTTCGAATGTCTGGAAGTTCAAATGCTCACGCAGAACTTCCAAGTCAGTCGACCCCAGTTTATGATAACAATGTTGTTTGTTGTTCAGGAATTACTGGGCTTAGTAATTCCTGTGCTGTTAGCAATAAAGTAACCATGATCAAACTCTCTGGCGTGACGAATGCTCATATTGAGAGGAATACGGAAAGTAATTATTCTGAGAATGCTTGTCTCTCAAGTACTTACGCTGGAGATGAAATAACTCTTGGCTATCAAGCAACTGATTGTTCAGGATATGATACAACATTATTTTCAATGTCTACAACTTCTACAAATGCACAAGTGGGAAATACGGGAGCTTATGCAAATAAAGTTTGTGCTAAAATTACCACCCAATCTATATCTTTTAATATAAGCAATAATTCTGCTGGGTTTGGATATTTGACCTCGTCTGGACTTAGATATGCGACAAGTGATGGATTGGGAAGTAATAGTGAAGCTGAATCTTATGCAATTGATGTAAGTACAAATGCTCCATCTGGATATGGTTTGTATGTTAAAGGTAGCACTCTAAGTGATGGTCTTTCGACGATTGATGCGATTGGAGGAACAAACCAAACTCCAACAGCTGGGACAAAAGCTTTCGGGCTAAGAGCAGAGGCAAGTGGTGGAATTGGGACAGTAGTTACTCCTTATGATGGGTCTGGTTTTGCCTATGATGCTACAAATACAGCTATGTCAACTGTAGCTTCAGCAGCATCTGGGAACGGGGTTACGACCACTTATTCTGTCAGAACAGTAGCCACGATTGATTCTGTTTTAAATTACGGAAACTATTCTACAAATTTGGTATATATTGTAGTTCCAAACTTTTAAATATGTGGACAACTTGCTCTTCTAGTTCTTTTATTATAGATGTTATGATATAATATTCTTATAAATCGTTTTTTTATTTTTCCTCTAATATTTTTTACTCATGATTAAAAAATTTGTAAGTTCTATTTTGGTGATAGCTCTTGTTGTAATAACATCAGGTATTTTTAATCCACTTATTGTAACCGCTGCATCAATAACACAATCTAAAGCAACTTTTGGACGGCTCAAGGCTAGTACCGCCTCTGAATCTGTCATCGTTCAATTTGCATCTCCTACAGGAATTCAAAATAATGCAGATACCATTACTCTTACTTTTAGTGTTGATTTTTCTCTTGCAGCAGAAGCGGCTGCCAACTTTGACTTAGGATTAGGAAATAGTGGGACATGTTCTAGTGCTAGTTATTCTGATGAACAAATGGCTCTGACTGCTGATGGGTCCAATTGGGGTGTGGATGTTACTGGACAGGTTATGACTTTCACACCACAAACTGGTGATACTCTTACAGCTGGATATTGTATTAGAATTGAAATGGGCAATGCAGCAACAACTGGTGGTACAGGGTCAACGAGTACTGTTACCAACGGACCTCTTGATGATGACGACAATATCGCTATTGCTGGAAGTTTTGGTGATACTGGAACTATTAGCGTAGATATCATTGATGATGATACGGTTTCTATAACTGCTTCAGTGAGCCAAACCCTATCTTTTGATTTGGATACAGGAACTACTGCCGGAGAAAATGGTCCAACATACACAGTTGCTTTTGGGACACTATCTTCTTCAACTGTAAAGAGTTCTGGTACAACTGCAGGAGTTAATATAATATTTGCCGATGGTGCTACGAATGCTTCAGGAGGAATGAATGTTACAATCA
>Ga0247841_10005325_pt1 | contig 20948 bp, 9 predicted proteins | sample LaCruzMarch2015__2_FD_192410 | JGI IMG/M metagenome (GOLD analysis project Ga0247841, IMG submission 192410) | Freshwater microbial communities from meromictic Lake La Cruz, Castile-La Mancha, Spain - LaCruzMarch2015_18m | ecosystem: Environmental > Aquatic > Freshwater > Lake | place: Spain... | reverse complement strand
AAATCCATTTTCAATCAGTTGTAACCGTATATTTTCCATATTTCAGGACAGTGACGGAATTTTCTGGGTTGGTACGATGGGCGGAGGGCTTAACCGCTTTGACCCTGTTACGGAACAATTTAAAACATATACAGAACATGACGGCCTTCCGAATAATGTCGTTTATGCCACACTTGATGACGAGGAAGGCAACCTGTGGATTAGTACCAACAGGGGCTTGTCAAAATTTAATAAGCTAACCGAGACCTTTGTCAATTATGACACAAAAGATGGTGTTCAGGGCAATGAATTCAATGCCGGGGCCCATTTTAAAAACAAGAAAGGCGAAATGTATTTCGGGGGAATGAATGGCATCAACGTTTTTCACCCGAGTGAAATCACTTTGAATAAAGTTCCGCCACGAATAGTATTTACCGGATTGAGGGTTTTAAACGATTTGTTAGATACAGACCTCGAAGACGGTGAAATCATAAGACTGAAGCATAATGAGAACTTCTTTTCAATAGAGTTTTCCGGGCTGGATTTTACCAATCCCCCAAAGAACCTTTACCGGTATAAACTTGAAAATTATGATAATACCTGGATATTTGCCAATGCAGGCCAGCGACGGGCTGAATATCGAAAAGTCGCCCCCGGCATTTACCGTTTCATTGTCACAGGGTCAAATAATGATGGTGTCTGGAACATGGAAGGTATCAATCTTACCATCATCATAAGTCCTCCCTGGTGGCAAACCTGGATTTTCCGTTTGTCTTTGGCGCTGATCCTGATTTCTATTTTTTGGAGCTCCATCCTGTTAAGGATAAAAAGTATCAGAAGAAAACATGATGTCGAAAAGAAAATGCTTTCTATTGAAAAGCAGGTATTTGAACTTGAGCAAAAAGCCCTCCGGCTTCAAATGAACCCTCATTTTATTTTCAATTCATTAAATGCTATTCAAAACTTTGTACTTGCAAACGACACGGATAAAGCAGTCAATTACCTGGCCAAATTTTCCCATCTTATGCGGATGATCCTGGCAAATTCAACTGCATCTTTGATTACCCTTAAAGATGAATTGAAAGCCCTTACCTATTATATTGATCTTGAAAAACTCCGTTTCGACGACAAGTTCGATTATGTAATTATAAGAGATCCGGCCATTGATGAGGAGTTCGTTGAAATTCCCCCGATGCTTTTTCAACCTTATGTCGAGAATGCGATCATTCACGGGTTAGTAAACAGCCCGAAACCAGGTTTACTTGAAATATCAATCCGAAAGATAAATTCGGGGAACTTGCTTTGTATCATAAAAGATGATGGAATTGGAAGGGAGAAAGCGATAGAGATCAGGAATAGATCAGGGATAAAAAGACAACCAAAAGGTATGATTATCACCCAGGAAAGGATCGAAATATTCAATAAACAAAACAAGAAGAACTTCTCTGTCAGGATCACCGACCTTAAAGATGATAATGGCGAACCGGCTGGCACACTGGTTGAGTTCACCATACAATATAAAGAAATTTAAAACCCGGCAACATGATAAAGGCTATTATTATAGAAGATGAAAAAATGTCGAGGGAAACCCTTCGCAGGTTGTTGGACAAATATTGTCCGACTGTAGATGTTGTTGCAGAGGCCGATGGATACCGTAAGGGATTGGAGGAAATCAGAAAACACCATCCGGATGTTATTTTTCTTGATATCCAAATGCCTGATGGGAGTGGATTCAGGCTTTTGGAAGAAATTGATGAAATCGATTTTGAGATCATTTTTACAACAGCATTCGACCAGTTTGCCATCAAGGCTATTAAATACAGCGCATTAGACTACCTGTTAAAACCGATCATACCGCAGGATCTTGCTGAAGCAATTTTTAGAGTAGAAAAAAAGAAAGCCGAAAATGCAAGGAAAAAAAGCCTGGAAGTTATTCCGCAAAATGCAAAGAATGAGGATGAAAGAAGTCATAAGATTATCCTTTCTACCTCGGAAATGATCCATGTGATAAGTGTCGATGATATAATCCGTTGTGAATCGGATAATTACTATACTTATTTTTATTTTGTCGATGGCAGAAAATTGCTGGTTTCTAAAACACTCAAAGAGAATGAGGAATTATTGAGTCAGCATAGTTTTATCCGGCCACATAAATCTCACCTTATCAATATTAAATACATCAAAAGCTATATAAGGCAGGATGGAGGCTATATTTTAATGACCGACGGGACAAAAGTCCCGGTATCACGACGAAAAAAAGATAAAATAATGGAGATTATATTTAGTTTATAATCAATAGTTTGTCCATTTTCTCGTTGCCGTAAACTGATTACCCCGAGCCGTTAACTGATTAATTATTTATACCTTGCACCGATTTTATTACTTTTATCTCAACCAGAATGATTAAACCATGGACGACTTTATTTATATCATCGCATTGATCGCATGGGTGGCATTTGCTTTTTACCGCAAATCGCAGAAAAAAAGCGAAGCTGCAAAGGAAGCCCGGCGAATGCCGCAACCTGATAGTGAGTCCTCTCCATTTCCAACATTTGAGGAAATTATACTCGGTAAAGAACCTTCACCTGAACCGGTTCCTGTGCCGGTGTCCAGACCTTTTACTACTGACGGAGAGGCGCCGGAATTAATGGAAACAGCTTTTGAAAGGGAGTATAACCGCAGAGGTATCACATCCGTTGAGGAGATGGATAAGCCCTTTACTTTGAGAAAATCAAAAGTTGCTGATATACAAGAAGATGAAATATTATTAGAAAGTAATGTAATAGAAGTCATGAAGGCCAGGGTGGATCTCAGACAGGCTGTTATTTATTCTGAAATCCTGAACAGACCTTATGTTTGATCCGGCTTTTCAAATGTTGAATATTTTTAATGCACTTTTAATAATTTTTGGAGAATACAAGTATTTATTTATAACTTTACCCGCTTCAAATTCGCGCATTATATAACCTAACATAAATTTGTATGGTATGTTAAGAAAGTTACTCTTTACTATTGGCATTATTCTGTCTGCCAACTTGTTAGTTTTTTCACAATCAGGTGCGCTTAAAGGAAAAGTGCTTGATAAGAACACCAGGGAACCACTCCCGTTTGTGAATATTGTGGTAGAAGTAGGAGGGACCAATGTTGGCGGGTCGGCCTCCGATTTCGACGGAAATTTTATGATCAAGCCAATCCCTCCGGGAAAGTACGATGTAAAAGCCACTTATGTAGGCTATAAGCCCACCATGTATAAGGGTGTGGCCATCGCGGCTGATCAGATACAGTTTCTCGATATCGAGATGGAATCGACAGCACAATTGCTGGAAACCTTCGAAGTCATCGATTACAAAGTGCCTTTGATTTCCAAGGACCAAACCACTTCCGGAGCTTCGGTAACCTCGGAAGAAATTGCCAAGATGCCAAACCGGTCGGCCAACTCAATCGCATCGACGGTAGGGGGTGTCTTCTCGGCCGACGGTGAGCGCGGACGCGTGAGGGGCGCCCGTGAAGACGCGACAGTTATGTACATCGACGGGATCAGGGTGAGGGGCTATTCGAACCTGCCCGCATCCGCTATTGAACAGGTCGACGTGGTCCTTGGCGGTGTGCCTGCCCAGTATGGCGATGCCACAGGGGGTATTATCAATGTCACAACCAAAGGGCCGTCGCGTACTTTCGGCGCTGGAATAGAACTCGAAACTTCGGAGTTTCTTGATCCTTACGGTTATAATCGTCTTGGAGTGAACATCAACGGTCCTTTATTCTCTAAAAAGGATGAAAATGGAAAAAGAACCACCGCTCTCCTCGGGTACTTTATCGCCGGTGATTTTAATTACAACAAGGATGGCGCTCCTCTCGGAACCGATTTATACAAGGCTAAGGATGATTACCTTAAAAATATTGAAGATAATCCTCTCAGGGCTGCGCCAGGCGGATTTGGGACCTACCAGAACGTCCTTTATACGGAAAATAGCGACCTGGAAAAGATAAAAAGTTCTCAGAATACAAGCAATTACGATATCAGCCTGTCTGGCAAGATCGATATCAGGACAACCGAAACTATCAACCTGACTATCGGGGGTTCTTATTATACGCTGAATTCGAATAATTTTAATTATGCAAATTCGATGTTCAATTATGATAAGAACTCGCACTCGGTGAGAAATACCTGGAGGGTTTATGGCCGTTTTACACAACGCTTCCCTTCCGACAGGGAAAGTACTTCACTGATCAAAAATGTCTATTATTCTATTCAGGCTGACTACACCCGGGATGGCGGCTATAATGAAGATGCCGATCATCAAAGAGATTATTTTAAATACGGGTATTTAGGCAAATACACCACTTATAAAATGCCGACCTATGCGATTGGTTCGGATACGGTAAACGGAAATTATTACGATCAGGCCTGGATACTGAACAGCTGGGATTTTGATACCCTGGTTACTTTTGAACCTTTCGACTTCAACCCGCTCATCGCCAATTATACCACTAAATATTATGAACTCTATGCCGGACAACCATTCGGAAATTACCAGAATGCAGACCAGATCCAATTGGGAGGCGGTCTGTTGAATGGCCAGGGCCCCGATAATGTTTACGGGCTTTGGTCGGCTCCCGGTACATTGCAATCGGGATTCAATGAATTCGATAATACACAGTTCGCCATCAATGTTTCAGGTGCAATGGATATCGGAAACCATGAATTTAGATTCGGCTTTCAATATGATCAAAGGAGTGACAGGGGTTACGGTTATAATCCGGGCGCTTTTTGGGGCCTGATGAGAAGTATCACTAATTTCCAGATCAGCGAACTTGATATTGAAAATCCTTTTATTGTAGAAGGTTCAAACCTTGATACGATTAAATACTATAGAAAGTTTGATGAGATATCTCAAAGAACTTTTGATTATAACCTCCGTCAAAAACTTGGCTTGAAAGACAGTCTCGACTTCATAGATATTGATTCCTATGACTTTAATACAAATTCCATCAATTATTATGACAGATACGGCACATTACATACTATAAATTATGGGCAGGAATTATTTTCTGTTGATATGTTCAGTGCAGACGAATTATTAAATGACGGGATTGCATCTTATGTCGCTTACAATGGGTATGATTACAAAGGAAATAAACTGAAAAACAAACCAAGTTTTGAGGATTTTTTCACTGACACGCTCAAAAACGGGGACTACGCCCGAGAAATAGGTGCCTATGAACCAAATTATATGGCATTTTATATTCAGGATAAATTCGCTTTCCGTGACCTGATCTTCAATGTAGGCCTTCGTGTTGACCGTTTTGATGCAAACCAGCAGATGCTGAAAGATCCCTTCCTGATTTACGACGCTAAATCAGTCAGAGAAGCTCAGTTCTGGGGTGGAGATACCAGTAAGCCAATCATTCACCCTTCCAATATGGGCCCGGATTACGTGGTCTACGTGAATGATGTCAATGATCCCGATAAAGTCACTGGTTATCGCAACGGATATGACTGGTATAATGCCAGCGGGGCTGAGATTCAGGATCCGACTGTTCTTGGACCACCTTACCTGAAATATCAGGAATCAGAAAGGCGAGACCCTGATAAATTTATGGAGTCCTTTAAGGATTATGAACCCCAATGGACCATCATGCCCCGTATCGCTTTTTCATTTCCGATTTCTGACGAGGCCCTGTTTTTTGCTCATTATGATGTACTTACACAGCGTCCTACCAATAGCGTCTTTGCAGACCCTTCCATCTATTATTTTTTTAATAATGTATCAGGAATAATCAATAATCCTGGTCTGAAACCGACACAAACGATCGACTATGAAGTTGGTTTCCAGCAGAAACTATCGAACTCTTCATCGGTGAAGCTGGTTACTTTCTACCGCGAAATGCGTGATATGCTCCAGATCTACCGTTATACGGGCGCCTATCCGAAAGATTATACCTCTTATAATAATATAGATTTTGGAACGGTCAAAGGTCTGACCGTTCAGTATGATCTGAGAAAAACCGGAAATGTGCGACTGAGCGCTTATTACACGCTTCAGTTCGCCAACGCCACAGGTTCTAACCAGGTTTCTACCGCTGCCCTTATTGGTTCCGGCCTTCCTAACCTCAGGAGCACTTTCCCCATCCAGTCCGACCGTCGCCATTCATTCAATTTCTTCTTCGATTACCATTTTGGTGGAGGAGCAGAATACAACGGCCCGGTCATAAAAAGGACCAAATCGGGAAAACCTCCCGTCCAGTTGCTAAGTTTCTTTGGGGGAGCCATTACATTGAATGGTGGATCAGGAATACCCTATACTACCTCGAGAAATGTCGTTGGGATCAATCAGGCAGGAACAAACCTGGTTAAAGGTACCTATTTCGGCTCCCGCGGCCCCTGGCAGTTCAGAATCGATGCTACGATCGACAAGGACTTTAACTTTGCAATGGGTAAAGGTGAAAATAAACGCGAAGGTTTTGTCAATGTTTATCTCCGCATAAATAATGTACTGAATTCCAAGAATATTATGGGGGTTTATTCATTTACCGGGAATGCTGACGATGACGGTTATCTGACTGCACCCGAATCACAAAAGCAGATCAGCGAAGCCCTTAGTGAACAGGCATACCGTGATCTGTACGCCATTGCGGTAAATAATCCGGGAAATTACAGTAGCCCCCGAACAATCCACCTGGGCGTTATCTTTAACTTTTAAGTTAATACTGAACGATTCTTGAAATGATAATACTAAGAAATTATAATATGAAAATGAGAAATATCTATCGGTTCCTATCTGTTCTGCTAATAGGAGTGCTACTGACAGGTGTTACCTTTTCCAGGGAATTTGTAGGATCACAAAAAAATGCAAGCGCCATTAAATCGAATGCTGCGGGATGTTCCGCAGCATCCGGGTTCAGGTTCCTGGATATTAACAATGTCAGAACCAGGATCAATACCGGGGGTGATATGTGGTGGGATCTTCCGGGAGGAATCGGAGCACAGTATTTTATTCCTAAATCAGGAACTGCCACTTCTATGTTCTCAGGATCACTCTGGATCGGAGGCCTTGATATTAACAATCAGCTCAAACTGGCCGCTATCCGTTACCGGCAGGTGGGTAATGATTACTGGCCAGGCCCTCTGACCACGGATGGTACGGCTGCCACTGACCAGGAAACCTGTTCGAAATATGATAAACATTATCCCATTACGCGTCTGGAAGTCGACGAGTTCCTGGCGTGGTGGAACAGTGATAGCAAGACTGAGGAATTCCCGGGTTACAGCATTCCCAAATCTATACTTGAATGGCCTGCTCATGGAGATGTGGCTAAATTGGAAAGTTACTACCTGGCGCCTTTTTTCGATAAGGATGAGGACGGGAATTATGACCCGAATAATGGGGACTATCCATATTATGACGTTTATTATGATGAGGATAAAAAAATCGTCGAAAATCACCTTTGCCCGATCAATTTTGCCAATAACCCAAATTATTCCCCGGAGAAGACATTGGAAGAAAACCTCACTGAGTATGGTGTTCCTTTAATTGGTAGTATCCAGGTCGACCAGGTGATTAAAGGCGACCAGACTTTGTGGTGGATATTCAATGACAAAGGCAACGCCCATACCGAAACCCAGGGTTCTCCTATTGGTTTGGAAGTCAGGGCTCAGGCTTTTGCTTTTGCCACGAATGATGAAATTAATAATATGACTTTTTATTCATACGAGGTCATCAACCGTTCAACATTTGAATTAACACAAACATATTTTTGTCCCTGGGTTGACACCGATCTGGGTTATGCGTGGGACGACTATGTGGGATGCGATGTATTAAGAGGTCTCGGGTATTGCTATAATGGTGTGGCTATCGATGGCAGTGGAGAACCTGAATCATACGGAAGTCAACCTCCGGCTATCGGAGTCGACTTTTTCCAGGGACCTTATATTGATCCTGACGAATTTGATAATCCCAGGTTTACCGGTGATTGCAACATTATCGGACAAGGCCCGAATTATGAAGTTGACCAGATGGCTATTAATGGTGTAAATTTCGGCAACGGGATCATTGACGATGAACGTTACGGAATGCGGAGATTTGTTTATCATAATAACACTTCCTCCAACCCGGCAACTACCGATCCGGGTGTTGCAGCTGAATATTATAATTTTCTGAGAGGTATCTGGAAAGATAATTCCCTGATGTATTATGGCGGGACAGCTCATAGCAGCGATCCGGCAGCCGTCGGGCCGATCTGTGAATTCATGTTCCCGGGTGATTCCGACCCCTGTAACTGGGGAACAAGATTCCAGCCACCTAATGGCGGATATAACCAAAACGGACTGTACTGGACTGAAGAAGAATCAGGCAATGAACCAGGCGACCGCCGCTTTATGCAGTCTGCCGGCCCCTTTACCCTGAAGCCGGGAGCCGTTAATTACATAACTGTCGGTATTCCATGGGCCAGGGCATCAGCAGGCGGACCCTGGGCTTCAGTTGAGTTGCTGAGGGTAGTCGACGATAAATGCCAGTCGTTGTTCAATAACTGCTTTAAAGTTATTGACGGCCCCGATGCCCCTAAGCTGGTAATCCGTGAACTTGACCGCGAATTGCTGGTTATTATTGATAACCCTAAGAGTTCGGAAGAGTATGAGGAGTTCGACCCGAATATTCTACAACCCAACCCGGCTCATCCTGATGAAAGAAGCGACTCTCTATACCACTTTGAAGGCTACCAGGTTTTCCAGTTTAAGGATAATAATGTGTCATTGGGAGATGCCAAGGATCAATATGGTAATTTCAATCCTGACCTGGTCAGGCTGGTCGCACAATTCGACAAGAAAAACGGCGTGGGGCGCATCATCAACCATTACTTCAACAAAGCTATCGGATTTAATATCCCTGTCGTGGAAGTTGATGGCGGAGATGAAGGTATTCAGCACTCTTTCCGGTTGACTGATGATGCTTTTGCCACCGGAGATAAACGCCTGGTCAATCACAAGCAATACTATTATACGATTGTTGCGTATGCTTATAATCAATTCCTTCTCTATGAACCCGAAGACCAGATAGGTAAATTTGGACAAAAGCAATCCTATCTGCCCGGTCGTAAGAATGTCCGGAACTATACCGCCATTCCGCATAAGACCATCAATGGACTGGTCATGAATGCAGCCTATGGCGATGCTCCTACGGTTACCCGCATCGAAGGTCAGGGCAACGATGGCATGATCCTGGACCTTACCCAGGAAACTATAGACGAAATCATGTCGAAAGCACCGGTTGGTTCCGTGATTAATGGTGACACGGTAAAACTCGGGCATCCACAGTATCCTATTGCCTACGAAGCTAAATATGTCAATGGTTTTGGTCCGGTTAACGTCAAAATTGTTGATCCCTTGAATGTTGCAAAAGGCCGTTATATCCTGAAATTTGATACGATCTTTTTAATAAAGAATCATAATATCACAGGAAATCAAGCTCTCGTTGCAGGTGGAGATACAGCCAGCATTTTGACCGGTACCTGGCACCTGGAGGATTCTGTTGGTAGATATTATTTTCCTGATGCAAATATCGACCAGCAAAACGAGCAAATAACCTTTACCTATTATGATACTATATTCAATGATGATGGTACTATAAAAAGTTTAGCACCGCATGCGGCCTCTTTTGGTTTTTCAGTTAATATGAAGTCGATCTATTATCCGGGTCCAAAAAAGGTGGGTGAGGTTTTTGATGGTACAACCAATTCTTATAATCCAATATATGATATCCTTTCCGTGAATAACGGAATCCTTGAATCATCGCTCACTTACCAGGACAGTTCTTACAGGTGGTTTGGCGGTGTGGTGGACAACGATATCCCGGGAGATCCCAGAAACTGGATCCGATCTGGTACATACAGAGATGGAAACACAAGCGACTGGAGTATGCCAAATAAACCGTATGACCCCGACCAGAACTACGAAAGGATCGTCGGTGGCACCTGGGCTCCCTATATGCTATGTGCAGCTGATGACCAGGACAAAAGCGGGCCATGTTATAATGTCAATTCAAAACAATATGCCTTGATGGAATCTGTTTCCAGTGTCGATATCGTTTTGACTGCTGATAAATCCAAATGGTCGCGGGCATTAGTGATCGAAATGTGTCCGGATAAAAACCTATCTCAAGGTAAAGTAGACAGATTTAAATTCAGGGCTGCTCCTTCGGTTGACAGGGATGGAAATTATGCTGCTGCCGGCAGTGGCCCAAGTGAAGATCCAAATGCCCCCAATTATATTTCCGACAGCAGCATGAGCTGGTTCCCCGGTTACGCCATTAACGTGGAAACGGGAGAAAGGTTGAATATTGTATTCGGTGAAGATAGCTGGCTTGTTGAAGATCATGGAAGAGATATGCTCTATAATCCGACATCCACCCTTTTTGATCTGGTATCAGGAAATGCCAGGTTTGGTGGAAAGCATTATGTTTATATCATGGATCATACCACCCGCGATCTGCAGGACAGTATTTATAATTTCCCGGCGTATGATGCCTGCAGATTTATCAGGAATGGTTATACCCATCATGATGTGCCGGCAAAAATATATGAATTGGCCTGGTATTCTTCTACTATGTGGGTGGGAATTCCTCTTTCAATTGATGGAAAAGAATGGCTTGAAAATGAAGTGAAGATTCGTATCAGGGTAGCAAAACCATATGAAAGGTTCTATTCTGTTCCGATGGACTCTTCAGCTATTGCAAACTCTCAGAATAAGCAACTGCCTATGTACCGCTTTGAGACCGAATCAGTTGCCACCGAATTGAATAATGCTGTTAAAGCAAAAAGCGATCTGGATTTGGTACAGGTTGTTCCGAACCCTTACTATGCGTATGCCGGAGGTGCAGGATATGAACAGAATGCTCTTGACAACAGGATTAAGATTACCAATCTGCCTGTTCAATGTGTAATTTCTATCTATAATATCAATGGCACACTGATCAGGCAAATCACTAAAGATGAAGAGAAAACATCTGTTGACTGGGATCTTAAGAATTTTGCAGGTGTACCGATCGCCGGGGGTGTCTATATCATCCATGTGAAAGCCGATAACGGTGAAAAAATCATCAAATGGTTTGGCGGATTGAGAACTCCGGATCTTAATGTGTTTTAATTATAGGCTAGGATAAATGATTAATAATAAAATTTCATCTACCATGAAGAACTTTTACAGATACCTGGCAGCCCTGACAATCATCACTGCATTTTCTTTTATTACATCAGGGGTGCAGGCAGGGAATAAAGACCGGTCAGGACAATCCGGAGCACCGGAACTGCTTATTAATCCATGGGCTGGAAGCGCAGGTTGGGGAGGTGTGAATACTTCCAATGTCAGAGGTGTTGAATCGATGTTTCCCAATATCGCCGGTCTGGCGTTTGTCAATAAACTTGAGTTGGGTTTTACGCAAACATACTGGCTCAAAGGTTCCGGAATCGGGATCTCCAATTTCGGACTGGGAGTCAGGGCAGGAGAGACCGGGGTAATCGGAATTTCAGTGTTTTCCATGAAATTTGGTGACCTGGATGTGACAACGACCGATCAACCTGACGGTACCGGCGCTACTTTTAAACCCAGTTTGCTGAATTTCGCCCTTTCGTATGCCAAAACTTTTTCAAACAGCATATACGCCGGCCTCACTATCAGGATTATATCTGAATCCATTCCTGATGCCAGCGCACAAGGGATTTCCCTGGACGCAGGTGTGATGTATGTTGCCGGAGAACGTGACCAGGCTAAGTTCGGCATTTCATTGCGTAACCTTGGTCCGACCATGAAATTTACAGGTGATGGATTTTCTATCAAAGCATTTTTCCAGGGCAATGATAATTCCATTTCAGTATTCCAAAGGTCGGAAAGCTTCGAATTGCCTACCCAGTTGCGCATCGGAGCTTCTTACGATTTCCTGATGGGGGAATGGAACAGGCTTACACTGGCTGCCAATTTTACCTCTAACTCTTTTTCAAAAGACCAATTTACACTTGGACTTGAATACAGTTTAAAGGAATATTTGATCCTGCATGGCGCCTATGCTTATGAAAAAGGCATTAATGCCGCCGTGGATAATCCCGAAAGGACCAATGCCTATAAAGGCCTTAGCCTGGGCGCCACCGTCGAAGTCCCGCTCGGTAAGAAAAGCGGTTTAAAACTGGGCATCGACTATGCATATCAGTCCACAGATAATTTCAGAGGCACACAGGCCATCGGTGTACGATTGAAATATTAATACCGGAAAGAAATAAAAAGTATCTTTGCGTTTTCAAAGAGACCCTCTTAACAGGGTCTTTTTGTTATTTAAATTGATCTGATATCTTTCAAAATCATGGCAGAATCAAAATATTATACAAGTGAAGGATTAGATAAGCTCAGAGAAGAACTGGATTACCTGACCTCAATAGAAAGGCCGTCCATTTCTAAACAAATAGCCGAAGCACGCGACAAAGGCGATCTGTCGGAGAATGCCGAATATGATGCTGCCAAAAATGCACAGGGCATGCTTGAAATGAAAATTGCAAAGCTACAGGACGAGGTCAGCAATGCCAGAATTATCGATGAATCAAAGATGGACATCAAAAAAGTGCTGATCCTTAGCACGGTGAAATTGACAAACCTGAAGGATGGTACCGTGATGACCTATACTCTTGTGCCAGAATCAGAAGCCAATCTGAAACAGGGGAAAATCTCCGTCAATTCTCCTATTGCCAAAGGATTGCTGGGAAAAGTAGTGGGTAATAAAGTGGAAATTGATGTCCCCGCCGGTAAACTCAACTTTGAGATCATTGAAATCTCACGTTAATCATACTTAATGCCATGCCAAGTATTTTTACCCGGATCGTTAATGGGGAAATCCCCTGCTACAAGGTAGCTGAAGACGATCATTTCCTTGCTTTCCTGGATATAAATCCGCTTGCCAAAGGACATACTCTCGTGATTCCTAAAAATGAAGTGGATTATATCTTTGGAATCGAAGACGATGAATACAGCGATTTATTCCTGTTTGCTAAAAAAGTAGCGCTCGCGGTTGAAAAGGTGGTGCCTTGCAAAAGGATCGGCATCACCGTTCTTGGGCTTGAGGTGGCTCATGCCCATATACACCTTATCCCTATTAATACCGTGTACGATATTGACTTCAGCAAACCTAAACTTGTGATGTCAAAAGAAGAATTTCTTGAACTGGTGGGAAAAATCAGTGTGGAATTCGGCAGGATCGATCAGTAAGGCCTTTTATCCCTGCCTTCTATATAGTTAATAAATGCGTTATTCACCACCTTATTTCCTCCCGGGGTAGGGTAATTTCCAGTGAAATACCAATCGCCTTTGTGATCGGGACAAGCTTCATGCAGATCTTCTATTTTCTGGTAAACAACCTGGATCAGCGATTTGGTTTCACTTGTTTTTAGCATAGCGGCTATCCTGGCCGAAATCTGCCCGGCAGTAAACGGCCTATAGATCTCTTTAATATGGTTAACCACTTCTTCCTTGGGTAAATTCATCTGGGCCCTGCACTTTTTATAGACCTCATTGATGATATGCCCCTGGTTTGTTTCTTTCAATAAATTGATTGCTGCATGGAAGGCGATAAAATCATGCAACTTCGACATGTCGATGCCATAACAATCAGGATATCTTATCTGGGGAGCGGAAGAGGCTATAACGATCTTCTTTGGCTGAAGCCGGTCAAGAATTCGGATAATGCTGTGTTTCAGCGTGGTGCCACGAACTATTGAATCATCGAGAACCACGAGGTTATCAATACCTTTCCTGATCGATCCGTAAGTAATATCATAAATATGTCCGACCAGATCATCCCTGTCCTTATCCTGGGTAATAAATGTACGGAGTTTGGCATCTTTCACAGCTACCTGTTCAATCCTGGGCCTGATGGAAAGGATCTGCTCAAGATTTTCCGCTGTAAGAGATTTTCCTAATTGCAATATTTTTTCCTTTTTGATCCTGGCACAGACATTCTCCAGTTCATTCATAAGTCCCTGGAAAGCTACCGATGCCGTATTGGGAATGAAGGAAAAGACGGTATTTTCGAGGTCATGGTCGATGGCATCCAGAATGGCAGGGGTAAGGGTTTTGCCCAGCTTTTGCCGTTCCCGGTAGATTTCAAAATCGGTTCCCCTGGAGAAATAGATCCGTTCAAAAGAGCAAGCTTTCCTTTCAAGCGGCTCAATTACAAGTTGTTCTGAAACGTGGCCTTCTTTTTTAATGATTAGCGCATGTCCCGGCCTGATCTCCCTGACAGATTCAAGAGGTACATTAAAAGTGGTCTGGATAACAGGTCTTTCAGATGCCACCACCACCACTTCGTCGTCTGTGTAATAATAGGCAGGCCTTATACCGGAAGGATCGCGCAGGGCAAAGGCATCTCCGTGGCCTATTGCGCCGATGATAGAATAACCGCCGTCCCAGTCCCTGCTCGAACGTGAAAGGATGGCCTGTATATCGAGATTTTTGCCGATCAGGCCTGAAATTTCCCTTTTCGGATAGCCGTCCTGCTTGAATTCCTTGTATAAACGTTCGTTTTCTTCATCGAGAAAATGACCTATTTTTTCGAGCATCGTAATGGTATCTGAAGTTTCGATCGGATGCTGGCCAAGGTCGATAAGCCGTTCAAAGAGTTCATCTACGTTGGTGAGGTTGAAATTACCGGCGAGGACCAGGTTTTTGGTTTCCCAGTTGTTACTGCGGAGAACTGGGTGCAATAATTCCACACCTTGTTTGCCGAAGGTGCTGTATCGAAGATGCCCCATGAAAAGTTCTCCCGTGAATTCGGCATGATACTTCAGCCAGTGGGAATCGTTTAGAAGGCGGGAATCTTTTTCGCCAATGGCATTAATGTGTCTGTAAACGGTCTGGAAAATTTCCTGGATAGCTGTGCCTGAATTGGAGCGGACCCGGTCGATGAATTTATGCCCGGGGGCGAGGTCGAACTTCACACAGGCGATACCGGCGCCATCCTGCCCGCGGTTGTGTTGTTTCTGCATCATAAGATGCAGCTTTTTCAAGCCGAAAAAAGAAGTACCATATTTGGCCAGGTAATGTTCAGGCGGCTTAAGCAGCCGGATCAATGCAATACCGCATTCGTGTTTGATGGGTTCGCTCATTCTCGTTTTTGCGAGGTGCAAAGGTACGAGTTTTTAGGAGAAGAGAAATAGAATTCCAAATTCCGGATTCCAGAAAAATGGTTCCATTGTTCCATTGTTCAATCCATGAATTTAGAGAAGAGGGCAATGACGGTCATTTGGCTACCATAAACTTACCCATGAAGACTTTCCTTTTCGTATCCTTACAAACAGCCAGATAAAAGCCGGATTCTAAATTCGAAACATTCAAAGAAACCGTCCGATTTTGAGGAACGACACTGCTTTTCATGACTTCTTGCCCGAAAATATTGTAAATGACCAGTTGGACAACTCCTGACGAAACATTATTCGGTAAGGTAAGCGCTATCCAATCCCCGGCCGGATTTGGTGAAATCTTTATGGTTGATTCATACTCCTCCTTGGTTGGAATTTCATCAATATTCACGAACAAACTGCAATCCAAATCCACTGTATCCGATAAAATCTGTTGTGGGCAAAGGCTGTCGTACGTAAATGGCTGAGTATAAATTGTATCGTCCTCCAAATTAGAGTTCATTTTCCAGAGGTAGATGTCTAAGTTTCCATCTGTGAAATAAGTTCCAGTAACAAGAATTTTATTATCAGAAGTAAGAAGCATATCTGTTGGAGCTTGATCGTCTAACAATAACAACCGCCTATTTATAAGAGTACCAAGCGTGTCAATTTTGATAACTTCACTATTGAATATTTCCTTATTATTATTACTTCCCCAAACTAAACCTGTTAATATTGTGGAATCATTAATACTAATAATTGTTCCTCCTCCTCCCTGATAGATGGTATCCCCTAAAATTAAAAATTCATCGATCTGATTTCCATTTTCATCAAACTTATAAACTGCAGGTAAGTTGTTAAATCCAGGTGGAATCTTAAATCCCACACTATAAAATATGCCAGGCTGAGGTTCAATGGTCTGAAAAACATGACCATAAGCCGAACTCCATAAAATATCCCAAATCTGCAAACCTAAAGTATCGGTTAATATAAAATACGGTCTCCATCCCGGGTGATTGCAACTTCCTGATATCAGGTAATTACCTTGGGAAATCAGGATTAAATTTGCACCTTCTTCGTTGTAAATCAATGAATCTTCTTGTGATTGCTTTTGTATCCACAAAGGTTCTCCGTTTTGATCCATTTTAACAAGACTAATTCTTGCATAGGTTTCCCCTTCACCAAAGTACTGAAGCATTCCAATATATGACCCATCTGAAAGTTGAATTATACCAGTTCCATAGTTTTGATCAGGTGATTGAAATACTTTACACCAGTCAATCTCTCCACAAACGTTTAATTTAATGAATGTGGGGTCATAATTGCCGGAATATTTGCTTGTACTTGCGGCCAAGATCAATCCATTGTCACTGGTTATTTTTGAACTTGTGACTCCATTGGAATAAATCCCATCGCCAAATCGTTTTTCCCATAATACATTTCCATTAATATCGATTTTTATTATCCAGTCAAATAGAGGCCAACCGGCACTAGTATATGTATATGCTGACAAAATAAAACCATGATCGTATGTTTCTTCAATATTGGAAATGGTTGCGTGAAAGTTGTCCCCGTATATTTTTGGCCAATCCTGAGCTCTTGAATAACTGGAAAAACAAAGAAACCCAATTAAGCATTTGATATATAGAGATTTTATTATTTTCAATGCAATCATCAACCTCCTCCTTTACTGAATTTCTTGCTGTCAATAACTTGACTTCTGGAGTTCAAGGTAATAATGTAAATACCATTTGGATAATCTTTCAGGTCTATAACAATTTGATCCTTTCCGTTATTGACGTAATAACTTCTTAAGAGAGTACCTTTCAAATCAATAAGATGTATTTCGCCGGCCTTGTATTTAGGATCGAGATCATAATAGGCTATAACAAAATCACCTGCCGGATTAGGAAACAAGCGAAGTTTGTCTTCTTCAAATTCTTTGGCTACCGAAGGGGATGGATAAATATCCATCGTTGTAAATTTTGTTAAATCCGGGAAATTGATGGTCTCGATATATTTGAAAAATCCGCCTTTCACCAGTAAGCCTCTTGACAATCCAGCTATCCTTGGATTTCCCGATTCTTTTAAATCAACTAATAAGGAAACAGAAACGGAATCCAGTTGTCCGGCTTGGTAGTTGCTGTCTGGCATAGTCTGCAAGACACCAAAATATGCCAGATAGTTTTCGTGAACTGCATTTTGGCTTTCATTTAAGGAAAATTGCGATGGAATCGTATTCAGTGTTTCCCAGGCTCCGGCCGGATTTGCATTATTCCAGTAAGCCAAGGCAAGATCGTACTGTGAATCCAGGTCAGTCTCATTTTCCATGAATGTGATAATTGAATCGAGGGGGCTGATCATATTCGTATCAAGCAGGAATCCGCGCATGAAATCTGCCTTAGCTCTGGCTCTGATCTGCTCCCAGGATTGAATTTTTGCTTCAAGGACTTCCTTTGCTCCCAGGTATTCTTTCCCATTCATGATTTGGGCCATCATGTAATCGGGCATAGGCTCAAGTCGTGAATCCAGGGTACTTAATATATCATCTGATTTAGCTGATTGAGGATTAGCCTCGAGAATATCCCTGATCATGGCATTGGGAACAACATCTTCTTTGTAAATTGCCTGTTTTAACACAGTATCTGATAAGTAAGGAGATGTGTTCAGCAATTCCTGCCTGATCTCAAGCCCTTCATCCGGCATGCTGGTCATCACTTCAAAATTCAATTCTTCCGTATTTCCTCCATCGACTAATGCCTTTAACTGATTTTGTAATATGGTCAACTGAATATCCGCTTCATAAATTATTGATCTAGGGCTAGAGTAACTTTTAAGGCTTCCTCCTCCTCCCAAACTAGATGGACAGGCGGTTTCCTTTACATATCCTAATAAAGTCCAGCCTTTCAATTCAATTGTTTCTCTAGTGTAGTTGCTATCAAGAGGTCGTACAAGGTAGGTTTGATTTAATGCGTGGTGTGTATACCAAATATCTTCACCCGAATTAAAGTAGTTAAAATACATCAGACTATCCGGGTTTGCATCATGGCCGAAATTTTTAGTAAAGGTATTCCCTGCCGGAGCGCTAAATGATATAGAATCACTTGGACTGCCCTGATAACGGTTAATTCCCTGGTGAGTACCCAAAGGAGGATCATCTTCATCGACGACGATAAAATCGTTTAGATTTAGGCTCATTTCGTTACATTTCAGGCACAGGCCGCTTTCACTTCCCCTATTCTCACCCATGCAAATAATACCAGTATATAGTCTGGAAAACTTATTTCTGTAAACCTCATTATCCTCACGGCCTGAATTTTTTATTCCGAGGCCATAAAATACCCCTTTATCGTCACTACTCATTAGAGGGCGGTAAAAAGTGTCAGCTTCTATATGGTATCCACTGCATCCTTCAAGAAATAGTCCGCCAATGAAACGATCGTCATTAATATCTTTTACTACATTTCTGCAATAAAATTTATTGGATAAAACCGAGGCATTATTGATGCCCGACAAAGAAATGCCAACAACATTCTGATTGAAATAGACTCCTTGTATATTTAAAGTCCTGCTGGACCAACTGTTAAGGGCTTTTATCCCATATTCCAGGTTGGTAAATTCACATTGTTCCAGGTCAGGGCAGGGGGTAATCAGTGGGTTATTGCAATAATTGTCTAAAATGAAAGTTGCATCTAAACTATAAATTCCTGTTCCAAGTGAATAGAATGGGCTGTAAGTAATAGGCCATAAATTTTCAAATTTGCAACCAAAGAAACTGAGTCCGTATACTTCTGTCATTTGGATATGAGCTTCAGGAGCTGCATAAAGATACAAATTCGATGTAGTTATAAAATTTACTTTAGAAAAACTGCTAACATTTGGATATTCTAAAGGTAGCTCGTAAACAATATTGCGATAAGGTTTAAAAATGACATCATATACATTATCACGAAATGTTGAATTATGACAAGAAACTATTCCTCCCGCATAACTCCCTGCCCATCTGCCGCTTAAGGTCCGGCCAGTATAGATAGCAGTATCAGCAAATTCTATAGTGCTATTAATTAAAGTAACTGCTCCCTGGTATGTTTTCGACTGAATTGATGAAGGGGTTCCCCAGACTTCAATACCATTCCAGAGTTCTTCGCAGGCTTTTGTCAGATATCCATTATTCAAAACCAGTTCAGCCCCGGTTTTAACGATAATTTTTGCTTCAGGTGCAAACTCAACATGAGCATTGATGGTCAATTTAGCGCCGGATTCAATTGCCAAAATGTAATTAACATAAATGCTACCTGACCAGGTTGTATCTGAAGTGATGTGAACCATGTTAGGTTCCATTTCCAAAAGGCATTGACATTTGTAGTTTTCATCATATCCGCCTAAATATGGATTTGAATCGTCACAATCTTCATAAACCTGGCTACCTAATGTATCAGGTTTTGGACCGACACCCCAAAAGTAGTATCCATCAAGATCTTTATCATAACAATGGCGTGTAATCGAATCACCATTTACAAAAATTGGGGGTTCTACAGCATAACTCCGTCCGAAGACTTCTTCCAGTTTAATTTCTATGAATCCAAAGTTCGGTGCAACCCCCTGGCCATGACTATCCTTTAAAATCCAAATAACAGTAGAATCCACTGGATCGAACCTGTATCCCGAAAGGGCAACAGCATGCCCAGTGTCAGGATGCGCTTGAAGTTCATATTCAAAAGTTAAAGGTCCATGTTTGATTAATGCTAACCTTATTGAGTCAAAATTTCTTGGAATTGAAAAATACTCTTGAATATTTATTATAGAATCCGGATTTGAACACATCAAACCATTGCAAGGGATATCCTCATGAAAGTAAGGAATACATTGTTCTGTTACAATTTCCGATTTTATATATTCAAGAGCATCTTCAGGCTGTCCACCGGAACAGGATCCTGCATTTGGACAACATGAAACAAGATATTGTTCCGACAGATCAATATCCATAGAATCTACTGCATATAAATTAGCAATAGCTTCCACTACACTTGTAGCGCTGAACGCCCAGCAACTTCCACATTGCCCTTGACTTTTTACCCTACTAAACCACCCTGTTCCGTAATTATCTCCATCCCAGTAGTCGGATTGAGGATTATTCGCGCCATGCCGGTTTCTCCAGTCAAAAGATCGTACTAAATCAGGATCAACTTTAGGATAATCACGATGTCCAAGAAATTCAAATACACCTCCGGCATAATATTCATATCCTTTTAAATTGTAACCGTCGCCATATATAATTCTTTTTTGATCATAATACATGGCAACTTCTGAATTATCTCCGGCAATCCAATTCATATTATAGGAAGGAATAAGTTGGTTCATCGTTTCAATTTTATCCGCATCAAGGGCTCTTTTTGCATTGTAGCGTTCTTGAGAAGCATTTTCTTTAGGGTCAGTAGAATAATCAAAGCTCCTCAAATACAATGTTGCATCAATGACCTGAATAATAATAGAATAAGGGTTTAACTGCTCCAGGAAACAGGTTTCATCGCAACTATCACTAAAATTAATATATGAATCCGGGCTAATCAGGGGATATGTTTCGAAGATCATGTATTGGAAACCGTTGTCATCTTTCAGGCTCACCCTTACCAGGCTGGTATCACAATTTAGATGAACATCTCCTTCCATTGTAATTCCACTGATGTTATCAATTTGTTCAAAAGGGAAGATTTCAAAACTGCTATTAAAAGTACTATCTATTTCTAATTCCTGGCTGTAAATTTTAATTGGCGTAAAGGAAATCAAGAAAAACAAGATAAAATAACTGATGAACT